>Ga0075030_100003152_pt1 | contig 15028 bp, 12 predicted proteins | sample LitLauG_LLR_2012_FD_71393 | JGI IMG/M metagenome (GOLD analysis project Ga0075030, IMG submission 71393) | Freshwater sediment microbial communities from Pennsylvania, USA - Little Laurel Run_MetaG_LLR_2012 | ecosystem: Environmental > Aquatic > Freshwater > Creek > Sediment | place: USA... | reverse complement strand
CGTCGGGGGTGGGGATCAGCATCCCGAGGGTCGGCCGTCGCTCGGGGAGGAAACCCGCCGCGTCGTCCAGACCCGGATCGTCCGGGGTGCCGCCACCGCCCTGGCCGGGCGCGGATTCGACGTGACCGTCGACGACATCGCCGTCGCCGCAGGGGTGAGTCGGCGAACGGTCTTCCGACACTTCGCCACGCACGACGAACTCGTGGCCGCAGCAGTGGCGGAGATCCTGGCGACCTACGACCAACTCGTGCCCGGGCCCCCCGCCCCGGACGCGGACTTCGACACCTGGCTGCGCGAGACGTCTGTGACCCTGCACGATCTCAACAGCCGCGTGCTGGGGCGGGCGTTCTGGGACTTGAGCGTCGAGCGCCCGGGTATCACCCCCGCGGAGCGCGACCGGCGGCGCACCGGGTATGCCACCCAGATCGCTCGCCACGCCTGGCGGCTGGCGAACGGGCCTGGACGCCCGCCCCCATGGGTCGTCGACGCCTTCGCCCTTCAGCTCTCCGGTTTCGCCACCAACTGTCTGGTCGAGTACAACGTCGAGAAGGCGGGCCGGGTGAGCGCCCGCATCCTGCGTGCCGTCATCAACGACGCACTGACCGACACGGAGTGACGACGGGTCGAGCTTCGACGGCTAGCGCTCGTAGACCACGAACGACGTCCGCCGAGCGACCGTGTCGTAGAGTGAACGGGCCGGCCCGTTGAATTCCTGTGTGTGCCAGTACACGCGCTCGGCACCTCGGGCCTTCGCCTCGGTGGCGACCACCTCGATGAGACGGCGGGCGACGCCGCTCCCACGAGCGGCGGGCGCCACGAACAGATCCTCCAGGTAGCAGTACGTGGATGCACTCCACGTGGAGGGATGGGTGAGCGCATGGACGAGCCCCACGATCTCAGCACCGTCCGTGGCGACGAAGCCGAACATCCCGTCGACCCTGTCGCACAGCCGATCGAAGGTCACGCGCGTCGTGGCTTCGGGCAACCCGTGGCGGTAGAAGCTCAGGTAGCCCTCCCATTGGGCCCGCCAGCCTTCCCAGTCGCCGGCTTCCACGGGTCGGATCACCGCGTCCGACGACCGCGCCTGCGGCCCCCGTCCCGGGTCGGCAGTCACTGCGCGTCGACCAGCTCGGGGCGGTACTCCGGATGGTCGGTCAAGTACTGCGAGGCCCGCCGCATCGAGGTCTCGTTCTGCCGGTTGATGAAGCGGTAGATGGGACCTTCGAACCACCGGAAGGGCAGCTTGGTCAAGTGGTAGCGCTCCTCGAAGCTGAACCGGGTGCGGTTGGGACCGAGCGGTTCGAGCCGCACCTTCCCCGTCTGGTCGTTGCCGGGATCGCTCGAGATCATCGTGAAGGTGTACCCCCGTTCGGGCTCGACGGCCGAGACGAGCTCGAGCGCGGCGCCCCGACGCCCGAAGGGAAGCTTGTAGATCACCCGGCGCAGTCGGCCGTTGTGCTGCTCGTCGCCGGGCCAGAGCACCTCGACGCGCAGGACCATGGGCGCGTAGTCCGTCCAGCGGTCGTAGTCCTGGAACAGAGCCCAGATGCGCCGGGCCGAGTGCGGCATCTCGAGGCTGTACCGGTGCTCCCGCATGGCTGGCCACCCTATCGACTGCTCGGATCCGACCCGGCGTCGAGCCGCCGGACGGAGGTTTCGCGCCGGCCGGCGCCAGAGCAGACGGCATGCCTCCGGCCTAGACTCGCCAGGCGAGGGGGGTGGACGGATGCAGGGACGTCTGCAGCCCGGCTTCGGTGCCGGGCTCGGGACATCTGATGCCGTGGTTCCCACGCGCCCGCCCCGGTCGGGGACAGGCGAGAGGCCCTGTCGGTGACGGCCCGGGGGCTGGGGCGGCGGTACCTGCCTCTCGGTGTGCTCCTCGCGGCGCAGGCGCTCATCATCGCCTTCGTCCCCTCGACGTCCGCCAGCCAGAGCGCCCCGGGTGGAGCCGCTCCCGCGGCCAGCGCCCCGGCCGGTTTCTCCGGGCCGGGTGCGGCGGCAGGCGGCGACACGTCGCACTGTGTGGGGGGAAGGGAGTTCTCCAAGTCGATCGACTACTACGCCCCGCCGTGCACGCCCGGGAAGGTCGGCGGCTCCGAGGCCAACGGTGGGAGCACCTCCCCAGGCGTGTCGAGCAAGACCGTCACCGTCGTCGACTACTACGCCGACGCCGGCGTCGTGGTGGACACGATCCTGCGGGGCCAAGGGCTGTACGTCGACTACAACCAGGTTCAGCAGGTCGACGGGGCCTTCGAGAACTTCGTCAACTCCCACTACGTGCTGTGGGGCCGGAAGCTCAAGATCGTGCCGTACCGGGCCACCTGCCAGACCGTGCCTCCGGACTACTCGTGCCTGTTGGCCGAGATGGACACGATCGTCCAGAGCGTCCACCCCTACGCCGTCGTGTGGGGAACGACGCTGTGTTCGGCGTGCTTCGCCCGCCTCGCCCAGGACCACACGGTGGCCATCGGGGGCGTCGGCTTCAGCGACGCCTTCGCCCAGGCGAATGCCCCGTACTTCTGGTCACCGGGCGAGAGCTCGACCCACATCGAAGAGGCCTTCGCCCGCTTCTGGTGCAACCAGCTCACGAGCAAGAGCTCCGGCCGGGTGGTGAGCTTCGCACAGGGCGGCAACCCCGCCCAGGACTTCAACGGCCAGAAGCGGGTCCTGGGCGTGATCTCGACCAACGACCCGGACAACGAGGACGCCGTGACCAACGTGCTCATCCCCGACCTGAACCGTGACTGTGGTGACGGGGCAAGTGTCACCCAGCACCACTACTTCTACTCCCAGGACATCAGCACGGCCGCCCAGCAGATCAACGCCGGGATCTCCGTCATGGACACGCCGAGCCAGCCGGCGACCGACGTGCTGTGCCTGTGTGACCCGGTCGCCCCCGAGCTGCTCTACTCCGGGGAGCAGCAGCACAACTACTACCCGGAGAACATCCTCGCCGACGCGCAGGGCATGGGGGTCGACGCCGTGGCCCAGGCCTACGAGTCCACCGCCACCAGGAGCTCGCTGGCGTGTTCGACGCCCCAGACCGGCTGCGAGTTCGACACCGCCTTCGGCATCACCTCGGTGGCTTCTCTGCCTCCGCCGAGCAAAGAGGCCGGCCCGCAGGTATTCCGGTTAGGAGGCGGCACGAACCTCCCGGAACAGCCCTACGCGGCCACCGGCGCCTGGGAGGTCTGGAACATGTTGGCCAGCCTCATCGAGAACACGGGCCCCGACCTGACCCCGGCGCGCATGGCGGCGTCGGCCCCGTCGATGGGCACCATCGGCGGAGGCACGACCGGGCACGCCGAGCTCGGGTTCTCCCGCGGCAGCTTCAACTGGACGATCGACGCTCGCGTTGCCTACTGGGCCAAGAACGCCATCTCGGCGTACAACGGCCAGACCGGGGCCTACCAGGACATCGAGGGCTCGCGATTCCTGCCGAACCAATACCCCAAGCTGCAGGCGCCGCCGATCCCGAAGACCCGGGTATGACGAGGAGCGCACTGCCGCAACCTCTGGACTCGGTGGCCAGGGCGGTGCGGGGGCCGGGCCGAGCCGCGCAGCTGGGTCGCTGGCTGGCGGGATGCGTGATCTTCGTCGCCGCCATCGAGCTGGTCTTCTCGACGTCGGCTCCCGACTTCATCTCCGGGCTGGCCCTGGGATCGCTGTACGGCATCATCGGCGTCGGGATCGTCCTCATCTACCGGACGTCGCGCATCATCAACTTCGCCGCCGGTGCCGTGGGGGCCGTGCCGGCCATCATCGCCTTGTCGCTCATCTTGCAGGACCACGTCAACTACCTCGTGACCCTGCCGATCGTCCTGCTGGGCGGGCCGCTCCTCGGGGTCCTGACCGCACTGGTGATGCGCCGGTTCGACGATGTCCCCAGGCTGATCGCCACCGTGATGACCATCGGCGTGGCGCAGAGCCTGGCCGTCCTGGGGTTCTTCATCCCGGTGTGGTTCGGGCAGAACGCCGCCAACGAAGGGTCGACGGTGCCGACCCCCTGGGAGCACCTGGTCTGGCACAACAGCCGGGGTCAGCCGTTGTTGAGCGGCAACGAGATCGCCGCCTTGGTCACCGTGGGGGTGGTGACCCTGGCGCTGGCCGGGTTCCTGCGCTACACGCGACTCGGGATCGCGCTGCGCGCCTCGGCCGAGAACGGCGACCGGGCCCTGCTCCTCGGGATCCCCGTGCGCCGGGTGAGCATGGCGGCGTGGGCGCTGGCGGGCCTCCTCGCCTCGCTGGCCATCTTCGTGCAGGCACCGCTCATCGGCACGCCCAACGACGCCACGCTGGGCGTCGACACTCTCCTCTACGCCCTCACGGCGGCGGTGGTGGCCCGAATGGAGCGCTTCGGGGTGGCACTGGCCGCCGGTATGGGTATCGGGGTGCTCATCACGTCGACCATCATCAGCTCCGGGGACAACAGCATCGCCTCGTCGATCATGGTCATCGTCATCCTGGCCGCCCTGCTCACCCAACCCCGCCGCACCGCCCGGGCCCTCGATGTCGGGGAAGGGAGGTGGCAGACGGTGAAGCAGTTCCGGCCGATCCCCGCAGAGCTCCGTCACCTCCCGGAGGTCGCCGCCGCCCGGTGGGGCACCGTGACGGTCGGGGCCGGCCTGCTGATCGCGCTGCCCTACCTGCTCGGCGCCGACAACATCTCGTACCTCGTCCTGCTCCCGTTGTACGGGATCGCGGCCGTGTCCCTGGTGGTGCTGACGGGATGGGCCGGGCAGATCAGTCTGGGCCAGTTCGGGCTGGTCGGCGCCTCCGCAGGGGTGGCCGGTGGGCTGATTGCCAACCACAACATCGACTTCTTCGCCGCGCTCGGGGTCGGGATCCTCACCGGGGTGGTGGCGGCGGTGATCATCGGGCTGCCCTCCCTGCGCATCCAAGGGCTGTACCTGGCGGTGACGACCCTGGCTTTCGGCTTCGCCGTGCCGAACTACCTCCTGAACGAGCACTACTGGATCGGCCGCCACATCCTTCCCTCCGGCCTGTCCGCCCACCTCTCCCGACCCGTCCTCTACGGGAGGATCGACCTGCAGGGGGACCGGGCGTACTACTACGTCTGCCTGGTATTCCTGGCGCTCGTCATGCTGGCCGCCTTCGCCTTCCGGCGGAACCGGTCCGGCCGGGTGCTGATCGCCCTGCGCGACAACGAACGGGGCGCGGCCGCGCTGGCGGTCCACCCGGCCCGGACCCGGTTGGCGGCGTTCGCCGTCTCGGGCGGCATCGCCGGCCTCGCCGGGGTCCTGTTCGACTACGCCCAACAGAACGTGGTTCCCGGGAGCTACGACATCCAGGCCAGCCTCCTGCTGTTCCTGGCCGTGGCCATCGCCGGCGTCAGCTCGGTGACCTGGTCCGTCGTCGGCGTCATGGTTCTCGAGTCGTCGGTGGTGTTCGGGCCGCGTATCTATGACCTGTTCCACTCGTTGACGATCGAGTCCGTGATGCCCCTGCTGCTCACCGGGCCCGTCCTGCTCATCAACTCCTCCTTCTTCCCCGGCGGGTCGGCCGAGGGGGGCATGCGACTGCGCGACAACTGGCTGCGGCGGGTTGCCGGTCGCCGGGGCCTGCTCGTCCCGTCGCTGGTGGCTGACGTCAGCCCCCGGCGCGTCACGCCGCCGGCCCCGCACCTCGAGATGGCGGTGGCCGCAGCGGTCCCACAGCCCGTCGCCGCCGTGGCCACGGCGGTGCCCCGTCCGTCTCTGCACGACGGTGGCCGGGGGGCGCCGTGACGGCCCTGGCGTTCTCACTGGCGGGTGCCGTCGTCGTGGTCGGGCTCTTCTTCGACGTCCGCAACTGGCACCGGGAGAGAAACGGCGCCGGGACGGTGGACACGGCACCGCCGCCGGCGAGGCTCGAGCCGTCCGCGGTGGCTTTGCCGCAACCTCCCCTCCCGCTCGAGCGGCGGCCGGTGGTCGCCGACGGTGCCCAGGCACCGCTCGGAGGGCCGGTGGTCGCCGGTCCCGCGCCGGCTCCGAGCGTGGCGCCGCTGCTGGTCTGCCGTGGCGTGCACGTGGCCTACGACAAAGTCAGAGTGCTCTTCGGGGTGGACATGGAGATCGGCCAGGGTGAGATCGTCGCCCTGCTCGGCACGAACGGCGCCGGCAAGTCAACGCTCCTGAAGGCGATCTCCGGCCTCGTCGACCCGATCGGCGGCTCCATCGTGTTCGACGGTCGAGACATCACCCACGCCCCGCCGGTCGACCGGGTGAAGATGGGGATCGTCCAGGTCCCGGGGGGCAAGGCGGTCTTCCCCACGCTCACCGTCGCCGAGCACTTCAAGGCGGCCGCCTGGCTCTTCGTCAAGGACACCGCCGAGGTCCAGGCGCGCCTGGCGAGGGTCCTCGAGTTGTTCCCACGGCTGGCGGAGCGCTGGCACCAGATGGCGGGGAACCTGTCGGGCGGAGAACAGCAGCAACTCGGGCTCGGCATGGCCTTCGTGGCCAAGCCACGGCTCTTGATCATCGACGAGCTCTCCTTGGGCCTGGCCCCGACCGTGGTGGAGCAGCTCCTCGGCATCGTGCGCGCCATCCACGCCGAGGGCTGCACGATCGTCCTGGTCGAGCAGTCCGTCAACATCGCCTTGACGATCGCCGAGCGGGCCTACTTCATGGAGAAGGGCGAGGTCCGATTCCAGGGGCCCGCCGCCGAGCTCCTGACGCGCAGTGACATCCTGAGGTCCGTCTTCCTCCAAGGAGCTGGCGGCCCCGGCGGCCCTGGCGTCGGGGCCCCGGCGCTGCCCGCCAGAAGTGCGGGGCCGCTCGATCGTGGCGTCGAGCCTGCGGCCGGCCGACCCGTGGCCCTGCGCGTCTCCGGGCTGACCAAGCGCTTCGGCGGGATCAACGCCGTCGAGGACGTGACCTTCGAGCTTCGCCGGGGGGAGACGCTCGGGCTGATCGGCCCGAACGGTGCCGGCAAGACCACCATCTTGGACCTCGTCTCCGGGGTGCTCCCGGTCGACGGCGGTCGCATCGAGCTCGGGGGGATCGAGATCAGCGACTGGTCACCGGCCCGCCGAGCGGCTGCCGGACTGGGGCGGTCATTCCAAGACGCCCGCATCTTCCCGTCGCTCACCGTCTCCGAGAACATCGCCCTGGGCCTCGAACGCCACATCGGCACCCGGGACCACCTGGCGGCCCTCCTGGACCTCCCCGCCATCCAGGAGTCCGAACGCGTCGTCGGTCGCAAGGTGGAGGAGCTCATCGAGCTCATGCGGATCCAGGCGTACCGGGACAAGTTCGTCTCGGAGCTGTCCACCGGTGTGCGCCGCGTCGTCGACCTCGCCATGGTCATCGCCCACCGGCCCACGGTGCTGCTCCTCGACGAGCCGTCATCTGGCATCGCCCAGCGCGAGACCGAGGCGCTCGGGCCGCTCCTCAAGGACATCCAGCGGACGACGGACTGCTCGATCGTGATCATCGAGCACGACATGCCGCTTGTCAGCGCCGTCTCCGACCGCGTGATCGCACTGGACCTCGGAACAGTGGTGGCGCAGGGCACACCGACCGAAGTCCTGGCCGATCCGCGCGTCGTGTCCTCCTACCTCGGCGGCGATCTGGAGGTGACCCACCGTTCGGGCGCCCGGCCGTTCGCAGAACGGCGCTGAGGATCGGCTCCAGCGCGCCGCTGCGGCCGTCGTAACGGTCCGCTCCTCAGTCGGCTCACCTGCAAGCTCGGTCGATCACCACTGTGTCGCGCAACACGTTCGCTCTGTGACACCGGGAGCGGAATCGGCGTCGGCAACCTGGGACGCTGGCGGTGACCGTTCGACCAGGCTGAAGGAGGCGAGGCGATGCACCGGCCACCGTCTGAGCACCTCGCCTCGCCCCGAGCGTACGACCAGGCGCCCGCCGGTGCCCTGGACAGCCTGCGCACCGTCGTGTTCCGCCAGACCCTGCGCGGCTATCACATCGACGACGTCGACCGGTACCTGGAGCAGGTGGCCGTCGAGGTGGACGCACTGCGAGGCCGCCACGGACAGGCGGGGACCGCTCTCCCCGCCGTGCCGCGCCGAAGTGCCCAGCGCCCCGCCGTCCGTACCCGCGCGGGGGACGGGCTCACATGGGCTCCGGCGAAGGGATGGGCCGTGGTGACGTGCATGGATGCGAGGGTGGACGTGCGGAGCCTCTTCGGGGGCGTCGGCCCCGGTGACGCCCATGTCATCCGCAACGCCGGTGGAGTCGTGACCGACGACGTGATCAGGTCCCTGTCGATCTCCCAGCGTGTGGGGCGGACGCATACGGTCCTGCTGGTCCATCACACCGACTGCAGCTTGTTGGCCATCACCGACGAAGAGTTCGCACGGGACGTCACGCGCGAGAGCGGCTGTCGGCCGTCCTGGACGGCCCAATCGTTCTCGGACCTCGACGACGACGTCCGGCGTTCGATCGACCAGGTCGAAGCGAGTCCGTTCATCCCCCGGAAGGACTCGATCAGAGGATACGTCTACGACCTGGCCACCGGGAACCTCCGCCAGGTCGAGGGAAAGGCCCAACTGGCCAGGACCGCCCGATCTGGCTCCGGAGCACCGATGTGGGGGGGATGGTGGTGACCGACGCGGCCGGCCGGGTGGCCGCTCGAGCGGCGGTGCGAAGCAACGAGACGTCGAACGAACCGGGGAGGTCGTCGTGTGGGTGGTAGTGGGTGGGCTTCTTGGCCTCATGGTGCTTCTGTCGGTCCTCGGCTTCCACGCCGGACCGCATGCACATCTCGTGGCCGCGGTCCTCGGCATCGTGTTGTCGGGTTGGCTCCTGGTCATGGTCGTCGAAGGAAGGTCGACATCGGTGCTCCTCGTCCTGGTCGGCGTGGTGCTGGCGGTGTCGACGGGGATCGCGTCGTTGGCCTGGAAGGGCCTCTCGACGAGGCCGCTGCCAGGGTCGGGGATCCGGCGCCACGATATCGAGGGGGCAGAGGGAACGGCGATCACGGATCTCAGCCCCGAGGGCATCGTCCGCGTGAACGGTGAGAGCTGGTCGGCTGAGTCGCTCAGCGGCCCCGTACGAGCCGGAGCGCGGGTCCACGTCGTCACCACGCAAGGCGTGCGCCTCGGCGTGTGGGGCGACTGACGAGTGCTGCCGCCGAACCGGTCAGATCCTCAACACGAAGCACGGAAGGAGCAGGTCCATGGACGTCGTCGTCGGAGTCGTGATGACCACCCTTGTCCTCACCATCCTCGGTGTCGCGGGCTCGGTCAAGATCGTCAAGGAGTACCAGAGAGTCGTGCTGTTCCGGCTGGGAAGGGCGATCGGCATCAGGGGCCCCGGCCTGGTACTGGTCAACCCGGTCACCGACCGGACCAGTTGGGTGGATCTGCGGGAGCAGTTCCTCGAGATCACCCAGCAGACCGCCATCACTATGGACAACGCACCGATCTCCATCGACTTCATCATCTTTTACAAGGTCGCTGACCCGGCCGTGACCGTTCTGTCCGTCCAGAACTTCGCGGCAGCGGCTCAGAACGTGGCAGCAACGACACTGCGGAGCGTCGTGGGGGAGATGATGTTCGACGACGTCCTGTCCAAGCGCGATGACATCAACGCGTCGCTCCGGGTGCGGCTCGACGAGACGACCGAACGCTGGGGCGTGAAGGTCACCAACGTCGAGGTCCGGGAGGTGAATCCCCCTGCGGGGGTGCAAGAGGCGATGACGCGCCAGATGTCGGCCGAGCGGACCCGCCGTGCCGCCGTGACAGAGGCAGAAGGCCAGAAGCAGGCCGCCATCACCGTCGCTGAGGGCTCGAGAGAGGCGACCATTCTCGCGGCCGACGGAGAGCGCCAAGCCGCGGTGTTGCGGGCCGAGGGCCTGGCATCGGGCCTCGGCAAGATCCTCGTCGTCGCCGGCGAGTTGGACGAGACGACCATGCAGCTCCAGTATCTCGAGACACTCAAGCAGGTCGGGACGTCCTCCTCGACGAAGATCGTGGTTCCAATGGAGGTTGGTGGCGTCCTCAAGGGTGTCAGCGAGATGTTGCACCTCGGCGCACCCGGACCGCGCGCTCAGTAGCGCTGTGCACCCACGAGGGAAGGCTGCCCTGCAAACAGCCGCCTCCTCGAGCGTTGCAGGGCTGTTCCGTGCGACAATTCCGAAGGTGGAGTCACCTCTGTTCCGTGGGCTCGCCGACGACGAGCGCCGAGCATTCCTCGTGTCTGCCAGAAGACGGCGCTTCGCCCAGGGAGAGGTCATCTTCCACGAGGGTGACGCCGGGACGTCGCTGCACATCGTGGCCGTCGGTCGGGTGGCGGTCTGGGCTTCGGGGACGTTGGGGGATTCCACCATGCTCAACGTCCTCGGGCCGGGGGAGTTCTTCGGAGAGCTTGCACTCGTCGACGCCGATGACATCCGCACCGCCACGGTGAAGGCGTTGGAGCCGACCGAGACGCTCTCGGTCACGCGAAACGACTTCGACGAGCTGCGGTCCAGGCACCCGTCGATCGACCGGGTGCTGGTGGGGGCCCTTGCCGACCGGGTGCGCCGGCTTTCGCTCCTCGTGGTGGAGATCCTCTTCGTCCCAGCCGAGGTCCGAGTGATCAATCGCCTTCTGGCCGTCGCCGAACTCTGGGGAGGGGCGCGCCCCGGCCTGACCATCCCTCTGACCCAAGAAGACCTGGCGGGTCTGGCCGGCACGACGAGATCCACCGTCAATCGAAGCCTCCGTGATGCCGAGGAGGCGGGTCTCCTCCGATTGGGTCGCCGTCGCATCGAGCTCCTCGACCCCGCTGCTCTTAAAGCCCGCGCCCATCATGCGTCGTAGGGCGCCGAACGTGCCGGCCGAGACACTTCCTCGTTGACCCGCAGGACGGACCCGGATCGCAGAGAGTGCGATGCTCGTAGCGAGAGCAGCACATCGCATCGATCGGAGGTCACGATCATGACCGTCACGTCCGGCACGCAGCGCCGAATCGTCGAGATCCCTCTTTTCCTCTTGGCCTCATCGGCGATACTGAGCATCGTCCGGTCGATCAAGACAGTGAGCGTCGGGCGGGCGCGTCACGGGCGAGGCCCGGTGGGCCTGCCGCTGCACCACCGTCCGCCACGGCACGCAAAGCCGTCGCACTCCTAAGGACGACGAACGCCGCGCTGTAGGACCGCAAAAACCCTGGTCAAAGCCCAAATCGCCGGGGTGGTCCGCAACCGAGGCGGTGAGCCCCGAACCATGCCACCGGGGGGTGCACCAGGCCGGTGCCGGAGTATTGTCGCGAGCCTCGACGGTCCTGAGCCAGGACGGCGGCGGATCACGCTCGATCGCCACGTGCGACCGGCTGTTCCACGAGAGCGAGGCACCCATGTTGGAGCTCGACGACCTGAGTGAATCGGATCGATACCAAAGGTTCGACGACCTGCAACGTCACATGTCCGATGTATGGCAGGGTATCGGGCAGGATCACGACAACGAGTCCGTCGTGGTCGTGCCGTCGATCTCGCTCGACGGGTCAGGCGCACGTGGTGGGACCATGCTCCAGGCCTACGAGGAGCGATTCCTGTTCTTGCTCCTGCTGCTCCGCCAACCTCGGCTGCGCCTGATCTACGTAACCTCCCAACCGATCGCCCCGCTCGTCATCGAGTACTACCTCTCGTTGTTGTCGGGCGTCATCCCGAGCCACGCTCGCTCTCGACTGGCCCTGGTGTCGCTCAACGACTCATCACCAGGCCCCCTCAGTGCAAAACTGCTCGAACGCCCCCGCTTTCTCGCTCGAATTGCCTCCCTGATCCCGGACCGCGACCGCTGTCATCTGGTCCCCTACGTGACGACCACGATGGAGCGCGATCTCGCCTTGGCCCTTTCGATACCCATGTACGGCGCTGATCCAAGATTGTTCCCGTTGGGCACCAAGTCGGGCAGCCGACAACTCTTCCGGGACGAGGGAGTGGCGTGCCCCGACGGCTTCGAGGACCTCCACTCGGTGGAGGAACTGGTCTCCGCCATCGGTCAACTGCGCCTCCGGTGCCCGGAGCTCGACTGCGTGGTCGTGAAACTCAACCAGGGGGTGGCGGGGCACGGCAATGGGCAGGTGGATCTCACCAACTTACCTGCGTCGGGAGACCCGACCGAGAGCCAGGAGCTGCTCGGTCGCGTTCGACGCATGCGCTTCGACAGCCCCGACACGGACTTCGAGGACTATGCGCGCAGCTTCGCAGGAGACGGCGGGATCGTGGAGGCGCGGATCTCCGGGGAGGAGTTCCGGAGCCCGAGCGTGCAGATGCGCATCACCCCTTTCGGTGAGGTGGAGCTCCTCTCGACCCACGATCAGATCCTGGGCGGAGCGGCCGGCCAGAGCTACTTGGGGTGCCGGTTCCCGGCGGATCCCCAGTACGCCTCGCTCATCCTCGGCCTGGCCGAGAAGATCGGCCAGCGCCTCGTCCGGGAAGGGGTGCTGGGGCGCTTCGCCGTCGACTTCGTCGTCGTCCGCGACGCCAGGACGACATGGAAGGCGTACGCGATAGAGCTCAACCTCCGCAAAGGTGGCACCACCCACCCGTTTCTCACCATGCAGTTCCTCACCGACGGGACATTCGACGCGCGGACCGGGGAGTTCCGGGCACCGAACGGCACCGAGAAGTTCCTGGTGGCATCGGACCACCTGGAGGCACCCGCACTGAAGGGCTTGTCGATCGACGATCTCTTCGACCTCATGGCCAGACGGGGGCTCCATTTCGACCAGTCGCGCCAACGAGGTGTCGTGTTCCACATGATCAGCTCGATCACCGAGCATGGGCGCATCGGGCTCACCAGCATCGATGACACGGCCAAGGACGCCGAGGCCCTCTACGAGAGGGCCGAAGCGGTGTTGCTCGAGGAAGCGCGGCTCATGCCATCGTTCCAGTGACGCATCAGGACGTCGATGGCCAGGTGCCGTCGGACGACCTCGTTTGGTACGCCAGTTACGGGTCGAATCTGAGTCTGGGCCGGTTCACGCGCTACATCCTCGGAGACAAGAGGCACCGGGGTGCTCGCGACCGATCATTACCTCGTGCGCAGCGCAAGCTCCTTCTCGATGCCACCCTCTTCTTCGGCGGGCATTCGACCGTGTGGGGCGGTGGCGGCATCGCCTACATCGACCCGGACGACGCCTCCGATCGCCCGACATTGGCGCGCGCCTACCTGATCGCCCGGTCGCAGTTCGAAGACGTGTGTTGTCAGGAGAACGGTGTGACGGACCAGCTCCTCGAGTTGGCGCGCTTGGGTCGACACGAAGAGGAGGCCGTTCTCGACGGGCCCTACGGTCGGGTCATGCTCACCGGCCACATGGAAGGCGTTCCCATCCTGACGTTCACGTCCCCGGTGCGCCTGGGTGACATGGCCCTGGCGCGCCCTTCGCCTGCCTACCTCCGGGTCATCGCCGCCGGGCTCTCGGAGACCTTCGAGTTCTCCGTCCGTGACGCCGCACGCTATCTGTCGTCGAAACCAGGAATCGCCGGCCAGTACTCGCTCGACGAGCTCATGCGCTGTCTCTCGCCGACGTCCTGACAGCGGACCGTCAGCCGGTCGGCAGGCCGCGTCGGCTACTCGTCGCCGACCTGGGGGCGACTGCCCGGGCGGGCGGCTCCAGCTCTCGACAGTGCGGCACATCCGTGGCATCATTCGGTGCAAATTCGCATCGCAAGGTTGCCAATCGTGGGAGATGGGGGCACTGTGCGCAGCGAGCGTACCTCCAGCGCCGTGGGGCCAATATTGTGAGGCGTCGTTCCACTCCTCCGGTGGCCCAGATCGACCCGAGAACCTCGAGCCCGGATCTTCCCGTGGGCACGGTCACGTTCCTCTTCACGGACATCGAAGGCTCGACACAGCTGCTGCGCGAGCTCCAAGATGCATATATCGAGCTCCTCGAGCGCCATCGAGAGCTTCTGACCTCCATCGTCAGTGACCATCGCGGGGTCAAGATCGACGCTGAGGGCGACAGCCTGTTCTTCAGCTTTCCGAGCGCCCGATCGGCCCTGGCCGCCTCCATCGCCGGTCAGACGGCTCTCGATGCAGAATCGTGGCCCGGCCGGGCGAAGGTGTTGGTCCGTATGGGATTGCACACGGGTGAGGCGACGCCCCAGAACGGGCGGTACGCCTCTCTGGCGGTGAATCAGGCCGCTCGCATCATGGCTGCCGCCCACGGTGGGCAGATCCTCGTCTCGCATGCGACCGCAGCGGCGTCATCGGAAGCGCTGCCGCCTTCGACGTCGTTGCTGGACGTCGGGCAGTTCAGCCTGAAGGACTTCGTGGTGCCCATCCAGCTGTTCCAGATCTGCCATCCGGCCCTGCGCCCCGAGTTCCCTCCACCGCGCGTGGCCGACGCTGGTGGATCGGTGGTGGTGACGTCACCGGGGCCACGAGCTGCGTCGGCACCAGAGCATCCGAAGGCCATCGACTCGTACCGGACCCTCGACACTCCGACGGGCGCGTTCCGAGTCCCTGGGGACATCCACGTCCACATCGACGGGGGTCGCAACACCGCAGCCATCTTCGAGACGCTCATCGAGCTCGAGGGCGCACGGCAGTCAACAGAAGCACGGTTCCCCATGAAGTTCAACGGGATCCTGCGATTCTCGGCCGGACCACAACGAGAGGACCGAGCCTTCGCCGAGACCTACCGCTATCACACGCCCGGCTCCGAGCACCGAGAAGCGTTCGACACGTTCTCGACGGTGTGGCTCGGCGACGGCTCCGACCTAGAGCCCGATTCGGTGGAGGCACTCGCCACCATCCTCGAGAACCTGCCCTTGTGGCCCGGTGCCGTCGTCGAACTCGAGCGAGTCATCGGCGTGCTGCAGCCCGGGGGGATCTGGACGGAGGCCGACCCGCCCCGGATCGCCGATCCGGACGCATTCGACGTCGCGCCGCTGAAGCACTTCGAGCGACTCACCACGAGCCCGATCGAGATCCACCACTCCGTCGACTTTCCCAAGACGAGCGGTCCCGAGGAGGATCGGCCGGTGATGGCCGTCGACGAGCTGCCGACGTGGCCGAACCTCGGTGGCTGGTTCCTCTTCGACAAGGGGGATATCTGGTCGTATCGCTCGAGTGAAT
>Ga0075030_100003151_pt1 | contig 15030 bp, 14 predicted proteins | sample LitLauG_LLR_2012_FD_71393 | JGI IMG/M metagenome (GOLD analysis project Ga0075030, IMG submission 71393) | Freshwater sediment microbial communities from Pennsylvania, USA - Little Laurel Run_MetaG_LLR_2012 | ecosystem: Environmental > Aquatic > Freshwater > Creek > Sediment | place: USA... | reverse complement strand
GAATTGCGTCCAACCATGTGGAGCTTGACTACCGGGCAGATATTCAAATATGAGGTCAAGTATTCCCCCGAAAAGCTGGTCGAGATCGTCTATCACGATAATCGTGGAGCGGATGGTCGGCTGCGCCGCTGTTGGCAGGCACGTCACAAAAATGGCAGTGTTTTCGGAGAATGGACAGGGAAGTTTTCGTCGGCTGAAGAGGCTTATCAGGTAGCTGCGTAAAGCCACGAAGAATCCCCGGAAGGGCGCTGAGAAGCCCTAAGACTTGGCCCGGAGGCCACTTGAGCCGCGTTGTCTGGGGAAGGGCCGCACTGCCGGGCCTGCCCGTTGGCCGGGCCGCTGGAATCCCCGGCCCGATTTTGATGCAAGATTGATGCAAGTTCACGCGAAAAGCCAATGAAAACAGGGGTAAAATCGGCCCTTTCAAGGCTAAAATACGGGTTCGATTCCCGTTAGCGCTACCAAACTTACTCTTGAATTGTCTCTGTTCTGCGCGAAAAGCAGTTGATTAGCAGTAATCACCTGCTATCATCCGCCGCGAGCCTCCCAGTCGCAGCTTTCTTGATGTGTTCCTAAGGAGCCCGTCTGAGCTACGCCGAAAAGCACCTCATCGCTGGTGAAACCGTCCAGTATGAGACCCGGTTGCACTGGATCGTGATGCTGGGGCACGTCTTAATCGCCGCTGCCCTCTCGTTCATTGCTATAACATTTCTGGTCGCATCGCGTTCGGGTGGGAAGGGAGCCACATCTGCGCCCGCCCGCAGCGTCATGATGTGGGCCGCACTCCTATGCTTTGCGCTCGGAGCGATATCTATTTTCATTGGGTTCCTCAAGCGGAATGCCACGGAGATGGCCGTCACCAACAAGAGAGTCATCGTAAAGTCCGGCCTCGCGGATCGCCGCACCATCGAACTTCTCTTGCCTAGAATCGAAAGCATTGCTGTCGAGGAGCCTGCCCTTGGAAGACTCCTGGGCTATGGAACCGTCATCGTGAGGGGCACCGGTGGAACGCCAGAAGTCTTTCCTCAAATCGCCCGGCCCTTGGAATTTCGAGAACAAGTCCAGCGTCAAATTGCCGGCGAGCCAAAATCCTCCTGAGCGATTTCACCTTGCTTTGAACAAGTTGGAAGATGCATACACCAGGCAGTAGAATTTAGGATCAATGAAAAAATTGACCCACGGACAATCCATCATCGAAAAGCCCGTACTTACAAATCGTTTTGTGGATGCGCTTGGGTACGCAGCGGAGCTGCATATGCACCAGCGCCGCAAGGGCAAAGGCCAGCCCTATGTTGGCCACTTGCTCGGCGTTGCAGCCATCGTCATTCAACACGGCGGCGGTGAAGACGAAGTCATCGCGGCGTTGTTGCACGATGCCGTCGAAGACCAGGGCGGCCTCCCGCGCCTCGATGAAATCCGTGAGAAATTCGGCAAATGCGTTGCGCGAATCGTTGATGGTTGCACGGATTCTTACGAAGTCTCCGGCGAAAAACGGGATTGGGGAGAAAGAAAGCGCGCTTACATCGAAAGGGTCGCGCATGAACCCGAAGACGTCCGGCTAGTTTCCGCCGCCGATAAGCTGGCCAACGCCCGCGAAATTCTCTCTGACTATCGCGTGGAAGGCGACGCCGTGTTCGGCCGCTTCAGCGGCCGCAAGACTGGCACGCTGTGGTATTACCGCACGCTGGTCAATGTATTCCGGAAAGCGGGATCAAACTCGCTCATCGATGAACTCGATCGCGTTGTGACGGAACTTGAGCATCTCGCCAAATAGGGGCGCAGCATCTGTCGCGACCTCGTCAGGATGCTGCACCCTCACGGCTCAAAACGTTAATCGCAGACTCGCTGATACATTTCGCGGTTCTCCGAGCGCAGTCCCGGAAAACAAACTCGCAAAGTTGATCACATTGAGCCGGTCTGTCAGATTCGCAACTTGAATCTGCAGAGACGCGCTCCTCTCTTCCTTGTGATAGATTTCCGCGCCCGCCGCTGCGTCGAGTGAAAAATTAGGCTTCACGCGCCCGCGAACGAGATTCACGCGATCCAAAACCTGTTGCCCGTAAGCGGCCAGCAAGTCGCTCACTTTCGCGTCGCCAATATCCGCGGGCAACCCGCTGCCGTACTGTGCGCCCATCGCCAGCCAGGCGTGCCGCGGCGCTTGAAAGCGGACTCGAGCACGTAGGGAATTCCGTTGATCTTGCGTCACGGCAAACTTGCTCGTATCCGTCAATGCATTGGCTGCGTCGTTTCCAAGAAATAATCCGCCGGTGATTGGTCCTTGTCCGATGCCGGACTGATTCGCGTAGCTCACGTAGCCGGAGAAGCGGCCCCACTGCGGAACTTCCATGCGGATTTCTTCTCCGAAAATCCGCGCCTTCGCGAACGCAATCGGAAAACTCACGCCGGTATCCAGCAGCACGTCGTCATCGGAGTATTGGCGAAAGTCCCGGCGGAAAACATTGGCATCCAGCCGTAGCTTGCCGGACAATGCCTTGGTCATCCCGCCCTCATAAAAATTGCCGCGACTCGGCTTCACCGGTAATCGCAACACTGAATTACTGATCGCCTTCACAAGCGGCGAACTCGCAAGGAGCAGATTCTCCACTGCGGGTGTTTGAAAGACGCGGTCGTACGAGACATGAAACAGAAGGTTGAGCGTCGGCACGAATCTCGATACGCCGATTCTCGGGCTCCACGCCGACTCGTGCACCACGAATCCATAGTGATCGAATCGCAGCCCCGCACTGACGTTCCACCGGCCCATGCGCATCTGGTCCTGCGCGTAAATCGAAGGCTCGATATCCCATTTCCGCTGGTAGGGAAACTGAAAGTTCAAATTCATCCCGGGATCGAATTGAGTCGGATCGGTGATCGTGTATTGCAGCGCTTCATGCACCGGGCTAAAAATGCTGTCCACACCCATTTTCCAATCGTGATGTCCGCGGTGCCCCGCAAGGTCCGCCCGAACGTACCCTTCGCGGTACCCACGATCTTGCGAAACGATCACGGGTGTCGCGAGTGGGTTCGATGTCAGGGCCGCGCTTGAATCCCGCGCGCTGCCCGAAAGGCTCAGAAATAATTCCGGCGAAATCGTGTGTTGGAAAAAAATCTGTCCGCTCGTCTCCTTGTTCTGGATATCCTGCCGCTGTCCTGCTTGTTGTTGCGCCAGCTCATTCGGGACCAGGAAGCGGACAACGTTGTGCGCCACGCTTAAGCGCAGCCGGTCGTTTGTTGAAATATCCCTTTCATAGGAAGCAGAGAATCCTGCAGCATTTCCGCGGTTGGTATAGTTCGCCAGCACCGGTGGATCGAGATAGCGATCTGTATGGAATCCATCAGCACCAGCTGAAAAATGATCTGCCCCTCGCGCATAGGAAATTCCGGCTTCGCCGTTCAGCAAAGAAAAACTTCCGCCACCAGCGTTGAGCCGCTCGTGCCATCCCGCTTGCATATCTTTCTTGGTGGTTACTTCAACGATGCCGCCCAGTTTCCGCCCATATTCCGCTGGAAAACTCGCCGTCAAGACGCGCAGCGATTCGACATCTCCAGCATCGAACGAAGGCGCAAAGGCCGGTGAGCGATTCTGTGTGAGCGGCAGCCCGTCCACCACGAACTGCACGTCATATTCCGAGCCGCGCGGATGAAGCACTCCGTTGGCTTCGTACAACCAGCCCGGCTGTTCGGACACCAGGTCCAGCAGTTCGCGCCCCGGTTGCGCCGCATCATGCTCTTCAATGGTTTGTCGCCCGATGGAGTAGAGCGATCCCGTTGCATAAGGATCCACGAGCGTCGCCGAATCATTCACCTGCACCTGCGTCGTCACTGGCGCGACGCCCAGCGTCACCGCCACGCGCACCGGCACTTCAGAGCGAATTTCCACTAAATCGCTCCAGGCCGCGAATCCTTCCGCCTGCAAACTCAGCCGGTAAACGCCAAACGGAAGATCCTGCGCGATGTAGCGACCCTCCGGCCCGGGCACAAAGCTCCTGTGAAAACCGTTGGCCTCGCTGACCAGCTCGCCCTTAGGCGACACCGCCGTCCCCTGCGGATCACGCACTTCCAGCCGGAGTTCGCCGCGTACGCGCTGTGCCGGAGATCTCACCGCGCACAAAAAAAACAGCGCTGCGATTCCGATGCACCGTATTGTTGTTCGAGTGAGCACTTTCACCAATCGCTGCGCAAGCGAGCCTCAACCGTCACTTTCATTAGTTCGATGCCGCGGGAAGCACATCATGCCGCCCCGGCGCCATCTTTTTACGTTAGCATGAACCTCATGGCGCTCCCCGACTTCACTCTCTCTTGAGAAGGCAAAATAGCAACCCTTCCCCGGAAGTTCTGTGCTTGCCGCACTCGCTGCATTTCGGCAAAATAGCGTCTGCCGCGTGTACCCTTCAATGACTATACCGACCGTCAAAATCGGCACTTTGTTTACCATCGGCCATTCCAATCAGGAAGCCGGCGATTTTCTTTCCGTGCTATGCGCTCACGACGTCAAAACACTCTGTGATGTTCGCAGCCGCCCCGGCAGCTTCCGCTTTCCTCAATTCAACCGCGAGCCTCTAGAAGCACTGCTTGCCTCCGCTGCTTTCCGGTATGAATTTTTAGGCGAAGCTCTTGGCGGAAGACCAGCTGACCCACGCGCTTACCATTCGGATGGCCGCGTCGACTACGGCGCTCGCCGCAAATCGACGGAATTCGCCGCTGGCGTTGACCGCCTTTTGGAATTGTCCCGCGTCGCCAACATCGTACTGATGTGTGCCGAAGAAGATCCCCTCCAGTGCCACCGATTCCTGATGATTTGTCCGGCGCTGCTGGATCGGGGCCTGCTGCCCGTGCATATCCGCCGTGGCGGAATTCTTGAATCGCAACTCAACGCCGAGGATCGCCTGCTCGAACTGCATGGCCGCACCGCTTTCGCGACTGGCTCACTGTTCGTTTCCGAACGCAGTTCAGCAATCGAAGAAGCACTCCAGTTGCAGGCCAACGAATTCGGCTTTCGGGCTGCTCCTGAGGCCATCGAATATTTCTGAGCGCCATGGATCATCTGCTCTGCACCATCGGTTTCGCAGGAAAGACAGCTGAGGAGTTCTTCGCGCTTCTGAAGGAAGCGGGCGTCGAGGGGCTCATTGATATTCGCCAGAACCGCGGCGGACAGCTCTCCGGTTACGCCAAGCATCCCGATCTCGCCTACTTCCTTCGCGAGATTGCCAGCATCGCCTACGTCCATGAACCGCTTCTCGCGCCCGCGCCGGAACTGCTCAAGTCCTACCGCAAAACAAAGGATTGGCCTGGATACGAAAGCGCTTTTCTCGCCCTGATGAAAGATCGCGGCGTTCCGGAAATTCTTGACACCTCAACCTGGCCTTCCAAGTTTGTTCTGTTGTGCTCCGAGGCTGGTCCCGAGAAATGCCACCGCCGCCTCGCTGCTGATCTCCTAGCGGCGCACTGGCGGGGCCAGGGGCACCAGGTGGAGGTCCGGCATCTCGTCTCTACGCCGGCAAAGCCGGAGAAGTCGCGACGAAAAGAGTTGGGCGCGGCGCCATGACGAAGCTGCTCATAACTGAAATTACCCGCATGGGCCCGGCCTTTTGCGTCATTGGCCTCCAACGTGAGGAAGAAAGAATTCAATCCGTGCGTTCTATCCCCGCTTCCGGGCACAGCTGGTCTCATTTTCCACATCAGCGCGGGGACATTTTGGATTGCGCGCTCGCGCCTTTTCCCGCCGCCAAGCCTCATATAGAGGACCGCACGGCAACGCGCGGATTCCAGAAATCGTCAACGGTTGCGGAAATTGAAACCGTCTCGTATCTTCGCAAAGCAGAAACGGCGGAGTCTTTACCCGATCTCTTCGGCTGCGCCATCCACGAAAACAGAAATGGCACAGGTCTTCACGCAATGCCGAGTGAAGCCAGACGCTCGATCTGCGGCTGCGAAACACAGAATCTCCGCCTGGAACTCTACGCCAACGAACTGCGCGCTACCTTAGCGCTCCTTTCCGGAGAGGTCTTGCGCGATCTTCCTGTCGTCGACCGCGACTGGCGAGACTTCATCGATGCCGCTCTCTCTCCTTCCCGTGGCGCCAATCGCACCGCTCGCCTCGAACGGTTCTTGAATTCTCAATTCCATTACAAGATCATGTCTTGTCCGCATCATTTCATCCGCCTTGGGCTTACGCGCCCGTATCATGAGGTTTGCTGGCTGATGTTGGACACGCTCTTTCCCCTGCCCCGACTCGAATGGCTCCAGGAGTTTTGATGGCTTCCAATTCCTCGTATCGATTCAACGAAAAACTTCGCTGCCTTTTAGAAGATTGTTTTCGGCGCGAGGCTGGGGCTGAGGTTGCGATCCCCGGCGACGATGTGGATCTGATCGAGGCTGGCGTCCTTGATTCCATGGCCTGGGTCAGTTTTCTTCGCGCTCTCGAGACGGCCAGCGGTAGTTTTGATCTTGGTTCACACGTGAATGGCCGCACCGCGAGTTTTGCGGCGCTGTTGGCCGCCTTAGAGGATGGTGCCTCCACCCCCACTCCGCCTGAGCATTCCGAATCGGCTCAAAGTCTCGCCTTTACCGCCAATCTTACGGCCATCGCGGCATCGTCTTCGACTGTGGGCTCGCGCGTGATTCCTGCTGAAGATGTGGACCGCGCGTTTGGGATGCCGGTGGGGAAGTTGCGCGGGCGCGCGGGCATCGCGTCGCTCGCTTACGCTACTGAGGGCGAAAACGAATTGACTCTTGGGGGAAGGGCGGCGGAGGAAGCGTTGCGCGCGGCCGATTGTGGAGCGCAGCAGCTCGACTGGATCATCGCCACCAGCGAGACGCATCACGATTACCCCGCGCTTTCGGCGCGGCTACATTCCCGCCTGCTCGTTCGCGAAAACTGCGCCGCGCTTGACGTTGGCGGCGCTTGCCTCGGATTGCTCAATGCCCTTGCTGTTGCGCAGTCGCTGATTGGCTCAGGGCAGGCCAAAACGATTCTCGTGGTGACTGCTGATGTTCACAGCCGCACGCTCACTCCGGGCCGCGTTGCGGGCGAATTCGGCGGCCTTTTCGGCGATGGCGCAAGCGCCTTCCTGCTTCGCGGCGCTGACGGTAACGGTGCGAGCGGAGGCTATCTGCTCGGAGAGTTTATGTTTGGTTGCGCCGGTCAGTACGCTGCGGCGATTCAGATCAGTGATCCGAAGGACGGAAGTCTCAATGTGCAGTTTGACGGCGAGGCTCTTTCTCGTGCGGCCATCACGCGCATGGAAAAAGTTCTTACAGCGGTGGAATTACGCAGCGGGATCCCGCGGACCTCCGTCGGCGGATTTGCGACGCACCAACCAAACCCGCGCCTGGTAACGCTGCTTGCGAAGCAGTGCGGCGTTGCGAAGAGCGCGTTTCCGCCGGTCGCCCGGGTTTCCGGCAATCTAGGATCATCGACTTGCGGCGCAGCCCTTCATGAGTCATTGCGCAGTGCTTCGAAAGAGGCGCCGAGCGATCGACGGCCAATCTTTCTCGCATCGCTCGGGCCTGGCCTTCTATTTGGCGGAGGCTGGCTCACTCCCAGCGTTTGAGCGGTGTGCACTCAAGGCGTTCTTCAAGGTCCGGGCCGCGTGCGAGCGGTGAAGCTGATGTCTGCCGCAGGCACAACGCATCTTTGCAATGGCGGCCAGCCGGGATCGGTCATCACGTTGCGGCACAATGAATCAATGGCGTTGCTGATTTGCGAGGGATCGACTATGCCACTGAGCGCCTCCGCGTAGACCGTATAGCTGCGCCCGACGGCCAGCGCATCGAGCTCATACGAGCCATCGAATTGCGCCGGCCCTGGCGAAATGCAACTCCATCCGCCAAATGTTGCGCCTACTATCGCGCCGGTGGTTGCGTCGACGGCCACTATCTGCGCGCCGAAAACTCCAGTCACGCCGGGGGGCGAAGCCGGAAGCGCTAGCGGATTCGCTGGGAGAATGTGCCCGCTGATGGAACCCTGGTGCACCGTATCTGAGGGATCCGGATAGAGAACGCGCAGTCCCGTGCGGTCATCATCGCCCAGCGGGGCATCGGGCTGCTGCGTCGTTGGCCGCAATCCACTGAAGGTGCCGGGCGCCGGAGCGAAGGGAAACATGATGGCGCTCCAAACCGCTGAGTGGCTGAAGCCGAGAAAATGCCCGAGTTCGTGGATCAGCAGCGATTCAAGGTCGTATGCTTGCGGGTTTGCGGCCAGCGCTTGCGGAGTCGCGTACGCTGTATTTGAATCGCTTGGATTGAAATAGATGTCAGCGTCGAGAATTTGCCCTAGCTGTGTGGAAATTGCGCTGCTGCCTACTTGAACGCCGAGACGGTCGGTCGTGATTACCCGAGTGAACGCGAGGACGCCGGGCGTGAACGCCATGTCCGCCTGATCGAAGCAGATGGAATTTAGCCCGTCGGGGCCACACGCGGTTTGCGCGGCAGTGCGCGTCAGCGGCGGGAAAGTTGACGGGAGGAGCGTCGTCCCGGTCACGCCGCTCCAAGCCGCGAGGGACTGGGTGATCACTTGCTCTATTTCAGTTAGGCGTCCACTGGCGGTCTGATTCTGCGATAAGACAGTTACAGGATTTGCATTCAGCGCCGTGCTCCATCGAACGGCGATGCTGCCTGCGGAAGTCAGTTGATGCGCACGCACCGGACAAGCCGAACCGCCGGAAATCGACGCTGGCTGCCGGACGTCAGGGACGATCATGTCAAACGAGTAGGCCTGCACCAAGGGCGCAAACCAAAAGGCATAAAAGATCGCCAGCAGAATCGAGCAAAATCGCTTCACACGCAGTCTCATGGTTCCGACCTCAAATTTCTGAATGTCTAACGCACTTTTTCTTCCAGCGCCTTCCGGAGTTTCAATTGGAAAATCGCAACGGGCAAATTTCGGATCCCGCCATGCCGGAATTGACGCGTGCGCGGATCAAACATAGGCGCCGCTGCTGAATCCTGCGTAACGCGTTCTACGCCCGTGCGTGGATCGCGCGCGATTCGAAACGTTCCTTGCGACCAACCCAAGACGCGAAACGGTTCGCCTTCGTGTCCCCACAGAAATAGGTACGCTTCCTCGCCGGGACGAAACGTCGGCACGCCGTCAACCCGTGAATGCAGATTTCCCAGGCTGCCGCCGAGCATACGAATGTTGACCATTCCCGGAAGCAAGCCTTTGTTCACCTCAACGGTCTCAAAGCGCGTCTCCGTCCAAATTTCTGCGTCCTGCCATCGGGTTTCTGCGCCGATGCACCTGACCCGTGCTATCGCCGTTGCTTGATTCGCAAGCTCTTCGAAGCGCAGACGCGAGAGAGTTGTGGCGTTGGCTACAACTGCGAGTAACGCAAGACCTGCAAGGAACAAAATCCACAAGAAGCGCCGCCGTTGCACGAAGCTCATTTCAATTCACCTCCAGGACGCCGCTCGCGGCGGTCTTATCGAGATTTGTGTTTTGTATGAATAACGTGCGGGCGCCCGGAGCGGCGTTTGCGGGAAGTTGCAGCGTGAGGTGGATGATTCCGAGGCCCGCGGGTTGCTTGGAGATGACAGACACGTCGCCGGCCCCGGAGACTGTGTACGTCATGCTGGTGTCCAGCCCGCTCTGCGAAAAAATGCAAATGTCCGCCGTGGCAGTCCCGCTCGCCGGCCTTGTTAGAGGAATCGCACTGCCGCCAAGGGTGCACGCGTTACTGGCAGTGTTGAATTGTCCGAGGGCTCCGACGTTCAAGTCCACGTCGTTGCCCGGCACGGAAACTCCCGCCGTCGTAGGGTCCACGACCGCGATGTCTTTTCCCGTGGCGGCTGGGGCGCTACTGCTGAGCGCAATCACTTCGTCCGAAACGTTGGGTGCGGCGACTATCAGCGCCACAGCGTTCGAAGAAGTACCGCCCGGATTCTGAATCTGGACGGATACGCTGCCGGCCACAGCTACGTCCGCAGCTGTTACGGGTGCGGTGCATTCCAGCGCGGAGGTACATGTCGTTATGCGCGAAGTGCCGCCGATGAGCATCGCGGCTTCCGGCCCTGGGCTGGACGGCGCGAAGCCGCTGCCATCCACGCGCAGAGTGAAGCCTTGGGCTGCGCCGGCGTAGACACTCGACGGGTGCAAGGTGAGAATGTTCGCACCGGTGGAGATCGTGACGCCCGCAATGCCGGACTGCGAAGTGTCGTCGCTGCTGATGGCCACGACTTGAATGGCATCAGGAGAGGGCGGGACGCTGGGCGCGGCGTACGTACCGTTGGCCGTGATTGTGCCGCAGGCACCCACGGCCGAACACGCGGTGCCTTGCACTTGCCACACAGCGTTCTGATTAGCTGTGCCCAGCACTGAGGCGGTGAAGCCCTGCACGGCCAGCGGTGCGAGGGTTACGCTTGCAGGTTGCACAGAAACGAGAACGTGGTTGATCACGGTGACCTGCGCACTCGCGCTTTTCGTGGAGTCGGCAGCGCTCACTGCCGTGACGCTGACGGGATTCGGTGAAGGGATGGCGCCGGGCGCGACGTAATCCACCTGCGGTGTGGTTGCGCTTGTTACTGGCTGGCAGGGATTTGAACCCACTATGCAAATTTGCCCGAATATCGTGTTTCCTCCCGCGACTCCATTTACGTTCCAGATGACTCCGCTATTGGAGGTGCCATTCACCTGGGCACTCAACGTCACGCGATGATTCGCGGCTAGTGTTGCTGTGGAGGGGGAAAGGCCTACATTGATGCCGGCTTGAATTGCGACGGTCGCTTGCGCTTTCTTCGATGGGTCCGCTTGCGGAATGACCGTTACAGTGACGGTGTTCGGGCTTGGCGCCGTACCGGGCGCGGTGTAGGTCGCGGAATCCGACAGAGAATTTCCCCCTACGGTTTGCGTTGTGACAACGGTCAAGGTGCCGCAGGAACTCCCGCTGCAGCCAGGGCCGGTCAGCGCCCAGGACAGTGTAGAGTTGGGATTTGAGCCGGGTATGGTGGTTAGCGTTGCGACAATCGTGGACGTTGTTCCAGCCGGGACGCTCGACGGCGCGGAGAGCTGCAAGGAAAAACTGCTGGTGATGGCCACTGTCGCGGAAATCTGTTTCGTAGGATCCGCGACGCTTTGCGCGGTCAGCGTCGCACTTGCAGGCGTGGGAAGAGTCTGCGGCGCCGTGTATTTGCCGCTGGCATCCACGGTCCCGCAGCCGCTAGTACAGGCAGGGCCCGAAAGGCTCCAGCGGATTGCGGTATCCGGATGGCCGCTGCTGGTGACCGTGGCCTGAAACGGTTGTGATGCGCCGAGTTCTACGCTGGCAGGATTCGGCGTCAGGTTTAGTGTGATGTCGCTTGCGATAGCCAAGCTGGCACTGCCGGATTTTGTAGAGTCGGCGTGGCTCGTGGCTGTCACTTGCACCGTCGCCGGTGAAGGAAGGTCGGCTGGTGCGGTGTAGACTCCGGTGGAAGTGATTGTGCCCAGGACCGAGCCACCGCCGGGCACGCCGCTGACGCTCCAACTGACCGCGGTGTCATTTGTGTTCGTGACAATAGCGGCGAAAGTCGCCTGGCCCCCGAGCACCAACGATCCGCTTGCCGGCGTCACCGTGACAGTGATTGATGGAGGAGGAGGTGGCGGCGGCGGCGCACTTGCTGAGCCGCAGCCAAGTGTCCACGCTCCTTCTGCTAGAAGTGCGGCGAACACAATCGTCCTGGTCTTGAAAATTCTTCCGTTACTCTGCGAGAGGGACCGCATGCCTTTGCAAAAGCAGGCGAAGGGCCAGCGAAGGGGGAAGAGAATGGGGGCCGGGAATAGGAGATAGTCGAATCGTTTCGACCTGGAGAAGATGCGTTGAATCAACGTTTTTGGCGAATTCTGAGGAGCAAGTCTTACGAGCTTGCCAAGCTCTGAAGTCGATCCACGCAGGGCGATTCGGCTCGGCTTCGTTCTGAATTGGAACCGAGCGGGCACAGTGCTGTTTCAATTCGGAACCGGCTGGCTGGATAAACTCCAGCGTTGACTTCTGTCCTCGGCCCTCCAATAATCCGCCCATGCCTCGCCCAGATGCCGTTCGCCGCGTCAAGAGCTACTCCGCTGCCGACGGTTACGTCTATCAGTACTATTTTTTTGAAGGGGATCGTGCACGGCGGAATGGCGCTCCTGGCGGGGAATTTACTTACGTGGTCTCCTCCGATCGGAAATCAGCGTTCCCGTTCAAGATCTTCGTTGCGCAATCGGCGCTGGAGGCCTGGGCAAAGGTAAACGGCCGTCCTCTTTCGAGCAGCGAAGAATACGCTGTCGCCAAAATGCGCCTCCTTCAGGCATTCGATGAGGGTTCCGTCAAGCCGGTGCCGGAAGGCCAGCAACCCGGGGAAGTAGTTGTCGACGAGTCCAACCTCGAAGAGATGCTTGGGCGGCTGGGGATCTAGCCCGGACCTTTCTATCGCTCCAAAACTGACTATCGCATCGAACCAATTCTTGAGTTGCGGCGTCTGGTTAGATGTACGGAGAGGGCGGGCGCTCAAGGCTCGCGCGGGATAACCAATGCAGGAGCTGGTTCTGGTCCAACCAGGTCGCACGGTAGGGGATGAGCTGGAGCACGGAGCCGCCCAGGCTGAGATGCGGCGCGAGTTTGAAGAGCGCCTTGCCGAATGCGGCCCGCTCGCCTATCGCGTGGCTCGCGGTGTACTGCGCAATACTGCCGACGCCGAGGACGTGGCCCAGGAGGCCCTTCTGCGGGCCTATCGCCAGTTTGATCGTCTGCGCGACCGTAGCCGGTTTCGCGCTTGGCTCGTTCGAATCGCGTTTCGCCTCGCACTGGACCGTTTGCGGTCCGGGAAGCGGCGCGAATTGCGCGACACACTCTGGTCGCAACCGGAGCACCGCGCGCCTGACGCGAACGCTGAAGACCTCGCCGCTTCAAATGAGTTCCAGGCTCATCTAGATAGTGCCCTCGCGGAATTGCCTGAGAAATTGCGGCTTGTCCTTTTGCTTGCCGCGATGGAAGGCCACACTATCGACGAAATCGCAGGAATGCTGGGCATTTCCACGGGTACGGTGAAATCCAGAATTTTCTATGCGCGAAGACAGTTAGCGGAGAAGTTGCGATGCCATGCAAATCTTATAAAGACACGTTGATCGAAACGGCAACCAGTGGCTCCGAGCCACAAGGCGATCTGCGCTCACATCTCGCCGATTGTGCTGATTGCCGCGCCGCTTTTGAACAGGAACGATCCCTCTTTGCCTTCATCGACGACCGCCTTCACATCGCTGCAAACGCCGAAGTGCCCGCTTCTCTCTTGCCGCGTGTCCGTGCGCGCCTCGACGAAGAGTCTGCGCCCCGTCGCATCTGGACTGCGAACTGGTTTGTTTTGGCGAGCGCCGCAGTCTTGGTCGTTGCCTTCTTCGCCGCACGCATCGTCCGGCACCAAAACGTTGGACAGAGTCCGGTAACTACGTCGCGGCAATCAAATTCCTCCGTTCCCGGCATTGTATCGTCACCGAGCCCTGTCTCCCCTTCCTTCCCACCGCAAAGAAAGGGATCAGCTGCCCCATTTCAGGCCGCCTCTGTAAGGAATACTGTTCCGCCGGAACGATTAGCTGTTCGAGATGCGTTGCCGGAAGTTCTGGTAACGCATGATCAGGAAGTCTTGTTGGTTCGCTACGCGGAGCAATGGCGGCGTCGAAAGCGGACGCCACTTGTGGCGGAGGCGTCAGAACTCGAATCCTTGCTGCCTTTGCAAGTTGCGCCGATCCAAATTGCCCAGCTTGACGTCAAGCTCTTAGCGGAAGAGCAGGCACAGTGATTTCCGCGAAGACTGTCCATTTTCAGAACGGATCGAACTGTTCAGGAGGAATGTCATGAAGAAGCTTGTGTATCTGCTTTTGCTCGGTGCACTCTGGCTGCCCGCGCAGCGCGTGTACGGTCAGGAAAAGTCTCAAGAGAAATCAGCGGAGAAACCGAAGATCGACGATCGAGGAAAAGTAGCCATCCCAGTCAAGGTTCAGATTGTGTTTACCGAGCACGACGGAGATAAGAAAATAACCAGCATGCCGTACTCGTTTATCTCTGCCGCGGGCGACAGAATCGCCAGCTTCGAAGGCACCAGCATACGAGACGGAGTCCGTGTTCCCATTGAAGTCGAGGGTAAGGATCAGAAAACCACCTATCTCGATGTGGGCTCGAACATCGATTGTCGCGTAGTCGCTGAGGAAGATGGCCGTTTCCGTCTCAACATGATTTTCGAGCGCTCCGCAATTTATCCTGGTAGCGCCGCGGGGGAGGAGAAATTGGAAGTCTCTCGTCCTAACGGGCAGCCTCTCATCCGTACATTCCGAATGAATGTGAATATTCTCCTGAAGGATGGGCAGACCTCGGAGGGTGTGCTGGCAACGGATCCGCTCACCGGTCACATCCTGCGCGTCTCCGTGACAATCAACGTGCTCAAGTGAGAGTCAGGAGCATCAATCTCTCTTGAGGACGGAACTCAGAGCGGATGGCAGGTCCGCCTGCCGGAATCGGTAGCCAAGCTTCTCAACCACTTGTGGCTGGACGCGCTGGCTGGATAACAGCAGCGCGTCGGCCATTTCACCGAGCGCGATGCGCAGGGCAAAGGCGGGGGCAGGGAAGAGCGCGGGCCGGTGCATCGCCTTTGCAAGTACTTTTGTGAATTCCGCGTTCTGTGCCGGCTGCGGCGCCACGATATTGACCGGGCCTCTTACGGAATTGTTCTCGATTGCAAAGCGCAAAATCCCGACGACATCTTCGAGCGCTACCCAAGACATCCACTGCTGCCCGGAACCTAGTTTCCCCCCAGCGCCTAATTTGAAGGGCAGGAGCATCTTGGGCAGCGCTCCGCCCTCGCGCGCCAAAATAATTCCGAACCGCGCCAGCACCACGCGAATCCCGAGCGCCTCGGCCTTCAACGCTTCGGCTTCCCACTGCTGCGCCAGTCCGGCTAGAAAATCCGTCCCCGGTCTGCTCTCTTCAGTCAGCGTTTCATCGCCGCGATTGCCGTAGATTCCGATCGCCGAAGCCGACACCAGCACGCTTGGCCGCGCATTCATTTTCGCGAGAGCGTTTACCA
>Ga0075030_100003149_pt1 | contig 15040 bp, 27 predicted proteins | sample LitLauG_LLR_2012_FD_71393 | JGI IMG/M metagenome (GOLD analysis project Ga0075030, IMG submission 71393) | Freshwater sediment microbial communities from Pennsylvania, USA - Little Laurel Run_MetaG_LLR_2012 | ecosystem: Environmental > Aquatic > Freshwater > Creek > Sediment | place: USA... | reverse complement strand
GGCTTAGATGACGCGTTTATCACGCTACGCTATGGTGGGAGAATGCAAGACGCACTCCCCGCTGAGGTTCCACATGATTGCAGTGATACCACTGATACCGTTTTTCGCGGAGTTCCCTGCGCAAACTGCTTGCAGTCGCCGCCTCCGTCGATGTGGATATCCACCGTCGGCGCCGTGTTGTCCAGTTGGATCAGGTACTGCGTGGTCGACCCCAGCACCGTGTCACTCGCGTTCGCTATCTCCAGCCATCACCGGGCATTTCGTTGCGCAGGACTTGCACTTCGGCATCTTCAGTCTATCGAGGTTGCCTACATCGTTGTCGCCGAACGAACCAACGACAGCGACTCCAGCACTTCGCCGTCTCCCGGAGATCAATGGCAGCTCATCACCACTGGAATGGGGACTTGCGGTTACGTCATCGACCTCCAGGTCGCGGACAACAGCATCGTCGGCAGCGGTCCCGGCGGTCACAACTTCAACAGCAAGCAGGTAGGATTCTGCCTGGTCTCGGGGAGCTAGACGCCGGTCGTGGTCGGGGCGGCAAGCCTATCCGATCCAACATCCGAGGGAGCCCCATCCTAACGTCGCGCCTTTTGCGACGTTAGCGTGGGGATCTTTACTCTCCAAGGTCAAGTCGACCTTCGACTGCTGTTGGAAGGCACAAAAATGGTTTTCAACTCTGCCCCAGCGCCCTGGTAAGTTCCGCCGCAAACGCCCGGCGTACTGCGAATCCTTCCGGGCTATTCGCCTACGGCACGACCAAGCCATTCTCGGACTCGGCTCCGCTTCGCTGCTATTGACTGGAACAAACCTTCGGCCGGCTTGGGCGAAGGCCCGTCTTCTGAGGCATTTTCTTGGGCGACGGACGCTTCGAGCTGAACGCTCGCCGCGCCAGGATCAGCGTTGGATGGGAAAGCCTCAGCGTCATCTGACTCAGAGAGCAGCATAGCGACGGTCCGCAGTGCTTCGACCTCTCTTTGGACGCGGGCAAGCTCGTTCTCTTTAGCCCGCAGCAGTTCTTGAACGTCAATCATTGACAAAAAGACCTCCAGATCTTCACTGTCGACGATTGCTGGCGCGCATCGCGAGTCGGTCTGCTATTTGTTCGGCTGCTATCACTTCAGAAGGAGCGAGCGGGTTGCTCCGTCGTGTCGTAAAAGCCGAGGTTCGTCGGGGGGAGTTGACCTTCAGGTTAGGGCGCTCATTTCCTCGGTGTCAAGAGCCGTTTTGGGAAATATTTCCTTACCATGCCGACATGGCACGTTTTGCTCTCAGCTTGGGAGTCGAGGACCAGTAGTGCACTTGCCACGTGACGAGCAAGTCTTTGGTCTTGCAAGAGGCAGATATGCCAGGCGTCCGCCCATTGCCCAACGTCGCATCATCGGGATCAGCAAACATCAAAGATAAAATTCTGGGCCGAAGACAGAAGGCTGCGTCGTCAGGTGATAGTGTCGCCTTTACACCGAAAGAATTCCTCGCTGCATGGATAGAACACATACCAGAGCGTTACGAACACGTTGTGCGCTGATTCGGGATGTTCGTTCCTCGGGCAATGTTTTTCTCAGCATCAAGCGCGATTCCGATCAGCCGCTGTTGTCGCCTCGCAACGGCCGTGGCCTTCAGGAAGTTACGAGGACTTACGAGAATTCCAGGTAGCCTGGTTGCAGCGATCCTGAAGGCAACAAGCTTGCGAAAGGCGGTACTCACAAACCCTCCATAACGGGGCGAAGCGCGGAACGTATCCACCGTTCGGTCACGTGTTGGATTTTATCGAGTCTCGGGGCGGAATTGTTGGCGATAAATCCCCATAGCGCTCAATGGCTAGCGTCCAAAACGTGAGACCTGCTGGCGGTGGTGTTCATTGCTGCCAAAACTCTGTGGCGCCATGTGGGAGCGTAGCGAGAACGCGGTCAAATGCGACTTCGTCGAGGTTGCGTCTCAAAGCGGATGCGACATCGCGTATGGCCGTTTCGGGAGCAAAGTTGTGCACAGCCCGCAACGCTTGGACTTCCTTCGTCATGACGGCACGGTCTTCGAACTGGCGTTTGGGGTCAGATGATTCCAGAGGGCGTCCACATCCGTGACGTAGAAGATCAGCCGCCCCCAGCGAGTCACGGGCTTACCCTGTTCCAGATTGAGGATTGCGGATTGTGAGTCTTCCGCGCGCAGTGAAGAAAACCCTGTGCCCTCTCCACCGTAGAGAAGCTCCATGCCCAGAACATCTCTGTAAAACCGCATAGACTCTGTCATGTTCACAACCCGAAAAGTGACCGCAGAAATTTTTTCCATCGTTGATGCCATACGCCACGAGTTTACCTCGGCTCAGCTTGAATCTTCCTTCCGGGAGGGATACCGTAATTTCTAATAGGGGAGGTGGCCTATGGCCTACGTCATTGCCGAACCCTGCATCGGAACCAAAGACACCGCCTGCGTCGACGCCTGTCCCGTAGATTGCATCCACCCCAAGAAGAACACGTCTTATGACGACGGTCGTCCCACGTTCGACAACGTTCCCCAGCTCTACATTGATCCGGTGGAATGCATCGATTGTGGTGCCTGTGTCCCAGTCTGCCCGGTGTCAGCGATTTTTGCGCTGGACGACCTTCCCGAGAAGTGGAAGCAATATACGGAACTCAACGAGAGCTACGTGAAGGCCGGCAAGTTCACGCCCGAAGAGTTCGCCAAGCACCAAGTCGAGTAGTCCTGGGCTTACTTTTCCGTCTCACGCGTCTTTCCAATCGATTAGAAGTCCCGTGCAGCGGTCTCTCGGAGTGAAGTAATTCCTTCTTCTGGGATTCTCTTGGCAACGATCCAATTCTGGGGCACTTCGACCTCGTCCACACCCCGGAAGAGAAGAGGAGCTTTCACCAGGTGCGTGGGCGGATCATCCGAAACCTGGCGGACAATAGTGTCCACGCATGAGTAACCGCAGCTGGAAGACGACAGAGCCCACGCAGGTCGGCAAGATTCACCCGCTGCGATCACGTGATACACGTACTATTCTCATCCGGGTGTTCTCGTTAACAATGTTGGTCGCGTGAGGGTTCTATTGCACCGCGCCCGCACAGGGAATATGCTGTTGTTTCGTCGGCAGGGTGGAGGCGGTACAAGAGTTTTCACCGTTTCCTCTGTCTTGGGTCCGGCCAAAGCGCAACGGTGTCAGGCTGAGCCACGTCCCTCCCTGCCGCTAAAGCTCTCCTCAGAAATTTCCGATAGGTTCCCAGTGCACATGCCGTGGCCGCATTCAATAGAGCAACGCGGCCACTGCAAGCCGCACGGCAGATCGCCCCCACAAGAGGTATCCCGGATAAATACTGCGAATGTCCGTCATCCACAGCGAAAGAAGCGGCGTCAGCGCCAGTATGCAGAGTCCGGCAATAAGAGCGTCCACGATGGCCACGTTGCGCACCGGGTTGCGTGACGCAAACCACAGCAGTATGCCGAGCATGAGCACCACGCCGCCCACTTCTTTGAGCATCGACAGGAACAACGTGGACACTTCTCCTTCGGGCGGGCGCAGAAGGAGTCGCACGATCAGAGGCTTCTCGGCAAAGATCAGCAGCAGGCCTTGCAGAGCGGCCAGCAATGAAAACACACGTAGAAGAATGCTAAGAGCGCGATAGGGTGGTTGTGGCATAAGGCCCTCCTCCCGTTTTCAGCGATTGTACGTCCGGCAGCACCAGCGAATACTGGAACTTCTGTGCCTTAAACAGGTTGTGCTCTCCGATTGTCAATCTTAGAATTTCCGTAGCTACCCTTTTCCCGAGGAGGTCGTGTGCCTCGCTACGAATTTTTCTGCCTCAATTGCAAGAAACTCTTCTCAAGAATCCTGTCCCTTGTCGACTACGAGGAGGGGGAGGTCCTCTGTCCGCACTGTGGCAGCAAGGAAGTCGAGCAGTGCCGGTCTGCCTTTAGCGCGAAGAAAAGCGCCTGAAGCCTAGCAGGAGTTCGCGTATGCGTTTCGACAAATTTCTTTCGGTTCCATCCAGATCGATGGCAGCACGTACGAACATGATGTCATCATTGATCGAGGTGAAATCCGCAAGCGCAAGAAAAAGCCGTCGAAGAAATTTCGAGAACAGTTCGACCGCACTCCGCTCTCGATAGAAGAGGAAATCCCCTGGCGATGCCGCCAAATTGTCATCGGCACTGGTGCATACGGTCGATTGCCCGTCATGCAGGGAGTACTGCGCGAAGCCGAGCGTCAGAAAATCAAATTGCTTGTCCTGCCCACCATCGACGCAATCGAGGTGTTGAAGCGCGGGCCCAAAGACACGGACGCGATTCTTCACGTCACGTGCTAATGCTCCGCCCTTCCAGGGTTGGTCGCACCATTGCTGTTGTAATTGACACTGCCAAGCGAGCGGCGTAGGTTGGTGGTATTCCAAGAAAGCTAGTGGTCGCCGCGCAGGCTGCGCGCGGTCAGCCGAAGCAGAGCGGCTGCTCGCACGCTGGGGCAGATTGCATGCCGTGAGAAGTGTGCTCAGCGGATTGGCGCTGCTGCTTTTCCTGTGCTTGGCGATTTTTGGGAAGCAGTACTGACGTGGGAGAAGATCTCCGATTCACTACCTTTTGCCAGAGGTTTCACTGCAACATTACTGAAAGCTTTGCGAAATATCCCCTTCCCACATTCATCAAGAGTGTCGCAACGGCAGCATTGCATCATTCTTCGAAGCAAGTGCTGCATCGTCTTGATTCTCTCCAGTTGTGACTCAAGTTCCACAAGTTTTCGCCGCGACAGTTTTTGCCATCGTTTTGAGGCTGGAGTGCCATCGCGAAAACCGAAGAACAGGTGCCTTATTTCGTCCAGAGTGAAGCCTGTTTGCCTTGCTCTCTGTATGACGGCGAGCCGATGGAGCACCGTTCCGTCGAAGCGCCTCTGACCACTGATCCGTCGAGCGGGAAGAAGTACCCCAATCCGTTCGTAATAACGGATCGCGGACGGTCGGAGTCCAAGTTGTCGAGCGACTTCGGAGACAGTTAGCTGCGGCATGTTTCGCATTCTAAGACAACCGATCTCGATTTGCTGCTTTGAGGTGACAAAGAATTTACAAATTATCGCCTTGCCTTAAAGTCGGCTTTAAGTTGTACCGTCTTAATTAGTCACTCAGAACCTTGCGCCTAAGAGAGAATCCTCATGAAGAACAACAGATGGACATTCGCAGCCCTGCTTTTCCTGTCGTATGGGACGCTCGCGCTGGCACAGACGCCCAATTCCGGTCAGCGCCTCACATCGAGTAAAGTGATCGACTACTTTGTCACTCTGGAGGAAACAAGACTCGTGGCAATTGCCGACGCCATGCCTCAGGACAAGTATCCGTTTTCTCCGACAAGCGGGGAATTCAAGGGTGTCCGAACCTTCGCTGAGCAGTTGAAACACGTAGCGGCGGACAACTATATGTTGGGTGCCGCCATACTTGGCGAGAAGCCGCCCGCCGATGTGGGCGACGAAACCGGACCGGATTCGCTGCGCACAAAAGCCGATGTCATCCAGTACGTAAAAGAGTCGTTCGCATATATTCACAGGGCTGTGGCGACCATCGACGACAACAACATGGTTATCGGCAGTCCCCCGATCTCGCCAATGCCAAAGGGCACGGCGACACGCCTTGGTCTCGCCGTGGAAGTGCTGCTCCACACCTTCGATCATTACGGCCAGTTGGTGGAATACTTGAGAATAAATGGCATAGTGCCCCCAGCCAGCCGTTTGGACGCCGGAGGCAGTGGAGGAATGCAGTAGCGGCGACCGAACGAATCGTCGAGGCGATGGCGATAAAGAGGAGGTTCAGAGTGCCTGATGATAATCCGGTAGCGTGCTGCCTGACTGACGCAGAGCTTCGCCAACGGGAAGCAACACTTCTCGCTCGTTCAAGGACGGTCTTAGTGCAACCGAAGAAATTGCTGACGGATATGCTTTTCGCATCCCCGGCGACAAAAGGTGGCTGGCACTAGTGGCCTGTCGCAGAGCAACCGTTACCATACTCCGCAGGACTAAAGCGACATCGGCTCACTCAACCGCTGTATTCGGGCGCCAAGACCATAGCCCCGTTGCAGTCGGAGTAACGAATTCACTGCGACAGGCCACTAGTGGCCTGTCGCAGTGAGTTCGTGACTGCGGATGCGGCACAGCGACGATGTTGATGCTCGAATGCAGTTGATTGAGCAAGTACCGCTTCGGTCACCAGATGCGGAGTCTGGTAATGTTTGCTCCGCGACAGGCCACTAGTGTCCTGTTTCTAACGCTTCGTTACAATGTCTAACTTTGCGAGCGATCGAGCGAGCCGAGGCCGTCCACACGAACGGTTGCGGATTGTGGTTGCGGCGGCGGATATAGTCTTGAGTCGCTCGTACCAGTTCGCCGACGCTGCGGAAGGTTCCTCGCCGGATGCGCTTGTCGGTGATTTCCGCGAAAAAGCGTTCCACCAGGTTCAGCCAGGAAGCCCCCGTCGGGGTGAAGTGGCGGTGATAACGGGGATGCGCCGCAAACCAGGCCTCCACCGCCGGATGGCTGTGGGTGCCGTAGTTGTCCAGGATGAGATGGACGCTCAGCCGGCGGGGTGTGCTGCGCTCGATACGCTCCAGAAAACGCAGAAACTCCTGATGGCGATGGCGTGGCAGGCAGTGCCCCAGCACCTCTCCGCTCAACACATTCAAGGCCACGAACAAGGTGGTGGTTCCGTGGCGGAGGTAATCGTGGGTTTGCCGTTGCGGGATTCCGGGACGCAAGGGCAGAACCGGCTGCGTCCGATCCAACGCTTGAATCTGGCTCTTCTCGTCCACGCTCAGCACCAAAGCTTTCTGCGGAGGGTTCAGGTACAGTCCCACGATGTCGTGCAATTTGTGAAAGAACTGCGGATCGGTGCTGAGCTTGAAACTCTTCACCCGATGTGGCTGCAAGCGGTGTGCCCGCCACACGCGATACACGGTCGCCGGACTCACGCGCTGGGCGCGGGCCAAGCTGCGCACGCTCCAATGGGTCGCTCCGGTCGGCTTCGAGTACAGGGTGGCGTTCACAATCGCTTCCTTTTTCTCCGTCGTCAGCCGTCGCTTGCGTCCGGGGCGTGGGGCATCTTCCAGCAACCCCTCCACCCCGGCCTGCTCATAACGGCGACGCCAGCGCAACACCGTCGGCCGACTGGTGCGCAGTTCCCGTGCCACCCGGTGATTGGCGACTCCCTCGGCCGAACGCAACACAATGCGGAGGCGAAGTACGATCTTCTGCGGTGTACTTCCTGCGCGCACAAAACTTTCCAGCAGTTCCCGCTCCTTCTTGCTGAGACGCAGAGGTTGGGCAGCTTCCCACATGCTGTCCACTATACTGCGAATCCTGCCGATTGTAACGTTATTTATGAAACACTACACTAACACCCGCCTGCGTTCTTCAAGTTCGAGTTCAGGGTAGCTGGTTCAGGCAATATCACCGACTACCTTGAGACTCCCCCCTCGGCCCCAATTCAGAACACCTTCGCCAGCTCTAGACAGCGTTATTTCGTAAAAGCCTCGATGACGCTTTGCGGAGCGACGGTTGGAATGATTCTCGTCAGCTTGTAATCGGCCGCATCGAGCAGAGCGTGAAACTCAGCTTTGGTGCGTTCGCGCCCTCCGGTCATCGCCAGCATATTCAGATCAAGAAACTTACTGAAAGACATCGCGTCCGTGTCTGGTACAACCATGTCGACAATTAATACCCTTCCCTTCCACGCCATAGCCCGACGGCAATTTCTAAGGATTCTGATTGCACGGGGGTCATCCCAGTCATGGATCACGCCGCGCATAAAAGGTAGGCGTCTGCTCCTTGTGGAACCGAGCTGAAGAAGTCTCCGATAACGTAGGAGCAGCGTCTGCTCCTGCATCGTTGCCAATGCCTTGCTTTGCTCTCTCGATCGTCCCGTACCTGTGATGTCCGGGTTGAATTGAAGAATCTTCTCGAGAAGCTTGCCTTGGCCTCCTCCGACGTCGACGATCGAAGAGATTCCCGCGAAGTCGTAGGCCATCAGAACCGCGTAGGCCAGCATTGGGGACACATTGGCCATACCCTGATTAAACGTATCCGCGGCATCGACGTTTTGTTGCAGGTAGTCGAATAAGCTTGCTCCGAAAACACTGTTAAAGGCCGGAGATCCGGTTTGAACGCTATGCAGGAGGCTCCCGCACGCTTGATAGTGAATTTCGCCGATCGTGATCACCATCGCCCTGAGCGATCTATGAACGTCGGTCTGAGGGCGCTCCGCCAGCTGGGAGAGAGCGAAGCGAATTCTGCCGAGGTGCGCACAGCTGGCCGGAGCGATCGGACTGCCCTTCGGACACGGCGGGCACTTCGCAGCCGCAAACAGTGTCGCCGCGGTCCAGGCATATCGTCAGTCCTTCCGTCCGTCACCGGCACTGCAGAAGTCATACGCAATCGTCTCAGTGGGAGTTATCTGTGCCGAAACCGACGAAATTGCCGAGCGCCACCGCGGTAGGCCGAGGCCATTACACGCTAGAATGTCGCTTGACAGAGTGGATTGCAGGAGTTACATTACGGGGCACTTGGGGTGATCTGCAGTGAAGCAAACTCATTGGATGGCAATACTGGTTCTATTGGGGACGGTGGTATGTGCCTCCGCCGTATTACCAGTGGACGATCCCGAGACTCCCATCAATGAGGCCGATGCTCCGTCAGTGCTAGAGTTTGCGCTACCCACATCACTTAGCGTGAACCTGGTTCGTCCTGCACTGGATTCTGTGGATTCAATCATTCTGCCAAAGGCGTCGAGAGGTTGGCCCGGCTCGGGAGTCAACAACTCTCTCCACCGACGCATGCCAGTGCCTAAGCAACTCCGCTCAGATTCGCTTCAGAACCTCCTTTGTACGTTCCTGATCTGAAGTCACGGCCCAAACTCAAGACTGAATAACTCACCGCGCCTGCCGAACGAGACTCGTTAACCATCGTGCGCTTGGCCGTCAGTTAGCGGACGCCAGATTCCCGCACTCGTCAAGCAGTGTTGTGCGCGATTTCCTGTCAGCTGACGTCACCCGACGCTGTGGGGAACCGCAGAGAGAATCGAGTTTGTTGGCACGTGGTCGACCTAACAAATTCAATCACCGAATCGGAGGAGAGTTCCATGAAAAGTAACGTCGTTTCCCTTCTTATTCTGTGGGTACTGTCACTGTGCCCGAGCGTCGGCTACGCGCAGACTTCACACCACTCTGTTGACACGCCAGATCCGGTGCTGGAGTGGATCGGTGTGATGAACACCACGGTCCTGACAGCGGGCACTGCTCCAAACGTCACCGGTCGCGCGGTCGCGTTGGTATCCGCATCAGTGTTCGATGCCGTCAACGGTATCGCGCCACGCTTCCGTCCGCTGCATGTGAGGCCGGACGCACCTCGGAATGCGTCGCAACGCGCAGCGGCGATTCAGGCGGCGTATGCAATTCTAATGAACCTCTATGGAGCGCAGCAGGGCGGGAACCTCACCGGTCAACATGATGCGTCGCTCGCGGCCCTCGCCTCAACTGAAAAACCCGAATCCATTGCCGCAGGAGTCGCGTGGGGACAAAGGGTGGCAGACACCATCTGGGCCTGGAGGCTGACTGACGGGTTTGCGCCCACGCCGCCGCCATTCTTTGGAGTGCAGAGCATAGCCGGCACACCGAATTCCCTAGGTTTTTGGCGACCCACGCCACCGGCGAACGCATCAGGCGCAACACCGCAACTTGCCACAATAACACCTTGGGCGCTGACGCGACCCTCGCAGTTCCGCTTGCCGGCGCCACTGGCCCTCAACAGCCCAGAGTACGCGGCCGATCTCAACGAAGTGAGAGAGATGGGTAGCCTCTCCAGCACAAGCCGCTCAAGTGAACAGACGGAAGTCGCCTTGTTTTGGGCACTGAACACTCCACTAGCGTGGAACCGTGTTGCAGCGCAGCTTTCGGCGGCGCGCGGGCTCAGTCTGACCGAAAATGCACATCTATTTGCGGTGCTCAATCTAACTCTCGCCGACGCGATAACCGCCTGCTGGGACAGCAAGTACCGCTATATTTTCTGGCGGCCAGTCACCGCGATCCGAGCGGGGGCCGCGCCGGGAGACCCTGACGCCGATTGGAGGCCATTGCTGGACTCTCTGACCGGCACTCCTCCGCATCCCGAGTATCCGTCTGCGCATTCCACTACAGTGGCGCCGCCGCGTTCATCCTGGCTGCCGCCTTTGGAGAGAACACCGCTTTCAGCGTCACGTCCGAGATACGTCCAGGCACTCGTTCCTATGCGAGTTTTTCCGAGGCGATAGCCGAAATCGCCGATGCGCGCGTCTTTGGCGGCATTCACCTCCGAAGCAGTTGCGCCCGCGGGAATTCGCTGGGTCGAGCTGTTGCGGATTACGTGTCAAGGCACGTGATGCGGGCGCGAGGCGGCGATCAAGGCGAATAAGAAAACAAAATGGGCTCGGTTACTCGATGCCTGGCAAATGCTGGCCCCCCGTCTGCGACACCCGGACTCGCAGAATGTCGCGACCATACCCCAATTCCAGACCTAAATCAACTCCATGAAAATAACACGCCCGAAGGAACGATCTACGGCTGCGATCACGACGACGACTATTTCATTTCGATGGTTGGTTTTGCTCGTAGCCGCTTCGACACCTACATCACCCTGGATGCCGGTGGCGGCGAACTGAAAAATCCCACGGAATCGGTGTGGGGATCCATGAACAACGGCGCCACTCGCGATGGATCAGTGATCGTCGGCCTCTACGTGGATCCCCCGGATTCAAACGGGCAATACCACGGCTACGTCGTGCACCATGGCACGTTTCACCCCTACGACGTTCCCGGCAGCGTGGCTACGCAGACTTGGGGCATCAATTCGGCGGCAGATTTCGTTGGACTATATGACGACGCCAACGGCAACTGAGCACGGATTCTTGCAGCGCTGGGGCGCGGATACCCCGATTACCATTGACGTCCCCGCTGGCCCACCGTTCAACGCGACTCTCACCGATGCTTTCGCCATCAATCCCGCCGGGGATATTGTCGGCCTCTACATCGATGCGGCGGGAAATTTCCACGGCTACCTGGCAGTGCCGCAGAGACACGACGAATAGGGTAGCAATCCTCCAGAGCCTCTCCCAGGACGAGGAGCGGATCATGACAAAGGCTGAACTCAAAAGGTTGACCATCGGCGCGTCACAACACGCAGTGGAGAGGACCGCCTGACAAGCTGCGAGCTTAGGATGAAAACTCCAGCGGGGAGCCGTGGGATGACTGCCTTGGCGTACCAAGCTGCAACGGCGCAGCCTGCCACGACCTCGCGCTGTGTGATATTTGGCGGATGACGCTAGTGCTGTAGCGGATGCGCCCCGAACCCCTCCCGAAATCTGCCGGCTACTCCACTATGGGGCGCATCCGATACAGCACTAGCGTTTCGCGGTACTAATTCGACGGGACGAACCGATTACATCCGGATCGCCCGTGATCGGCAGCCGTGCGATCGATTCTCTCAGGCCGATTCCAGCCGTTAATCTCACAGAAGAAAAGTGAAGCGAGCCTAGACAGTGGCGCGCAGAATGGTCGCGAACCGGAACCGAGAGCTGGAGCGAGTTTAGCTTTTATTGAAGTTGTATACCCACGGTACACAAAACTTGGAATCACTAAACCGCCGCTTCCCTCGAAGTCCGTCACCGACTCAACCCGCCCGGGAGCAACTACCAATGGCGCACCCGCCCAACGTCGACGTGCACGAAGTCCGAGCTGCGATAGTACCCCACTCCTCCGCGATGCAGGCGCAGGGCTGCGTCACGCAGCTCCGACGTCGGAATCCCACGTAGGCGAATATCGATCGCTTCAGCCTGCATATGTAGGCTGTGCTGCGCCACGCCGGTGTGCGGGTTGCGTGCGCAGGAATTCGTTGCTCCATGGCGTGCGGTAGCCGCAAATCACATCGATTTCACCACCGGAATCGCCAAGCGACCCGGTAAAGTCGTAGAGAAGGTCGAAGATGCGAGGATCGAAATGGCGCACATCTCCGGTACGGTGGTCGCGCAGATAATGGTCGAGCTCGTCTAGCGCTTCGGGGATGTATTGCTCACCGCGACGATAGACGACATCCAGCCGCTCGCCCGTGTGACTGTGATAGAAGCGGAGCCGGTACTCGTGTGCGGCCGCGGATTCTGTGCTGCCGTGCCCGAGCAGCGGCGCCAGCAGAAACAACGATGACCTTCATTTACTTGTCTGGGGCAGGAACCGACAGCACGAAGCGCGGGAGACTCATGTGGGCGCGGGTAAAAGGCAAAACCGAAAACGCGCTATTGCAGATGCGATTTAAAGCTGTGTACCTGTTTCGCCCCGCGTACATTCAGCCTCTTTACGGCGCTCGCACGAAGACGGGATGGTATGGCGCATTCTACGCTGTTGTGAGACCTTTCTGTCCGCGACTCAAAACGCTTTTCCCGAACTACGTGACAACGACCGAATGCGTCGGTCGTGCCATGCTGAACGTAACGATGCGGGGTTTCCCGAACCCTGTCCTTGAGAATCGCGACATCAACGTTATGTGCGCGAAGGACTCGAAATGAAACACCGCATTCTCCACACGCTTCAGAAATACGTGCTGAACCCGCCGATCAGGCTCGCGCTCGCGGTTGGTCTGCCCTTGCCCCGGATATGCGTTGCTCGAAACGAAAGGACGGAAGACGGGCAAGCCAAGGCGGACGCCTGTGGGCGATGGGCGAATCGGAAACGTGTTCTGGCTGGTAGCAGAGCATGGCATGAAGGCGCCATACGTCCGCAACATTGAGCGTGACCCGCGTGTACGACTGAAGCTCCGTTAGGGGCTAAAGTATCGCTGGCACGAGGGCACTGCGCATTTTCTCTTGGACGACGATCCGCGTGAGCGCCAACGCTAACTGGCGACTCAGTTGCCAAGCAGTACCGGAAATGCAAGGGCAGTGCGCCTTTTCGGGACACAACTCCTGGGTATTCGAATTGATCTGGACTGCTAACCTTCAGAGTTCGCGGTTGCAGCGATTCTTCAAGCAGCTTTCTCCACCGGAAGCCCCGCTTCCATCCAGCCCTGTTTACCTTCGGGATAGTGCGCCACATTCTTGTAGCCCATCGCCGCCAATTCACGGGCAGCGTATTCACTGGCATGTCAAAGCGTGTTCGCGCAATAGGTGACGATCTCAGCGTCCTTGCGAGGCAACAACTGTGGAGCAAGTTCCCTGATCTGTTCGGGTGGGATGTTCAAAGCTCCGGGGAGATGGGCTTCTCGATAGCGTTCAGGCGCGAGGGTCTCGACTACCGTGATTCCGTGCTTCTTGTCGAGTTTCGACTTTAGGTCTTTGGTCGAAATTGTGCTTTCCATTTTGATCTCCTCAATGCTCAATCTTAATCCTGTGGTCGGAATTATTCTGCTGATTGTCTTCCTGCTGGGCGTGTCGTTTCAGATGCACTCCTACTGGAAAGTGGACGACGCGCAGATGAAGCAGATCGACATGATCAACTTCACGAAGAATATGGCGCTTGTGGGGGCGCTGTTGATGTTCTTGCTGCTACCGCATCCGTGGCCGATGAGTCTGGGAATCGGGTAGCCGCAACAGCGCACGTGCAGGAGGAAGCATGGCACTTCACGCGTGTAAAACCGCAGGGGTTCAATCTCGAAGATTCCAAAAAGGACCCGTAAGCCCGACGCTTGCAAGCAGCGCCTCTGCCTCTTCCAGTGTGTGCCGTCTCCATTCAGGTGTCAGCTTGTCTTTGTACCAGCCGTAAGCAAGCTGCCAGCCTTGCTGGGGTGTGAGGGTCGCGCCGTGTTTAATGTCACGGGTCTGGCACCAGCGATCAATGTGCTCTTCGGCACGGAAGATGAGCATCGTGCTTCAGGTGAAGCCAATGTTGTCCCACCAATGGTGCGCGGGAACAGCGAAGTGAATGATTCCCTCGCTGCGCTTCAGCTTCCCGGCTGCGATCTCCAGCAGCATCGGCTCGCTACAGTCGCCACAAGCCGTTCGGATGACGGCGTCCGTGCCCAGCGCCGCCACAATGCCGAGCGCATCCCAAATACAGATGCCCCAGTACGTTTTTCCACGAGCTTCAACCCGGAAGGCTGACGGCACCGCGCAGAATGGATTCGCTGCCCAGATGTTGCCGTCGTTTGGGGCAAGGATCAGAACTTTGCCCGCCGCGAGACGCCATAAAGCCTCTTCCACCTCAGCCTGCGAACGTCCCAGAGCAGCCGCGATCTCTGGCGGTTGCGGCACTCGCCCGGCGTCGGCTGCCTTCCCGAAGACGTGGAGGCGCACCTCGCGTAGCAACGCCTCAGTTGCATCGGCTGGTTGAGTCATAGGCGACCACCGATGAAAACATAACCAGTGTAGCCTACAAGGCGAAGTGGAGGACGTCCAGCGCGGATCAACCACGTAGCGAACGACGACGAAGAGTGCTCGCGACCTGTGGAATTTGCACCGACTCGGAATCGGCTATTCTCATAGCACGATGACCAGCGACGAACGGATGCAACGAGAGTCCAGCCTGATGGCTACGATTAGAAAGAGTCTTCCTGACTTCGCAAAAGCTTGCGCGGATGACACGGAACTGGTGTTGCTCCACCAAGACGCCTTTGCCGCCGACTACCAAGAGGACGAATACACGCTCCTCGGCATGGCGATCAAGTACGCGGGGCTTCGCGGCAAAGAAGTGTGTGTGATCGGGAAGAATAGGAGCACGCTGGGCGAGGAAGACAAAATCCAGTAAGCATAAGCGGTGCTCAAACGGGTGAAGTCCCAACGGGAGTCACGGTTGAGGCATTGCGAGGATAGACCTCAGGAACTGCTTGGTACTTTCGGGACCCGTGATTCGGATGGTGAGTGCCCCCATCTTCGGCTCCGCAGTCAGTTCGAATGTCAAGAACGGGCAGCACTCACGCTCTGCAATTATCAGGTCTGCCACTAGTACTGTGACCGTGTGATTGTGTAGTCAAAAGTATGCCGAGCTTTTTTGCGAGTAAAGGCCCATTGAATCGGAACTCGATGGCGATTCATGCGGCGGCTCCAAGCCCGAGTTTCTC
>Ga0075030_100003148_pt1 | contig 15041 bp, 13 predicted proteins | sample LitLauG_LLR_2012_FD_71393 | JGI IMG/M metagenome (GOLD analysis project Ga0075030, IMG submission 71393) | Freshwater sediment microbial communities from Pennsylvania, USA - Little Laurel Run_MetaG_LLR_2012 | ecosystem: Environmental > Aquatic > Freshwater > Creek > Sediment | place: USA... | reverse complement strand
AGCGCGCTGTTGAGCGCGAACGCGAGCGCGACGACGCCGCCTGCGCGCTCCCATGAGCGCCTGCGCGGCCGGTCAAGCGCGCTGCCCGCTGCGCCCAGCGCGAACCACACCGCGCCGTGCTCGCCGAGCCGCGAGAAGCGCGCCACGGCGTGCTCGCGCGCGGGCGTGTGCCAGCGCGTGCGCGCGGCGAGCAGCAGCGCGACGTCGAGGCCTGCGCGCGCGTGCGCGTCGGTGTGCGCGCGGGCGCCGTCGGTGTGCGGCGGGGACAACTCGGACGGCGCTTCTCTTCGCGGGAGCGGCGGGCCGGCTAGCCGAAACCGACGCGCGGCTCCTCGCTGTCGGCGCTCACGTAGACGACCTGGCCGAGGTGCAGGCGCACGGGCCCCTCCTCGGACTCGAGCGCGTGCCAGCCCTCGCCGCCGAGCGCCTTCTCGAGCTCCGCGAGGTGCTTGTCGGTGAGTCGCAGCGCGAGCACCTGCCCACCCTGGAAGCCGATCGTGACGCGACGGTGCGAGCCGGCCATCGCTAGTGCGCCCCTGCGGCGCCCGCGCTGTGCACGACGGCGGGCTGCACGATCTCGGTAAGCACGCCGGCGGTGGCGCGCGGGTGAAGGAACGCGACGCGCGAGCCGCGTATGCCGGTGCGCGGCTGCTCGTCGATTAGCGCCATGCCCGCGGCGCGCAGCTGCGCGAGCGTGGCGTCGATGTCGGTCACCTGGTAGGCGACGTGGTGCAGGCCGGGGCCGTTCCTGGCGAGGAAGCGCCCGACGGGCGTGTCGGGCGAGAGCGGCGCGAGCAGCTCGACGTGACTCTCGCCGACGTCGAGCAGGAGCGCCTCGACGCCCTGCTCGGCGACCACCTCGCGGTGGGCGAGCTCGAGCGCGAACGAGTCGCGGTAGAGCTCGAGCGCGGGGTCGATCGCCTCGACCGCCACGCCGATGTGGTCGATGCGGCTGAACACGACGCGCAGTCTATAGGCGCGAGCGCGCCTGCCCGGTCACTCAGCGTGCGAGGCGGCGGAGCCCGCGGCCCCCACGCCACCGACGGCGCCTCCGACGGCGCCTCCGAGCGCGCCTCCGAGGGCGTCGCGCTCGCCCCCGCTCAGCACCCTCAGCCCCACGCCGGGCGCGCGCTCCATGCGCGGCACGCCGTGCATGATCCGTTCGATCGACTCGCGCTCGAGCACCTCGTTCTCGAGCAGCTCGCCGGCGAGCGCGTCGAGCTGGGCGCGGTGGGCGAGGATCAGCTTGGTGGCGGCGCGGCGCGCCTCCTCGATCAGGTCCTGGCGCTCCTCGTCCTGTATGCGCAGTGTGGTCTCCGAGACGCGCACGTTGCCGTCGGGAGAGCGGCCGACGCCGGCGGTGCCCATCGCGAACTCGTGCACCATCGAGTGGGAGATGTCGGCGACGCGTTTGAGGTCGTCGGAGGCGCCTGTGGTGATCGCGCCGAACACGATCTGCTCGGCTGCGCGTCCGCCGAGCAGCATCGTCATGTAGTCGAGCAGCTCCTCGCGCGTCTTCAGGTAGCGGTCCTCGTCGGGCAGGTTGAGCGTGTAGCCGAGCGCGCGCCCGCGCGGCACGATCGAGATCTTGTGCACGCGGTCCACGGAGGGCAGCAGCTCGCCGCACAGCGCGTGCCCGGCCTCGTGGAAGGCGACGACGCGCTTCTCGTGCGCGGTGAGCACGCGCTTTGACTGCACGCCCGCGATCACGCGCTCGAGCGCTGCGTCGAAGTCGCAGCGGTCGATCGCCTTTGCGCCCCTGCGCGTGGCGAAGATCGCGGCCTCGTTGCAGATGTTGGCGAGGTCGGCGCCGGTGAGCCCGCTGGTCTGCTGCGCGACGACCCCGAGGTCGACCTCGGCGAGCGGCTTGTTGCGGGTGTGCACCTGCAGCACGCCGAGACGGCCCTTGACGTCGGGCGGCACGACGAACACCTGGCGGTCGAAGCGCCCGGGGCGCAGCAGCGCGGGGTCGAGCTTGTCGAGCAGGTTGGACGCTGCGATCACGACGACGCGCCCCGCGGAGTCGAAGCCGTCCATCTCGACGAGCAGCTGGTTGAGCGTCTGGTCCTTCTCGCCTGAGATGTCCATGCCGCGACGTCCGCCGACGGCGTCGAGCTCGTCGATGAAGATGATCGCGGGTTCGTGTTTGCGCGCGATCGCGAACAGGCGCCTGATGCGCGCGGCGCCGAGGCCGGCGAACATCTCCACGAAGGACGCCGCGGACTGCGCGAAGAACTGCGCGCCTGACTCGGTCGCGACGGCCTTCGCGAGCAGCGTCTTGCCGGTGCCGGGCGGCCCGTGCAGCAGGATCCCCTTGGGCACCTGCGCGCCGAGCGCCTTGAACGACGAGGGGTCGCGCAGGAACTCGACGATCTCCTGAAGCTCGGCCTTCGCGTCATCGACGCCGGCGATGTCGGCGAAGGTGACCGCCTGCCCGGACGAGGGCTTTATCTGCTGCGGCTTGGTGCGCGGCATCACCTTCAGCGTGCGCCACAGCACGAACAGGATCGCGGCGAAGAACACGATCATCAGCACCGGCTCCCAGTTCAGCGCGAAGTTCTGGATCTGCTGGGAGAGCGATTCGTGGGGCCCGACCACGTGCGCCACGGCGGCGTGCGGCGCGTGCGTGGCGCTCGCGCCGGTCGCCTTGGATAGCGTGCCGGCTGACGCCGGCAGGGCGTGCGTCGCGCCGGTGTGCGCGGCGGGCTGCGCTGCGTGCACGGCGCCGCCGGGGGCGACGGACTGCTTGGCGGGCTGGCTCATACGCTCGTCCTCCTTGACGGCAGGATCCTCGGGATTGGTGAGCAGTATCGGGGCCGCGCGGACGCTTGTCGAGGCGCGCAGGCTTTAGCCCAAAAGCTGCTGCGCAAGCTCGGCGAACATCTCGGTGGCGAGCGTGAGGTCGCGCAGGTCGATGCGCTCGTCCGCGCCGTGGATCAGCGGCTGGCTCTCGAGCATGCTCTGATGGCGCTGCGGGAAGAACCCGTAGGCGACACAGTCGGGGAACGCCATGCGGAAGTGGCGCGAGTCGGTGAAGCCGGGCAGCACGACGGGCACCACCTCCGCGCCGGGGTCCTCGCGCGCGACCCACGCGCCGATCGCGTCCATCAGCGGCGAGGCGACCGGCGAGCGGTTGCCGACGACCTGCTCGGTGAACTCGATGCGCCAGTCGCCGTCTGCGAGCACCTCGTGCAGTCCGGCGAGCACCTCTGGTTCGCCGAGGCCGGGTGGCACGCGGCAGTCCACGCGCAGCTCTGCGCGACTGGGGATCACGTTGATCTTCTCCGACGCGCGGATGCGCGTGGGCGTGAAGGTCACGCCGAACATCGGCTCGAACATCGTGGCCAGGCGCGGGTCGGCGGCACGCATGCGCGCGAGCGAGGCCTGCGGGTCCTCGGGGTCCTCGCCGATGCCCCGCAGGAACGCGCGCGGCTCCTCGGTGGCGCTCAAGGAGGGCTGGCGCATGGCGAAGCGCTGCAGCACGGGCGCCATCTTCAGCAGCGCGTTCTCGCCCATGCCGGGCATCGAGGCGTGGCCGGCGACGCCGTCGGTGGTGACGGTGAAACGGAACACGCCCTTCTCGGCGCAGCACACGCCGTAGCGGCGTTTGCCGCCGTACTCGAACACCGCGCCGCCGCCCTCGTTGATGAGCAGGTCGCAGCGCACCCTCTCGGGGTGCGTCTCGGTCAGCCACTGCGCGCCGAGCTCGCCGCCGGTCTCCTCGTCCACGACCGCGACGATCAGCAGCTCGCCGCGCGCGGGGCGCCAGCCGGAGCGCGCGAGCGAGCACGCGGCGGCGATCTCGGCGGCGACCTGGGACTTCATGTCGAGCGCGCCGCGGCCCCACATGAAGCCCTCGGCGAGCGCACCCGACCACGGGTCGTGGGTCCACTCGGCGGCGTCGGCGAGCACGGTGTCGACGTGGCCGAGGTAGCAGAGCGTGGGGCCCTGATCGGCGGCGGCGCCCGCGGCGCGCAGGCGCGCGATCAGGTTGGGGCGCTCGGGCACCGCGCCGAGCAGCTCGCACTGGAATCCCGCCGCGGACAGGTGCGAGGCGAGGAACTCCTGCGCCTGCAGCTCAGCGCCGGGAGGGTTGACGGTGTTGCAGCGGATCAGTGCGCGCAGCAGCTCCTGCGCCTCGGCGCCGGCGCCCCGCGCGCTCATCGGGTCCAGGTGAGGCCGAGGTCGGGGAGCTCCTCGCGCGTCAGCGGGAAGTGGCACGCGGCGAGCGTGCCGGAGCCCTTGTCCGCGAGCAGCGGCTCCTCGGTCGAGCACAGTGGCTGCGCCTTCGTGCAGCGCGTGTGGAAGCGGCAAGCGCTGGGCGGGTTGGCGGGGCTCGGCACGTCGCCGGTGAGCAGCTTGCGCGGGCTGCCGTGGCGCGAGGGGTCCGCGACGGGCACGGCGGACAGCAGCGCGCCGGTGTAGGGGTGTCGCGGGAACTCGTACAGCGCGTCGCTGGGACTGGTCTCGACGACCTTGCCGAGGTACATGACGGCGACGCGGTCGCACATGTGCCTGACGACCGACAGGTCGTGCGCGATGAACACGAGCGTGAGACCGAACTCGCGCTGCAGGTCGCGCAGCAGGTTCAGCACCTGCGCCTGGATCGAGACGTCGAGCGCGGACACGGGCTCGTCGGCGATCAGCAGCCGCGGTTTCAGCGCGAGCGCACGCGCGACGCCGATGCGCTGGCGCTGCCCGCCGGAGAACTCGTGCGGGTAGCGGTTGTAGTGCTCGGGGTTCATCCCCACGAGCTCGAGCAACTCCTGCACGCGCTTGCGGCGCTTTGTGCGGTCGGGCTCGATGCCGTGGATCACGAAGGGCTCCGAGATGATCGATCCGACCGTCTTACGGGGGTTCAGCGAGGAGTAGGGGTCCTGGAAGATCATCTGCATCTCGCGGCGGATCGGCTTCATCTCCGAGCGCCCCAACCGCGTGATGTCCTGCCCTTCGAACAGCACCTGTCCGTCGGTCGCCTCGAGCAGCCGCATGATCAGCCGCGCCGTGGTGCTCTTGCCGCAGCCGGTCTCCCCCACGATCCCGAGCGCTTCTCCGGGCATGAGCTTGAGGTTCACCCCGTCGACCGCCCTGACCGCCCCGACCTGCCGCTGCAAGAGGATCCCGTGCGTGATCGGAAAGTGCTTGACGAGGTTTCGCACCTCGACGAGCGGTGTGGGACCGCCCGCCGTTGCCGAGCCCGACTGGGAGGCCGTGCTCGCGCCCGCGGAGGGCGCGCCGTCGCTCATGGGGACTCCGCCGGCGCGGCGAGCGCGCTCCTCGCCTTCAGCGCCGCGTTCTTGGCGGTGATCTCGTCCCAGGTGCGCTCGCGCTCGGCGGCGCTCAGCAGGCAGGCGACGTGGTGCTCGGGCGAGCCGGCTACAGGCTCGAGCTGGGGATCCACGCGCGCGTGTTCCGGCTTCGCGTAGGCGCAACGTGGGTAGAAGTGGCAGCCCGTGGGCCGCCGGATGAGGCTCGGGGGGGTTCCCGGAATCGGCACGAGCTGCTCCTCGCGCGGGCCGTTGAGGGTCGGGATCGAGCGCAGCAGGCCCCAGGTGTAGGGGTGCTGGGGTTGAGTGAAGAGCTGCTGCGCGGGCGCAGTCTCGACGACCCGCCCCGCGTACATGACGGCGACGTCATCGGCCATCTCGGCGACCACGCCAAGGTCGTGGGTGATGATCAGGATCGCCATCTGCAGCTCGCGCTTCAGCCGCTCGAGCAGCGCGAGGATCTGCGCCTGCACGGTCACGTCGAGCGCGGTCGTGGGCTCGTCGGCGATCAGGAGCTTCGGCTCGTTCACAAGCGCCATCGCGATCATCGCGCGCTGTCGCATGCCGCCCGAGAACTGGTGCGGGTAGTCATCCGCACGCCTGTCCGGATCGGGGATGCCGACGAGGCCGAGCATCTCGACCGCGCGGGCGCGCGCGGTCGCCTTCGAGACGTTCTGATGTGCGCGCACCGCCTCGACCAGCTGGAAGCCGACCTTGTAGAACGGGTGAAGCGAGGACAGCGGATCCTGGAAGATCATCGCGATGTCGTTGCCGCGAACCGCGCGGAGCTCCCCCTCGGAGCGCGCGATGAGGTCCTTGCCCTCGAACAGGATGCGCCCGGAAACCTGCGCGCCCTGCGTGCGTGTGAGGCCGAGGATCGTGAGCGCGGCGACGGTCTTGCCGGAGCCCGACTCGCCGACGATCCCGAGCGTGCCGCCAGGGCGCACCTGGTAGGTGACACCGTCGACAGCGTGCACGGTGCCGTCCTCGGTCGGGAATTCGACACGCAGGTCCTCGACCCGCAGCAGCGGCTCCTGCTCGCTCACGAGTAGCGCACGCGCGGATCGAGGAACGCATAGACGATGTCCACGATGATGTTCGCGACGATGATGAAGAGGGCCGCCAGCAGCACCGTACCCTCCACGATCGGGAAGTCGGCGTGGTTGATCGCGATGAAGTTGAGGCGCCCGATCCCGGGGATGTTGAAGACCGTTTCCACGAGCACCGAGCTTCCGAGCAGGACGCCGATGTCGAGTCCGAGCACCGTTACGATCGGGTTGATCGCCGAGCGCATGCCGTGACGGAGAACCACTCGTCGCTCGGACAGGCCCTTGGCGCGCGCGGTGCGGATGTAGTCCTCGCTCATCGTCTCGATCAGGCTGCCCCGGACCAGGCGCGCGTAGATCGCCGCCGTCCCCGCGGCCACGACGAGCCACGGCATGATCATCGAGCCGAGCCATTTCCCGGGGTCGCTGGTGAGGCCCGCATAGCTGCCCGCCCCGGGTAGCAGGTGCACGCGGCCGATGTCCGAGGCGAACAGGTAGAGCGCGATCAGTCCGAGCCAGTATTCGGGCGCCGAGACCAGCACGAGCGCGGAGCCCATGCTCGCGCGGTCAAGACGCGAGCCCGCGCGCCGCGCCGAGATGATGCCGACGCCGACGCCGGTGACGAGCCAGATGAGGGACCCCCCGAAGACGAGCGATACCGTCGCGGGCAGGCGGTTGAGGATCAGTTCTTTGACGGGTGCTTCGGAGTAGTAGCTGAAGCCCAGGTCGAAGTGCAGGAAGATGCCCTTGATATAGAGCCAGAACTGCGTGGGCAGCGACTTGTCGAGGCCGAGGTTCGCGCGGATCTCGGCGATGATCTTCGGGTTCTGAAGGCGCCCGGCCCGGAGCACCGCGGGGTCCGCCGTCGGCAGCACCCGAAACATCACGAACAAGAGCGCGAGCACGATGACGAGCAGGAGGGCTCCCCACAGCAGCCTGCGGATGATGAAGCGGATCATTGCCTGTCGGTGGGCATCGCCGGGGGTCGGGTTCCTTGTTCGCTGGCCACTTGGCCGGTGGACTTCGCTGCTCGGGTTTCGCTACGCGATCTCGCGCGGCGCAATCCGATGGACGCTGCCGGGGGGCGAGCTCCACGCTCGCCCCCCGGTCGGTGAGCGTGCGGGGCCTACTTGAGCCAGGTGTAGGAGAAGTCCCAGCTTCCCTCGTTCCAGGCCTGTCCGATTCCTTCCACGCCGGACCCCTCGATGTTTGGCTGCTTGCTCCATTCGTAGGGCACGGCGACCGCTTCTTCGACCAGTTCGCGGTCGATCTTCGCCCAGGCTTCACCGCGCGCCTTTTCGCCCACGACCTTCCCGGCCGCTTCCATCGCGGCGTTGATCTTCGGGTGGTTGACGAGGCCCCAGTTGGAGTTCGTCCCGTTCTTCACGATCAGGTTGCCGTTGAAGGGCACATCGAGGATCGCCTGCGGGTCGCCGAAGTCCGGGATCCAGCCGACGTTCGGGCACACGTCGATCTTTTCGGTCACCACACCGCAGTACTTCGAGTACATGACCGTGTGCTCGACCAGGCTGAGGTGGGTCTTGAAACCCAGGTTTTTGAGGGTCTGGTCGACCGCTTCGGTCACGTTGCTGGCCGGGGGCGAGGAGTCGCCGACGACCTGCAAGGTCTGTGAGCCCGTGTACTTGCCGCTCGGGTAGCCGGCGAGCTTCATGTACTTTTCCGCGACCGCCATGTCGCCCTGGGGGTGTTCGTTGTAGTCGACCGCGGGACCCGCGTAGCCGCCGGCTTCTTCGAAGCCCGGAGTGCCCGGGAAGAGGAAGTGGGTCTGGATGTCGGAGATCAGTTTCCCACCACGGATCTTGTCGAGCGCCTCTTTGTCGGTGGCTGCCCAGAAGGCCTTTCGCAGGTTGACATTCGTAAACGGCCCGTAGCTGTTGTTGATCGCGATGTAGCGGTCACCTGCTCCGGTCGTGAGGGACAGCTGGCTCCGGTGCTGCTGGTAGATCGCCTGCAGGATCGGGGTCGCCGGCGTGTCGCCCTGAACCAGGTGGCTTCCGGCGAGTACCTGCCGGCCGATCACGTTCGAGTCGCCGCCGATCGAGATGTTGATCTGGTCCAGATAGGCGGGCCGGAAGTCCGTCGCCGGATTCCAGTTGGGGTTGCGCACGAGCGTCGCGGACTTGCCGGGCTGGTAGCCCGTGCCGAGGACCTTGCCCGTGCTGTCCTGCTTGAGCATGTAGGGACCGGTGGCGACGAGGTGGGCAACGTATTCGCTCGGTTTCTTCGAGTCGAATTTGCTCGCATATTCCTCGGGAACCGGTGCCGTGTAAGGGAGCACCATCGACGCCACCACGATGGCGGCCTCGGGTTCGGTGAGTTTCAGCTCGAGTTCGTACTTGCCGAGCTGTTTCACTCCCGGGATCGGGCCACCTTTGGCGGTCTTCATGCCTTCAACGGAGCTCAGGTAGCCGAGGTAGTAGGGGTTTGCAACGTTCGGGTTCGCCACGCGGTCGATCGCGTAGACGACATCGGCCGCCGTCACTTCACGGTTGACAGGCGGGCTGAAGTGGACGCCCTTGCGGATCTTGATCTTGATCAGCTTGTTGGCATCAGAGACTTCCGCGGGGCCTTCGGCCATGTCGGGCGTGGGCACCGAGAAGGTGTTCGGCTTGTAGCTGAAGAGACCACGCTGGGTGGCGCTGGAGATCTCGTAGTCGAGGTTGAAGTAGGACTGCCCTGGATCGAGATGTTCGAAGTCCTCGACCTGCAGGTCGCTCAACGTGCCTCCCTTCTTGCCCCCGCCGAGCGTCGAGGTCTGTGGCGTTTTTACCCCGGCGGGAATCGCCGATTGCCCCAGCGACGCCGAGGCGCTCTTGCTGCTCGTGCTGCTCGCGCTCGAGCCACACGCGGCAAGCGCGACGCTTGATGCGACTGCCACCACCGTGAGCAGCGCCGTTCTTATGGACCGCATGCGGCCTCCTTTTGTTGAGATTAGCGGCGCCACGTCGGCTGGCGTCCGCGGGTTGGGTGGGCGACGCCGGCTCCTCACCGGCTCGCCCGTGGGTTCAGTGCATCGCGCAGTCCATCGCCGAGCAGGTTGAAGGCGAGCACGGTCAGGAGCAGTGCCAGCCCGGGAAAGGTCATGTACCACCAGGCGGTGTTGAAGATGGGGGTCGCCGCGGCGATCATCTGCCCCCAGCTCGCGGTGGGGGGGCGCACGCCGACGCCGAGGAAGGACAGCGAGGCCTCGAGCAGGACGTTCAGGGGAATCAGGAGGGTCGCGTAGACGATCACCGGCGCCACCAGGTTGGGGAGGATCTCGCGGAACATGATCCGCGCGTTGGAGGCCCCGAGGGCGCGCGCCGCCTCGACGAACTCGCGCTCGCGCAGTGACAGCACGAGACCGCGGGTGATGCGGAAGATGTACGTCCAATTGACCAGCGCGATCAGGAAGATGATCACGCCGGTGCCCGTCTGGATCGTGCCACCGAGGCAGCCCCGGACGGCGCAGGCGGCGCCGATGCCGAGACCCAGGAGCAGGATCGGGACCGACAGCACCACATCCACGGTTCGCGAGAGCAGCGTGTCCACCCACCCGCGGTAGAAGCCGGCGACTATGCCGAGACCCACGCCTATGGCCGCCGCGATGCCCGTCCCCAGGATGCCCACCTCGAGCGAGACACGAGTTCCGTAGATCACGCGCGACATCACATCCTGGCCGAGTTGATCGACGCCAAATGGGTGGGCGCCGCTCGGGCCGATCGGCTGGCCGAATTCGTTGGTGAGGTTGAGGTTCTGGACATAGGGTCCGGGAAGCCCCAGGATTTTGACGATCAGGGGCGCAGCGAAGGCGACGACGATCAGCAGCAGGACGAACGCGAGCGAGACGAACGCGACGCGATCCTGGCGGAAGCGCCGCCAGAAGAGCTGCAGCGGCGAGCGGGCGCTGATGTCCCCCTCGGCGTCGAGCTCGAGGGCACCGCCCGGGCCTCCCGGGTCCGCGAGTATCTCTGAGGCGGCGACGCTCACGTCACCTCGACCCGTCGCGCACGGGGGCGTTGATCAGCGTCCACATGAACATGCAATCTGGGACTTCGACGTCGGCACCCGGTGAACCTGCCCACAGGTGGATATTGACAGCTGGACGTGAGCCCGCGTCACGTGCACCGCGGGCGCCTGCACGGCGCATCCTGCGGGCATACTGGCGGGGTGGACAGGCTGTTCGACGCAGAGAGTCCAGCTCCGTCTGAGGGCAAGGGCCGGCGGGCGCGCGCAACGGGCGGCGACTCCGAGGGGGGACCGCTCGCCGCTCGGATGCGCCCGCGGACCCTCGAGGGCTTCGTTGGGCAATCCCACCTGCTGGCCCCCGGTTCGGCGCTGCGCACGGCGATCGAGAGCGGCCATCCGCACTCGATGCTGCTGTACGGGCCACCCGGCTCGGGCAAGACGACGCTCGCGCGCATCGTGGCCGAGCGCTCGAGCGCGGCCTTCGAAGAGCTGAGCGCCGTGCAGGCCGGGCGCGCGGAGGTGCGCGAGGTGATCGAGCGTGCCGGCCAGCGCCTGCAGAGCAGCGGCAGCGAGACGGTGCTGTTCCTCGACGAGATCCACCGCTTCAACAAGGCCCAGCAGGACGCGCTGCTGCCGGCTGTCGAGGAAGGACTCGTGACGCTGATCGGCGCCACCACCGAGAACCCCGCCTTTGAGGTCAACGGCGCGCTGCTGTCGCGCATGCGCGTGTATGCGCTGCAGGCCCTGAGCGCCGAGGAGGTGCGCGAGGTGCTCGAGCGGGTCGCGCGCGAGCGGCACGCAGGCGAGAGCTGTGACATCGCGCGCGAGGCGCTCGACTTCCTGGCGGCGCGCAGCGAAGGCGATGCGCGCACGGCGCTGAACGCGCTCGAGCTGGCGCTCGCCACGGCCGCCGAGCTCGGCGAGAGCGAGGTCGGGGTGGAGCGCGTCGAGGACGCGCTCCAGCGCCGCGCGATCCTCTACGACAAGGGCGGTGACCGCCACTACGACTACGCCTCCGCGTGGATCAAGGCCACGCGCGGTTCCGATCCGGATGCGTCGCTGTACTACCTCGCGGTGATGCTCGAGGGCGGCGAGGATCCGCGCTTCATCGCGCGCCGCATGATCATCCTCGCCTCCGAGGACATCGGCAACGCCGACCCGCAGGCGCTCGTGCTCGCGAACGCGGCGGCGGCGGCGGTCGAGCACGTCGGGCTCCCCGAGGCACGCTACGCACTCGCGCAGGCCGCGATCTACCTCGCGCTCGCGCCGAAGTCCGACGCGGCCGGTCGCGCGCTCTCGCTCGCGCAGCTGCACGTGCGCGACCACGGCGCGGCGCCGGTTCCGCCGTGGCTGCGATCGGGGCCGCGCCCTGGCCAGGAGCGCGGCGGCTATGAGAACCCGCACGAGCAGCCAGGGCACCTCTCCGCGCAGGAGCTGCTCCCGCAGGCGCTCGCGGGCGAGCGCTTCTACGAGCCGGGCGAGGCCGAGGCGCAGCTGACGGAGCGCCTGCGGCTGGTGCGCGAGGCGCGCGAGGCGCGATGACGCTTGCGCGAGCGGCGATAATCGCTTGCACCAGATGATCGGCGCGCCGGCCACCCAGACGCGGACGGACTCGCAGCTGTTCGTGCGCGACCCGGCGACCGGCGCGGTGCTCGGCAGCGTCGAGCGCACGCCGCCGGAGGGCATCGACGAGGTGATCCACGACATCGCCAAGGTGGCGCCGCTGTGGGCGCTGCTGCGCGTGCAGGATCGCGCGCGCTACATGCGCAGGATGGCGCAGTCGGTGATCGACGACTTCGCCGAGCTGCAGGAGGCGATCGCGCGCGAACAGGGCAGGCCGCGCGCCGAGATCGCGGCGCTCGAGCTGCTCACGGCGATCGACGCGCTGCTCTGGATCGCGGACGAGGGCGCCGTGCTGCTCGGCGGCAGGCGCGTCGCGGTGAGCCGCTCGATGTCGCTGGCCAAGCGCGCGCGCATCGCACATGAGCCCTACGGCGTGGTCGGCGTGATCGGCGCGGGCAGCGCGCCGTTCGCGCAGCCGCTCGGGCAGATCGCGGGTGCGCTGCTGGCGGGCAACGGCGTGGCCTACAAGCCGGCGGCGCGCGCGAGCCTCGCTGCGGAGCGGATCGCGCGCGTGCTCGCGCGCGCGGGGCTGCCCGAGGGACTGGTGCGGATCGTTCACGGCGGCGCCGACGCGGGCGTGGCGCTCGCGCGCTCGCCCGTGGACAAGGTGCTCTTCACCGGCTCGCCGCAGGTGGGCCGCGTGGTGGCGCGCGCGTGCGTCTCGCGCGAGAAGGAGGTCACGCTCGAGCTGGGCGGCAAGGACGCGATGCTGGTGCTCGCCGACGCGCACGTGCGGCGAGCGATAGCGGGCGCGCTGTGGGCGGGCTGCGCGGGCGCGGGCGCGGCGCGCGGCTCGGTCGAGCGCGTGTACGTCGCGCGCGAGATCCACGAGCGCTTCCTCGCGGGCCTCGTCGCGGGCGCGCGCGCGCTGCGCGTGGGCGACCCCGCGGACCCGCGCGTGCAGGTCGGCCCGCTGGCGAGCGCGCGCCGCGTCGAGCACGTGGAGGAGCTCGTGCAGGAGGCCGTCGCGGAGGGCGCGGTGCGCCACTGCGGCGGCCCGATCGACCCGCCCGGCTGCCGCGAGGGCGCGTTCTACGCGCCGAGCGTGATCAGCGGCGTGACGGCGGGGATGCGCATCATGCGCGAGCCGCTTGACGGGCCGGTGCTGCTGCTCGCGGCGGTGGACACGATCGACGAGGCGATCGCGCTCGCGAACGCGAGCGACTATGGCCTCGGCGCGTCGGTGTGGACAGCGGACCGCTACATGGGCCTGCGCGTGGCGCGCGAGCTGCACGCGGGCATGGTGTGGCTGAACGACCATCTGCCCGCGCCGATGCTCGCGCGCGGCCCGTGGGGCGCCTCGGCGGGCGGCGGGCTCGGGCGCACGCTCGGCAGGGCGGGCCTCAGCGCGTGCGCGCAGGAGAAGCTCATCACGTGGGACCCGCCGGGCACACGCGGGCTGTGGTGGGGTCCGTATGACGCGACGACCGCGCGCGCGGCGCACGCGGTCGCGCGGTTTCGCTCGGAGCGTGGCGCCGACCGCCAGCGCGCGTGGCACGAGGGCGCGCTGTCGCTCGTGCGCCTGCTCGCGCGCGCGTTCGGGCGCGGGCTGCCGCGCTAGGCTGGACGGCGATGCCCGCCCAGGCGTACAGAGGCAAGGAGTGCGTGTGCCAGCTGCGCAGGGGGATCTGCGACCAGAGCTGCGTGCAGGGCATGCTCGACACGCCCTTCTACATCGCCTGCCTGAAGCTGAGCGGACGCCGCTGCGTGGTGATCGGCGGCGGCGAGATCGGGCTCGAGAAGGTCGACGGGCTGCTCGCGTGCGACGCGTCGGTGACGCTCGTGGCGCCAGCCGCGGAGCCGGCGCTCGAGGGCTACGCGCAGGAGGGCTCGATCAGCTGGGAGCGCCGCCCCTACGCGGGCGCGGCGGACCTCGAGGGCGCGTTCATGGCGATCGCTGCCACCGACGACACCGACGTGAACATCGCTGTCTTCGACGACGCGGAGCGGCGCGCGATGCTCGTCAACGTGGTGGACGTGCCGCCGCTGTGCAACTTCATCCTGCCCGCGATCGTGCGCATGAGCCCGCTCGCGATCGCGATCTCCACGGCGGGGGCCTCGCCGGCGCTCGCCAAGCGCATGAAGCGCGAGATCGAAGAGCAGTTCGGCGAGCCCTACGCGCGCCTTGCGGTGATGCTCAACGAGGCGCGCGGATGGGCGAAGTCGACGCTCCCCACCTACCAGGACCGCAAGCGCTTCTTCGAGCAGATCGTGGGCGGGGACCCCGACCCGATCGAGCTGCTGCGCGACGGCGGGGCAGCGGGCGAGCAGGCCCTCCGCGAGCTGATCGCGCGCGCGCAGCAGGAGCACGCGCTGCAGGTGTCGAGAGCCTGAGAGGGTGCCCGCGCTCGAGGTCGAGCGGCTGGCTCGGCACTACGGGGAAAGGGAGGCGCTCAGCGAGGTGTCGCTGCGGCTCGCCGAGGGCGCGACGCTGGCGGTGCTCGGGCCCAACGGCGCGGGCAAGACGACGCTGCTGCGGGTGCTCGCGACGCTGCTGCGCCCCCACGCGGGGACGGTGCGCGTGCTGGGCCACAGCCTCCCCGACGACGCCTGGGCGGTGCGCGGGCGCATCGGCCTGCTGGGCCACGAGCCGCTGCTCTACCGCGAGCTGACCGCGCTCGAGAACCTGCGCTTCCACGCGCGCTTGCACGGTGTGGGCGAAGAGCGCGTGCGGGAGCTGCTCGACGCGGTGGCGATCTCGGGGCGCTCCGCGGAGCCGCTGCGCACGCTCTCGCGCGGGATGGTGCAGCGCGTGGCGGTGGCGCGCGCGGTGCTGCACGACCCGCCGCTGCTGCTGCTCGACGAGCCCAACTCGAACCTCGACCCGGCGGCGGTCGAGCTGGTGGCGCCCCTGATCGGCGCGTGCTCGGGCAGGACGCGCGTGATCTGCAGCCACGACCCCGCGGGTGCGCTCGGCGAAGCGGACCTCGTGCTCGGGCTGCGCGCGGGTCGCGTGGCGCTCGCGGGCGAGGCGGCCGCGGTCGAGCCGGCGCAGATCGCGGAGCTCTACCGGTGAGCGGCCTCGCCACCAAGCAGCCGCGCAGCGCCCGCGCGGTGCGCGAGCAGCCGATGCTCTCGACGGTCGCGGCGCTGCTGCGCAAGGAGCTGCTCGTGGAGCTGCGCACGCTGGAGTCGG
>Ga0075030_100003147_pt1 | contig 15042 bp, 6 predicted proteins | sample LitLauG_LLR_2012_FD_71393 | JGI IMG/M metagenome (GOLD analysis project Ga0075030, IMG submission 71393) | Freshwater sediment microbial communities from Pennsylvania, USA - Little Laurel Run_MetaG_LLR_2012 | ecosystem: Environmental > Aquatic > Freshwater > Creek > Sediment | place: USA... | reverse complement strand
GATGCGGCACACGTGGTTCCTCGGCCGTCGCATTCGCTTCTGCGGCTGGCGCGGCGAGCGGGTGCTCCGCTTGTTCCGTCGCGAGCGCGCACGCTTCGACGATGCGCTCGTGCACGAGCGGTTGATCCTCGAGGGCGCGCGCGAGGATCTGCCGGCCGCGATCGAGCACCACAGCTACGCCACCATGGATCAGTGCCTGATCAAGATGGACCGCTACGGCCGCGCGGGGGCGGAGAAGGCGTGGCGCGCGGGCCGGCGCGCCGGCGCGCTGGACTTCGTGATTCGTCCACCGGTGCGATTCCTGAGGCAGTACGTGCTGCAGGCGGGCTTTCTCGATGGCGCACGCGGCTGGCTGTTGTGCTCGCTCGCCGCCTCCCAGGTCTTGATAAAATACGGGCTCTTGTGGGACCGCACGCGGAGCGAGCGGGGCGGGGAGGGATCGCCATGAGCTCGAGTGTGGCGGAGGCACGCGGCCGAACGGGATCGGGGCCGCCCGCGGCGGACGCGCTCCGCGTCGCGCACCTCGACACCGCGCGCAGCTGGCGGGGCGGGCAGGCGCAGGTGCTCCTGCTCATGAACGGGCTCAGGGAGCGCGGCGTCACGAACCGCCTGCTCGCGCCGAGCGGCCCGCTCGCGGAGCGCGCGCGCGCGCAAGGGTTCGAGACCATCGAGTGGAACTCGCGCGGCGATCTCGACGTGGGCGCGACGCTCGCGGCCATGCGCCACTTGCGAGGCATCGACGTCGCGCACGCGCACAGCGCGCATGCCCATGCCATCGGCGTTCCCGCCGCGCGGCTCGCGCGAGTGCCGGCGGTGGTGGTGTCGCGGCGCGTGGACTTCAGCGTCTCGACGCACCCGCTCAGCCGGCTCAAGTACCGCCTGCCCGTCGATCGCTACTTGTGCATCAGCCGCGGCGTGATGGACGTGATGCGCGCGGGTGGAATCCCCGCCTCCCGGCTGGCGCTGGTGCCGAGCGGCGTGGTGATCCGCCGCTCGCCGCCGCTCGCCGTCGACCTGCGCGCGCTGATCGGCGCGCCGCCCGGCGCTCCGGTGATCGGAACCGTGGCGGCGCTCGCGCCGCACAAGAATCACGCCGACCTGATGCGCGCCGCCGCCATCGTGGTGCGCGAGCGGCCCGACGTTCAGTTCGCGTGGGTGGGCGAGGGCTCGTGTCGCGCCGCGCTCGAGGCTCAACGCCGGGAGCTCGCGCTCGAGCGCTCGGTGCACCTCGTGGGATTTCGCGACGACGCGCTCGGGCTGCTCTCCCAATTCACGCTGTTCGTGCTGTCGTCCTATCTCGAGGGCCTCTGCACCTCGCTGCTGGACGCTCAGGCGCTTGGGATCCCGGTGATCGCGACCGCGGTGGGCGGCGTTCCCGATGTGATCGAGGACGGCGTGAACGGGCGGCTCGTGCCCGGCCGTGATCCCGCGGCGCTGGCCGCCGCGATCCTCGCCGCGCTCGACGCTCCCCGGGCACGTGAAGCCTGGGCGGCGGCGGGGAGCGAGCGAGCGGAGCGCTTCAGCGCCGCGAGCATGGTGGAGCGGACGCTCGCGGTCTATCGCGACGTGATCCGCGAGCGCAAGGCGGGGCATGCGCTGGCCTGATTCGCTGCCGGGCGAGCGCGGTCCCGGCGGCGGCGCGCTGCGCTGCGCGCAGGCCGCGCTCATGCTGCTCGCGATCGGGCTCCCCATCAGCATCGCCGTCACCGAGATCGCGCTCGTGAGCGGCCTCGTCGCGCTCGCCGTGAGCCGCCTGCGCGGGCGCAAGTTCCGCTCGGCGGACGGACGATTGCTGTGGGCGAGCCTCGCGCTGGCGGCCGCCTGGACGCTGAGCTCGGTGCTCGGCGAGAACCCGCTGCCGGCGCTCCATCATGTCGGCAAGCTCTACGCGATGGGCTTGATCCTGCTGGCGGCCGAGGCCGGGGCCGACCAGCGTGTGCGGCGGCGGGTGGTCGCCCTGATCGTCGCGAGCGCGGTCTACATGTCGATGCTGGGATTCCTGATCTACGCCGTGCGCGCTCCCCTGCACCCGAACGATCGACTGGCGGCGGTGTTCTCGAACACCATGACCTCGGGCGGCGTGCTGGCGGCCGCCTCGCTGTGGGCGCTGGGCGCCTTCCTCGCGCGCCGTGACGCGCGCCGCTTGTGGTTCCTGCTGGCGATGGCCCCGCTCGCGGGCGCGCTGGTGCTGACCCAGACGCGCAGCCATTGGCTGGGCGCGGTGGCGGGCGCGGCGGTGATCGTGATGTCGCTCGCGCCGCGCTTCTGGTGGGCGCTGCCGGCGACGCTCGCGATCGCGCTGCCGCTGCTTCCGCATCGGCTCCATCGGCGGCTCTACGGCATCATCGATCCGCACGAGCCCGGGAACCAGGGCCGGATCTCGATGTGGCGCTCGGGGCGAGACATCGTCCGCGATCATCCCGTCTTTGGCGTCGGCTGTCAGGACCTGCTGTCCATCTACCGACGCTACCGCTATCCCGACTGGACGTTCGAGAGCGGGCACTTCCACAACAATTTCGTCCAGATGGCGGTGATGACCGGGCTCCTCGGGCTCAGCGTGTTCGTTTTCTGGCTCTTCAGCGCCGCGCGTGCGCTGATGAGGGCGCTCGAGGCCGCGCTGCCCGGTGCGGATCGCGGGATGGCGGCCGCGGGAATCGGGATCTTCACCGCGCTGCTCGTGAGCGGCATGTTCGATTACACCTTTGGCGACGCCGAGGTGGTCTATCACACGTACCTCGCCATCGGGTTCGCGCTGGCGATCGCCCCGGGACGCCGTCCCGCTCTCCGCCCGTGAAGCTTGACGCTGGCCTCTCGAGACGATTAGCCTCCCCAAGCCTCGGCTCGACAATCATTTCCCATGGATGGGTCACGTGATCGATAAGCTCGGACCGTTGCTGGGCTTCATGGTTCCCGCCGTGCTGCTGCTGGGAATCGTGATCTTCGTGCACGAAGTCGGTCATTTTCTCGCCGCCAAGGCTGTCGGCGTCACCGTGCTGCGGTTTTCGCTCGGTTTCGGCCCGCGCCTGGTGGGATTTCAGGCCGGCACGACCGAGTATCGGCTGTCGTGGATTCCGCTCGGCGGCTACGTCCAGATGGCGGGCGATGCGCCCGGCGAGGACGGCCACATGCCGGAGGGGCCCGATCAGTACCTCTCGCATCCCTGGCCGGGCCGCATGCTCATCGCGATCGCCGGCCCGCTCGCGAACCTGATCACCGCGTTCGTCGTCCTCACCCTCGTCGGGCTGACGGGCGAGACCTATCCCAACGATCCCAACGTCCTGGGCGCCGTGCCCGACACCAGCGTGGCGTACCACTCGGGATTTCGCGAGGGCGACCGCATCGTCGCCCTGAACGATCACGCGATTCACAGCTGGATCGAGATCTTCCTCGTCAACGAGAACCTCGACCGCAAGCAGCCGGCGCGCGTCGGGATCCGCCGCGGCGCCGATTCACTCGAGGTGTCGCTGTCGGCCGATCAGCGCGAGCCGCTGTTCTCGAGCCTGAAGCCGCCGGCCGATCCTCCGATCGTCGCCCGCGTGCACGTCGGGATGCCGGCGTACAAGGCCGGCCTTCAAGTCGGCGATCGCGTCCGCGCGGTGGACGGCGATTCCGTCGCGACCTGGGACGAGATGCGGGCCCACATCGTGGACAAGGCCGACCGGCCGCTGCGGCTCACGGTCGAGCGCGCGGGGCAGGTCTTCGATCTCACCGTGGTGCCGATCAATTCGACCGGCGACAAGGGCGGCGCTGGGCAGATCGGGATCGAGAGACAGACCCACGCGGTGTACACCGGGCGCTATCCGCTCGGAACGTCGCTCAAGAACGCCGGGCTCGGAACGCTCGACATGGTCGGCAGCGTCTATCACGGGATGTGGCTCACGATCTCGCGCCCGCTCTACTACCGCGAGTACCTGGGCGGCCCGCTGTTCATCGCGCAGGAAGCCAGCGAGGAGGCCCAGCACGGCACGGATTCGTTCCTCCGGTTCCTCGCGCTCATCAACATCGCGGTCATGGCGTTCAATCTTTTGCCGGTGCCGGTCCTGGACGGCGGCCACATGTTGCTCGGCGTGATCGAGGCCGTCACGCGACGGCGCATCTCGGTGCGCTTGTATCTCAACTTCCAGCGCGTCGGGCTCGTCGTGCTCGGCACGCTGTTCCTGCTGATCTTCACGAACGATCCGTGGCGCATCATTCAGCGACGCCTCGCGATCGGACGTGAGCCGCACTCCACCTCGACCGAGCGCCCGGTTGCGCCGGCCCCTCCCTGATCGCGTGACCAGCGCCCGTACCGGATGGGTGCTGCTGGCGCTGCTGATCGTGATCGCGGCGCCGGTGCGAGCGCAGTCCAGCTTCCCGCGTGAGCTCCAGGTGGTCGAAAGCGTGAAGTTCCGAGGACGCCACCACGTGCCGAAGAAGGAGCTGATGGAGGTGCTGAAGACCGGCCGCCGCTCGCAGACCGGCTTCGGCGAGAAGCCGGTGCTGCGGCAGGACTTCCTGCGCGCCGACACGCTCGCGATCCTGGGCGTCTACCAGCAGCACGGCTATCTCGACGCGGCGGTGACGACCGAGGTGAAGTCGCCGAAGGAGGCGGGCCAGGCGATCGTCACGTTCGTCATCGACGAGGGCAAGACCTCGGTGGTGAAGAACGTCGTGTTCGAGGGCGTCCACGCCTTTCCGGAGTCGCAGCTGCTGCAGCTCATCTACGCGAAGCGCGGGAAGGCGTTCAATCCAACGGCCGTCATCCTCGACACCCTGCGCATCGCGGAGGCTTATCAGGATCGCGGTTACCGGCCGCGCGTCTCAGCGGAGGCGACGCGCGATGGGCTCGACGTCACCGTGCGCTACCAGGTGCAGGAGGGGCCGCTCTATCGCTTCGGCCAGGTGGACTACTCGTCCGCCGGGCCGCTGAGCGTTCGCCCCTACCTGATCCAGCGTGAAATCGACATGCAGCCGGGCGACATCTACCGCCGATCACAGGTGCAGAAGACCATCGAGCACCTCTACGCCACGAACCTGTTCCGCTCGATCCAGGCCACGCCGCTGCCGGATTCCGCGAACGCGCTGATGGAGATCGACATGCGCCTCGAAGAGCGGATGAAGCACTGGATCGACGCCGGCATCGGCAGCGGCACCGCGGAGCGCTTCAGCTTCAACGCCTCGTGGGGGCATCGCAACCTGTGGCAGGGCGGCTACTCGGGATCGCTCAGCAGCCGGCTCTCGATCGACGAGTACGCGCGCTTCCTCTTGTGGCGCACCGAGGCTTCGCTCGCGAGCCCCTGGGTGTTCGGCCGGCGCACGCCCGGCCAGGTCACCACCTATTACGAGCAGAGCGCGGACTGGGTGAGTGACCCGCGCTACGTGGTCTACAAGTGGGCGCCGGGCCTCCGCTTTCAGCTCAGCCGCGACTTCTCGCGGATCCTGAGGCTCACCGCCACTCAGGACAACGTGTTCATCCGCCAGTCGGTGAAGTTCCGCATCCCGCAGCCGCCGCAATACCTCGTGGACTCGCTGTTCGAGAACGTTCCCGAGCAGTACACCACGCACCTGCTCAACCTCTCGCTCGATCGCGACCTGCGGGACGATCCGCTCGTGACCCACCGCGGCTCGGCACAGAGCGTGAGCGGCGAGGCGGCGGGCATCCTGCTCCACCGCTCGAGCAGCTACGTCAAGGGACAGATCGCGAGCGCCTGGTTCACGCCGGTGCGACGCACCTGGCTGCTCGCCACGCAGGTGAGGGCCGGCATGATGGCGCCCTTCGGACCCGACGTCCGCTACTCGCCCGAGGATTCGCTCGTGGATGCGCAGGTCGCGCGGGTGCCGCTCGAGCGCCGCTTTCGTCTGGGCGGTGTCAATTCCGTGCGCGGCTTCTCCGAGACGGCGCTGGTCCCGAACGGCGGGCTCGCCATGGTGCAGGCCAACGCCGAGCTGCGGATCCCGATCCTGGGGCCGGTGGGGCTCGAGCTCTATGTGGACGCCGGCAACGTCTGGCCGGGGGCGAGCTTCATCAAAATCGGGGATTTCGCGCCCTACGCGGGGCCCAAGCCGGTGGATCCGAGCGATATGAGGTACGTTTTCGGCCTGGGGCCGCGCGTGGTTCTGCCGTTCGGGCCGCTGAGACTCGACTTCACCTGGAGTCCCCGGCCCATCGATCCGCAGACCAAGGAGTGGTTCGTGCACGAGCTGCAGTTTGCCATCGGCCCGGCGTTCTAGATCATGAGCGAGAACACGCCTCACGGCCCCGCGCCTCCCGATCCTCCGCCGGAGCACCACACGCTGCGCGAGGAGATCGCGGAGGTCGTCGAGCACGTCCCCCAGCCGGTGCGCTGGACGGTCGGCAAGCTCATCCGGCTCGCGCTGCTCTCGCTGGTCGCGCTCATCGTGCTGCTGGTGGTGTCGGTGGCGCTCTACCTCTCCAATCGCACCCAGTGGGTGGCGCAGGAGATGGCGCTCGTCATCAATCAGGCGCTCGCACGGCACTCCGACATCGTGCTCTCGCTGCGCGACATCCGCGGCAATCCGCTGGCGGGATTCGCGGTCGAATCGCCCACGGTGAGGTTCCGCGACGGTCATCTGCCGCCGCTGCTCGAGGCGCGCGAGCTCAAGGTCGCGTACTCGTTGTGGGGGCTGGTGAGCGGAGCGCAACGCTCGATCGAGGTCGAGATCGAGCGCCCGGTGGTGCGGCTCTCGCGCGATCGCCACGGCGATCTGCGCCTGCCGAAGTGGGAGTCGAGCGGCGGAGGAGGAGGAGGCGAATCCGAGCCGCTCCGCCTCCACCTGCGGCTCCATCAGGCCGAAGTGATCCTGCCCGACACCTCGCTGTGCGCGCACGGCGTGGATTTCGATGCGGTCGGCCTCTCGCGGCCCGCGCGCATCGATGTCGGGAACCTCGCGTGGACGCGCGGCCCCTATGGGACGCGGCTCGATGGCCTCAAGGCGCATGCGGAATTCGGCGACAGCGTTCGCATGCGGATCGCGGAGCTGCGCTCGCCCGAGCTCGAGCTCTCGGCGGAGGCTTCGTGGCGCGCGAGCGGCGGGCCCAAGCACCTGGTGGCCGACATCGGGCAGGTGCACTGGCCGCTCCTCGCGCGCATCTTCGACAATCAGACGCTCAACGTTCCCGGCTCCGGCTCGGTTCACCTCGAGGCCGTCGGCGACGCTCAGTGGCGCGGCTCGTTCTCGACCACGCTCGAGTGGAACGAGCTGCCGGGCAGGGGGAGCGGAGAGTTCCGGTTCGCGGGCGAGCAGCTGGCAGTCGAGCCGCTGAAGTTCGACTCTCCGGCGGGCGGGCTGCGCGGCAAGCTGGACTGGGCGCATCGGGGCTGGGAGATCTCGGGCCAGGTCGCGCGCGGAAACCCCGCCCACTGGCAGGCACTCCACCTGAACGGCTGGCCGGCCGGCAATCTGAATGGCTGGTTCCGCTACGCCGAGGACTCACGCCCGCACGGCTCGAGCGCCTTGAGCGCGCGGCTCGAAGGCTCCGATCTCGCCGGTTGGAAGGCGGACAGCGCCGGGGTCGAGATCACGTTTCCGGATCAGGCGCCCGACAGCTTCACGGTGCGCATGCTGCGACGCGGCGGACACATGACGCTCCACGGCCGCACGACGCCCGGGGGCTGGAATGGCTCGTTCGATCTCGCGCGCTACCCGCTCGACGAGTGGGAGGACGGCAGAAAGAGCGGGCTCGCCGGGCTGCTGCTCGCGGGCGAGGGCGCCCTCGACGATCGCGACGATGGCCTCTATGTGAGCGCCGATCTCACCGGCGAGCGCTCGAGCTGGATCGGCATTCAGGCGGATCGCCTGCGTCTTCCCGCGATGCGCGGGCGGCTGCTGCCCACCCCGCAGCTCGAGACCCCGATCCGGCTCGCGAACGCAATGTATCTCGGCGTTCACTTCGACAGCGTGTCCTCCGCGATCCACTACTCGGGCCAGAAGGTCGAGATCGACAGCATCCGCGCATGGGCCGGCGACACGCTCATCACCACCGCGGGGGTGAGCACGTTCGATTCCACCGGCTGGCACGTGACGCTCGATCGCGCCGAAGCGCGCAGCGGCGAATTCGACTGGACGGCCGACGGTGCGATCGAGCTCCACGGCAGCGAACACCAGGTGTCGTTCGATCATCTCGCGGCCCGCGACGGTGACGCCCGCCTCGCGATCGCGGGCAGCTGGGCCGGGCCGGGCGGCCACTACGACTGGAACGCCACCGGCCGCGCGCTCGATCTCTCGCGTCTCGGCCTGCCCGCGGAATGGGGGCTCAGCGGCAGGGCGGACGTCGCGCTCGGCGTCAAGGGTGAATCGGGCAATCCCAGCTGGCACGCGCTGGCGGCCGCGGTTTCTCCGGGAATGCACGGGCACCGTGCCGACAGCCTCGCGCTCGAGATGTCGGGCGCTCGCGCGCGTCTCGAGATCACGCGGCTCGCGGCCGCGATCGGCAATGGCCGGCTCGCGCTTCACGGTACGGCCGACGGGATGACGCGCGACTGGCCGGATTCCCTGACCGGCACCGCGCTGATCCGCTGGCTCGCGACCGCGCGCGAGTGGCGCGGGGAGACGAGCGCTCGATCGCTGACGCTCGATCGCCTCTCGGCGCTCGAGCCCGGCGCGCAAGGTCTCACGGGCGTGCTGGATGCCACGGTCGCGTTCCACGGCCGGCCCGCGGAGCCCGAGCTCGACGCGGAGGTGTCGCTCAAGCCGGTGGCGTGGAAGGAGTACAACGCCGACGAGCTGCACATTCAGGCGAGCTACGCGAACCGGCAGCTCGAGGTGAAGGAGCTCCGCGCGGCGCGCGGCGGGCTCGACTCGCACATCTCGGGCCGGATGCCGCTCGAGCTCGCGCTTGGCAGCCCGGTCACGATCCCCGACGAGGGCATGCACTGGACCGTGGCCGCGCCCAACGGCGATCTCGCGATCGCGCCCCAGTTCGTGCCGCAGGTGGGATACGCCGATGGCCACTTCGATATCGAGGCGACGCTCGATGGCACGACCCGGCATCCCATCATCCAGGGCACCGCGCGGGTGCGTGACGGGCGCGTGCGGCTCGCCGCCCGCGAGGAGATCCTCGAGAGCCTGGCCGCCACGTTCCGCATTCAATCCTCGGGCGTGATCCTCGATTCGCTGACGGCGCGCCAGGGCACGCACGGCCGCGTGCGCGCCTCGGGGCACGTCGACCTCGATGGCTTCGCGCTCAAGGGCTACCAGTTCAACCTCGCGCTGCGCGATTGCGCCGCCGGCGAGAGCGGGATCTATGCCGCGCTCTTCGACGGCGATTTCGTCGTCACCAACGGGCCGCGCGTCCACGGCGAGACGCTCCCGCTCGTGACCGGCGACGTCCGGATGAAGCGCGCGGCGATCCTCTTCGACTTCACGAATCAATCCGAGATGCAGCGAATGGCCGCGGCCACGCAGCCGCTCTTCTGGACCTACCGCATCCAGCTCGAGGCGCCCGGCGGCCTCCACTGGCAGCCGCCCGATGGCGACATCGAGTTCAACGCCGACCTGCGAATGGAGCAGACGCGCGATTCGCTCCTCATCTTCGGCGAAATGCACTGCCTGCGCGGCACGTACTGGTTCCTCAGCAATAAGTTCACGGTCAATACCGTGGACCTGACGTTCGATAACGTAGGGGGAGTGAATCCGCAGATCGACGCGCTCGCGACCACCGAGGTGGCGCCGACGCAGGAGAACGCGGGGGCGACCGGTCCGGTGGATCCGGCGAGCCAGGATCTGACCCCGCACGAGATCACCGCGCACATTCACGGGCGCTCCAACCAGCCGCTGATCGATTTCAGCGACGCGGACCCCAAGAACCCGTGGGATCAGGAGCGCATCCTGCGCGAGATCACTTTTGGGCGGTTCGTGGGGCCCGGCAACCGCATGACCGCCGGGGATCCTCTGGACAACTACATGACACGCGCCATCAACCGATCGCTGTCGGCGGACCTCTCGCAGGCGTTCGGGGGTTACATCAATCAGTGGTCGCTCGAGCGCGACCGAGGGGGGCTCTTCAGCGGCGAGGGAGAGGTCGTGATGAGCGCGACGAGCCAGGTGACGAACCAGCTGAGCCTGGGCTACAGCCAGCGTTTGCCCGGCCTCTCGCGCGACGTGCTGACGCCGCTTTCGCCCGCCGACACGTACGATCTCTTCGAGCGGCAGGTACGCGCCGAGTTCCGGCTCAACCGCTTCTTCTTCATCACCACGGACATCTCGCAGCGGCGCACCAACGGCTCGACCACCGGCGTCGTCACCACCGGCCCGGACTACAACGTCAACCTCAAGGCGCGCTGGGAGTACTGATGTCCGAGACCGGTAAGGCCGCGCGCGTCCGCGCGACGAAGAGCGCGAAGTGGCGAAACCACTCGGGGATCGGAACGTCCGAAAGGTATAAGCTTGAGGAAGGAGCGGCCGGGGAGCTGGGAAGGGGGTTCATGCGCCGATTGAATGTGGGGGGCTGGGGCGTCGCCATGGCGTTCGCGCTCGGCCTCGCGGCCACCTGCTTCGCGCCGGAGGCCCACGCGCAGTACTTCGGGCAGAACAAGGTCCAGTACCGGCGCTACGACTGGCGCACCATTTCCTCCGATCACTTCGACGTCTACTTCTATCAGGGTGAGGACAGCCTCGCGATGCGGGTGCTCGATCTCGCCGAGAAGGCCCACGTCTACCTGTCGCAGATCGAAGGGCACACGCTCGAGCATCGTGTCCCGATCATCCTCTACGGCTCGCACAACGACTTCTCGCAAACCAATGTCACCCCCGAGCTGATCGATGGCAGCACCGGTGGGTTCACCGAGGTGCTGCACAACCGCGTGGTCATTCCGTTCACCGGTTCGTACGAGGACCTGCGCCACGTCCTGGTGCACGAGCTGACCCACGCGATCATGTTCGACAAGCTCTACGGCGGATCGGCGGCGTCGCTGATCGCGCGCCAGGGCTTCTATCAGATCCCGCTGTGGTTCGCCGAAGGTCTGGCGGAGTACACCTCGCTCGGCACCGAATCGAACGAGCTGATGTTCCTGCGCGATGGCACGCTCGAAGGCTACTTGCCGCCGCTCGAGTATTCGGGCGGCTACATCGTCTACAAGCAGGGCCAGTCGGCGATCACGTACCTGGTGGACAAGTACGGCGCGGAACGGCTCAAGGACATCCTCGAGAAATCGCGCCAGATGCACAACTTCGAGGGCGCGTTCCAGCGCAGCACCGGCACCTCGGTGAGCAAGTTCGACGAGCAGTGGCACGAATGGCTCAAGAAGAAGTTCTGGCCGACCGTGGCGACGAAGGAGGATCCCGACGTCTTCGCGCGTCGCCTGACCGACCACCGCCGCGACGAGAGCAACCTCAACACCTCGCCGGCCGTCTCACCGCAGGGCGATCGCATCGCCTACTTCTCGGACCGCCATCAGTACACCGACGTCTACGTGATGTCCGCGTTCGATGGCGCGGTGCAGGCGCGCATCATCCGCGGCGAGCAGAACCGCACGTTCGAGGGCCTGCCGACACTTCGCGGTTCGATCTCGTGGTCGCCCGACGGCAGGCAGATCGCGCTGGTGGCCATCAGCGCCGGGCGCGACGTGATGTACCGCGTGGACGCGGTGACCGGACAGGTGCTGGCCCGCTATGAGCTGAACTGCGACTCCGCGGAGTTTCCGGCCTGGTCGCCGGTCTCGGACTCGATCGCGGTGGTGTGCGTGAAGGACGGCCGCTCCGATCTCTATCTGCTCGATGCGAAGAGCGGAGCCCTCACCCGCCTCACGAACGACGCGTGGGACGAGAAGGAGCCGGCCTGGACCCCGGATGGTCGGACGATCACGTTCGCGTCCGACCGTCTCGCGCCGGTCGTGCTCCAGGCCCAGCGCAAGCCCGATGGCTTCGGGACCTACGCGATCTACAACCTCGATCTTGCCAGCGGCAACATCACGCGGCTAGTGCACACGTACGGCGACGACCACTCGCCGGCCTGGTCGCCGGATGGACGCGAGCTCGCGTTCATCGCCGATCGCAACGGCACCCCCAATATCTTTCTCTTCGACCCAGAGGACTCGACCGTCACGGAGCTGACCGACGTGCTGGGCGGCATCTTCAGTCTGACGTGGTCGCGCCAGGGCGACCGGCTGGTGTTCTCCGCGTTCAATCATGGCGGATTCGACATCTTCGCCGTCAACGAGCCGCTGTCGGTGCAGCCGGTGCTCGCGCGTCTGCGTCGTGAGAAGCCGCGCGCCGTCGAGACCGCGGCGCACTCGGTCCTCGCGCCCACCGACTCGCTGATCGCGCCGCCCAACGAGGGGGCGCTGGCCGTGACATGGAGCGACAGCCTCGCCTCGCCTCGCGACACCACGGTGCACGATCTCGGCCACTACGCGCACAGTCACGCGGCGCACGACACCACCACGCTCGCGGGCAACGCGCCGCGCGCCTCGATGCCGGATCGCGCCGAGCCTCCCGTGTGGGGCGAGCCGTTCGGCTCCGACGCTCCCGGCGCGGCCGCCTCGATGCCACCGCCCCCGCGCGACGATCCGCCTCCCAAGCCACTGCCGACCGCGACGCTGATCGATCACGGCGGCCCCTTTGCGCTCTCGGATTCGGTTCTGAGCCAGGAGCCGGCGCCCTACAAGTCGCGGCTCACCGCCGATTACTTCGGCGGCGGCGTCTACGCGGCGACCGGCTACGGATTCGTCGGCAGTACGCAGCTCCAGTTCAGCGACTTCCTCGGCGATCGAAACGTGTTCGTGGCGGCCGACCTGTCGTCCTCGGCGCTCTCCGAGACCAATGTGCTGGCGATCTACAACTACCTGCCGAACCGGCTCGACTATCAGTTCGGTTTGTTCCACTTCAAGAATTACTTCTCGTCGCGCGTCACCACGTTCGGTGAGGCGCTGGGCGGGCCGCGCCTGTTCTCGGATCGCAACTTCGGCGCCCTGTTCGGGCTGTCGTATCCGTTCGACCGCTTCCGCCGGCTCGAGATCGATCTCACCCAGACGTTCGTGGATCGTCAGTTCTTCGACGAGGACGTCTTCGGCAACGTCATCGCCGCGAATCATCAATTCGAGTCCATTACGGCGCCGACGTTCTCGCTGGTCGGCGACAACACGTTGTTCGGCTACTACGGCCCGGTGAATGGCGGCCGCCACATCTACTCGCTGAGCCTCGCGCCCCCGCTCTTCCCGAACGCGCTCTCGTACGTCACGGGCACCGTCGACGCGCGGCGTTACTGGGATCTCACGCACGGTTACACGTTCGCCTGGCGGGCGCTCGGCGGTATCAGCGGCGGCAGCAATCCCCAGACGTTCCAGGTCGGTGGCTACTCCACGCTGCGCGGCTACAGCAATTACGCCCTGCTCGGGACGCGCTTCGCCGTTACGAGCTTCGAGATCCGCTACCCGTTCATCCAGCAGCTGGGCCTGATCGGCCCGCTGCCGGTGGGGCTGTTCAATCTGCGTGGCGCCTCGTTCGTGGACGCCGGCTCGGTGTGGAACGGGAGCGACCACCTGCGCTTCTGGCAGGACGTGAACGGCCGCATGGTGCTGGACGCTCCCCGCCTCGGCTTCGGGACCGGGATTCGCACCTCGGCGTTCTACATGATCTTCAAGCTCGACGTGACGTGGCGCACGAACTTCTCGTACGTCACCCGGCCGGGCTGGTTCTTCAGCATCGGCCCGGAGTTCTAGAAGCCGAGCCCGCGCGCTCTGATCGAGCCACGGGGTTGGACGATCGGGCAGCGCTGGGATAGATTGCGCCGGCGGCATTTCTCCTTCCCGGCGAGGCGCGGATGCAATCCCCGATGACGCTCAACGAGGCGCAGCGCGCGGCGGTCGAGCACGCCGGCGGCCCGCTGCTCGTGGTGGCCGGCGCCGGCAGCGGCAAGACGCGCGTCCTCACCGCACGGATCGAGCGCCTGCTCGAGCGGGGCACGGCGCCTGAAGCGGTGCTCGCGTTCACGTTCACGAATCGCGCTGCCCGCGAGATGCGGGAGCGCATTCTCGCGCGCCTCGGCGATGCGGCCCGGCGGCTGTGGGTCGGGACGTTTCACGCCACCGCGGTCCGCATCCTGCGGCGCGAGGCCGCCGCGCTCGATCGGCCGCGCGACTTCGTGATCTACGACCGCGAGGATCAGGAAACCGTCCTGCGCGGCATCGTCAAGCGCCTCGAGCTTCCCGAGGCGGCGTTTCGCCTGAGCCTGGTCCTCCAGCGCCTCTCGGATGCCAAGAACGCTCTCGTCGACCCCGAGGAGATGCAGCGTGTCGCGGTGAATCCGCACCAGCAGAAGATCGCCGAGGTGGCAACGCTCTATCGCGATCAGCTGCGCCGCCAGGGCGCCTACGACTTCGATGATCTCATCGCCGAGTGCGTGCGGCTGTTCCGCAATCGCCCCGAGATCGGCGCGCGCTACGCGCGGCGTTTCGAGCACGTGCTGGTGGACGAGTACCAGGACACGAATCACGCGCAGTTCCGGCTGGTCGAGGCGCTGTCGCGCGAGCACCGCAACCTGTTCGTGGTCGGGGACGACGACCAGTCCATCTACGGCTGGCGTGGGGCCGACCTCACGAACGTGCTGGATTTCGAAAAGTCGTTCGCGGGGGCGAGCGTGGTGCGGCTCGAGCAGAACTATCGCTCCACGGCGCCGATCCTCGAGGCCGCGAACGGCGTGATCTCGCACAACCGCTCGCGCAAGGGCAAGACGTTGTGGTGCGAGCGTGAAGGCGGCGCGCCACTGCGGTTCGTGCTCGCCGCCGACGAGATCGAGGAGGCACGACGGATCCGCGGGGCGCTCGAGGCGTGGTTCGCGCGCGGGATCTCGCCGTCCGGGTGCGCCGTGCTCTATCGCACGAACGCGCAGTCGCGCGCGCTCGAAATCGAGCTGCGCCAGCACGGCCTGGCGTACAAAATCGTGGGTGGCGTCTCCTTTTACCAGCGACGCGAGGTCAAGGACCTGCTGGCCTATCTGCGGCTCGCGGTGAACCCGACCGACCTGGTGTCGTTCTGGCGGGTGTGGAACACGCCGCGGCGGGGGTTGGGCGACGGCGTGTTCCACACCCGCCAGAACGACACCAG
>Ga0075030_100003146_pt1 | contig 15044 bp, 10 predicted proteins | sample LitLauG_LLR_2012_FD_71393 | JGI IMG/M metagenome (GOLD analysis project Ga0075030, IMG submission 71393) | Freshwater sediment microbial communities from Pennsylvania, USA - Little Laurel Run_MetaG_LLR_2012 | ecosystem: Environmental > Aquatic > Freshwater > Creek > Sediment | place: USA... | reverse complement strand
TGGGACTGTGTGGAGAATTGCGTCCAGCCGGAGTATCAGTGGACCTGGCAGGTCAAAGAAAAGTATGAGCTGACGTCGTTCTTGAAAGTGTATGGCGGGTTCACGCCGGACCATGACGCGACGCAAGTCAGTATCAAGATCAAGTCGCCTGCACCGATGGTCGTGGCGATGCTGCCTTCCGATATCGCCATCCAACTGCATGCCAAGCCAGAGCTGTTCGAGACCGCGCTGGAGAAGAATCCTTGCCAGCAGCGCGGCATCCAGTCCATGGAATTCCAGTGCACCTTCAATCAGGCCGACGGCCCGCAATCGCTGATCGTCGTGCCCGAAGACACCTCCCGCGTGCCCCACAAAAAAGCCGAAATCGAAATGCAATTCGTAAAGTGCATCGCCAATTGTCAGCTCCTCGAAAGCAAACGATAGGAAGAGGATGGCTTGCTTCTAACAATTGGTTAACCATAATGGGGCCCCCCTCCCTGTTTTTCAAAACTTATAGATTCTAAAGGGACTTTAAGTTGTTTTGGAATCAACACTTCTAGAAGTGTTGATTCTGCGTGGTTTATTGGAGCTTTGAGTTTCGATAAGAGTAATCGTTGAGGAGCTAAGTGCTGCAGGCAAAGGACTTTGTCGGAATAGCTGACAGTGATCAGCCGACAGTCGACAGTTAGAGCCAGAACTCGGAAGGAGGCGGGCCACCGTTTGGGGCTCAGTGCAAGCGGGCGAGCATGGGCTTCGACAAACACGGGAGAGAATAGCACACCTTAATGAACATGTTAAGTGTTTTGCAGCGAATGGCCGAAAATGAGGGCTGAACGGCTATTAGGGTGAGTGAATGGTTTGTGTGTGACTGAGAAAAATCAGGAAACGTCCCGTCTGTCCCCCGTCGTCCCCGTCGTCAATCAGCCCACCCGTCCCTCAATTCCTTAAGGATGCGTCACCCGCGCTAGTAGGAACAGAATTCCTGCGATCATAACAGTGGTCACAATCGTCAACAGGATACTGGTACCTAGAGCCGATATCAGTGGCTGTGGTCTACGGTGTCGAATCAATTGGGCGGCAAGCGTTTCACAAATCAGTACGGCAGTCGCACAAGACATTGGCCAAAACCAATCCAAGAACTTGTTAGCCGGGAAACCAAATAGAAAGAAGTACCCGACGCCGAAATATAGACCTGTAGATGCCAAGATGATGCAAAGTGCCAAAAAGCCATTCCGTGCAATCCTGTTGTCCACGTACGCGAGCGCTCTCATTATTTTAGTCCTTACCCGTCGTGAATTGTTCGCAATTCGTCTACCTCTCGGCCGTGGTCTAACTGCAGGTGGTCACAGGTCTGACACCGCCCTTGCCATCGGGTGCAAGAGTTGTGACGCAAGCCTTCCGAGGATGTAGCAGCAGCCAAACGTAGTCGAACGTGTTAATTGGTGTTCGAGGATTTCCATAATCCCTTCCCGGGGAAAAGTAGTTAGTCACGCAACCTCGTGTCTGGCAGGGTGACTGCCTTTGTTTTTTGCCCCAACGGTCGTAAATGTCTTGATATAAGCCCACAGGACTTACGCTTGTACTCCCGAGGCCCAATATCTTGTTCAGTACGATGTCTCTGCACGTTGAGGAGCATTGCTGAGGCTGATATAGCAGACGGTAATCGTGGCCAGAATCGTTGAACGGCGGGTGGCCTGGACTTAGAAAAGTTTGTGCTGGTGAGCATCGGGATCGGGGAGAGGATATCACTGCGGTAAGTTTCGGGAAAATACAGAGAGGAGGAGGGTGCCCCAGGTTCGTTGTTGGAACCTGGGTCTTGGGTTGAAGTTTCCTTTCACTAAGTACGTTATCACCAGCCTAACTAGAGGCGCGGGTCAACCGGTTCGGTTTCGAGAGCGAGGACGCCGAAGACGCATTCGTGAACGCGACGCAGCGGTTCCTGACGGATGAAGCGCTCGAGAGATTCTACGCCGAGAGCGAATTCGCGCTGGGCCAGAGACCGCTTGCGGCCGAGACCACGTGAACGCAGCCGCTCCAGGTGTTCGGGAAGTGTGTAATCCGGACCGTAAATGATGCGGAGATATTCGCGGCCGCGGCATTTGACGCCCGGCTGGACGACCCCGCGGCGGCCTTTTTCGATGAAGCGCAGCGGTTTAACAACCATGCCCTCCCCGCCGTGTTCGGTGTGCTCGACCCACCAATTGATGGCTTCTAGCTCGCTGGCAGTATCCACAAGATTGACCTTGCGATGCCGCGTGGCAAGCAGCAGCCGCGGATCTGAGGCGCATAGAGCTGCGAGCTTTTCCATGTGCCAGAGGTGATCGCGGTCGAAATAGGTGTGACCTTCGGACGCCAAAAGATGAAATGGCGCAACCTTTAGATCGTCCAGCGATTGCACCGGCCAGCAATATCGGCGATATGCAGCGACGAATCGCTCGGCAAGAGATGCGCGCTCACGAAAGCGGCCGAGGAGTTGAGCGATCTCGGGATCATGGGAAGTCGCCTGATCTAGTCCAGCAATGGCTCCCTGAAAAGCAGCGCGCGCCGATGCGCCGACGGCGGCGTACTGGCGGCGGAGCAACTCCTGGGCTTTCGCCGACCAGGGCATCAGCTCGGCATCAAGGCAAAACCAATCGGACTTGACCACATCCCAGAAGGATGAGCGATCGGCGGCTTCGCGAATGCGGCCAAGGAATTGCGTTTCCAACTCAGAGGAATCAAAGAAGCGACGGCCTGTGCGCGTGTAGCAGACGCCGATTCCCTCGCCAATAACTCCGAAGCGCTTGCGAGCTACCTCTTCGCTGCGGCAAAGAATGACTACCGCGCGCGAACCCATGTGCTTTTCTTCACAAACGACAATGGGAATACCCTCATGCCGAAAATAGGCGAAAGCCTCGGCGGGGTGCTCGAGTAAGCCGGGCTCGTGGCTAGTCTCCGTCGGACTCATCGTCGGCGGTAGATAGATCAACCATTTCGGATTGACGGCGAAGCGGCTCATGACTTCTAGTGCCGCCATCGCATTTTCTGCCGGAATCGTAATGTTGGAATGCAGGCGCGTGCCAATGAACCGCTTGCCGATGACGTCTTCAAGATCCAAGAGATCGTCGTGCGCTTGTTGGGCGCTGAGATCCGGTACCAACACCTCCGGTTGAAGGGGGCGAACCGGCTGATAGTAAACACGCCCGGCGGGAGCAGAAACTAGTTCCTTTTCAGGGTAACGAAGTGCGGTGAGCTTGCCTCCAAAGACGCAGCCTGTGTCGATATTGATTGTCCGATTGAGCCATTCGGGTTCAGGAATCGGGGTGTGGCCATAAACAACCATGGCCTGCCCACGATAATCCGCGGCCCAGTTGTACCGAATCGATAGGCCGAATTCATCCACCTCACCGGTGGTTTCGCCGAAGAGCGCGAAATCGCGGACTTTGCCGGAACCACGGCCCTGCATTTCCGCCTTCATACCTGCGTGAGCAACAACCAGGCGGCCGCCGTCGAAAACGTAGTGGCTGACAAGAGCGTCGAGAAATTTAGAAACCTGGTTACGGAATTCAGGCGGCTCTTTATCGAGTTGCTCCAGAGTTTCAGCGATACCGTGCGTCAACTGAACATCCTTGCCCCGCAGTTTGCGCAGGAGCTTGATGTCATGGTTGCCCGGGACACAATAAGCGTGGCCCTGCTCGACCATGTTCATCGCAAGACGCAACACGCCGGGAGAGTTCGGCCCGCGGTCCGCAAGATCCCCTAGAAAGACTGCTTTTCTTCCGGCTGGTGGAACGAACGTCAATTCTCCGTTTACCTTCCCATTGCTCGGCGCCGAAGTGTAGCCAAGTTGCACAAGAAGTGCGGTCAGTTCGTCGTAACATCCGTGAATATCTCCGATGATGTCGAACGGGCCCGATTCCGTCTTCTTGTTGTTGTAGAGCGGCACGCGTTCGAGAACGATCGAATCAGCTTCTTCCGTTGAAGAAAGAATTAGCACATGGCGGAATCCTTCGCGTTCCAGTCCGCGAAGAGAACGACGGAGATTTTGAAGCTGCCGATGCGCAACGTGGTCTGGGAGACGCCGGTCAGTGCGGACTCTATTGCGGTCTTGGCAAACTCGCTCGGGGAGGTTTAGGACGATGGCAACGGGCAGGCAATGGTATTGCCGCGCCAATTCAATGAGCGGCTTGCGGTCTTCAGGCTTTACGTTTGTGGCGTCGGCCACGGTGAGGCGACCAGCCGCCAAGCGCTTGGCAGCGACGAAATGTAGGATCTCGAAAGCGTCGTCGGTGGCAGCCAAGTCGTTTTCATCGTCGGAGACCAGAGCCCTGCAGTAATCTGACGAAATCACTTCCGTCGGCAAGAAATGCTTTTTCGCAAAAGTACTCTTGCCCGAGCCGGAGGCCCCGATCAAGACGACGAGAGACAATTCCGGAAATGTGAATTTTTCCTTCATCTGAAGCTATCCATTCGACCATCGGAAGATAGCCATCTGCGTGGGTGAACCAAGGATCGGGTCAACGTCACCGACAGGCAAAAAAGAGACGGCGTAACCATGCTGAGCGGCCACTCGATTCGCCCAGGTTTGAAATTCTTGCCGGGTCCATTCGAAACGGTGGTCCCTGTGTCGAAACGTGCCGGCGGGCATGGTCTCGAACTTAACGTTATACTCGCGATTCGGCGTGGTCATGACGACCGTCGAAGGCTTTGCGCACTCGAACAAGACGCGCTCGAACGCGGCCAGGCGCGGCGGGTCAAGATGCTCAACAACTTCGACAACAGCGGCGGCGTCATAACTTGCGAGACGGGCGTCACGATACATCAGCGAACCTTGCAGGAGCTTGATGCGCTCGCGCTTGCGTGGCGGCAAAGAATCCAGCCGCAGGCGTTGGGCAGCTTTCTCCAGGACACGCGGGGAAACGTCAACCCCCACAATCTCGCTGAAGGAATTATCCGCCAGAAGTAGCGAAAGCAAGCGGCCCTCGCCGCAACCGAGATCTAGCACCCGCTTCGCTCCAGACTGGCGCAACGCGGCGAGGACCGAACCCATTCGCTGCTGATTCAGGCTGATTCGTTCTTCCAGCACGACTTCTTCGGCCGCGTGAGCCTCAGCAACTTCGTCAGGATCGCTGTCCCCTTCCATGAGTCGCGCCATTGCTTCGCGCATTAGGCGATGTTGGTACTTCAAATAACGGCGAGTGATCTCTTCCCGTTCCGGATGTGTGGAGAGCCATCCTTGACCACGGCGCAAGAGTTTTTCCACTTCGTCCTTGCCAACCCAATAATGTTTATCGTCATCGAGAACCGGCAACAACACATAAAGATGCTGGAGGACATCTTGCAAGCGTTTCTTCGTTGTGAGCGTGACGCTCCAATAGCGGCTCTCGCCCCACTCCGGAAATTTCTCATCAAGCGGATGACGGGTGGCGGTGAGCTCGTAGCCCAGCGGTTCGAACAATCGGCGGAGAAATGATTCCCCGCCCCGGCATGGAATGACCGCGATGCTGATCACAAGCGGCAGTTCCGTTTCCGCGAGCTCCTGCCTGACCTTACTTCGTCCCCCGAGCGCAGTTCCAAACGAACGCGCGAGCGCCACGCTCGTGAAGGATGAAGACACATATGGACGATCGTTGACGTACTGGTCGAGAAGACCACCTTCGCCAGAAGGGCCCCCGGGTTTGCGGACCAAATCGACAGGATCAACTTCAATCAAAAGTGCGGCGGTACAGCGATCCTCTGTTGCTTCGGGATAGAAGACGTGGGCCTTGCCGAAAGAGAGCGCGACGGAATGGAGTTTGCCCGGGCGTTTGTGAAGCAGGTAGCCAAGATCGGTGGCGGGTTGATGGGTTGTGGAGATGGTGAGATACATATGCGGCAATTGTACCGGGAGTCTCGTGCGGAAGCGAAACGCGGCTAAAGTCCTCGGGATTGGCGGAAGGCGCGGACGACGGCGGGGGCGTCCTGGTGCTGGGCGTCGACGGCGTAGTTCAGGCGGCGGATGTCGGCGGCGGAGAGTTTGCCAGTGAGGTCGGCTAGGGCGGCGCGGAGCTGGGGGAATTGCGCGAGCGTGGATTGGCGGACGATGGGGACAGCATCGTAGGGAGGAAAGTAGTGGCGGTCGTCTTCGAGGGCGACCAAGCCGAGGGAGTCGATGAGGCCGTCGGTGGAATTGCCCGCGACGATGTCGACCTGATGATCGACGAGCGCGCGATAGATGAGGCCGAGGTCCATCACTTTGGGCGATTCGGCGAAATGGAGATTGTAGCGGGCGCTCCATCCGCGGAAGCCGTCGGGGCGTTCGAGGAATTCGTAGCCGACGCCGGCGCGCCATTTGGGCGCGATCGTAGCGATATCGGAAATTTTTTGCAGATGGAGGTTTTTCGCGTCATCGCCGCGGATAACCATGGCAAACGTGTTTTCAAAGCCGAGGGGCTCGGTAACTTCGAGGTGGAAGCGTTCTGCGTAGAGTTGCTTGACGCGATTATAGACGGCGTTCGAGTAGTCGTTCGGCGTGACGCCCTGGTTGTAAGAATTCGGCGATTCGTTGAGAACGGCAGTCAGCGCGGTGCCGGTGTATTCGACGTAGAGATCGAGTTCCCCGGCCAGAAGCGCTTTGTGGACGAGGAGACTTCCACCAAGGTTCGTTTTTCGAATAACGGGTATACCTGTCTTGGCTTCGATGTGTTGGGCGAGCAGTTCGGCGAGGATGACTTGCTCCGTGAAGAATTTGGACCCGACGGTGATTTTGGATTGAGCAGGTTTGTTGCAAGCTGAGCTGAAGTAAATGAGGCTAAGGAGGCAAAGCAAGCAAAGGATTCGGAAGCGTGGGCGGGGCATATTAGGCGGAGGTGCTCATGGGTGAAAGGAGAGAAGAATTTAACACAGAGGGCACAGAGAACACAGAATTCACGGAGAAGAGAAGCAGAAAAGAAGAATATAACGCAGAGACGCAGAGGCACAGAGGATTCGCAGAGATGAAAATGCGTGGGGCATTCAAGTGACCTTGAGCCGGCGCTCGAGCAGGCCGAGGAGGAAATCGGCGAGCAAGGCGAGCAGCGCGGCAGGGATGGCACCGGCAAGGATGAGCGCATCGCTAACAAGGGCGACCCCACGAAAAATAAATGTGCCCAAGCCGCCGGCTCCAATGGCGGCGGCGATGGTGGCTACGCCGATGGTGATGATCGTCGCGGTTCTGACGCCGGCCAGAATCACGGCGAGAGCAAGCGGGAAACGCACACGGAAGAGGATTTGCGCAGGGGTCATGCCCATGGCTTCGGCGGCTTCAAGAACGGCGGGATCAATGCCGGTAAGTCCGACGTACGTGTTGCGCAGTATGGGAAGAAGCGCGTAGAGGACTAGCGCGACGATAGCGGTGCGTTTCCCAATGCCGCCGATGAACGGGATGGGGATCAGAAAACCAAACAGGGCCAGGCTCGGAATGGTTTGGAAAATGCTCGCAACCCCGAGCGCGATGGTGCGCAGCGCGGGCCGCTGCACGATAAGCATACCGAGCGGCACGCCAATGAGAATGGCGATGACCATGGCGATGACCACGAGCGTCAAATGATCGAGCGTAGCGCTGAGAATTTCGTCGCGATGTTCGGTGAAAAAAATCCATCCGCTCATGAAACGCTCATCCTTGATTTCACCGGCTGACTCATGCCGGGGCCCCCGGCATCGCGTTGAGAGACGACCTGAAGGCGCGAACTTCAGGATGGTCGAGGCGAAGGAATTCCTGCGGGGTGGCGTTGGCGACGATGCGGCCGGCTTCCAGCAAAACTATGCGCGAGGCGAGGAGCAGGGCTTCGCGCAAATCGTGCGTCACGAAAACGATGGTTTTGCCTAGACGCCGGGCCAGGGCGCTGAATTCACCCTGCAACTCGGCGCGAATAACCGGATCGAGCGCCCCAAAAGGCTCGTCCATCAGCAGGATAGGAGGATCGGCCGCAAGAGCCCGTGCAACACCAACGCGCTGGCGCTGGCCGCCGGAAAGCTCGCGAGGATGCCGATTCTCGAATTCGCCAGGGTCGAGGCCAACCAACTGGAGCATCTCCTGGACGCGAGCGGCAGTGCGGGCAGCGTCCCATCGTTCCAAATTGGGAACAAGCGCGACATTCTCGGCGACCGTGTAATGCGGGAAGAGACCGGCGTCCTGAATGACATAGCCGATGCCACGACGAAGGCGAGTGAGGTCCCAATCGCGGGTGGAGCGGCCCTGGATGAGGACTTCCCCTTCCGTGGGAAGCAGCATTCCATTGATCAGTTTGAGGAGAGTGGTCTTGCCGCTGCCGCTGCGGCCGAGAAGTACGACCGTTTCACCCTCGGGAACCTCCAAAGAGACGCCTGAAACGATTAAGCGTTTAAGAATATCGTTTATGTGGAAAGAGACTTCCCGAAACTCAATGTTTTTTTTCGCGGAAAGTGCAGTTTTCGTTTTCATTTCGATTGACAGCCGCAAAACAGGGAGCGACCATTCTAGTTCACCTCGCCCCCATGCGCTGAAATTATGGCGCATCCTTCGCGCGGAAGTTGCATCCAAGAGAAGGGGTAAAACGCCATGGGAGCTGTCGCCTCTGCAGTCCGCATCCGGCATGACCTTCACAGCAGATTACTAGACGCTCGCGCACGCACGGACGAGATCTTTCGCGTGGTTCGCGAAGAAGCCATATACGACCGGCCCATTCCCGAGCGGCACCGCCTCATCTTCTACACTGGGCATGTGGAGGCGTTTGACTGGAACCTCCTGGCGCACCGCGCGTTCGGCCTGCGCTCGTTTCAGAGGACGTTCGACCAACTTTTTGCGTTTGGAATTGACCCTGTCGATGGGGGATTGCCCTCCGATACGCCCGCGGATTGGCCGGCGCGCGATGAGGTCGAGCGCTATAACCAGCGTCTGCGCGCGGAATTGGATCACGCGATCGAGCACGCCCTGGAAAAACCCGAGGAAGGACATCCGCACCTGATCACCATGCTGGAAGTAGCCATCGAGCACCGGTTGATGCACGCGGAGACGCTGGCATACATGCTGCACCGGCTGCCGAGCGAACGAAAGATTGGAGGCCCTGAGGTTGCGGCGTGGAAGGCCCACCGCGTGAAGTCGCACCTCGTCGAAATACCGGCTGGAGAAGCGACGCTCGGACAGGAGAGTGTCCACGGCGATGAATTCGGATGGGATAACGAATTCGGCGCGCATGAAGTCATGGTAAATGAGTTTTCCATCGAGAATTACAACGTAACGAATCACGATTATCTGCGGTTTATGCAGGCGGGGGGCTACGAGAACCACGCGCTGTGGAGCGAGGAAGCCTGGGACTGGAAGGCCAAGGAAGGCGTCGAACATCCAATGTTCTGGAGGCGCGATGGCAACCTGTGGATTTACCGCACGATGTTCGGAGAGATTCGTTTGCCGCTGGAATGGCCAGTTTATGTGAGCCACGCCGAAGCCACGGCCTACGCCAAATGGCTCGGGCGCAAATTGCCGACTGAAGGACAGTTTCACCGCGCAGCTTACGGGACGCCGGACAACGCGAAAGAGCGGAGTTACCCATGGGGCGAAGAAGCGCCGGCCACCACCAGGGGAAATTTCGATTTCAAATCCTGGGATCCGTCGCCAGTTGGCGCGCATCCAGCGGGAGCGAGTGCGTTTGGCGTGCATGACCTTGTGGGGAATGGGTGGGAGTGGACGCGGACGGAGTTCGCGCCATTTCCGGGATTCACGTCGATGCCCTTCTATCCGGGTTACTCTGCGAATTTCTTTGACGGCAAGCACTATGTGATGAAGGGTGGCTCACCGCGCACCGCCGCTTGCATGCTGCGAAGGTCGTTCCGAAACTGGTTCCAGCCGCATTATCCGTACGTCTACGCAACCTTCCGTTGCGTCGAGGACTAATCCAAAACGAAGCTTGGGAGACCCTATGGCGACGCCTGCACTGTCACTATCGCTCCGGCATGTGTCTGCATTCGCTGCAGACGTGCGCGAGAGCCTTACGAAACCGGGGCAACGAGAGCTGCCTTCAAAGTATTTGTATGACGAAGTAGGGTCAGCGCTCTTTGAAACGATTTGCGTTCTGCCCGAGTACGGGCTGACCCGCGCTGACGCGCGGCTGCTCGAAAAATATTCGGGAGAAATTGTAGGGCGGCTGCCTTCACCGATTCGCGTGGCAGAACTGGGCAGCGGCTCTGGAAAAAAGACGCGATGGATACTGGAAGCGCTTTCACGGCGGCAAAAAACGTATTACTACCCGATTGAAATCTCCCCATCGGCGCTGGCAGCTTGCGAGAAAGAGCTCGGGCAGATCGACATGGTGAGCATCGTCGGGTACGAGCAGCCGTACCTGGAAGGATTGCGTGCCGTCGCAGAAGGGCGCGGAGGACAGGATCATTTGCTGGTGCTATTTCTAGGCAGCACGATTGGCAATTTCGATCGCGACGCAGGCGAAAAGTTCTTGAGGGAGACGCGGGAGATTCTCCAGCCTGGTGATGCGTTGCTGCTCGGCACGGACCTGGAGAAGAGCGTGGAGCTGCAATTGTTGGCTTACGACGATCCCGCCGGAGTGACGGCAGCGTTCAATATGAATTTGCTGGCGCGCATCAACCGGGAATTAGGCGCGGATTTTGATCTGAGCTGCTTCGAGCATCATGCACGATGGAACAGGGTGGAACGGCGGATCGAAATGCATTTGCGTTCGACGCGCCGGCAAACGGTACACGTCCCGGCGGCGAACCTGCGGCTCATGCTGGACGAGGACGAGACCATCTGGACGGAAAGCTCGCACAAGTATCAAGCCGAAGAAACTGCGGAGATGGCGGCGCGCACCGGCTTCCGATGCGACGGGCAGTGGATCGACCGCGAGTGGCCGTTCGCGCAAAACTTGCTAATTGCGGGATGACGCCGCTTCAATGTTGAACCAGGATTTCGTCCAAGGGTTCGGGAGTGAAGAAAACGTTGTCACTGGGCGGAGGGAGTTTGGAAAGTTGTTGATCCCACAGGCTGACGTACTTTCCGAGTGCCCATTGCGCCATGACAGGAATCGCAAATGGAATTTCGGCAGAGGCGGCGGTTTCGCCGATCGAGCCTTCGCTTAGCCGTGCGAGATAGATGTGCGTGCGGGTGAGGACGACTAGCCAGTCGCCCTTGGGTGAAGCGAAGCCGTGGCGAGCACCAGGAAAGGCTTTTTCGACTTGCGGCCAGGGGACAGGAACTGGATTGTGACCGGCGAGAGCAGGTGTCAGTCGATGGCCAAGCGGTTGCCATTCGCTTTGCCGGCTGCAGACTCCGGGACCGATATTTTGAAGGGCCAGCAGGGCTATCCAACTGCCTTGCCGGTGGACCATGTGCCAATTGGTCTCGGATGTTCTGAAACCTGAACCAGCGCAGGGATCCGGGTCATCACCTGTGGCGGGGGCGGAGGATTCACTTTCTTCTGGCTCTTTGGGCGCGAACTCTTCGGTAATCTTTTTGAACTCAGGGCCCACATCGGGACCGAGGAGTTTCGTCAACGAAAGCCCGGGGGGATCATCGTAATCGGCTTCCTTCAGGGGAGCTTTCGCAAGTTCATCTAGGGAACGCACCAGCGCCGATTCCCTTTCGCCATAGGTACCGCCCAAGGACCCGAGTTGTTCACGATAGCTAAAGTAGTCCGGACTGATGTAAGTCAGACGTCGCGCAGAATTCATGGCTCCACTCGCAGATTCCTCCGCGTGGGTGAGGGCCGGTTTTGCACCGAGAGGCGCGAGCCAGAAAAAATCTTGGTCGTTCTCCCCAGGACCGTGCGTGCTGCTGTGGTTTATGCCAAACCGCCAAAAGCCGTCTTTACGAGGCAGGATGATATCGCGCAGGACTTGGATCTTGGCGCCGGCGGGGGTCCACTGCAACCAAACGGTCGCATACGGACTTTCTTCGTGCGTGGTATCAAAGTGGACTGGCTTGGTTTCGTCGCCGTCCTTGTTTTCGCTCCCTTCACGCTGATAGGCAGCTGACTTCTTGTCTTCGAGGGAGGGAGGTAACTCGGTTCGAGCCAATTGCGAATCGTATAAGCGATCCAACCCAACCAAAACGCCTATGGATAGCCGGGGCTGCGTTTTTTCAGCCTGGGGCGCAACCGGAGGCGGAACAACCTGTGCTCTGAGCCACGTAGGACTCAGAAGAGCAAGCATAGCTATGCCCATGAGACGTTTCATATCAACTAGTGTAGCTGGTGCTCGGATTTCGGCCTGGGAATCAAGCGGCTGTTGTCATTGGCTTATAACCCCGGAAAAGCACCAATTGTGTTACGCGCTGGCGGGAATCCGAATTTAGAACGCTTCGATGCGCCAGACGAGGCGGGTGGACCAGGTCTTTTGGGTGGTGAACGGGGGGCGCCAGAGGGCCAGGATCTGCGAGCCCTGGTAGACACGCTCGAAACCTTCTTCGGATTCGGAGACGGTTTCGATGGGGGCGACCCAGAACTCATCGACGAGCGGGGCGTGCAGAGCGACGCGGACGCGCTGCCAGCCGTCTTCGATGCGCAGGATGGGACCGGGCAGCGCGCCGCTGAAACGGAGATTGTGGTGGCCAGCGGGCGTTTCAAAGAAGCGGTCGGGCTCGAGGGGCGCGAGGAAATTGATGATGGACTCGATGCCTACGGCTACGGGCTTTTCGAGAGTTTCCTTGAATTTCAGGGTGATATCGCAAGCGGCTTCAAATCCGTTCGGAGCGGGGCTGAAGGAAAACTGCTTGAGGAGCAGGAGTTTGGCGGTGGCGGAGCCGTTCTTGCCCAACAGCGACAGTGAATCCGAGCGGAAAAGTTCCGCATCGTAGGGCGCGGAATTTTTCACCGTGTACGCGCCTCCGGCGAATCCCGGGTCTTCACGAAGTTCGAGAGTTTCGTAATCAGAGTGCGTGCGCGCGGCATCGAAGATCAAGACGCGGAAGGCGTGGCGGGGCCAGCGATCGTAGCGAAGGTATTTTTCCAGGCCGGGCTCTTTCACACGAGTTTGTTCGTGAATGGAGATGGCCGCGCCGGTGGCGGGCTTTCCGGCGGCTTCGCGCAGGCGGGTGTGGTAGGCCTCCGGGCGGCGGAGGATGGAATTGACAAGTGTAGCCGCGGCAGGGCGGAAATCGAGCGCGGCGATCGTGCCGCCGTCGCTGGGTTTCAGGAGCGCCTGCGCTTCAGGTGAGGTAAATAGCAACTCATTGGCGCCGTCAGCGTCGTAGTCCAGGAGTTCGACGCGCGGGACGAGCGCACCGGGAGTCAGGCGGTCGGCAATGGCTTCGGCACGAATGAGATTGCGCCAAGGATCGGTGCGGAGATGCGGGGCATAAATGCCGCCAAAAATACCGTGCCAGTAGACGTCATTGCACTGAGCGCGCAGGAGCAGGTCGCGCGCTTGCAACAGTTCGTCGGAGGATTTTGAACTATCGTGGCGAACGGGTGCAGCGGCGATGCGCGCGGAAACACGCAACATTTTTTTGTGCAGCAGATTGGATTCCGGGTACTTGCGAAAGAACCCGCGCCAGGAACCGCCGCGTAGAAACGAGAGGACTTCGGGGCGCGCGCTGAATTCTTTCAGCACTTCATGAAAACGCTGGCGGACACGCGTGGGGAGGGCCCACTCGAGCATTTCCGTATAGGAAGCGGTAGGAAGATCGGCGCGGCCAAGGGGCGAATGCGTTTCGAGGTAGTCACCGGGGGTGGAAACTTCCAGCCAATCGGAGTTCTTTTCCAGGGCGGTGAAGAACTTCTCGAGCCAGCCGTCTTTGTAGCAATGTTCGTGCGTGCCGGGCCAAACACCGAATTTTTCCATGTCATCGCCCATAGCAGCCACTCCGCCGGGGTGTTTGCTGGCAGCATCGCGCAGATAGGCGATGACGTCTTCGACTTTGCCGAAGGGAATGAGATAGCGAAGAGCTTTCTGCCCGGGATAGAGCCAGACGGACTTGCCGCGGTCTTCGGCGATGTAGGAGCCGAAAAGTTCTTCGGGCTCGAAGCCGGCGGCGAGGAAATGCATGTCGTCCACAAGGGTGTAGGCGACGTTGGCGGCGGCTAGCGCAGTGGGAAGCTGGGGCTCCCAAACGCGCTCGGCGAGCCATGCGCCAGACGGAGCGCGGCTGAAGTGTTTCTCGAGGTAGGCGGCCAGGCGCGTGATCTGTTCGTGCTGATCTTCGGGCGGAATGGAAACCAGGATCGGCTCGTAAAAGCCACCACCGACGAACTCCACTTGTCCACTTTGCACAAGTTTTCTCAGGCGCATGAAATACTCAGGGCGATTTTTCTCGATCCAGGTGAGCAGCGGCCCCGAATAGTGGAGTCCAAGATGAACCTTCGGATGCTCTTCGAGATGCTCGATAAAAGGAAGATAGGAAGTGTCGTAAGCCTTTTCGAGGACGTGCTCGAAATTGCCGCAGGGCTGATGGGCGTGAATGAGCAGAGCGAGATGGAATTTCGGGGGCATGGGGACAGTTTTTCTCTCTAACATCATAACCGACCCAGAGAATTTATGAATTGCAGCCGCGCGGGAAGTGCTCAAATCGCGCACGCCGAAGGGAGGCGAGCGGCGATGCGCCGGGGGCAAATCGTTCAGGGCGCAGCATGCTTCCACACCCAATCGGAGATGGCGCTCAGGGCTTCCGGGGCCATGGTCTCCTCAAGGCTGCCGTATTCATTGATGGAGCCCGTGGGGGCGTGCTGGAAGAGGTGATTTAAACCAGGTAATTCGGTGGTTTGAAAATCCTTGTTGCCGGCGCCCTCGAGAGCTTTCTGGATTTTGGGAAGATTTTCCCTGGAAGGGACCTGGAGGTCCTTTTCACCAGTGAGAGCCAGGACCGGACAAGTGGTCTTTTGCAAAACAGGGACGGGATCGTAGTCGAGAAAAAAACGGAACCACGGCGAGGTCACGACACGAAGTTGCGATTGCAGAACGTCCGGGGGGAGCACGGCGCCCAGACTGCTGGACTGGACAAGATCGGTCAGTTTCGTTTGCAGTGCGGCGGGATCTTTTTCCTGGCGAACCAGCGCGTAGGTTTGCTTGTTGAATGCGCGGGTCCGTTCGACCTGGTCGTCGTCGACGCCGGAACTCTTCAGAATCAGTTCCGACTGGAGGAGCAG
>Ga0075030_100003145_pt1 | contig 15045 bp, 10 predicted proteins | sample LitLauG_LLR_2012_FD_71393 | JGI IMG/M metagenome (GOLD analysis project Ga0075030, IMG submission 71393) | Freshwater sediment microbial communities from Pennsylvania, USA - Little Laurel Run_MetaG_LLR_2012 | ecosystem: Environmental > Aquatic > Freshwater > Creek > Sediment | place: USA... | reverse complement strand
GATCTGGTGCTGCTGGTCATCGCCGCCGACGAGTCCATCAAGCCGCAAACCCGCGAGCATTTTGACATTCTGCAGTTGATCGGCGTGCCGCGCGGCATCACGGTTCTCACCAAGTCTGACGCCGTGGACGCGGAGACCCTCGATGTCGTCCGGCTGGAGGTCGAAGAGTTCCTGCGCGGGACGTTCCTCGAGGTCCCGAATTCTCCGCTGGTTGGGGTCAGTGCTCTCACCGGCGCCGGGCTGGACGATCTCAAGCAAGCGATGATCGCCGTGGCCACCCAGGTAGAGCGGCGAGATTCGCTGGCGCTCGCCCGTCTGCCGATCGATCGCGTGTTTACCATGAAGGGGTTCGGCACCGTGGTCACTGGAACCCTGATCTCCGGCTCGATTCGCAAGGACGAGGAGTTGGAAGTTTTCCCTACGGGCAGAAGAGTGCGCGTGCGGGGAGTGCAAGTCCACGGGCAAAGTGCCGACTCTGCGATCGCAGGGCAGCGCACCGCGCTGAACCTGGTGGGCGCGAGCACGGAGGATCTGAAGCGTGGAATGACCCTGGCTCCTCCGACGACCTTTGCCGCTACCCGCCGGCTCGATGTGCAATTGCGGCTGCTGCCTGCCGCACCTCGTCCCCTGAAAACGCGCGCGCAGGTGCATTTCCACTCGAACACGATGGAGACCACGGCCGAATTACGGCCTTACGGCAGAACTCAGATTGCTCCGGGAGAGACCGCGGCCGCCGGTGTGGCCTTCCCAGACCCGGCTCTCCTGCTGCCCGGCGACCGGTTTATCATTCGCCAATTCTCACCGGTAATTACGATCGGCGGGGGCGTTGTGATGGATGTGGCCCCCAGGAAGCGATCGGCGGAATCAGAAGCCTTTCACCATGTCCTGGCCGCCGGCCATCTGGAAGAAACTCTCCTGGCCCGGATTGCGCGCCAGCACGCCTCTGGCTTGAGCATGGCCGGCCTGGTGGCGGAGACGGGCTTGCGGCGCGAGATGCTGGATAAGGCCCTCTCTCCGGCCTTGCGGCAGGGCCAAGTAGTGCGCATCGGCGACACCTACGTCGACTCACCCGCGGTCGAGGCGGTGAAGTCCGCAATGCTGTCGAGTGTGGAACAGTTTCACAAGCAGAACCCGCTGGCCGGCGGCGTGGGGCGAGAGCAATTGCGCGAGCAGCAGAAGGTTCCCGTCGAACTGTTTGCCGCCTTCCTCGAAACTCTTGTACGAGAGAAAAAGATCGAAGTCAGCGGCGAAACCGTCCGCGTGGCCGGCCGGGGTGTCGTGATGAAGGACGACGAGGCCGAATCCAAGCACACAATCGAAGCAGCCTTTGCCGCGGCGGGCCTGAAAGTCCCGGCGCTCTACGACGTGATCGCCGGTTTGAAAGTGGACAAAGTCCGCGCCCAGAAGATTGTGACTCTGCTGTTGCGCGAAAAAGTGCTGGTGAAGATTTCCGAGGATCTGGTATTTCATCGCACTGCCCTCGAACTCTTGCGGCGGCAAGTCACCGCGCAAAAGGCGAAGTCGCCGCGCATGGATGTGGCCCAGTTCAAGGAACTGGCCGGCGTGAGCCGAAAATATGCCATCCCGCTGTTGGAGTATCTGGACCGGGAGCGCGTTACACGGCGCGCCGGCGACGTGCGGGAGATCCTCTAAGCCCGGTGATTCTAGCTCCCTGGATCTGTGAGCCTCATCACATTAGGCGACGCGCCTGCCTCCTACAATCCAAAGTTGAGCCAACCCGCTGGAGGTCGGGATATTTCATAGGTTCCGACTTCCCTCGAAGAGCGAGGTTTACATGTCCGCACAATATTTTTTCTGCATTCAATGTCATCAGAAATATGCAACACATCAGAAGCTTTTTGAAGTGCTGTATGACTTTCAGAAGATGGCTCCGGAAGGCTGCGCCGAGTGTGGAGGCACAAGAGAATTGCATCTCACCCTCGATTTTCAACTCGGCGCGGGCGACGGGGACTTCAAGGTCGTTTCCGCATTCCTTCCCGACAAACTCGAATCATGGCTGGGCGAGGAAGAAGAGGAAGTAACCTTTTACCCTTTCCTGGTCGTGCTGCAGCGTACCGGCGACGGCAAACAATTCACCTGGATGCCGTATTGGCACGTGACGGGAAAGGAAGCCAGATACGGGCAGCACGCCGTGCTGCTCGATAACAATCAGTTCGAAAGCCTGATCACACAGGCGAATGAGAAGGAGCCCGAACCGGTATAGCAGTCCGTCGTGGGATCAGCGCCGGGGGCGCGACGGCGCAACCTTGTCGGTTCAGGGCACCTGCCACACGGTGTCGAGCACGGTGCCATCGACCCACTTCACGATGGCGGCAGGGCGGTCGGTTCGCCTCGGCGGCTGTGGCTTCCCCCCGCAAATGCCTTCGACTTCGCGCTTAAGGTCTTCGATCGGACGGATGGGCAACTTTGATCCTTGGACCGCTGCGAGCAGATCCTCACGCCGCGGGTTGATGGCGATGCCGCGCTCGGTCACCACCACGTCGATCAGTTCGCCGGGGCCACACAGCGTAGTTACCTCATCGACGATCACAGGAATTCGGTCCCGGAACGAAGGCACGGCAAGAATCGTGCACCCCGCGGCCAGGCAGTTTTGCCATCCGCCGATGCCGTGAAGAAGCCGTCCGTCGGAATGGGTCACAACGTTGGCGTTGAAATGGGTGTCAACCTCCGTGGCCCCGAGCACCACCGCGTCAACCATCGACGCGAAATTTCCCTTGCCGTGATAGTTGTAGGAGGTAAACGGTGAAGTCGCCACGTGGCGCGGATTATTCGCGAGGGAACGCACGCCATCGAGATCGAAGGTCTGGCCGTCCAAAACGTAGTCCGTCAGGGCTTCTTCCAGCAGTTCGACCAGGTATTTGGTGGATCCGCCGCGTACAAACCGCGCTTTCACTCCGGCTTGCTTCATCATCTGCTTCAGGTAGTTGACGAAGGCGAGCGCAATTCCCCCCGCACCCGCTTGAAAGGAGAAGCCGTCGCGCATGATCCCGGCATCGCGAAGGAAACGAGCCACCAACTCTGCAATGCGTAGCCGGTCGGGCGAGCGCGTAATCTGGGTCGTACCGGAAACGATCTTGGAGGGATCTCCGATCGAGTCCACCAGAACGACGTAGTCCACGTTGTTGCCCTGGATCTGCGAGGGTATACAGGGAAACGGGACCAGGTTGTCTGTGACCACGATAACGTGATCGGCGTAGATCGAGTCCGCCAAAGCGAACCCCAGCGATCCGCAGGCCGACTTCCCGTGCGAGCCGTCGCAATTGCCGAACGGGTCTGCGGCGGGCGCGGCGATTATCGCGATGTCGATGTGCACCTCACCATCTTGAATTGCCTGCCAGCGGCCGCCGTGAGAGCGCAGAACGCCCGTACCGCGCATTTTCCCCTGGGTGCAGTAATCGCCCAGCGGGCCGTTCATGCTGCCTTCGATATGGTGGATGACACCGGCCTCCAGCAGTTCGATCGCGCCCCTCTGGGAGGGGAACGAAGCGCTGGGGAACCACATCAGATCTTTCGCGCCGATTCTGGCTGCCGATTCCAGAGCCCTGAGAGCGACCCGGTCCCCGTCACGCAGGTGATGGTGGGAGGAAATCACCATGCCGTCGCGCAGGCCGCATTTTCTTAAGGCCGTTTCGAGATCAGGGACGCGTTTGTCGCCGTTGGCGGGATAGTCCGCCGCGCTGCAGATCGGAGGCGACGCTTTGCGGCCGGCTGGCCGGAGCCGGCCCACACCCGCGTAGGGGACTTGGGGGCACCCGTTGACCACTTGCGGAACCATTCGGCCGCCCGCGTTGGAGATGAAAGCAGTCTTGGTAACGACGGGCATCAAGGCTTCCCCCCGCGGTTCATCGACTCCTCGGTCAGCCCGATTGCGTCCGCCTGCGCCATGAGTTTCAGCGCTCTCTGCACAACCGGTGGATCGATCATCTTCGACCCCAGACTCACAACACCCAGGCCCTTCTGTTGCGCCTCTCGGAAAGCCGCGACAATTTTCCGGGCTGTCTCGATCTCGACTGGAGTTGGAGCGAAGGCTTCATGGATGACCGCCACCTGCAGCGGGTGCACACATCCCATGCCCTGGAAGCCCAGGGCACGGGAGTTCAGCGCCCAGGCGCGCAGGCCTTCTCGATCGCCGACGTCGCCAAAAACCGAATCGATGGCCTGGACGCCAGCGGCATGAGCCGCGTTCACGACGCGCTGCCGGGCGTAGAGTGACTCCGCACCGCCGGCGGTCTTCACCACTCCCAGGTCGGCGGCGTAGTCCTCGAGGCCGATGGTCAGCGCGACGATCTGGTCGCTGGCTTTCGCTATGGCGAACGCGTTCTCGATGCCCAGCGCGGACTCCAGAATCGGCATAAGCCATATCGGGCGGGTAATGCCATATCCGGATTTGATTTCTGCCGCATGCCGGCTGACTTCGATCACCTGGCCGGGATTCTCGACTTTGGGAATCAGGATCAGGTCCGGCGCCTCGGGCACGATCTCATCAAGATCTTGGAGTCCGAGCGGCAGCTGGTTGATGCGCACCATGCGCTCGCATCGCAAAAAGTCGACGGCGCGCAGCGCGTTCCGCACCAGCAGGCGGGCCGCATCTTTTTCGGAGGGATGCACGGAATCCTCGAGGTCGAGGATGATCGCGTCGGGTCCATGCAGCGCCGCGTTGATGAAGTACCTGGGTTCGCTGCCGGGAAGATAGAGCCGCGAGCGCCGGATTCGATCACGCGCCGAGGGTTCGGGAAGCCCGATCGGCAGGGGGAGAACGCGTGTGCCTTCGCCAAATCCAGCCCTCCGCACCGCGGCTTCGATGCGCGCGGCGATGACAAAGGGCAGGGCCCCTTCATCGCGAATCTGCACCCGGGCGGCGCGCACTCCCAGTTCCTCCAGGGCCTCCTCTGCCTGGCTGCGGATCGAGTCGCCGTAGTACGGGGCCACCCGCGATTCAAGTTCGATGTTGATTCCACCCTGCTCGCGCGGCTCAATCCGCACCTGAAGATCAGAGCGGATCTCCGCGCCACCGTGGCCGGCCTCACCGGTACGAGCATCGAGTGCGGTTCTCATCGCTCAACCTTACCCGCGGCTGTAGACCGAGTCCGGAACGAAATCGACCGTCGGCTGTGTCTGCAGCGCCAATTTTGCCAGAACTGCATCCGTCATTTGAACTGTGGTGGCGGCGCCCTTGCTGGTGGCTTGTGCCCCACCTGGGAGGCGCATCATGTCGTAGGTCCGGACTTTGCCCTCCCTCACCACCAGGCTGATGGCGTGGCGGATGCGGCTGGCTTTTTCGAACTCTCGCACATGTTCCAGCATCATGGCGGCCGAGAGGAACATCGCGATCGGGTTCACAATCGGCGGGACCAGTTCCGCATATTTGGGAGCGGAGCCATGCGTGGGCTCGAATACGGCCACCTCGTCGCCGATGTTGCCCGAGGCCGCGAATCCCAGGCCGCCGGTCAGGCCCGCGAAGGCGTCGGAGATCACGTCGCCAAACAGGTTCGACGCCACCACCACTCCGTAGTCTTCGGGATTCTTGGTGAGCCACATGGTCTGCGCATCGAGGTTGGTCGACCAGAGCGCAATGCCGGGATAGTCCTTGGCGACATTCCTGGCTTCGTCTTCCATCATTCCCGAAGTTTCCCGCAGCACGTTGGGCTTCTCGCAGACGGTAACGGACTTGTAACCGTATTTTCTCGCCCACTCGAACGCCGCCTGGCAGATCTTGTGGGCGGCGGAGCGCGTAATGATGCGCACCGAGATGGCCAGGTCTGGTCCTGGAACCGAGATGAACGGCTTGAACTTGGAATGCGTGGCGAGAGCAGCGCGAACCGGTTCCGGCGGATTGGTCCACTCGACGCCGGCATAGAGCCCTTCGGTGTTCTGGCGGAAGACGACCACGTTCACGAGCGGCTCTTCAAAACCTGTGCCGCTTCTCTTGCGAATGAAGTTCAGCGGGTTTCCCGGGAAAGAGACGCAGGGCCGGATGCAGGTATCAAGATTGAATTTCTGCCGCATGCTGACGATAGGACTGAAGTACGAGTAGCCCTTGCCCTTGAGTTCCGGACTCAATTCGGCTTCCGCCTGTTTCTTCGGCTTGGAGGTAATAGCGCCAAACAGCCCCAGTTTGTGCCTCGCCAACAGATCGACGGTGCGCTGCGGCAGCGCGTTGCCTTCGTGGCGCCAGCATTCCCAGCCGATGTCGGCGTGAACGTATTCGGCGTCAAAATCGAGCTCGCGGAGAACCCGCAAAGCTTGCGGGAGAACCTGATTGCCGATTCCGTCTCCCGGCATGGTGACTACGGTATGTTTCGCCATGATCGACTAGTCTCCTGAAACGACGGCGGTCTCCCGCTTCTGACTCAAACCCAGCTTGCGAGCCACCACGTTCTCGGCACCGCCCGCGATGATCAGAGACTGGGGGACCGAACCCAAGGGGGGGAAAAGGAATTTCTCTTCCCGCCAGCTGACCGCGCCGGAGGTAAAGTCTATCGCAATGTTCTCTCCCGGGATGATGGTCTTGTCTTTGGCGGCGATCCCGCCGTTGAACTGCTCCCGCAACCGCTTCACCAGCGCCGGCACCTCGATGCAAAGGAAGCCGTTGTTATACGCGTTACGCAGATAGGTCTGCGAGAAGCTGGCGGCAATGATCAAGGGTATGCCCTTGGCTTTGAGGCAACTGACGGCCTGTTCGCGACTCGATCCCGTGCCGAAATTGAATCCTCCGACCAGCACATCTCCGGCCAATGTGCGCACCGCAAACTGCGGATCGTAGTTCTCCATGATGACGCGAGCCATCATATCGGGCGTCATATCATCGCGATAGGTATAGTCTTTGGCATAGATGGCGTCGGTGTTGACGTTGTCTGAGGGCAGGAACACCAGCCGGCCGCTAATGCGCCCGGGGAACCCGGGCGAGATTTCCACCCGCTGGTCGAAGTGTCGGTTGCGGGGGAGTTCTTGATAGTTTCGGGCCACGGGACCATCGGCAAAGTCCCTGGGACCGGTGATGAAACCAGCCAGCGCCGACGCAGCCACGACTTCCGGGCTGGCCAGATAACATTCCGCGTCCCGCGACCCCATGCGACCCTTGAAATTGCGGTTGGTGGCGGAGATGCCGACCTCGCCTTTCTCGAGGAGTCCGGTTCCGAGACCGATGCAGGGGCCGCAGCTAGGGGGTAAGGGAATCGCTCCGGCCTGAAGCAGCGTGCGCCAGGTACCGAGTCGCTCGGCCTCGCGCTGAACCCAGGCACTGGCCGCGCCCACATACAGCTTCACGCCGGGAAAAATGCGCTTCCCGCTCAAAACCCGGGCCGCCGCGTTCAGGTCTTCGAGACGCGAGTTCACACAAGAAACCAGGTATGCCTTCTGGATGGCGATGCGTTTTTTCTGAATTCGGGAGATTGACTGCATCACCTGCACCGTGTCCGGACCAGAAACGTGGGGAGTAATCTGGCTGAGATCCAGCGTAATGCGGGCGGCATAGTCGGCATCCGGATCGGGGGCTGGAGGAGCCGCCACCCAGCGCTCGATGTCGGCTGCGGTGAAACGCTCCACGCCTTGCTCCTCGAGACTTCGGTACACTCCACGCAGGTAGCGGATCGTGGTTTCCTCCACTGGAAACCAGCCCACGATCGGGCCCCACTCGGTACTCATGTTGGCGATGGAAAACCGCGCTTCCATCGGCAGGCGGGCGACGCCCGGCCCGGAAAATTCCACCGCGGCATTGAGGGCCTCATCGTGGTTATAGAGTCCGCAGAGTGCGATGATCACATCCTTGCCGCTCACTCCCTCGGGCAGCGTGCCTTCCAGCACGACTTGAATGGTACGTGGAATCTGCCACCAGAACTCTCCCGTAGCCCAGACGGCGGCCGCGTCGGTGCGGACGATAGGCGTCCCGACGGCACCCAGGGCGCCGTACATGTTGGCGTGCGAGTCCGACGCAACCGCAAACGACCCGGGCACAACATAGCCGCGCTCCACCATGATCTGGTGCCCGATGCCTGAACCAGCCGGGTAGAACTCGACTCCATGGTGCGCGGCAAACTGTTCGATCGAGCAGTATTTCTTCAGATTGGCCGTTTCCTGATTCTGGATATCGTGGTCCAGCGCAAACACCAGTTGACTGGGGTCGAATATCTTTTCGGCTCCAATTGCCTTGAATTTGCTCATCACGGCGGAGGTGTTGTCGTGAGTCAGCACACGGTGGGGCCGGACCGACACGAAATCTCCAGCGCGTAGAGGCCGGCTGGGGCCTTCCACCAGGTGAGTTTGAGCGATCTTCTCGACAACGGTCTGTGGCATGGCGGATCTCCGGTTGAGGAGGCTTGGGCCGAGACGGGGCTAGGCCAGCAACGGCTTGCCAGACTTGCGATTTCTGGTACGCAGCCTGGTCCTGGTCTTTGGGGCGGACGTTCCTTTCCGAACGTCGGCTTGCATGAGCCCCATCAAATCGCTCACCGAGCCGGCTCGCTCCAGGTTCCAGACCGCTGCCTTCACTCGCTTCTGTGCGCCCGGCGATAGCACGCCGTCGGCCAGCGCGGAGAACTTTTCCTCCACTTCCTGGTCGGTGAGTGGATTGCGCGGGTCGCCTTTGGGATAGTCCAATTGTTTATTGAATGAGCGCCCGTCGGTTGCATCGATGCGCACCATTACCCTTTGCAACGCCGGAAATACCTTCTCAATCTCCGGGTCAGCCACGACCTCAACTTTTTCGAGCTGCGCCCGGATCTGTGGGTCCATGATCTTCTCCATCGTGAATTGCCCGGGAGTTACCTGGCGGTCAACCAGCGCGGCCGCAATCACGTAAGGAAGGGAATGATCGGCCGTCTCCTTGGTATGAGGATCGTACTTGCTCGGGTCGGAAAGAATGTCGGCGGCCCGCGCCAGGGAACGAATCTGAATCTTTTTCACCTGTTCAGGATGGAGATTGTTGCTCTTCACCAGATCGAGCACGGCGGAAATCGGCGTATGCGTCAGGGCCTCGGTGGGGAAGGCCTTCATGCCGCATTGAATGATGCGCCACGACTGGCCCAGGCCGTCGGTAAGCAGGTCGAGTCTCCACTCCGGGCCGAACCCATGGGTCAGTCCTTCTTTCCCGTCCACCACATGCTCGGGACCGGTGTAACCCTTCTCCGCCAGCAAAGCTGCAAATACGCCGCTCTGCGTGGCCATAGGATCGACCGTGTTCTTCATCATGGTCAGCTTGCCAGCGGTCACCGCGCCCAGCGTGCAATGGCGGCTGGCGGATATGCCGATGGCGTGCTGCATCTGCTCCCAGGACAAATGCAACGCGCGCGCGGCGACGATGGGCGAAACCAAAGCGGTCAGGGTGGCATGATGCCAGCCGCGCTCGCGGATTCCCGGGAATGCCGCTTCACACAGGCGCATCTCGAACTCGTGTCCGAGCACGAGGCCCAAGACCAGTTCCTTGCCGTCACTGCCGGCGCGCTCGCAGCAAGCCATCGCTGCGGGAAAAATGTCCGAAGGATGCGAAGGGTCCTGCTTCCAGTAAATGTCGTTGTAATCCAGGCAGCGGATCATGAGCGCATTGGCCAGCGCCGCCGACACCGGATCGATCCGGGTTCCGCAGCCAATTACGGTTGCGGATCCCGGAGCCGCCAGTTCCCCGAGAACTTCCAACGCGATCTTCACATCACGCTGCTGGTAACCGCCAAGGGCGCATGCCAGCGCATCCAGCAGGAACCGTTTGGCTTGATAGACAGCTGCCTGGGACAGGTCGGCGAACTGCAGGGCGGCCGCCCATCGCGACATCTTCGCCGTGACCGTCTCTGGGGGAACGGAAACCGGTTTTGACTCTGACAAGGGCGCTCTCCTTACGGTTTCACCGTGATGTTCCTGGGATTCTTGAAGGGCAGGAAGGCCATAAAGTCGGCGTGGTGCACGATGAATGCCTCTGTCGTTCGCTTCACCAGGTCCCCTTCGGCGGCGTGCGTGGCGATGATGTGGCACACTTCGTCCGGGACCCCACACTCCAGGGCCAGCGCCACTCCGGTAAAAGGATGCCGCAGAGCCTCACCACGCTGGCTCTGGCGACTCTGACCATCCGGGCCTAGTTCGTATTCGAGCAATTTGCCCACATCCGCCAGAATCGCCCCTGCGACAACCGCGTCGAGATTGATGGGCAACGCTCGCCCCATGAATTCCTGCATGGCTCTGGCGCTGTCCCGGGCGATGTGCACGACACAGCGCTTGTGCTCCATAAACGTGATGGGGCAGTTCGGGACCAGGAGGGTGAACGGGATGCGGTTCAGGTCGTCGGCGGGCAGGGGGCTGCGCTCCACCGCCTTGACCCAAGTCTCGGTAACTTGTTCACGTAATTGGAGATCGGCGATCCAGTCGATCTCCGGCCAAAGCCGCCTGATGGTCTCCCGCATGCGGAATCGTCCCCCACCCAAACGCTTCAGGCTAGCTGTAAGAACGGGTACGGACGACGATCAGGATCACAGCAGGGTGTGATTTGAACCGGTGGGGAATCGCGAGGCTGCAGGCCAGCCAGCGTTAGGTCTTGGCGAGCGTGATGGTGCGTTGAAGGTCCCGTATGCTGTCTGCCCGCACCTGCTCCCGCTGATATTCGCGATCCTGAGCTTTACCCATCTTGATTCGCGGGTTGCGATAAAGCATTGGACTGGCAAACGGACTACTCAACCCGACATGGATCTCGCGGACCCCGGTGCGCTCGATGATGGTAGCGACGTTCTCCTGTCGAATACCACCTCCGGCCATGATTGTGGTGCGGTTCTGTGCCGCCTTCACGAGACGGGCTATCATGCCAGCACCGTGCACGCACTGTTGCTCGCCTCCCGAGGTGAGTACGCGGTCCGCCCCGGTTGAACAGATAACTTCCAGCGCGCGGGGCAGGTCTCTGGCCATGTCAAAGGCGCGGTGGAAGGTGACATTCATCGGCCGCGCCAGGGCGAGCAATTGGCTGGTACGGCGCACATCGACATTGCCCTGAATATCGAGAATGCCAAAGACCACTCCGTCCGCACCCAGACGTTTGGCGAGGACGATATCCTTGGCCATGACCTCGATTTCCTCGTCTTCGTAGCAGAAATCTCCACCCCGCGGCCGAATGATCACCTGCAGGCCAATCGAGATCTTGTCCCGCACGGATTCGATCATTCCGGCGCTGGGAGTGTTGCCGCCCTCGATCCGGCTGCTGCACAATTCCACCCGCGCGGCGCCCCCCCGCTCTGCCGCCACCGCGGAAGCGGCTGAGTCGACACAGACTTCAATCAGCACTGTCTCGGCCATGGTCCCCTTCAGGAAAATTCGACGCTACGATACCTTGATCCCGTCCCCACGAAGCCTCAGTGAGCGGCGTCTTTCGAGTTGAAAAGTTGGAATTCGCGGATGTGAGCCTCCGCCGACGAGGACAGGATGTTCAAGCGGACGCGAAAAGCCGTGACCGGATCAAAGTGGTCGATGCGCTTGTGGCCGATCGCTTGCCCCTGGGCAACCGCGACCCACTTTCCGCCGCGCTGAATCTCGATCGCATATTTCTCGATGTGCTGCCCGGCATTGAGCCACTCCATGGCGAGCGCGTAATCGAACCTGATCGGCTGGGCGAATGTCATCTCGATCACAGCATGATGCGAACCGGCGGGTGCCGACCAGAATGTGTCCGGATCGCCGTCCAAGGCGAGTTCCGCCTCCGGAGTTGTCCGGAGATGTCTGGCGGCGAGATTATCGCCGTAGCTTTTTCGAATCGCATCGCCAAATTCTTTCAGCCGCAACACGTCGGCGTCCGGCAGGAGTCCGCGGCGATCGGGAGCAATGCCGAGCATCAGTTGCCCGCCCCGGCCGACCGTCTGTTCATAGGTCGCGACCAGTTCCGGCAGGCTCTTGAGACTGGCCTCGTCATTCGGATGCCAGAACCAGTGCCCTTTGCGCAGCGGCGTGTCGGCTTCGACCGGCCGCCAGCGCAGCGCGCCGTGGCGGTCGATCAGGTTCCAGTTTTCGTAAGCAATAGTCCCATCCTCATTTCCGACCCAGCGGATGTCGCCGTATTCAAACAGCGCCACGTCGGCGAAGACCAGCGTGTTGGGCTGGTAAGTGCGGAGTTCCTCGATAATCCGCGGGAAATTGTAGACGTGACCTGCGCTGCCCGCTCCGTCGAGCCAGAATTCCTCCAAATCGCCGTAGCCCTGAACCAGTTCGTCCAATTGCGCCGCATAATACTTGTCGTATTCGGCCGAGTCCTTGTAGCGAGGCTCGTGACGGTCCCAGGGAGAGAGGTAGATTCCGAACTTCAATCCATATTTTCTGGCAGCCTGCTCAACTCTCTTTACCGCATCGCCCCGTCCGTTCTCCCAGGCACTGCTCTTGACCCCGTAGTCGGTCTGTGCGGTTGGCCAAAGACAGAAGCCGTCGTGATGCTTGGCGACGAAAACCACATACCTGATTCCCGCCGCTTGCAGGGCCTGCATCCACTGCTCAGGGTTGAATTGGGAAGGATCGAACACTTTGGGGTCGGCGGTCCCATCGCCCCATTCGCGGTCAAGAAAAGTGTTCGGACCAAAATGGATGATGGCGCCCATTTCCAGGTCCTGCCATGCAACTTGTTGCGGGGAGGGCTTCAGATCAACTGGGTTTTGCGCTGGCGCGGGGAAAGGGCTTATCAACAGCAGGAGAAGACTGCTTCGAACCCACCGCAGGCGTGCCATGCCAAAAATCGTACCATCACACTCGCCACACGGCTGACCCGGTGGGACCCCTACTCGGGCAGGACTTTCTATAACGGCGACCAACGCTCTGCCAGGTAGGCAGCGTAGAGTCCGGTGACCATCCCGGTGAACACGTCCATGGTGTAATGCGCTCGCAGGATCAAGACGGTGACGATTTCAAATAGCGCGATCAGAATGCCAAGTCGAGTGAGCCAGCGCTTACCCAGGTGTGCCATCTCAGCCACGGCGACAACCGCAATCGCCGTGTGTCCAGAAAAAAAGTAGTCGTTTCCTACGCCGTAGGTCACCAGCAATGAAGGGAATCCGGGATAGCGCCAGATGGTATGCGGCGGAGCAGGAAGGGCGACCAAGGCCTGCATGCATTGCCGAAGACCGAGAACGATGACCAACCCGAGGAACGGCCGGAGTGAGGCGCCGAAAATCCATTTCGCCAGCAGAAAGATCCCCATCAGGTCGATGATGGCGGAACTCACGATCAGAACCACATTGGCGACCGAAGGATGCGTCTCGAGGTAGAGATTCGCGGAACTGGTGGCGTTGAGTAATCCATCGCCGATTATTCCGGTGGGCGCAGGGCGCGCGCCAATCAGAGACTGAGTCCAGAACCAGGTCACCAGCGCGACCGCCGTCACCGCCACTCGAGCGGGGAGGGAACGCAAGATAGGGCGAGTCCAAGCCTTAGCTAGTACTCCAGCCGGACTTGCGGGTTCGCTCATCCAGTCCTTTCCCACCGTGTCAGACCGCCGCTCCCGCAGCGATTTCTTTCAGACGGCGCAGGTCGAGTTTGCCGGTGCCGAGATATGGAAGAGCTTCGACGTGGACGAACTGGTCGGGCCGCGGCTTCCAAAGCGCAGGCAGTTCAGACTTCGCGAGTTGCCCGAGACAGTCCTGCAGCTTCTCCTCCGGCAGAGTGTGCAGCACGATCAGACGTTCACCTTTTCTCTCGTCCGGTATGGCGGTCACGGCAAAGATCTGCTCCGTCGAACCGCTGATTTCGTGCAGCTTGTCTTCAACCTTGATATGGGGAACCATCTCGCCGCCGATCTTGCTGAAGCGGCTCAGGCGGTCGGTAATGCGGACAAACCCGTCCTCGTCGATGGCCGCAATGTCGCCCGTGTTATACCAGCCCTCACGCAAAACCTCAGCGGTTTTCTCCGGACGATTCAAATATCCCATCATCACATTGGGGCCGCGCACCAGCAGCAGTCCCGTTTCTCCCTGCGGCAAGGGCTCCATCGTTTCCGGATTCACGATCCGCACGCTGATTCCCGGCAGAGGATGGCCGATGCTGGCACGTTTTCCGCCGACCTGGCGAAACTGCGCGGCCCGGAAGTCGCGCGTGTTTACGGTGACAGCCGGGGAGCATTCTGTGCACCCGTAACCTTCGAGCGGCCGGATTCCGAACTGGTCTTCAAAGGCGATCGAGACCCGTTCGGGCAATTTTTCCGCTCCGGCCATCACGTACTGCAGGCTGCCGAAATCCTCCGGCGAGCAGCGCCGCATGTACGACTGCAGGAAGGTGGGCGTGGCCAGCAGAAAGGTGACAGCGTACTGGCTGACCAGCGCACCAACAGCGCGCGCTTCCAGCGGGTTGGGGTGATAGACCACGCCCATGCCGATGGCAGTGGGCAGGCAGAGGGTTCCGGTGAAGCCGAAAGAGTGAAAGAAGGGCAGAATGCCCAGGATCTTGTCGCTGCGGCCGAGCATAAAAACCTGGTTCAACTGCTCGACGTTGGAGGCCACGTTGTAGTGGGTCAGCATGACTCCCTTGGGGTCGCCCGTGCTGCCGCTGGAGAAAATGATCGTGGCAATGTCATCCAGTTGCGTCCTCCTGCCAGCCCCCACGGCTTTTTCGATTAGACCCAGGGGCAAAGACCATGAAATCAGAGCCGCGAGGCAGCGTTCAAAGAATCCCGGTGTTTCGGCAAGATCCTCCAGCATGATTGCTTTCGCGGGCGGTTCGACGTGAACCCGCTCCAGAAAGGCCTTCGAGGTGATGACGGTCTGCAACTCGCACTGTTGGGCGCACGAGGCCAGAACCTCGTTGGACGCCGTGTAGTTCAAATTGACCGGGACTTTCCCCATCAGCAGCGCGGCCAGGTTGACCAGAGCGCCGGGTACAGACGGAGGGAGCAGAATGCCGACCATCTTCTGGTCGCCCCAGATCCGGCGCAGGCGCCGCGCCAGGAAGACGGTGCGGGTCAGCGCTCCGCCGAAACTGAGCTTCGGCGTGCTTCCGTCGGCCATGGCGAAGCGAAGCGGATGCCGACGCGCGGTCTGCACGAACGATCGATGCAGAGGCCGCATATAGCGCTTGCGGTAGGCG
>Ga0075030_100003144_pt1 | contig 15045 bp, 9 predicted proteins | sample LitLauG_LLR_2012_FD_71393 | JGI IMG/M metagenome (GOLD analysis project Ga0075030, IMG submission 71393) | Freshwater sediment microbial communities from Pennsylvania, USA - Little Laurel Run_MetaG_LLR_2012 | ecosystem: Environmental > Aquatic > Freshwater > Creek > Sediment | place: USA... | reverse complement strand
CCGAAGCGGTGGGCGCCATGCCGAGGGCGGCGGTGGCCACCGCGTGGGGTAACGAGTGAAGGTGGAGAGTCAACTGGACGGAGCGAACCTCGAGGCGCTGGTCCTCGCGGAAGCCGACGGGTACGCGAGCGACGCCGAGCGCGCGCTGCTACAGGCCGACCCGATCGGCTGGCAGGTGGCGCTGCGCCGCCTCCTGCTCGAGACCGAGGAGGCGCTCGTCGGTGCCGGCCGCATCAGCGGCGAGGAGCGCCAGCAGGTCCTCGACGACCTGACCCAGGAGCGCGACCGGCTCGCCGGCGCGCTGCGCCGGCTGACCGGCGAGCCCGAACCTCGCCCGGCGACCGACGCTGCGTCGCCACGCCAGGCGTCCCCGCCGCCGGCCGAGGAGGTCGGCGAGACCCGCCTGCAGGCGTCGTGGACCTCCGGACGCATCGTGGTGTGGGGCGGCGGTCCCGGCCAGGCGCCGCCCACCGCCGAGGAGCTCGACGCGCTGCTCGGCGACGCCGGCGGTGACACGATCGACTGGCAGCCGCACGGCAACCTTTCCCTGCCTGACGGCCGCCGCACCGCCGGCCGTTCCGCGCCCCTGGGCCAGACCCTCGGCTGGCTCGTGGGCGTCGGCGCCGGACAACTCGCACCGGACGCGGGCAGCAGCCTGCGTTGGATCGGCCAGGTCGCCGTGTGGGCCAACGAGCTGGTGGCCCAGGGTCGGATGGTGCCCACCCTGCGCCGGGCCACCCATGGCGAGTCCCCCGGCACGCAGAGCACCTCCAACCACCGGGTGCGCTGGAGTCCCGCGGTCGTCGACCCCGCACGGCTGCAGGAGCTGTGCGGCCGGATGCCGGGCGCGGTAGCGGTGCTGGAGCCCGGCTCCACACCCGAGGCGGTCTGCCGCAGCATCCTCGCCGCCGCCGTCGACACCATCTGCCGGGTGGGCGCCGCCCGCCTCGTGGCACCCGCCACCGTGCCCGTGGCCCGCACCCGCAGTGAGATCTCCGAGGCGGTGCTCGCCGGGCTGGACGGCTCACCGTTCCCCGCCGCGGGGCGCGCCGCCGCAGACGTCGCGGAGGACCTGAAGCGGTGGGCGGCGCCGGTCACCGACGACGGGCAGGTCCGCCTGATCGTGCGCCTCGACCCGCCCGAGGCCGACGGCGGTTGGCTCCTGTCCGTGGACGCCGCCGGGGTCGACCACCACGCCCTGCCTGTCGAGCACGCGCTCGCCGTGGCCCGCGGGGTGCGCGCCCGACAGGTCGAGTGGCACCTCCGGCGCCTCGAGACCCTGCTCCCCACCCTTCGGCGACCGAGCACCCGGCGGGGCCAGGTCGTGCTGAGCGGCGACGAGGCCTGGGACCTGATGGCCGAGACCGGGCCCATGCTGTCCGCCGCCGGCTTCGAGGTCCGCATCCCCGAGGTGTCACGCCTGCGCCCCGCCCCCCGGCTGCGCCTCCAGGCGGACCCTCCGTCGGGACCGTCGCGCGTCGGCGCCAACCAGCTGTCCCGGGTCCGGTGGTCGGTGATGGTCGGCGACACCGAGCTCGACGTCGCCGACATCGCCCGCCTGGCTGCCGAGGCCCGGCCGCTGATCCGGGTCAAGGGCCGCTGGATGAGCATCGACGCGACCGACCTGGCCGCGGCGGCCAAGGCCCTCGCCGAGCGCGCCGAGATCGGCGAGCTGTCGGGCGCCGCGATCGTGCGCCACGCCGTCGGCCTCGAGGGCTCCCCCCTCGGCGGCCCGGTCGAGGTCGGCGGGCAGGGTTGGGCGGTCGACCTGGTCCGGGGTGCCACCACGGACCCGCCGCAGCCCCTCGAGGCGCCGGCGGGCTTCGGTGGCACGCTGCGCCACTACCAGGCCGAAGCCGCCGGGTGGCTCGCGTTCTTGGACCGGGCCGGGCTCGGCGGGTGCCTGGCGATGGACATGGGGCTCGGCAAGACGCCGACGTTGCTCGCCCACCTGCTCGCGACCCGGGGCGAGGGACCGGTCCTGGTCATCGCCCCGCCCGCCGTGCTCGGCAACTGGGCGGCGGAGGCGGCGCGGTTCACACCCGTCCTGCGCGTCCACATGCACCACGGCTCCGACCGCGCCGAGCTGGCCGACCTGGCCGGCGTCGCCGCCCGCTACGACGTGATCCTGACCACCTACGCCACCGCGTTGCGCGACGTCGACGCGCTGGCGGGCGTCGACTGGCAGCGCGTCGTCATCGACGAGGCCCAGGCCATCAAGAACCCGGCCAGTGAGACGGCCCGCGCCCTGCGCCGGATCCCCGCCCACAGCCGCCTGGCCCTCACCGGCACCCCGGTGGAAAACGGCCTCGGCGACCTGTGGTCGATCCTCGATTTCACCAACCCCGGCCTGGTGGGGCCGCGGCAACCCTTCATCGAGCGGCTGTCCAAGACCGACGGCGGCGGCCGGGCCCAGGGTGAGGAGGCGCTGCGGGCCCTCAACGGCCTGCTCGTGTTCCGGCGCACCAAGTCCGAGCCGGTGATCGCCGCGGAGCTCCCCGACAAGATCGACCAGCTCGACCACTGCGGGATGACCGCCGAGCAGATCGGCCTCTACCAGGCGGTGCTCGACAAGCTGCTCGCGCAGGGCCTCGACGAGGACCGCGTCGCCCGCAAGGGCCAGGTGCTGGCCGCCATCACCGCCCTCAAGCAGATCTGCAACCACCCGGCCGCCTACCTCGGCCCGGACGACACCCAGCCCCTCGACGGGCGCTCGGGCAAGTTGACCCGGCTCGACGAGATCGTCGACGCCGTGTTCGCGGCCGGCGAGCGGGTCCTGGTGTTCACCCACTTCGCCCGCTGGGGGGAGCGCCTGGCCACGCACCTCAGCGCCCGGATGGGCACGCCCATCGCCTGCTACCACGGCGGCCTGCCCCGCACCACCCGGGACCGCCTGGTCCAGGAGTTCCAGAGCGGCACCGGAGCCGGGGCGCTGGTCCTGTCCCTCAAGGCGGGCGGATCGGGGCTCAACCTGACCGCTGCCAATCACGTCGTGCTCTTCGACCGTTGGTGGAACCCGGCGGTGGAGGACCAGGCACGGGACCGGGCCTGGCGGATCGGCCAGACCAACACGGTGGTCTGCCACCGACTGGTCTGCCCGGGGACCGTCGACGAGCGGGTGGAGGAGGTCGTGGCCGGCAAGCGCCGCATCGCCGACCTGGTGCTGCCCGCCAGCAGCAGCCTCGGCGACATCGGCGCCGACCAGCTCGGCGTGGCACTCGGTCTGCGCCCCGATGCCCTCATCCAGGACGAAGGCGAGCCCGCCGAGGGCAGCCGGGAGGAGACCGCGGCATGAGCAAGCGCCGCCGATCGTCCCGCAAGGCCCAGCCCTCGAGCGGATTCTGGGGGCCGCACGAGACCGTCACCCGGCCCGCGGCGATCCGGGCCACCCCCGACCCTTCAGCCATCCCCCGATCCCTCGGCGACCCGCCGCTCGCCACCAACCCGGCGGTGAGCCAGCGGCACCTGGCTGCGGTGTACGAGGAGGCGGTGCGGACCGCCTCCGCCCTGGCCGCCGCCAACGGCCTCCTGCTGGTCGACTCCGACGACACCTGAGCCCCGGGGGCGGCCTGCGGCCGCCGACGCCGTCGCAGCTCCGCCGTAGCATCCATCCCTGTGGCGACCAGGCAGGTGTGGGTTCCATACGGGCGTCCGGCCGCCGACGCGCTCCGGACCGCCATCGCCGACAGCAAGGGGGGCGACCCGCTGCGAGCGGTCACCGTCGTCGTGGCGTCCAACCACGTCGGGGTGGCGTCCCGCCGGCTCCTCGCCTCTGGCGTGCTCGGTCCGGTGTGCCCCGAGGGGGCGGGGATCGCCGCCGTCACCTTCGTGACGCCGTACCGGCTGGCCGAGTGGATCGCCGCTCCGGCGCTGGCCGGCACCGGCCGCCGTCCGGTGTCGACGCCCGTCATCGCCGCCGCGGTGCGCGCCGTGCTCGGGGGGGCGCCGGGTCGGTTGTCGCCGGTCGCCACCCATCCCGCCACCGAGACGGCGCTCGTGTCCGCCTACCGGGAGCTGCGCGACCTGTCGCCCCGTGCCCTCGATGCGCTTGCCGGCACCGGAGCGATCGCCGCAGAGGTGGTCCGCATCCACGCGTCGACGCGCGCCCGCCTCGCCGACGCGTGGTACGACGAGCAGGACCTGCTGCAGGCGGCGACCGCCGTCGTCCAGGACCCCGCCCACGCGCTCGAAGGGGTGGGCGACCTCATCCTCTACCTGCCGGCGCGCCTCAGCCGGCCGGTCACCGATCTGTGTGCGGCCGCGGGGAGGTGTCGGCACCTGACGATCGTCGCCGGGTGCAGCGGACATGCCGGCGCCGACGCCGAGGTGCTCGAGGCGGTGGCGGCCATCACCGGAGGGGCGGCCGGCGTCGAGCCGGCCCCATCGGGTCCTGTCGCCCTCCCGGTCGACCGGCGGCGGACCACGATCCTCACCGCGTCGGACGCCGACGACGAGGTCCGTGCCGCGCTGCGCTCCGTCGTCCAGGCCGCACTCGACGGCACGCCGCTCGACCGCATCGCCATCCTCCACCCCGCCACCGGGCCCTACCGGCGCCTCGTCCACGAGCAGCTCGAGGCGGCGGGGATCCCCGCCAACGGGACCGCCGTGGAGCCGGTGGCCGCCCGGATGGTCGGCCGCGCCCTCCTCGAGCTCCTCCGCCTGCCCGCGGCCGACTATCGGCGCGAGGACGTCTTCGCCTGGCTGAGCACCGCGCCGGTTCGCGACGGCCTCGACGGGGTCGACCGCGGGACCGTGCCGGTCGCCGCCTGGGAGCGGCTCTCGCGCGACGCCTCGATCGTCACCGGCGGGCTGCAGTGGGAGCAACGGCTCGCCACCCTCGAGCACGACCTCGCCGAGCGCGCTGGCGCCGCCGACGCCGACGCGCGCTTCGACGGTGCGGGTGCCGTGCCCACCCGCGGCTTGCGTCACGACTCGGCGCGGGTCGGGGATCTCCGACGGTTCATGGCTGCCGTCGTGGCCGAGCTCGATCAGGCCGCCCGCACGCCCCGTACGTGGAGCGAGCACGCGGCGTGGACCGCCTCCCTGCTCGGGCGGCTGCTCGGGGCCGGCGACGACCGGGCGGCGTGGCCCGTGCCCGAGCGAGCCGCCGCCGAAGCCCTCGACACCGCGCTGCGCCGCCTCGCCGCCCTCGACACCGTCGAAGGTCCCGTTGACCTCGACACCTTCACCCGCACGCTGGAGATCGAGCTGCAGGACGACCTGGGGCGGACGGGACGCTTCGGCGAAGGGGTGCTGGTCGGCTCCATCGGGCTGGGGGTGGGCCTCGACCTCGACCTGGTCGTGGTGCTCGGCCTCTCCGAGGGGTCGTACCCCGGAGGCGTTCACCAGGACGCCCTGCTCCCCGACGAGGCGCGGGCAAAGACCGGCGGCGAGCTCGACCGACCGGAGCACGCGGTGGACCGGGCGCACCGCCAGCTCCTGGCCGCGCTGGCCGGAGCCCGACGACAGGTCCTGTGCGTGCCGCGCGGCGACCTGCGACGCAGCCGTGCCCGCGTCCCGTCGCGCTGGGTCCTCGACATCGCCGCCGAGCTCGCGGGACGGCCGTTGTCGGGCACCGAGCTGCTGTCGACCACCGCGCCGTGGCTGGACAACGTGGCCTCCTTCGCCGCCAGCCTGCGGCGTGACACCTTCCCGGTCACCGACCAGGAGCACCGCCTGCGCCACCTCCTGGCCGGCACGCTGGTGGGCGCCACCGATGTGGCGCTCAACCGCGCCGTGGAGGCGCTCACCGCTCGGCGCAGCAGCGCGTTCACCCGCTTCGACGGCAACCTGGCGGGCGCCCGGGTGGCGTCTCCGCTGTCGCGGGTCAACTCGCCGACCAGCCTCGAGCGGTGGGCGACCTGCCCGTTCTCCTACCTGGCGCACGATCTCCTCGGCGTCGACCCGGTCGACAACCCGGAGGACCACCTGTCGATCACGGCGCTCGATCGAGGGTCCCTCATGCACCAGGCGCTGGAGGAGTTCTTCACGGAGGTCATCGACCGGCCTCCGCCACGCCAACCCGGCCCGGACCAACCGTGGTCCGGCGAGGACCGCGCGCTGCTCGCCGCGATCGCCCGCCGGCTGTGCGACGACTACGAGCGGCGCGGCCTCACCGGACGGCCGATGCTGTGGCGGATCGATCGGGACGCGATCCTGCAGGACCTCGACGATGCCCTCACGATGGACGAGCGGCACCGCCTCGAGCACCGAGCCCGTCCCCTCTCGACCGAGCTCGCCTTCGGCTTCGGCCTCGGCGACGCGGGCGCCGTCGAGCTGGCGCTGGCGGACGGCCGTCGGGTCCGGTTCCGGGGACGGGCGGACCGGGTCGATGTGTGCGAGGACGGCACCCTGTACGTCATCGACTACAAGACCGGGAGTTGCAACGATCACCGCTCGCTCAGCGAGGAGCGCCCCGATGGCGGTGGCAAGTACCTGCAGCTGCCCGTCTACGGCCTCGCCGCGCGGCGCCACCACGCCGACGGCGGACGGCCGGTGCGCTCGGCGTACTGGTTCGTCACCGCACGGGGCAACCATCGGGTCATCGGCTACCCGGTGAGCGCGGCCGTCTTGGAGCAGGTCGGCGCCTCGATCGCGACGATCGTGGACGGCATCGAGGCCGGCGTGTTCCCCCACCGCCCGCCCGAGGTGAGCACCTCGGCCCATGTTCGGTGCCGGTACTGCGACCCGGACGGGCTCGGCACGGCAGAGCTGCGACGGCAGTGGCAGCGCAAGCGGGATGCGCCCGCCGTCCGGCGCTACGCGGCGCTGGCCGAGCCCGACGAGCCCGACGCGCCCGACGCGCCCAGCGCGACGCCGGCCGATCCGCCGGCGCCCACCGACCCGGTGGCGCCCGCCACGACGCCGGCCGATCCGGCCGCGTCGGCGGACGCGGAGCCGGCCGGGCCGGGGGCGCGATGAGCGGGCCCGCCACGGGCGCGTCGGGCCCTCCACCCGATGCGGTCGGACGCGACCGCATCGTCGCCGCGCTCGAGGAGACCCTGTTCGTGTCCGCCGGCGCCGGGTCGGGCAAGACCACCGCGCTCGTCGCGCGCACCGTCGAGCTGGTGATCACCGGAACCGCCGAGCTGGCAAGGATCGCGGCCATCACCTTCACCGAAAAGGCCGGCGCCGAGCTGCGCGACCGCATCCGTGTGGAGCTCGAGGCACGGCTGCGCTCGTTGGACGCCTCCGATCCCGACGACGCCGATGTCGCCACTCGCTGTCGCACGGCCCTGCAACAGCTCGACGGCGCCGCGATCGGCACCCTCCACGCCTTTGCCGCCCGTCTCCTCACCGAGCACCCCATCGAGGCCGGCCTGCCCCCCCGCATCGAGGTGCTCGACGAGGTCAGCTCCGAGACCGCCTTCGATCGGCGGTGGACGACCTGGCGAGACCAACTGCTCGCAGATCCGACACTCGAGGAGGCACTACGCCTCTTGATCGGCGGGTCCGGCATGCGTGTCGACGCGCTCCGAGCGGTCGCCGCGGCCTTCGACGACAACTGGGACCTGGTCGCCGAGCGGGTCCTCGGCTCCACCGGCATCGACGACCGGATCGCGGTCGACTGGTCCGGGCTCGAGGAGCTGGCCGACGAGCTCGACGCCCTCAGCGCGACACGGGCGCGCTGCCGCACACCCGACGACCTGCTGGCGCGGCGGCTCGAAGAGCTCGCCGGAGGGAGTGCCACCCTCCGCTCGGCGACCACCGATGCGCAGCGGCGAGCCGCGCTCGCCGCCATCGCCGCCATCGACCTGTCCAAGCGCCTGGGACGGCGCGAGTCCTGGGACCTCGATCTCGAGGCGCTGCGTCGTCGCGTCTCGGCGACCCGTCGCGACGTCGAGCGGCTCTCCAACCGTCCGCTCGAGCGGGCCGTGGCGCAGGTGGGGCGCGCCGTCGGCCGGTTCTGCGTCGACGCGGCCCAGGCCCGGCGAGCCGCCGGGCAGCTCGACTTCCACGATCTGCTCGTGCTCGCCCGCGACCTGCTGCGCGACCGCACGCACGGCGCGGCCGTGCGCGCCCGGCTGCACGAGCGCTACCAGCGGCTGCTGCTCGACGAGTTCCAGGACACCGATCCGATCCAGATCGAGCTGGCCGTGCGGATCGCCGCGGCCGATCCCAGCGGGCCAGAGGCCGGTTCGGCCCCGTGGCAGCAGGTGGCGGTGGCGCCCGGCCGCTTGTTCCTGGTCGGCGATCCCAAGCAGTCCATCTACCGGTTCCGGCGAGCGGACATCACCACCTTCCTCCAGGCAGCCACCCGCTTCGGGGGATCCGATGGTGCGACGATCGAGCTGACGGCCAACTTCCGCAGCCCGCCTGCGGTCATCGACTGGGTCAACCACACCTTCGCGGCGCTGATGGACCCCGGCCTCTCCGAGGGCAGCAGCGCCACGACGCAAGCGCCCTACATCCCGCTCCAAGCGGTCAGGCCGGACCCGCCACGAGGTCCTGCCGTCGCGGTGATCGGCCGGGCCGCCCATGCTGCAGGCGGAGCAGACGAGCTCCGCGCGGCGGAGGCGGCGGATGTGGCCGCGACCATCCTGAGGGCCATGGCCGAAGGCTGGTCGGTCGCTGCCGGCGACGACGGCTGGCGCCACGCCCGCCTCGGGGACATCGCAGTCCTGGTGCCGGCGCGCACGAGCCTCCCGTTCCTGGAAGAAGCACTCGAACGAGCTGGGATCGCCGCTCGCGCGGAGGCGAGCTCGCTCGTCTACGCCACCCGCAGCATCCGCGACCTGTTCATGGTGCTGCGCGCCGTGGACGATCCCACCGACCGCCTCCGGATCCTCGCCGCGCTGCGCACCCCCCTGCTCGGCTGCGCGGACGACGACCTCTTCCGGTTCCGAGTCGAGCGAGGTGGGCACTGGGGCTACCTGACCGAGCAGCCGCTCTCGGTCCCTTCCGACGACCCGGTGCGGGCCGCCCTCGAGCACCTGCGCCGGCTCCACGACGAGCAGCGCTGGCGCACGCCGTCGGAGCTGCTGGACCGCATCGCCCGGGAGACCCGCGCGTTCGAGCTCGGCATCGCCGAACAGCGGGCCCGCGACGTCTGGCGGCGGTTGCGCTTCGTGATCGACCAGGCCCGCGCGTGGAGCGAGGCGACCGGGGGTGGGCTGCGCCGCTACCTCGACTGGGTCGACCGCCAGGGGGGCGAGGGCAGCCGGGTGGTCGAGTCCATCCTCCCCGAGACCGACGACGACGCCGTGCGGATCATGACGATCCATGCCTCCAAGGGGCTGGAGTTCCCCATCACCATCGTGTCGGGGCTCTCCAGCATCCCCCGCTCGGCCCAGGCCGGCACCCGGGTGCTGTGGCCGCCTACGGGCGCGGTCGGCTACCGCGTCGGGGCCGGCATCACCAACGAGGAGTACGACGAGTGGGCGCCGGTCGACGAGCAGATGGCGGCCGAGGAGCGGATCCGGCTGCTCTACGTCGCCACCACGCGGGCCGCCGACCACCTGGTGGTGTCGCTGCATCGAAAGGCCCGAGCCGGCACCAAGGGGCCCGAGATCAGCCGCGCCACCAACGCCGAGCTGCTGGTGCGCGGGATGGGAACGCACCTCGACGCCGTCCCCGACGCGCTCGACGGCGTGGAGCGCGCCGCGCGCCCGGTCCCGGTCACACCCGGACCGCCACCGCCGCCGTCGGAGTGGGCGGCCCGGCGCGCCGCCGTCCTGGCCCGCTCCTCACGTCCAGGCGTGGTCGCGGCGACCGCCCTGAGCGACACCGGCACGGCCGATCCCGCGGCGGAGCCCGAGTGGCCTCCCGCCGAGATCGACCCGGGTCTGCGCAAGCGCCCCCGCGACCTGGACCTGCCGCCGTGGATGAAGGGGCGCTACGGCACCGCGGTGGGCCGAGCGGTGCACGGCGTGCTCCAGACGGTCGACCTGGCCACCGGACGGGGCCTCGACGACGCCGTCGCCGCGCAGTGCGAGGCGGAGGCGGTGCCCGAGCGGGCCCGTGAGGTGCGGGACCTGGTGCGCGCCGCACTCGCGGCACCGCTGGTGCGCGCCGCGGCGATCGCCCCGCACTGGCGCGAGGTCTACGCCTGCGCCCCTGTCGGCGGCCGGATGGTCGAGGGCTACGTCGACCTGCTGTATCGCAGCCCCGACGGCCTCGTGGTCGCCGACTACAAGACGGCTGCGACCACCGACGCAGCCGAGCTGGCCGATCGGGTCGCCCGATATCGCCGCCAGGGTGCTTCCTACGCCCTCGCCGTCGCGGCGAGCACGGGGGAAACGGTGTGCCGGGTGGTGTTCGTGTTCTTGACCCCCGGCGGCGCGGTGGAGATCGCCATGGATGATCTCGACCGCGCCCTCGCCGAGGTGGAGGCGGCCGTCACGAGCGGCCAGGAGGTGGTCGTCGGCTGACCAGGCCGGCGCCATGCCAGGACGGCCCTCAGCGGCCGTCGAGCACCGGTCGGATGTCCTCGTCGAGGAACCGCACGACCGCGTCGGAGAACACGTCGTTGCGGTCGCCGGCCACCATGTGCGACGCGTCGCTCACGTCGGCCAGCTTGGCCCCGGGGACCGCCGTGAGGAACGCGTCGACGCCGTCGTCGGTCACGACGTCGCTGAGCTTGCCCCGCACCAGCAGGGTCGGCACCCGCACCCCGCGCAGCGCCGCCTCGAAGAGGGCCTGGTAGTCATCGGAGGGCACCTCCGTGCTCCCCCGTTCCATGAAGCGCGGGTCCCAGTGCCAGTGCCACCGGCCGTCGCTGCGCTGGCGCAGGACCTTCATCAGGCCGGCCGGGTTGACCCGCTTCGGCCGGTTGGGCGTGTAGGCCGCAATGGCCTCGGCCGCTTCGTCGAGGCTGGCGAAGCCCTGCATCCCCGACTCCATGAACGCACGGATGCGTTCGATGCCCTCCGGATTGCTCCGCGGCGTGATGTCGACGACCACCAAACCGACCGACACGGCCCGATCCGACGCGCCTTCCGCCACGATCGCCGCGATCCCCCCGAGGGATGCGCCGACGAGCACCGGGCGTCGGCCGAGCTGGTCGGCGACCGCGATGCAGTCGGCGGCGTACGAGGTGAACGAGTAGTCCCCATTGAGCGCCCACTCGCTGTCGCCGTGCCCCCGCTGGTCGACCGACACCGCCCGCCAGCCGTGCTCGGCGAGCACCTGTGCGGTGTTGCCCCAGGCGTGGCGGGTCTGGCCGCCGCCATGGAGCATCAGCACCGGCCATGCGTCCGGGTCGCCCCACACGTCGGCTTCGAGGTGGATCCCCTCGAAGCCTTCGAAGCGCGCCGTGGTGGGCTCCATCACATCACTCCCAGTAGGTGCCGTCGAGCATGCGCCCGAGGAGGTGGCCGAACATGAGCAGGTCGTCGGGGTCGTCGGGCATCGGCGACTGGCCGAAGGCGATCGAGCGCGACGCGGTGCGGATGGTGATGATGGCGTGGCGCAGCGCGGCAAACACCTCGTACCATTCGATGTCGGCCGGCGACCGCCCGCTGTCGGTTCGGTAGGCGGCGAGCACGTCCGCCCGCTGCATGAAACCGGGCAGTCCGGGGAGCCCGAAGCGCTGGCCGAGGTCCTCGAAGAAGCGGTGCAGCCAGATCATCCAAGCCACGTCCACCTCGGCCGGCCCCGTGCAGGCCATCTCCCAGTCGAGCACCGCGGTCGGCTGGAGGTCCTGGAAGAGGATGTTGCCGATCCGGGCGTCGCCCCAGTTGAGCACCGTCGGACCCGGCACCGGCCGGTGGTCGTCCAACCAGGCGAAGGCCCGTTCGATCAGCGGATAGCGGGTCGCGCCCCGAGCCCAGTCGTAGTACGCCCGCTGCGCGCCGAGGTGCTGCTCGAGCGGGGTGGCGCCGTGCTCGGGCCGGGCCAGGAAGCCGAGATCGGCGCGCTCCGGCGTGATCGCGTGCAGCGAGGCCAGGATGCGCACCGCGTGCTCCTGGACCTCGGCGCGCTGTGCGGGCGACGCGTCGAGCAGCCACCCGCTGGCGACGTAGGGCGGCACATCCGCAGGCGCCACCCCGTCGAGGCGGGTCATGACGAGGAAGGGAGCCCCGAGCCACTCGCCGTCGGTCTCGTACCACAGCGGCGCCGGGACGGGGACATCGGTCAACTGCCCCACCAGGGTCATGCAGCGGCGCTGGAGGTCGAGGTCGTAGGTGGGGAAGACGGGCCAGTGCGCCGGATCCGGCGCCAGCCGGACCACGTAGCGGGCGTGCGCCTCGCCCGTCCCGGGCCACGCGACGTCCAGCAGCAGGGTCTCGCTCGACATCCCGGAGCCGACCGGCGCGCGGACCTCGACCTGCGGCGCTCCCCGGTCGGGCTGGATCCACGCCAACCAGGCGGCGACGCGGTCGCGGAGCTGCTCGGGCTGGCGACGCCAGGGAACATCGGACAAGACCACTCAACGTATCGGACACCCGCCACCCGGAGCCGGCCGAGGGAGGCCGCCGAGGCGCGGCCGCCCGGTGCGGCACCCACCCCGGTAGTCTCCGAGCGTGCAGGTGGACGTCCTCTTCGACCCCTTCGGCGCCCGTTGGTCCGAGGTGCGCGACGCGGCGCTGGCCACCGCCGATGCCGGATTGGACGGGGTGTGGGTCTACGACCACCTGGCCGGATCGGTGCACGGCGCGCCGCACGTGCTCGAGTGCTGGACCGTCCTCGCCGCCATCGCCGCGCGCGTCCCCACCATCGCACTCGGGTCACTCGTGCTCAACGTGGCCAACCGGGCCCCAGGGCTGGTGGCGGTGATGGCCGCGACCCTGCAAGAGGTGAGCGGCGGGCGGCTGCTGCTCGGGCTCGGCGCCGGCGCAGGACGGGGGACGCCCTACGCCGCCGAACAGGTGGCCCTCGGGCGGGACGTCGCCGGCGACGCCTCCCGCCGGCGCGACGTGGAGGCGGCCGTCGCGACGATCCGCGCCGCATGGACGGGGCGGATGGGTGGTGCGAGCGGGTTCCTGCGGCCCGACCCGGCCCCGCCGATCGTCCTGGGTGGCTTCGGCCCCAAGATGGCGGCGCTCGCGGGCTCGGCCGCGGACGGCGTCAACCTGCCGGGTGGCCCGCACCTCGGCGACCTGCTGTCCGTGGCCCGTCGCGCCCGTGACGCGTCGAGCCGCGCCGGGCATCCTTTCCTCGTCACTGCCTCGGCACCTCCGTCGCCTCGCCAGCTCCAAGCGCTCCGCGAGCTCGGGGTGGACCGCGCCATCGTCTACGCCGCGCCTCCCTACCTGGACGACATCGGGCGGCTCGCCGCGCTCGTCCGGTCCTGACGGCTCAGGCCTACCGACCCTCGCCGGCGACCGGGACCACGTGGAAGGCGACCCGGTAGACCAGCGTGTCGTCGCCCACGAGGCCCGCATGGGCCGTGCGCCGGCGGAGCGACTCGCGATCTCGCTCCCCGGCCCGGCGTGGTAGCGGCCCCCGACCCTGACCTTGGGCCCCTGCCAGAGCCGGACTGACACGGTGATGGCGCCGGCGACGACGTCGCTTCGCAGCTCCGGGCTGAACTGCACCCGGCCACGCAAACCCCTCGCGCTCGGGCGGGTCCGAGACGGTGCACGGCCCGGTTCGCCGCCCCTGGCGCATTGGCGGGTCAGCTCCGACAGACTGGTGTCGACCCAACCCGTGGGCAACGAAGAAACACGCCTGGAGGCCCGCGATGCCGTCCATCACCCCGTTCCTGTGGTTTGACACCGATCTCGTCGAACCGATCGCGTTCTACACGTCGATCTTTCCCGATGCCGCGCCACCCGACGTGCGCCGGACCGCAGACGACGGGCCGATCTTCACGGCCACCATCGAGCTGTGCGGCCAGCAGCTGATGCTGCTCAACGGTGGCCCGGCCCACGCCGGGTTCACCGAGGCGATCTCGCTCTTCGTCAGCGTCGAGACCCAGGAGGAGATCGACGATCTGTGGGAGCGGCTGACCACGGGCGGCGGTGAGCCCGGCCGGTGCGGCTGGCTGAAGGACCGCTATGGCTTGTCGTGGCAGATCGTCCCGACCAGGCTGGGCACGCTGCTCGGCTCCCCCGACCGGACCCGCGCGCAACAGGCCATGGATGCGATGCTGCAGATGGACAGGCTCGACATCGCTGCGCTGCAGGCGGCCTACGACCGTTGAACCGAGATCGATGGGGACCTCGTCGCTGACCCTCGGCGGTGGTTCATGTCCGGGCTGTCGAAGCTCCATGCGACGGCGCTGGTCGTCGTCGGAGGTGCGGCGATGGCGATCGCCGTGTTCGAAGCTCCCCATCTGCAGGTGGCCGCCGCCTCACCTCGCTACCTGCTGGCCATGAGGCTGCTCGCGGCGCGCGTCGAGCGAGACCAGGACGACATCCGCATCCTGTAGCGGCTGTGTGGCCTCACGGACGCCGAGGAAGGGCTCGCCGTCGGCAGCGTGGTATCGCGACGTGCTTGGTTGCAAGACCCGCGATCCTGACCCCGGTAACTGGACCTCGGCGATCACAGCTACGTGGCGTATCTACGCGTCGACGACGTCGACGCCTTCCATGACCGGGCCTTCAACGCTGGCGCTGAGATCATGAAACCACCGACGGACGAGCCCTGGGGGATGCGCGAGTTCGGCGTGCGATCTCCGGACGGCCACCGGTTCATGCTGGGCCAGCCATTGCCGACCTGATCGACGAACCCACGCACGTCGACCGAAAACACCACGTCGGGTGTTTCTTGTTGGCGTTAAGGAATCTGGTGTGCAAGAAGTGTCGTCAGGTCCACCGAACGCACACCGGATACGCAAACGCCAACCTGTTCAAGCCCTTCGGCAGCGCAACGCCGGAGCGGGTCCGGCATCACCAGCGATCCTCGCGGAACGTCCGTTCGGGACCGAGTGGTCCTGACCGGACAACGCTCAAACCAAACATGAGTTCGATCAGGCCCAGATCGCCGATTCGCGCGTCCGCGCGGGTAGTGAGATAGTCGTCCTTCCCTTCGGCGCGCTCGCGAACCGGCGACCGGCGTAGCTAGCCTCTCACACCGAGGAGGAGCGCATGGCCGATTCTGACCGCCGAAGCACGTTGTTGGATTCTTACGAGAACGCTGCGGTGATCGTGTCAGGAATAG
>Ga0075030_100003141_pt1 | contig 15055 bp, 8 predicted proteins | sample LitLauG_LLR_2012_FD_71393 | JGI IMG/M metagenome (GOLD analysis project Ga0075030, IMG submission 71393) | Freshwater sediment microbial communities from Pennsylvania, USA - Little Laurel Run_MetaG_LLR_2012 | ecosystem: Environmental > Aquatic > Freshwater > Creek > Sediment | place: USA... | reverse complement strand
GCGTATGACTTGTACCTGAAGGGCCGCTATTTCTGGAACAAGAGGACAACAGAGGGATTTCAACAAGCAGTGCTCTTCTTTCAGCAGGCGATTGATAAGGATCCAAATTATGGCCGGGCCTATGCCGGGCTGGCGGACACATTCAGCCTGATGAGCACGTGGTATGTAGGTCCGCAAAACGAGCTCATGCCGAAGGCGCGGACGGCCGCGTTGCGGGCCCTGGAACTCGACGAGAGTCTCGCCGAGGCGCACGCGTCACTGGCTTTGATCAAGGAAAACTACGATTACGATTGGGCGGGATCAGAGAGGGAGTTCCGGCGAGCAATTCAGCTGGACCCGCAATATCCAACCGCACACCAGTGGTATGCAGAGTTTCTCTGTTGGCAAGGACGATTCGAGGAGGCATTTGCCGAGGGTGAGCAAGCCCGGCAACTGGATCCGTTATCGTTGATTATCGCCATCGACCACGCATCCATGTTGTACTACTCGCGACAATATGAGAGCGCGCTCAAGCAATACCGCTCCGTACTCGAATTCGACCCGAATTATGGTCGTGCAAGGGACATGATGATTCCTTCTTATTTGCAACTGGGAAGATATGCCGAGGCCGCCGACGGAGTCACTCGCTGGGGGGGAGACCGCGAGCAAGACCGGTGGGCATGGGCGTGGAAAGCGACTGTTTATGCCCGCGGGGGCCACGCAGAGGAGGCCCGCCGCGCGTTGGCGAAACTTGAGCAGATTTCTCGCGCGCAAGCGAACCGAACCGTAACGTTGTTGATAGCTTATGCGGGTACCGGCCAGAAAGATGAGACGATCGAACTGCTGCAGAAAGCCTTTTCGGAGCACTCGAATGCAGTGGTGCAAATCAAAGTAGACCCGATGTATGACTCGATTCGAAGCGATCCGCGGTTCGCGGATTTGCTGCGCCGCCTTGGATTGGAAAGGTAAGAACCGTCCCCGGCTCCCAAAAGACCAGTTGACGAAACATCGCGATTTCACTCATTGATCCCGGTTTCAGGCGGAATAGGCGGCGCACATTTGTGCAAACACCTGATTTCGTCAATCATCGCGCATGGACAAGATCAGCCTCATCTCGGAATGGACCTATTTACGGTCAATGCGAACCAGGGAATCAAGTCCTGGAGCAGGATTGTCTCTTAGATACTTACCAACAAACTCATTCACCACTGATCGCGTGAGTTCCACGGCTTGTACTGCTCTCTCGCATCTAGTGGTGCCCGGGGCAGACTCTTTGGAAAAGCGACATTGGAGCAGAGGAGCGTCCGTAAATGCCATATGCTCGTTCCCGGCAAGCACCACGTAATAGGTATTTGCTTCGCTGCCAACGAATTCCTTCCCGTGCGTCTCGGGATCGGTGGCGTGCTCTTCCGTCTCCATAAAAAGCAAAGGCTTGCCCAACGGGATGGGCCTAACGTCCGCATTCATTCCCGGGTACGTGGACCCGTCTAAATTCACTCCAGCCCGGATACGCCTGTCTTCCTTCAAGGCCAGAGCTGCAGTCGTTCCGCCCATCGAGTGCCCCACAATCGCTACGTGAGAAAGATCGAGACGACCACGCCAGAAACCGTCATGTGAATTCAGCTCCTGAAGTTGGTCCAGAACAAATCTCACGTCTGCCACTAGCACATCGTCCGCGAATTTCCCAATCGCCACTCCCTGAGTCCTACGATCCGCGTTTTCGGGCCAATAGGGTTGGGCTTTGATTTCATGTCCATTCGGGAAAACTGCAATCAGAGAATCGGGAGGATGGTTGGTCGCTACTACGATGAAGCCATTGCTCGCCAATCCCTCAGCTAGGGTTGTGTAAATCGCAGGTACGACCCCGGAGCCGTGTTCGAGGAGGACTACGGGGAAAGCTTGTTGGTGAGAGATCGTAGTGTCGAGCCAAGAGTGCGTGCACACACTCTGTTCAAAACCAACTTTTAGATTCCATTCTCGCGCAAACTCGGCTCCGGTCCTTTTGTCCATGTACGGTGCGGCAACCGTGCCGGATTCGGCTGGGAACCAGGTTGTAACCAATAGATCCCGATGGCGGGTTGCATCAGTAAGGACCAGTGTTCTTGTGCCGACTTGGTTCACACCTTGGGGTTCAGGAAGCACCAGCGATCCTGATTTGCAGTCGGCCGCGCTAGATGAACTCGGAAAAAAAGCTAACAGCACCAGCAGAACAGCGGTGAGTTTAGCATTCGTCATAGATGGTGCGACGAGCGAGCTAATCTATAGACGGAGAAACCCTTATTGCGTGAGCACTGACGTGATTGACGATAAATCCCCATATCACTCACTGATCCCGGTCTCAGGCGAATAGGCGGCGCAAACTTGCGCTACGCTTGGTAACAACAGTTGACCTCCGGTTTGCCCGTTCTCCATCGAATGCGCTCCCGGCCAGCCTGCGAGGGGTTCGGTATATACTGCCATCCGCCGTTTTCGGCTCAGAACCGGACCCTGCCAAGATGCCTGCTCAAAACGATCTTCCTGACGAAGCCCCGTCCGCAACTAACTTGAACCCCACGCCGACTGTGAGCATGGACGCGGCGGATACTGCAAAGAGGGTCATCGGGCGATACCACCTGGTACGAAGACTGGGAGAAGGCGGAATGGGTGAAGTCTGGCTGGCCGAGCAAAAAGAGCCCGTGCGCCGCCGAGTCGCTCTCAAGCTGATCAAGACAGGAATGAACACCCGCGAAGCCATCGCGCGCTTCGACTCCGAGCGCCAGGCACTGGCCTTGATGGACCACTCCGCCATTGCCAAAGTGTTTGATGCCGATGCCACGCCGCAAGGCGAGCCCTACTTCGTCATGGAGTATGTGGCGGGTGTTCCGATCACGGACTATTGCGACAATCACCGACTCAGCACACGCGAGCGACTTGAACTGCTCACCCGGGTATGCGAGGGAGTGCAACACGCTCACCAGAAGGCGATCATCCACCGCGACCTAAAGCCCTCTAATATTCTCGTCGCGGAGGTGAATGGGAAGCCAGAGCCGAAAATCATAGATTTTGGTGTAGCCAAGGCGCTGACCCAGAAACTGACTATAGACACGATGTTCACGCGTGCGGGTGCGTTGGTCGGAACTCCGGAATACATGAGTCCGGAGCAGGCCAGTTCGACCGGCGAGGACGTCGACACACGCACCGATGTGTACTCGCTCGGAATCATCCTGTATGAGTTGCTAGCGGGCGCACCGCCCATCGAGCTGAGAAAACTCGCTCTGGAGGAGTTCCTGCGGAGGTTGCGGCAAGACGAACCGCCGAAACCCAGCACCAGGATCACCAAGCAAGATCCTGCCACTTCTACGGAAGTAGCGCGGAAGCGCCAGACCGAACCGCAGACACTGGCCAAACAGTTGCGCGGAGAGCTGGACTCGATTGCATTGAAAGCTTTGGAAAAGGACCGCTCGCGCCGCTATGCTTCGGCATCCGAATTCGAGTCGGACATCAAGCGGTATCTGCAAAACGAACCGGTGTTGGCCGTTCCGCCCTCGGTGGCCTACCGCGCACGCAAGTTCTCCCGCCGGCACCGGGCAGGCCTGCTAATGCTGAGTGCTTTCGTTTTGGTCTTGGTGGCGGCTGCCGCAATCAGCATTAGGCAAAGCATCGTGGCCCGGCGGCAGCGCGACCGCGCCGACGCCGAGGCCGCAAGTGCGAGGGCCGTCAGCGAATTCCTGCGGAACGATCTCTTGTCGCAAGCCGATCCGACCGCGCAGGGCGGAACGGATTCAGAGCCCGACCCAGACGTCAAGGCGCGGACGCTATTAGAACGGGCAGCATTGCGCGCGAACAAAAGGTTCGCAGGCCAGCCCCTGATCGAATCTGAAATCCAGGACACCATCGGTCACGCTTACGAAGGGCTCGGCCTGTACGCAGATTCGGAGAAGCATGTGCGCAGGGCCTATGAGTTGAGTGCCTCGAGTCGTGGCCCCGACGCGCCGGAGACCCTCGACCTGCTCATGGCTCTGTCGGGTACGCTGAGGAACTTAAACCAGTACGCCGATGCCGTGACCATGGCCAAGACCGCGCTCGACGCGGAGACACGCAAACTCGGTCCCGAAGATCCCAGAACCGTGGTTGCGATGCAGAACCTGGGAGCTCTCTACCTTTTCACCAATCAGCACGCGGAAGCCGAGCCGCTGCTTAAGAAGGCGCTGGAGATCCAGACGCGCCGAAACGGCTACGACAATATCGACACCCTGAACACCAGCGACAGCCTGGCACAGCTCTACATTGACCAGTCCCGATATGCCGAGGCTAGCGTGGTCCTGGCAAAGGGTCTCGAGAGCTACCGCCGGGTCTTTGGGCCGGATCATCCGTTTACCTCGCGCGAGATGTTTGGTTTGGGGAAGGTCCTGCAAGGGAAAGGCGATTATCCGGAGGCAGAGAGGGTATTCGCGGAAGCGCTCGCCATTGACCAGCGGACCAGAGGCAAACGGCATCCCGACACCTTGGGCACGGCGGAGCGTTTGGGAAGGACCCTCGTCGACGCGGGCAATTTCGATCAGGGGATTCCTCTTCTCGAAAGCACGCTCGGCGATTTCCGGGAAACCCTGGGTCCGGGAAGTTATGCCGCCCTCACTTGTGAAATGTACCTTGGCGCTGGCTACGATGCCAAGGGTGACCGGTTACGCGCCGAACAGACCTTGCGCCCGGCGCTGCAGGGCTTGCGAGCGCTAGGCAAAGACCAGGAGGACCAGGCGGCTGTTGCAGCTGAGTTGCTCGGCGTGAATCTTGTGGAGCAGCGAAAATATTCGCAGGCCGAGCCGGTTCTTCGCCAAGCCGTCACTTACCGCGTGAAAGGGGACAAGGACGACTGGCAGCTTTACCGTGCGCAAGCCTTCCTGGGAGCTGCATTGAGCGGGTTGAAACGATACCCGGAGGCCGAGAAGCTCCTGCTCAGCGGCCAGCAGGGTCTGGAGCAGCGCCTGTCTCGCATGCCTGCCGATCAAAAAAAATGGGTACATTTCTCCGCGGAGCAGATGGTCGATCTGTACTCCGGCTGGGGCAAGCCTGACGAGGCAGCGCAATGGCGCGGAAAACAGAAGCTGTGATTGGACCTTGGCTTCGCCCATGAGGCCGGGGCGTAGCGTCATCGGAGAGGAGAATTTCTTAACCGCGTTGAAATGGGCCGCCATGGTACAGACTTCGGAACACTTCAGTAAGAGCGAGTGCGCATTCACCTGATCACTGCCGAGTCGCCGGAGTCACGACGCCTGCGCCGCGGGCGCCTGATTCAATTCCCTCAGCTGACGATGCCGCTGATCGCAGCTCTAACACCGCGGGAGCATAGCGTCACTCACACCGACGAGATCGTGGAACCGGTGCGCTTCGACCAACCGGCCGACCTTGTGGGAATTACGGCGCCAACGCCGTCCGCTCTTCACGCCTACGGTCTCGCGCGCGAATTCCGTCGTCGAGGGGTGCCCGTGGTGATCGGCGGGCCGCACGCGACAGCACTTCCCGAGGAAGCCTCATGCCATGCGGATGCAGTCGTCGCAGGCGAGGCGGAAGACACGTGGCCGCTCGTGCTCGATGATGCTCGCCGGGGCAAGCTGCAATCTGTCTACGTTTCCACGCGGCAGGCGTCACTCACCGGCATGCCCGCACCACGTTGGGACTTGATCAGGGGACGACGTTACGGGAAGTCGGTCACCATAGCAACGCGCGGATGCCCTCATCGATGTGATTACTGCACGATCCCACTCCTCTACGGTCCCGGCACGGTCCGGTATCGTCCTATTGATGAGGTTGTGCGTGAAATCGCGACGAGTCCAACACGTGCGGTAGTGTTCTGGGACGATAACATCGGCGCTAATCCGCGCTACGCGAAGGAACTCTTCCGGGCTCTTACTCCGCTGGGGAAATGGTGGACGAGCCAATGCACGGCGAATGCCGCACGCGACGAAGAGTTCGTGGAACTGGCGGCGCGGAGCGGATGCAAGGCGCTCTTCCTGGGTTTCGAGTCGATCTCGCAAAAGAGTCTTCAGGCCGCGAACAAGGCGCACAACCGCGTAGGAGACTATCGCCGGCTCATCGCGAACCTGCATCGTAACAGAATCGCCGTCCACCTTGGCATCATGTTCGGCTTCGACCAGGACGACATCGGGATCTTCCGACGCACCGCCGGTTTTCTCGATGAGTCTGCTGTCGATCTTGCCACGGTAAGCATGGTCGTGCCGATGCCCGGCACTCCGACGTTCCATCGAATGAATGCCGATGGAAGGATCCTCACCACCGACTGGTCGAAGTATGACGGGAAAAAGCACTGCGTTTTCGAGCCTGCCAGGATGTCACCGGAAACGCTCGAAGCCGGAACGGAGTGGGTGGCGCGACGCTTCTACTCTCCGAGCTCGATTACTCGCCGGCTCTCAAAATCGCGGGCCGGCATCTGGTGGAATCTTCCCAGGAATATGGGCTACATGCTGGCGAACCTTTCGAACGCTGGGCCGTCGTGGGATCCGAGTCAGCAACTGTAGGCACTGCTGGGAAACGACGCAATTGTATGCATCGATGATTCCGAGATTCGCACCGGGCCAGCACATATCGGGTCGCGGCCTATTCGCAAATTACCGGCAATGCACTAGCGGGCTGGTTCCGTACTGTGCGAGAAAGCTCCGGGTGGAACGACGGGTTGTCATGGACCGACTCGCGCTGCAAAACGACGTTTGAGGACATCGAGGGCGACGGCGCAAAACCATTAAGACGGCATCCGTGCCGAGACATTCAGCCGTTCGGAGACTCCCCCGGTTCAGTAGCTACGCAAACAGGTGCTTCCCCTCAGGTGGCGTAACATCGCCATTTGACTCATTGACATGGTTGTAGGGTGAAATCGCTTTCCTGCGGACTCAGAAATCACTGGGGACCGTTCAGAACAATCTCAGCCCGTGGTGCGTAGGCACTAGGGTCTGCCATCTCGAAATCCTTGGCCAGTTCCAATGAGACGCTGTCCCACTCTTGGTTCGGATCGCTTCCCAGGAGCGTCACTACGACCGTCTTCGGCTTCCTGCCGCACTTCTCCAAGAGGCTACCGATCAGCACAGGCGCGCGACTCTGTGTTAGGAATGGAATCTGGATAGTGAACCTTCCGTTCTCGACCGTCACCTCGCCTGACTCTCCGCGCTGCCGCTTGGAATACACAAGGTAGACACGAACAACTGCGTTTTGAGGTTGGTGTGCGACGCGGCCTTTAACGATGACGACGTCCGTATCGCACGAGGCGTGGGCGAAGGTACTCGTAATGGGGTTTCCAACGCAGGCGAGGACAACAAGGGAAGCAAGCCAAAGGCTGCGCATCGCTTCTCCCTCGGCACGAATGATACCACCACGATGACTGGCGTTGAATCGCGATGACACTCATTGATCCCGGCGTAGCGCTATTGCCTCGGTTCACGGTACTGAGGTCGCGTCTTCAGTTCTTCGACCAGGGTGGCACGATGCCAGTCATCCGCGCGTATGCGATCAGTTGCCCCATATGCTCATTGGCATGGACGATGATGCGGAGATACATTCCATCCACCGTCGCATCTCGGTCAGCGATGTGAACTTTACGCTCCAAGTCGTTCGGTTTTGCGGCTAGGTGAGCCTGTTTCACTGCGTCCAGCGAGCGTTTCAGCCAGTCGAGAACGTCGGCTTTCGACGTAACCGTTTTTTCCGAGTCCTCTTTGAGTCCCGCAGGCATTTTGGGGCCTGTAACGCTCAACAGGTAGAAATTCGCGAGCGCAATGTGCATGTACACCTCGCTGGTTGAGCGGACTCCCGGCGCAGGTCGCCACGCAAATTTTTCCGTTGGCGTCGCCTCGGCCAGTGCAATCAACTGCTGCGAAACATGCCGCCACTCGCCGTCGTATCCCTGCCAGAGGCCCTCTGGCGGCGCCTGGGCAAACAAAATGAGCGTGTTGAGCAAGACCCACAGAAAGAATGCCTTCTTAAACCACGCATTCACGATGCACCTCCCCTTAAATCAGTCTTCAGGCAGCACGTCCGCGTTCACTATTTCCATGTGCTTTAAGTAGTGTCCCGATGTGCTCTCCTAATTCCAGCTCCATGTCGTTCTTCGCTGCCACAAAACTGGGTGCGTGAACTCTGATGCCCGACGATTCGATGTCACCGCACCACCCGTCTTCCTCAAGCCAGAAGGTACATTCGAGACGCAAACAAGGTGTGATCCCCAGCGTGGTGAGATTTCATGGCTCATAGGCCCTCCTGCAAATAATTGACAGTAGACCTTGAACCGAGGTCTTGTAAAAGTTGGTCGACGCTCGGACCCTGCTTGGAATCCGCCCGTTACTTTGCTGAAACGCCTTTTCTTGGGGTACCGCTGGTCAAGCCGAAGGCGTAAACCTTGCCATCGTCCGAACCGACATAAACCACCCCGTTGGCTACTGCAGGTCTGGTTTCCACTGTTGACGCAGTGACGTAGTTCCACAACAAAGCGCCGGTAGTGTCGTTTAGGGCGTACACGCCGCCGCTGCCCACTATGTAGACCACTCCATCCGCGACTGCGGGAGCAACTCCGAGAGAAGAGTTCCACAGCAAAGCACCGGTAGTGGCATTCAGAGCGTACACGCCGCCATTGCCGTCGGCATAGACTACATCATTCGCCACCGCAGGTTCAGAATATGGTCCGCTCGGGTAGCTCCACAGGAGAGTACCCGTACTCGCGTTCAGCGCATACAAGTTGCCGTCGTCACTTGCACCATAAACAGCTCCATTCGCTGCGGCAGGGGAGGAATTGAAAGCATAATCTCGTGAGGGTCCTGATTGAAAGGTCCACAGCGGAGCGCCCGTGCTGGCGTTAATAGCCCAGAACAGAGCGTTCACTAGGCTGCCGGTGTAAAGGACCTCATTCGCCACCGCGGGTGACTTATTCACCTGAAAGCCGATGCCAAAGGACCAAAGCAGAGCACCGGTCTTGGCGTTCAGCGCATACAAATCGCCGTCGCCCGAGGCGAAATACACCACGCCGTTCGCCACCGCCGGCGAGCAATATATAGACGCCCCATCGCCGAAGTAAGTCCAAAGCACAGCGCCTGTCTTGCCGTCCAGTGCGTACAGTTTGTCGTTAGGTTCGTCATTGGAGGAGCCGATATAAACAACTCCATTCGCCACTGCTGGCGAGGCGTGGAATATCCCGCCGGTATTCAAGGGGAAACTCCACAACTTTGCGCCAGTGTCAGCTCTCAGCGCGTAGAGGTTGTTGTCGTTCGAACCGACATAGACCACTCCGTTCACGACGGAAGGCGAGGACTGCACACTTCCGCCTGTGGTGTACGACCACAGCAATTTGAGTCCTCCGACCGTGGCGGGACTAAGCTCATTTTCGTAGGAATTTGAACGGTCGCCATTAGACGCGAAGCCGAATTGGCTCCAATTGGTGTTGACCAAGAACGGCGCTTGCGCACCAATTTTCCCCACTCGCTGAACCGCGCTGACCAAGTGTTTACCCGGCAAGGCTGACTTGGGCGCATGAATGGCGATTTTGGAAAATGACCCTGAGCCGTTGGCAACTGCTTTTGCCTCGTCCTTGGTGTCGAAGGAAATATCGATTTCGGCATAGGGCTTGAAGCCGCTACCGGAGACGAGCAGTTTGCTCGTAGGTGGACCACTCTTGGGAGAAAGTGAGACTGCGGGTTTGCCCCAACAGGCTCCTACACCCAGCAGCATTGCGACGGACAGCAGACAGACTTCCTTGACGGCCCCAACTGTAACTATCTTGCTCACATTGAGCTCCTGCTTGCGTCGGATGGCGCAGTGAGAGTCTTAGTGACCTTCTGCACGCTGATTTTGAGCCGGACCCGCGATTCGCCAGCACGTCGCATCGAGGTGCAGAGACGGGTAAGCCTCTGCGGAAGGGGGAGAGTTATTTTCTTGAAAAGCGGCGCGCAGGGACGCTAGGACAATGGAGTTGCCTAGTCAATGGCACTTTAGTGGTGTCTGGCCTCGTGGCTCCTCACTCTCAACGTAGAACGAAGAATGGTTGGACCAAGTTTAGGCTTCGACCAATGGGGGTGGCCATCGTGTGGATGGGGCCCGTTGTTTGGCGCGACCGAAGAAGAATTTGGAGATCGACAATTATGGCACCAGAGTGCTATTGCAATCTGCAAAGGTTCAAGTAGAGTCCGCATCAATTCGGGACACGCCACTTCGACTTGGATTCGCATTCGCAGGTTCCCCCTGCGGGTTAAGACTTGATGTCGTAGTCCCACGGGCCTGGTTGTGATCTGTGGAGGCTCCCGTGGAACGTACTTCTTTGTCCAGCTGTGCGATCGTAGTTATCTCCTTCTCAGCCGTTTCTCTAACCATTCTGACCGGGTCCTCAACCGCATTCGACTCTTCCAGTGCGGGTCAAGCAAGCGGACACGGAACGAGTGTGACGACCTACCACAACGACAATTCGAGAAGCGGAGCGAACACGGCCGAGAGTGTCCTCGCGCCACTTAACGTGAACGCCGAACAATTCGGAAAGGTGTTCTCTTACTCTGTCGATGGCGACGTGTACGCGCAGCCACTTTACCTGGCGAATGTTAGTGTCGCGGGTAAGGGCGTGCGCAATGTGGTTTACGTCGCCACCGAGAATGACTCTGTATATGCCTTCGACGCCGATGGCAAGGACGGAGCAAGCTCATTGCCGCTTTGGCATGCCAGCTTTGTCAACCCGGCGGCCGGCATTACGGCGGCTTCCAACCTGGATGTTACCTGTAACGACATCTCCTCCAGTGTTGGCATAACCGGAACGCCGGTGCTTGATGCCAATTCCGGCACGCTCTACGTGGTCGCCAAAACAAAGGAGAATGGAGTTTTCGTGCAGAGACTGCACGCACTCGATGTAACCAGCGGGATAGAAAAGTTTGGCGGACCGGTCGTGATCCACGCCCAGGTGAAAGGTTCCGGCCAGGGAGCAAAGGGAGGAACGATTCATTTCGATCCGCGGCGGGCGAGCCAGCGGGCAGGCTTGCTGCTGCAGAACGGCCTTGTATATGTGGCTTGGGATTCCCACTGCGACCAGACCACAAATCATGGGTGGGTCATCGCCTTTGATGCCTCTACCCTCTCCATCACAGGGGTTTGGAACTCAACTCCCAACGGGAAGGGCGGAGGAATTTGGCAGAGCGGAGGGGGGCCTGCTGCGGATTCGGAAGGGAATGTGTATTTCGCCACGGGGAACGGCGATTTCACCGCGAACACCGGAGGACAGGAGTTCGGCGAGAGCATTGTGAAACTGAGGCCCCCGAGCCATGGGACGATGGCCGTGGCGGACTACTTCACCCCTGATAACGAGGCTACCCTGAACGCGCCCGAAAGTGACTTGGGCTCGGGCGGCGTGCTCCTGCTTCCTAGTTTGCCCCCTGATTCCCCTCATCAGCATTTGCTGGTTCAGTCTGGCAACGAGGGGACGATTTACCTCATCGACCGGGACAACATGGGCAAGTTCAGCGCGACGAATGATGTGGTTCAGGCGCTTCCCGGCGCAGTTGGCGCTGTGCTGTCCACTCCCGGGTGGTGGGACAGTTCCGCCTACTTCGCCGCTGGGGCAGATGTTCTTAAGGCATATTCCCTCAATTCGTCGACGGGGCTCCTGGCTACAGTGCCGAGTTCGGAATCAGTAACCCGATTCAATTCTCCTGGAGCCATTCCTTCGATCTCCGCGAATGGCAAGACGCAGGGAATCGTCTGGGTGGTGCAGACAGATCAAATTTCAAGCGGTGGTCCAGCGATCTTGCACGCCTACGACGCGAGCAACCTTGCCAACGAGCTCTACAACAGCAGTCAAAATCAAGCGCGGGATAATCCAGGGGCAGCGGTAGTCTCCAGCGTCCCCACGGTGGTGAATGGAAAGGTTTACGTGGGAACCAGAGGTCAGGTAAGTGTGTATGGGTTATTAGGCAGCCCCACGCCGTCCGGGGGCATCAGCTTCGTACAGGTGGCGGCGGCGACGCCGCGGACGCCCATGAGCTCGGTGTCCGTAACCTATCCTTCGGCTCAGACGGCCGGCAATCTGAACGTGGTGGTGGTGGGGTGGAACGACACGACGTCATCCGTCCAATCAGTGACCGATAGCCACGGAAACACGTACGCCCTGGCCACCCCTATGATTCGTGGCACCAACCTCAGCGAGGCGATCTACTACTTGAAAAACATCGCGTCAGGAACCAACACGGTGACTGCGACTTTCAACCAGGCGGCCGCTTTCGTGGACATGCGGGTGCTGGAGTATTCCGGGCTGGACCAGACCAGCCCATTGGATGTCGTTAGCAGTTCGAGCGGATCGTCGGCCGTGGCCAACAGCGGGTCGGCAACCACCACCGCGAGCAACGAATTGATCTTCGGCGCCGACACCGTGTTCACCGGTAACGCCGCACCTGGGCCGAATTTCACAGTGCGCATCATCACTTCGCCGGATTCCAATCTGGCGGAGGATCGCATCGTGGCGACGGCCGGCAGTTACAATGCGCGCGCAACACTCACCTCGAGTGGGCCCTGGGTCATGCAGATGGCCACCTTCAAGGCCCCGGGCACTATCAGCAATCCGCCAACGGTGCTTTCGGTTTCCCCTTCTTCGGGTTCGGATGATGGCGGCACCAATGTCACCGTTACGGGCACCAACTTTGCTTCGGGCGCATCGGTGACCTTCGGAGGAACTGTGGCCAGCAATACTGTGGTCGTGAACAGCACGACGCTAACGGCGACCACATTGCCCCACTCGGCAGGCACCGTGACGGTTGTCGTGACCAACCCGAACGGGCAGAGCGGATCGCTCAACAGCGGTTACACCTATACGGCGAATCCAACAATTACGTCGGTGTCTCCGAGTACAGGTTCGGTGAGCGGTGGAACTTCGGTCACGATCACAGGAACGAACTTCGTTTCGGGAGCGACGGTCACTTTTGGAGGAACCGGAGCGACCAATGTCGTGTTCGTCAACAGTACATCGCTCACGGCGACGACACCCGCACACGCAGCGGGCGGGGTTAACGTGGTGGTGACCGACTCCAACAATCTGAGCGGAACATTGGCCAACGGTTTTATCTATAACGCCAGTGTTTCCACGATCGGCTTTGTGCAGGTAGCCGCGGCGACGCCGCGGACTCCCCAGAGTTCGGTGTCGGTGACGTACCCTTCAGCTCAGACAGCGGGCGATCTGAATGTGGTGGTGGTGGGGTGGAATGACACCACATCGTCGGTCAAGTCAGTGACCGATAGCCACGGAAACACCTACGCCCTGGCCGCTCCGACGGTTCGCGGCACCAATCTCAGCCAGGCGATCTATTACCTGAAGAACATTCCCTCGGGGGCCAACACGGTGACTGCGACCTTTAACCAGGCTGCGGCTTTCGTCGACATGCGCGTGCTGGAATATTCGGGCGCAGACCCGGCGAACCCGTTCGATGCAAGTGCTGCTGCCACCGGCAACAGCAAAACCGCCAGCAGTGGTTCCGCGCCGACGAACGCCGGCAACGAACTGGTGGTCGCTGCGGACACCGTCTTCACAGGGAACCTGGGACCTGGTCCGGGATTTACGAAACGCATCATCACCTTGCCGGACTCCAATCTGGTAGAAGACAAGATTGTCTCCACGCCTGGTACTTACGTCGGGACCGCGCCTTTGACCGGTAGCGGCCCGTGGGTCATGCAAATGGTGACGTTTATGTCGGTGCAACAGCCGGCGAGCGGGCCTTTGCAGGTATCGAATTCTAATTCGAGATACTTCATGGACGGATCGGGAAATCCCTTATATCTCACCGGGGCGCACAACTGGGCGGACAACAAGGACGGTTGGGGTATACCCGGCACTTGTCCTCCACCGCAGTTCGATTGGACCGGCTACCTGAACTATGTGCAGGGTCACCGCTACAACTGGATCCGGCTGTGGACGTGGGAACTGCCGACATCGCTTTCGGAGCCGTACCCAGGAAGTACCGAATGCCATCTCCCATTGCCGTTCTTGCGCACTGGACCTGGTTTTGCGACCGACGGCGGACTCGAGTTCGACCTTAACCAGTTCGATCAAAGCTACTTCGACCGGCTGCGGCAGCGGGTCATTGATGCCCGACAGCGTGGTATTTACGTATCCATCATGCTCTTCGACGGGCACGGGCTGAATGGCAATGGGGTAGTAATGAACAGCACTGGTGATCGCATCGCCAACGATGGCTACTGGTTTACGGGCGCAAACAATATTAATGGCGTCGATGACGGCTTCACGGTTCCGGGAACCTTTGGTGCCCATTCGCAGGACCTGTCGAGACCCGCCATCACGAACATCCAGAATGCCTATGTGCAGAAGGTGATCGACACGGTCAACGATCTGGACAACGTGATGTACGAAATCGCAAACGAACCCGGACAATCCTATTCGACCACCTGGGAAACCAACTTGATCGCCTTCATTCACAACTACGAGGCGGGCAAGAAGAAACATCCGGTTGGATTCACCTGCCAGTTTCCCAACAACGGAAATCCGGACCCAACATATTTCCAGAGCAGCGCTGACTGGGTTGCGCCCTGCGCCTCCGGCTATGGATGGAACCCCAACGACGGAAATAACGGGGTTACCGAGACCAGCACAGGAAACAAAGTGGTTATCGATGATACCGACCACGCCTGGTATTGGAAAGACATCCTCACGGACATGAAATCGGATCCGACTGCCATGCGGCAGTGGGTATGGGAGAACTTCACCCGAGGTGCGAATACGGCCTTCATGGATCCGTATTTAACGGTCTATCCAGGGCGCAACAATCCCTCGGGTGGCAACGTGGATCCGCAGTGGAATATGATCCGCGTGGCCATGACCCAGACCGCGACCTATTCCCGCCAGATAGATCTCGCACAGATGACTCCGCACGATTCTCTATGCACGAGCTGCCTGCCCAACACGACATACTGTCTTGCTAATGTCGGGCAGCAATATCTTATCTACGCGCCAGCAGGCGGAGCATTCACAATGACGCTCTCACCCGGAACTTACTACTACGAATGGTTCAATCCGGGGACAAGCACGGTGGCTGCCACGGGTTCGATTACTGTCGGTAGCTCACAA
>Ga0075030_100003140_pt1 | contig 15062 bp, 10 predicted proteins | sample LitLauG_LLR_2012_FD_71393 | JGI IMG/M metagenome (GOLD analysis project Ga0075030, IMG submission 71393) | Freshwater sediment microbial communities from Pennsylvania, USA - Little Laurel Run_MetaG_LLR_2012 | ecosystem: Environmental > Aquatic > Freshwater > Creek > Sediment | place: USA... | reverse complement strand
AAGGAGTTCGAAACAAAGAAGTCCGACTCTTCACTAGATCCTCACTCGGCAAGAAGAAGTAGTAGGCCCAACGCGCAAACCGAGAGTTTACACTGCCCGGCCTTCCTCCGCACCGTTTCGCCATCCCCGTTCCTGCACGGTCCCGGGGGAGCGACCGGCGCACGCATGCTAAAATCAAAACAGACCCAATGCCTGATGCTTCCTGACATCGAAAACCTGCTGCGGCTGCAAGATGCGGACAAGGAAATCCGGCGCCTGCAGGACGAGATCGCCGAATTCCCGAAACGCGTCGCCGTCATCGAGCAGAGGCTAGCCGGGACCAAAGCTCAGCTCGAAAAAGCGCAGGCTGCCATCAAGGCCGACGAAGCCGCCCGCCGCAAGTACGACACCTGGATCAACGATCTCCGCGGCAAGATTTCCAAGTATCGCGATCAGTCGCTCGATGTGAAGACCAACGAGCAGTACAAGGCCCTGCTGCACGAGATCCAGTTCGCCGAAAAGGAAATCGCGGCGAACGAAGACAAGATCCTCGAGCTCATGGTCAACGCCGACACCCGCGACAAAGAGGTCAAGGCGGCGCAGGCCGAACTCAAAGCCGAAACCGCCGAGATCGAGAAGGAAAAAGAGCAGGCCCGCCAGCGCACCGCCGAAGACGAGAAACTCCTCGCCGAATGGCGTGCCAAGCGCGAGCAGATGCGCGCCAGCGTCGGCGACGACCTTCTGCGCCACTACGAGCGCGTCTCCAAGTTCCGCGGCAGCGGCATCTCCGAAGTCCGCGACCACAAATGCATGGCGTGCCAGGTCATGCTGCGGCCTCAGACCTACAACGAGGTCCGCTCCGGCCAGCAGACGGTATTTTGCGATTCCTGCCAGCGCATTCTCTATTTCAATCCTGCCGAGGAACTCGTTGACCAGAAGCCGGAAGCCCACCGCCCGCGCCGGCATCATCCGAAGATCGACGCTGCGCAGGCGTGGTACTACCGCGCAGAATTCGCAGACGCCGGCGAGGTTTATCTCTGCCTAACCAACAGCGGAGGCCGCGCCAGTCGCCGCGTCTACGAAATTCACACGGGACGCCTCATCGGCGACATCCTGATTCGCGAAGGCGATTTCCGTCAGGCCTTCCCTGAAGACATCACCGGCGCCATCCGCCTGAACGGCTTGTGGAAAGAGGATGACCTAGACGGCTGGGGTACGGAACTCCCCATGGTCGTTCTAGATTCGCTGCAATCCGACCTCGAAGCCGTCCGCCGCGAAGCCGCCTCCGGCTCCCATGCCAAACCGGAAGCCGTGCCCCCAGTAGCCCCCGAACAGGCCGCCAGCTAAGTATCACAAATTCGGGGACAGCCGCCTTCGGCTGCGGTTCCAGTATGTGTGGGACCGGGTCTTTGACCCGGTCGTCGAGCGCAGCTCGACCCTGCCTGCAGCATTGATACCCCATACGTTCTAAGATGACGGCATGCCTTACGCCCCGAGTGTTCCCACAGCCAAGATCTCCCCCCGCGGCGCCACTCGCCTCAAGTCAGGCCACGTCTGGGTCTACCGGTCCGACATCGTCTCGGCCGACGGGATCCCTCCCGGCTCCCTGGTCACCATCTCTGACCCGCGCGGCAAGCCTCTCGGCACCGCTCTCTACTCCACCTCGTCGCAAATCGCCATCCGCCTGATCTCCCTGGATGCGGTCGCAGACTTTCCCGCTCTGCTCCGCCAACGCATCGCGAGTGCGATCGCCTATCGCGAAGCCGTGGTCCGCGACACTGACGCCTACCGCGTGATTTTCAGCGAAGCCGACTTCCTTCCCGGTCTCATTGTCGACCGCTACAACGACATTCTTTCTTTGCAGGTCCTGACCCAAGGAATGGACGCCGACGCAATCCGCGAAACCGTCGTCTCTGAAATCATCGAACACCTGCATCCCGCTTCCGTTATCGAGCGGGTTGATACGCGCGTGCGCGAACTCGAAACGCTTCCTCTCCGCGCGTCAGGCCTGGTGCAGGGCGAGAAATCCTCCACCACTTTCACGATGAACTCGGTCCAATTCCACTACGACGCCCTCGAAGGCCAGAAGACTGGAGCCTTCCTCGACCAGCGCGAAAACTACGCCGCGGCCGCTCAATACGCCCACGGCGACGCGCTGGATGTCTTCTGCTATCAGGGCGGCTTTGCCCTCCACCTCGCACCTCGCTGCTCGCAGGTCACCGGTATTGACAGTTCGCGCCCGGCCCTCGAAGTCGCCGACAAAAATGCCACCCTCAATGGCTGCGATATCGAATGGATCGAAGCTAACGCCTTTGACTTGCTCAAGGATTACTCCTCGTCCAATCGCCGCTACGACACCATCGTTCTCGACCCGCCTGCCTTCGCGAAAACGAAGCGCGATCTCGAGGCCGCGATGCGCGGCTACAAAGAGCTGAACCTTCGCGCCCTGAAAATGCTGTGCCCGGGGGGCATCCTCGTCACTTGCTCCTGCTCCTATCACGTGAGCCAGGCGAATTTCCTGGAGATGCTCGCCGACGCTGCCGTCGACGCCCACCGCAGGCTGCGTCTGATCGAGGTCCGGGGACAGGCCAAAGACCACCCTGTCCTGCTCAATGTCCCCGAAACCGCCTACCTAAAGTGCGTCATTGCGTCTGTAACCTGATGAAAATATGGTGCATTTAGTACTTGACAGCAATACACTCACCTTTTATGCTTCCTTTACGCTAATCTAGCGTCTAATGAAGTGACCGTAGCCCTGAGGCAGTTTCCAAAGCCGGTCACGAAACTCAAGAAGTCTCTGACTTAACCAATATCTGAAGGAGGATTTAGCCATGACCGTATTAACCCGTTGGGAGCCGTTCCGTGAATTCGCCACGCTGCAGGATCGCATCAACCGCGCATTCCGCGAGTCCTACGCCGGCGCAGACCGTGACGAATCTCTGACCACCTCGAGCTTCGCCCCCGCCGTCGACGTCTACGAAGACGAGCACAAAGTTACCCTGAAGATCGAAGTGCCCGGAATCGAAGAGAAAGACATCGACGTCCGCGTGGAGAACAACACCCTCACCGTGCACGGCGAGCGCAAGATCGAGAAGGAAGAGAAAGAAGAGAATTACCGCCGCGTGGAGCGTCAGTACGGCGCCTTCACCCGCACCTTCACCCTTCCGACCACCGTGGACACCGACAACGTCTCGGCGACCTACGACAAGGGCGTGCTGAAGGTCTCGCTGCCGAAGAAGGCGGAAGCGAAGCCGAAGCAGATCAAAGTAAACGTCGCCACCGAGAAGCAGATCGAAGGCAAGGGCCCCAGCAAAGCCGCGTAAGTTGGCATTGCTTGTGTGGGACCGGGCCCATTGGCCCGGTCATCGAGCGCAGCTCGATTGCTCTCGGCGGGAGGCGGCAGAGATGCCTGCCTCCCGTTTATTTTGTAATATCCAATTACTAGATGGAGTCCTCCATGCCAATCCGTTGGGACAAATTCACCGTTAAAGCGCAGGAAGCCGTGCAGCGCGCCAGCCAGCTCGCCTCCGAGCACGGAAATCCCGAGCTTCTCCCCATTCACCTGCTCGCCTCCTTGCTCGAAGACAAGGAAGGCATTGTGCCTCCCGTCCTCGAAAAAATCGGCATTGGCCCGCAGGCCGTCCTGAGCGAAGTCTACAAAGAGCTGGACAAGCTCCCCAAGGTCTCCGGAGAAGCCGCCCAGGCCACCCCATCGAACAGCACGAACAAATTGCTCGAGCAGGCCTTCAAAGAAGCCTCCAACTTCAAAGACGAATACGTCTCGACCGAGCATCTGCTGTTAGCCATAACGCACCTCAAGCAGGACGCGGGCCAGCAGATCATGGCTCGCCACGGCGCTAGCTACGAGGCGATCCTGAAAGCCCTCACCGTGGTTCGCGGTTCGCAAAAAGTCACCGACCAGAATCCAGAAGCCAAGTTCCAGGCCCTGGACAAATACGCCCGCGACCTCACCGAACAGGCCCGCCGCGGCAAACTCGATCCGGTCATCGGGCGTGATGAAGAAGTCCGACGTGTCGTTCAGGTGCTCTCCCGCCGCACGAAAAATAATCCGGTGCTCATCGGGGAACCCGGAGTCGGTAAGACCGCCATCGTCGAAGGCCTGGCCCAGCGCATCATCTCCGGCGATGTTCCGGAAGCCCTAAAGAACAAGCGCGTCGTCTCGCTCGACCTGGGTGCGATGCTGGCCGGAGCCAAATATCGCGGCGAATTCGAAGACCGCCTCAAAGCCGTGCTCAAAGAAATCGAAGACTCGCAGGGCCAGATCATTCTCTTCATCGACGAGTTGCATACTCTGGTCGGCGCCGGAGCCGCCGAAGGCGCGATCGACGCCTCCAACATGCTGAAGCCCGCGCTCGCCCGCGGCGAACTGCGCGCCATCGGCGCCACCACCCTGAACGAATACCGCAAGCACATCGAAAAAGACGCCGCCCTCGAACGCCGCTTCCAGATCGTTTTCGTCGGCGAGCCGAATGTCGAAGACACCATCGCCATCCTCCGCGGCTTGAAAGAAAAATACGAAGTGCACCACGGCGTACGCATCAAAGACTCGGCGATTGTGGCCGCAGCGACGCTCTCGCACCGCTACATCTCCGACCGCTTCCTGCCCGACAAAGCCATCGACTTGATCGATGAAGCGGCCGCCTCGCTGCGCATCCAGATCGATTCGCTGCCGACCGATATCGACCAGCTGGAGCGCAAAGCCACGCAGCTCGAAATCGAAAAGCAGGCGCTGAAGAAGGAAGACGACGCGAACTCGCGCGAGCGCCTGGCAGTCATCGAGAAGGAACTGGCCGAGATTCGCGAAAAATCGAACACTCTCAAGGCGAACTGGAAAAAAGAAAAAGATCTCATCGCCCGCGTTCGCGCTCTGAAAGAGCAGATCGAAAAGCTAAAAGCCGAAGAGCAGGCCGAGGAACGCAAAGGTAACCTGCAGCGCGTCGCCGAAATCCGCTACAGCCTCCTTCGCCAGGCCGAAGAGGAACTGGCCAAGCTCAGCAAACAAATGGAGAGCCAAGCCGGCAAGCGCATGCTCAAAGAGGAAGTCGACGAAGAGGATGTCGCCAGCATCGTCTCCAAATGGACCGGCATTCCGGTCTCGAAGATGCTTGAAGGCGAAGTGAAGAAGCTGGTCAATATGGAAGAGCGGCTGCGCCTGCGCGTCGTCGGCCAGGATCCGGCTCTGGAGCGCGTGGCCAACGCCATTCGCCGCTCCCGCGCTGGACTCAGCGATCCCAAGCGCCCCATCGGTTCCTTCATCTTTCTCGGGCCAACGGGAGTCGGCAAGACCGAGCTCGCCCGCGCCCTCGCCGAATTTCTTTTCGACGACGAGCACGCCATGCTCCGCATCGACATGTCCGAGTACATGGAGAAGCACTCGGTCGCAAGGCTGATCGGCGCGCCTCCCGGCTATGTGGGATACGAAGAAGGAGGCCAGCTCACCGAGCAAGTTCGCCGCCGTCCCTACGCCGTTGTGCTCTTCGACGAAATCGAAAAAGCGCATCCCGACGTCTTCAACGTCCTGCTGCAGATGATGGACGATGGCCGTCTCACCGACGGCAAGGGCCGCGTCGTCGACTTCAAGAACACGATCATCATCATGACGTCGAACATTGGCTCGAGCTACCTGCAATCGGACCACGTTCGCACGCCGGAAGAATTCGAGAGGGCCAGCGAGCAGGTCCTGAGCCTGTTGCACACGCACTTCAAACCCGAGTTCCTGAACCGCGTCGACGACATCATCGTCTTCGGCCCGCTGGGCAAAGAACAGCTGGTCAAGATCATCGAACTGCGCCTCGAAGACGTGCGCCGCCTGCTGGCCGACCGCAAGATTTCGCTGGAGCTCACCGACGCGGCGAAGGAATTGCTCTTCACGCAAGGCTACGACCCGAACTTCGGCGCGCGCCCGCTAAAGCGCGCCATCCAAAAGCTGGTGCAGGACCCGCTGGCCCTGAAGATTCTGGACGGCGAGGTGCTCCACGGCGACCACGTCATCGTCGACGCCGACAAACAGGCAGGCAAGATGAAGTTCGAAGTGAGCCAGCGTGTAGGCGAGAAGCCAACGGTCAAGGCCAAGCGATAACGCTTGCGTGCCGGAGACATTCGCGTATCATGTTCTCCGGCACGAGGCCGCTCCGATGACCAAGACATCCTTCTCTGCTCTGGCAGTCCTCATTTTGCTTGCGCTCAATTCAGTCTCGTTCTCACAAGCGGAAATGAAATGGAAGATTCACGACCTCAACCGCCCACTCCCTCCGGTCATCGATCCGGGAACGGCCAGCACGCAGGACGTACCAGGGCGTCCTCCGTCAGACGCGGTCGTGCTGTTTGACGGCAAAGATCTCTCGCACTGGGTCGACAAAGACGGCAAGCCTTCGAAGTGGAAGGTCGAGAACGGCTACATGGAAGTCGTGGCCGGCACTGGCTACAATTTCACGCGCGATTCCTTTGGCGACTGCCAGCTGCACGTGGAATTCGCCGAGCCGTCGCCGCCCCACGGGGAAAGCCAGGAGCGCGGCAATAGCGGCGTCTTTCTGATGGGCCTCTACGAAATTCAGGTGCTCGATTCCTATGAGAACAAAACCTACGCCGACGGCCAGGCATCGGCCGTTTACGGACAGTACCCGCCCCTGGTGAATGCGTCGCGACCGCCGGCACAGTGGCAGACCTACGACATCATCTTTCTCGGCCCGCGGTTCAAAGACGGCAAGGTGAGCCGTCCCGCTCGCGTGACTGTCCTGCACAATGGCGTGCTCGTGCAAGACAACGTCGAGCCGACGGGGCCGACCGCGCATGGCGAGCGTCCGCCCTATAGGCCGGGCCCGGACAAGCTTCCCCTGCAGCTTCAGGATCACGGCAATCCCGTTCGCTACCGCAACATCTGGATTCGGGAACTCCACGAAGAGTAAGAGCCAAGCCACGGATCGCACGGATTTCCACGGATAAAACTAAGCAATAGAATTTGATCCGTTGGAATCCGTGCAAATCCGTGGTTAAGTTCGTTGCCGCTTAGCAGAGAAGGCGTCGATCACTGTCGGCGCCTGAGCCAGATACCACGCCGCCGCGGCGCGGGCCGCAATCTGCAGTCCGTACCACAGCAGCGGCCAGCCAATTTCCGCCGCCGAAATCTTCGGTACCAGCCATGCAATTCCGATCGTCATTACCAGCATCGCGGCCCAGCGCGCCCAATCGTGCAGGCGAAACAGTCCCCACGCGACCAGCGCCCAACCACAACCAACCAGAAGCGCCATGTATGGTCCGGCCAGTTCCAGTCCAAACATCAGCTGCGCTCCGCTCATCAGCGAAATCGCGCCGGGCGCGAGCAACATCACCGCGGCGATGGTCCAGAGATAGATCGCGGCCGCAAAGAAGAGGAATGAAATGGCAGTAACACCCGCCGGCCGCGGCATGAGAAAGAGACTAGCAAAAGCAAGCCACGGTTCTCGCGGATTTTCCACGGATAACCCAGAATTATCCGTGAGAATCCGTGGAAATCCGTGGCAAAAGGTCTTTGTGGCACACTAGCTTCATGCACCGGCTCACCCTCGGCAACTTCGAGCTCTGCGTCTTTTCTGATGGCACCTACCCCCTCGACGGGGGCGCATTCTTCGGGGTGATTCCCAAGGTCATGTGGTCGCGCAAGGTCGCCGTCGACGAGCGTAACTACGTCACGGCTGGGCTCAACTCGCTGTTCATCCGCACCGGCAGTCACAACGTGCTGGTCGAAACTGGCATGGGGAATAAGCTGTCGGAGCGGATGATCAAGTTCTATGGCCAGCCCGCCAAGTTGCTCGACAATCTCGCGGCCGCCGGCATCTCGCCCGAAGACATTGACATCGTCATCAACTCCCATCTTCACTTCGACCACTGCGGATGGAACACGGTGCGCGACCGCAGCGGCAAGATTGTACCGACATTTCCGCGCGCCAGGTACTACGCGCCAGAAGGAGAGTGGCAATACGCGCGGCGACCGAGCGAGCGCGACGCCGTCAGCTACCTGCCGGAAAACTACGACCCGTTAGTCGAGAGCGGCCAGATGACGCTGCTCAAAGGCGGCGAGGAAACTGTTCCTGGCATTTCGGTGAAGACGTTCCCCGGGCACACCGCCCACATGCAGGCGGTGCTGGTGCAGAGTCGTGGGCAGACGGCGTGCTTCATATCCGACCTGATCCCCACGACGGCGCACATCGACGTCACGTGGGGTATGGGATTCGATCTGTATCCGCTCGACACCATCGAGAGCAAGAAGCGGTATTATGCTGAGGCAATCCCAGAGAAGTGGCTTACCGTGTTCACCCACGATGCGAACAGGCCATGGGCATATGTCGACAGGGATGAGACAGGGAAGATGGTAGCGAAGGAGGTCTAAATGAGAACGTCGCAGAAGAACCTGGCAGTTCGTCTTCGAACGACCGTGGCCGGACGGCTGTTCCTTCTGTGCTTTACGCTCGCACTATGTGGCGCTGCGCAGGCTCAGCAGGGCAAACATGAACCCGCCACAGCAGGTTTGACGGGCAGCTACGAAGGCACAGCTAAGAACAAAAGCGAGGAGGTCATCCCGGTAACGATCGATCTGACCGAGAAGGAAGGCGTTCTCTCCGGCACAATCCATTCAACACACGGTGATTTCACAATCACCGCAGGTTCCCACCAGGGTGAAGCGGTCCATGTCGAGTTTGACGCTGGCGGACCAATTGGCACCATTTCCTTAAAATTGAGCGACGAGAAGTTATCCGGAACGTGGAGCGCGGGAGAAGACGGGGGGCCGATCGACGTGAAGAAAGTGGCTCCACAAGGGGGCGGCAACAAAGGCAAGTCTTAACAAGGTGGCGCGCTCCATCAGCTTTCGCGGGCAAGAGTGCCCGCGCCACATAACTTGGCTTCGAAGAAATCTTCGACCCGCGTCAGAATCTCGGGCGCGCTCTTTGACTCGTAGATTGCCTTGCGCAGGCCTGCGCCGCCGGGAACGCCATGGCTGAACCACGACGCGAATTGCTTCATCTTGCCGACGGCGTCAGGGAGTTCCTCTTCGATCAGCATCTGGAAGTAGGTGCGGATCATCTGGTGGCGATCAGCCTCTGAGGGCTGGTCGTAAAGCCCGGAAGATGGCCTGGCTCCCGGCAATGGCCATGTGGGGACAGCCGGTCCCGGCTGTCCGTCGGGCCGAAGGCCCGATTCCTGTCTATTTAATTCAATGTCGGCATCAAACCCAGTCGAGCTCCGCTCGACCGGACAGCCGGGGGCGGCTGTCCCCACATGAACACTACCGCCCTCGGCTTCCCGCATCACCGTGCAGTACTTCTCGATTTGCCGGAATATCCACGGGTTCGATGGCGCCGTCCGGCCGATCATGACCGCGTCGCAGCCTGTTTGCGTGACCATGGCGCAGGCATCTTCGGGGGTGCGAATGTCGCCGTTACCGATCACAGGAATCTTCACCGCATCCTTCACGGCGGCGATCCATTCCCAGCGGGCATTTCCGTTGTAGCCCATCTCGCGCGTGCGCGCGTGCAGCGCCACCGCCGCCAGTCCGCAGGACTCCGCCATGCGCGCCAACTCGACGCAGACGATTTCTTCGTCGTTCCATCCGGCGCGGAATTTCACGGTGAAGGGAATCTTCACCGCGGCCCGCACCGCCTCGAAAATCTTGCCGATCGCCGGAAGGTCACGCAGCAGTCCCGAGCCTCCGTTGCACTTGACGACCTTCTTTGCGGGACACCCTAGATTCAGGTCGACCAGGTCGAAGCCCAGGCCCTCGACCATGCGGGCGGCCTCGGCCATCACCTGCGGATCGCTGCCGAAAAGCTGCGCGGAAATCGGATGCTCGTCTTCGTAGAAGTGGAGATAGCGCTTGGCTTTTTGGTCCTTCTTGCGAAGCACGCCGTCGGCCGAGGTGAACTCGGTCATGATCAGGCCGCATCCCCCGAGATTCCGAATGAAGCGGCGGAAGACGGTGTCAGTCACGCCGGCCATCGGCGCCAGGACCGTGGCTGGCGCGATGGCGACGCAGCCGATCGAAAGGCTCATGTGCACCGGCTGCAGTGGCGCTGGCTGGCGGGCAGAGCCTGCCCTGAGCCTGTCGAAGGGAGTGCCCGCCCCACACGAGTTGTCCCAGAACTTCTTCACGGTCTTATTCTACCGGGCCGAGCAAAAAGAAGCCCCCGCCGCAGCGAGGGCTGATTGTGATGAATGTATCCGAGCGAATCCGCGGCGAAAGCTCTTAGCTCTTCGCCGGGGTCGCGGCCGCGTCCTTCTTAGCGTACTTGCGGCGGAACCGCTCCACGCGTCCGGCAGTGTCCATCAGCTTCTGCTTGCCGGTGAAAAACGGATGACACGCCGAGCAAATTTCGACCGCGATGTCGCCCCGGTGGGTCGACCGCGTCATAAATGCGTTGCCGCATGCGCAGTGCACGCGTACTTCGTTGTAAGCCGGATGAATTGTTGCTTTCATAAGGGTCCCAACCTCGATTCAGATCATTAGATTCTACCGGATTCCTGCGGGATTCAGCAATCCGAAAGAGCTTTCAGCCATCAGCTGTCAGCTAAGCACACGGAATCAGACATTTCCAAGCTGAAAGCTGACGGCTGAGAGCTGACAGCTTAGAAGCGAAACAAATAGCTAACCTTCACAAAGAATTGCCGGCTATCGTTGAGATACCCCTTCGCCCTGTTCGTGACATATCCAGGCGCGGATGGCGTCTCGGGGACCACGGCCAGATTCTGCAGGTCGCTGTTATAGCCCACGTAGATTGCGGTGCCGGGATGCACGAGGTAGGTGACCAGGAAGTCGGCGTTAAATTGCCTGGAGGTCGGCAGGTTGGTGTAGGGAGAACCGATCCCCGGCGTCCCCGCCAGCAGCGCGTTGTATTGCAGAATGACGCGCATTGAGAGTTGCGGCGTAAACTGCCAGTTCCACTTGCTCCGCAGAATGTGGTCGTTGAAGATGCCTCGACCAGCGCGAGGATATTGCGACTGTACCAACAGATACGTGCTGTTGGTTGCTCGCAGACGGTCGAAGAGGTAGGTGTTCTCGATCTTCAGCGGCTTGATCGGGCGCAGGTTCAGCGAGGCGGAAGCAGTGTCCTGGCGTGCCACGTAAGGCTGGTTGTATGGGGCGGCTGCGGCTCCCGGCGCAGGGGGCAGGGCGACGAAATTCACTCCGTCTCCCCAGTAATAGCCCGCAAGAATCGTAGCTTTTTTGAGATAACTGTTCTGGAACGAGGCGCCGCTGGTGTGCTCGTGGTAGTCGACATTCCCCGGGTTCGGGGTCGAACAGTATGTCGAGAAGCCGAAGAAACAAAAATCTTGCGGGCGCAGACGCTCTCGCGTTTCTTCGTACGGCCTGAGATAGATAATCGTCTGTCCTCGCCCCTGAAAGGCAAGGTAAGGCGAATAATCGGTGTCGAGGCGCAGGCCGGTGTGGTCGAAGTCGTACCGAACACTGAGTGACGGGCCCCAATCCACGATCCAGCCTTTCTTTGGACGAAAGCGGTAGTCCGCGGCCTGCGTGGTCTCGCGAATGTCGACACGATTGATGAATCCAGGAACGGTGACGAAGCCCGGACTGATGTCGTTGTAGAAGCCGTCGTAGGTAAAGTGCAGGCCATCGCGGCGCAGTTCGAGCTTTTCCGCCGGGCCCGAGTAGTAGTTGCCGTTCCCGCGATTACCCGAACTGAACGGATAAAGATTCGCCTCGCAATTCAGGTTCAGTTTGGTGGAGCTTGTCACCGCCTGCCCGTCGAGCGTCCAGTTGGGATTGAATTTCAGGTGCGTGTCGACGCCGCCGATGCGGTTGAATTCGCCGGTCATCGGGCACTCCCAGCCGGTGTAGAGCACACCCACGCTCGACTGCCGGAAGATGTCGCGGCTCGCCCGCGCGACCGTGAAATAGGAGCGAATGCCTGAGAACTGGCTCGAATCGGGCTCTGCCAGACCGGGGCTGCGGTCGTCGGCCGCCAACAGGCCCACCGAATAGGGTCCGTCCTTTCCCGTCAGGCGGATTCCGGCCGACGGATCGCCGATACTGCGCGTGAAGAGCAAGTCCAGCGGAGTGCGAAAAAAATCTTCGTTCTCTAGAAAAAACGGGCGCTTTTCGGGGAAATACACGGCATAACGCTGGTTCACCGTAATCTGCGGATCTTCCGACTCCACCTGGCTGAAGTCGGGATTCGCGGTCAGATCGAGCGTGAAGTGGTCGCGGAAAACGAATTTCGCGTCCATGCCGGGCTGGCCTTGCGCCGTGGCTTTCTGGAAAAAAGGATTGTTGGGATCGCGCGTATCGAGCGCCCGGAAGCCGCGCATCAGCCCGTAGGGCAGCAGTTCGATGTCCCGCCCCGGAGAAATTCCTTCCAAGCCGTACAGCGTCGCAGCCTGGCCCATGCGGCCTTCCACTTTGTAGGAAACGCGGGGCCAGAATGAATCTTCGGTCTTGCGCGTGATGCCGCGATACAGAATGACGCCCCACACCTGCAGCTTGGTCGCCGGGAAGCGCAGGCTCTTGAAGGGAATTGCCATCCACACGACGAAGCCGCGGTCTGTCACTTTGCCCCGCGAGTACCAGACGGTGTCGAACGACGTATCGAAGTGGCCGCTGGTCTGCTCCTCGCGGGAGGCTTCGGTCCAGATCGCGTCCCACTGCACACCGAGGGGCGTGGTCTGAAAGGCGTAGGCGCGGCGGCGGTCGTGATAGGTGTCGAGCATGATCTCGACCTGGTCGTCGTCGTAAATATCTTCCCGTCGCGACATCCGGGCGCGTACTTCCCTGGGATCGTCGAAACAGACGAAGACTACATAGAGATTCTTCTGGTCGTAGCCGAGGTAGGCTTCGGTGGGCTCGGAAACGGTTTCGCCGTCGTGCGGATTGCGCTGGGTGAATCCGCTCACCTTCGCCATTTGCAGGGCGACTTCCCCCTGCGGCTGCATGCTGGGGAAATCTTCGAGCGTCGGGGCCCTCTGCAGGCGTGGAATCGTGAGCGCCGGAGGCCCGACCTGCGCGGCCGCTGCTGATTCCTGACGGTCCTGCACTTGCGCGTTCCGCCCCGGGACTCCGGTTTGCCCCGCGTGAATGCTCCATCCGAACGGCGCCGAGGCGGCCAGCAGGAACGCCGTCAGAACATTTAACTGCAGCTTGCGTGGGACCCTTGGGCCTTCGACCGATTGCACCACAACCTCGTTCGTTCCTCAAACCTCCGATCAGGGGAGGAATCCAGCAAGATACACTACGGAGTCACCTTAACAAAACATCAAAACAACGTTCGTAGGTTTACGAACATAGTACTGGATCGGAGGGCTAACGCGGGACCTCGCCGGGAGCTTAGCGCTGAAAAAGGTAAGAAATCTTTACGAAAATCTGCCGCCCGTCGTTAATGAAATGCTCCGGCGTGCGGGTTAGATTTCCGAGTGCATCGACGGTAGGAGTACCGGGCAGGTTCTGTAAGTCGCTGTTGTATCCCACGTAAACCGCGGTTCCCGGATGCACAAAATAAGTCAGGAGTACGTCAGCATTGAATTGCTTGGCGGGTGGGAGCGAACTCAGAGCGTATTGCGGGAACGTGGCGCTGTAGTTGGATAGCACAGAATTGTACTGGCCGATAAACCGCAGCGACAGCGCCCGCGTGAACTGGTAATTCCACTTAGAGCGGAGGATGTGGTTGTTGAACATGTTGGCGTTGGTGCTCACGTTACGCAGGCGCGTCAACAAATATGTATTGTCGATGGTCAGCCCCTTGAACGGCCTCACGGTGGCGGCAAACTGAATGTTGTTGGCTTTCGCCAGGACCGGCGGCCCCACGGAGGTGTCGTAATTGGTCGCCTGGCCCCAGTTGATCTCGGTCGAGACCACAACTGGCTTGAAGAAACCGTAGTTGAGCCAGAAACCGCGTTGGTAATGAGTGTAGTCCCGGTTCGTGGTGAGGGTGCTGTAGTCGAGGGGACGCAAACGCTCGTGTCCCAGGTTGGTGTAGACGCCGAAGTTGCTCGACCCGCTCATGACGAAGCGCCAGTTCACGTTCGTGAACCACTCCAAACGCGTGCCGCTGTGGTCCCAGTTGTTGATGGTGAAGATGGACGGCCCGTGCCACTGCAACGTCTTGCCTTCGCGGCGGAAGCGGTACATAGCGAACTGGCTCAGGCGGCGGATGTCCGGACGCCGGAAAAATCCCGTGTCGGTCTCAAAGTTCGCTGCCGTGTCCTGATACCAGACGTTGTATTCGACTTTGTTCGAACTCCGCTCGACGTACCAGTCAAAAGTCGGCCCGCCCTTGTGCGTGCCGTCGTTAAACTTAGTGTGGCTCTCGAGAGCCTGGATGGTGATCACCCATTTCGCATCGGGCTTGATCCGGGCGTCGAAGCCGCCGACGCGGTTCGAACCGTCGATGCATGCGTTCGCGGTGCATTGTGCTTCTCCCGGAACGGTGTGCAACTCGCGATCGGTGTAGATCAGGCCAATGCTCGATTGCTTCCCGATGTCGCGATTGACGCGCAGCACACCGAAGTAGGCCCGGTGTCCGGCAAGGTGGTCATAGGGCGTTACGCTCAGTCCGGGCGAGCGGTCGTCGGCAAAAAGCATTCCCACCGACCACGGGCCGCTCTTTCCTGTCAGGCGCGTGCCGAACTCGGGGTCGCCGATGCGCCGCGTGAAGACCAGGTTGATCGGCGTATTGAAGTAACTGGAATTCTCCAGGAAGAAGGGCCGCTTCTCGGGAAAGTACACTTCAAATCGCTGGTTCACAGTGATCTGAGGGTCGTCGGACTCCACCTGCGAAAAGTCTGGGTTGATGGTCGAGTCGAGCACGAAGGAGTTCTTCAGCACGATTTTGGAATCCAGTCCCGGCCGGAGTTCCAAATGCTTGCCGCCGAAATAAGGATTGGTCGGATCGCGGTCGTCGAGATTGCGGAACGCCCGTCCTACGACGTACGGAATGAATTGCATGTTGCGGCCCGGAACGACTTTTTCCATGCCGTCCATTTCCGTTCCCTGGTCGAGGAATCCGGTGTCATTGCTGGTCAGGTGCGGATAGAAGGAGTCCTCGCTGTTCCGCTTGATATCGCGCTCGAAGAAGACTCCC
>Ga0075030_100003135_pt1 | contig 15074 bp, 17 predicted proteins | sample LitLauG_LLR_2012_FD_71393 | JGI IMG/M metagenome (GOLD analysis project Ga0075030, IMG submission 71393) | Freshwater sediment microbial communities from Pennsylvania, USA - Little Laurel Run_MetaG_LLR_2012 | ecosystem: Environmental > Aquatic > Freshwater > Creek > Sediment | place: USA... | reverse complement strand
CGGTGCCGTGAAGCTCGGCCTGCGACATCCTGATTTGTTCGCCTTCGCTGGCGGAATCAGTTCAGCCATCGATGTCCCTCGGCGAGCTTTTTCTCTGCGTCGCTTACAACAGTCGCGCCACTACAACTCGATCTTCGGGCCGTCCGGGAGCAGCACACGCCGAGATAACGATCCTTTTGTGTTAGGCCGGACCGTGATACCCGAGACCGCGCCATACTTATTTTTGACCTGCGGCGAACAGGAAGGCTTGCTGCCGGCAAATCGCGAATTCGCACGCCTGCTCGCCCAACGGCATCTCCGATACGAGTTTCACACCATCGCCGGTGGCCATAACTGGAACCAGTGGAATGCGTGGGTGCCCCAATTGTTTGAAAGCCTGCTCGATCATCTCGCTTCCGGAAGTTGAACTCGGCTGCCTTCCGGGCGGCTTTGCGGGCCAACTCCGCATCAAAGTTGGTAATATAGTGCCTTCCTGCTGCGAGTCGAATCCAGGCAGGAGCCATGCGGATGTGCTCCTCCCCAGGCGCCTGTCAATGCAGGACTGTGGACCGGGTACCTGCATCCGCGACTGCGCCCGACTGCAAGCCTGAGGAGAATGAATGATTCGAAAGTTCGCGGTGGTTCGCCGGTCCAGTGTCGTTTCAGTGTTGGCATTTTTCCTGACGATTCTGGCGGGAGCTGCGACCGCGCATGCCCAACAGACCGGCGCTGAACCGGCGCCGACTCAACCAATTCCCGCTCAACCGCCCACCGCCCGGCAGCCTGGCAGCCAGCAGTCCGCCGGCCCGGAAGCCCCGGAGGACGAGTCTTCCTCGCGGCGCAAGGCCAAGCTACGACTGTACCGGAATTGGAGCTTCAACGTCGGCGGGGGGGCCAGCCTGACCAACGGCACCACCACAACGTTTGCGCGAGGCGGCGGCGGAGTCGCCGCGGCCGGCGTCGCTCGCAACTACAGCAGGTATTTTGGATTCCGGCTGGATTTCCAGTGGGATAACTTGCCCTTCCGCAATTCCGCACTGCAGCAGGCACAAGCCCCCAGCGCCACGAATCATGTTTATGCGCTCACTCTCGATCCCATCGTCAATATTCCGGTCACGAAAGTATGGAGCGGATACCTCCTCGCTGGCCCTACTTTTCTTCATCGCTCCGGCAAACTTGATTCCTCGACCGCGGTTCCAGGATCGGCTTGCGGCGCTTTCTTCACCTGGTGGGGCAGTTGCTTCAATGGAAGCCTGCCCTTAAATGGAAAGTTCCTCAACGAAAGCCAGAACGAGTTCGGGTTCAACTTCGGCGCCGGGGTGGCGCGCAAGATTACCCCGCGGGTCGAGATTTATGGCGAATTCCGCGCACTGCACGGCAGCCACAGCGGTGTCACAACGGATCTGCGCCCGGTTACGATCGGCGTTCGCTGGTGAACCCGGCTGTCCCCGCAGTTTTGCAAGGACGGCTGGCGACCGCTTCTGTGGTCCTCTAATCCGGGTTCGTGCGATAACTCCAAAGATCTTCATTCAGCTTCTGCAGCTCGACAAACGAGCCGGAGGCTGACGGCGGTTGCCCGCTTCGCGGGCTCAAGTTCCCTTCCTGCACCGCCACCTTGACAACCTGGTGCGAGGGCGCCAGCGAGCACGCGGGATCAGTCGCATTCATATCACCAGCCAGCAGGAAAGCCTGACAGCGGCAACCACCAAAGTCTTCCGAGCGGCGCTCACAACTGCGGCACGGCTCGGGCATCCAGCCCTCGCCCCGAAACTGGCGAAACGACGGCGAGTCCTGCCAGATCCACTCCAGCGATTTTTCGCGGATATTGTCGAACGACATCCCGGGCAGGATTTCCGCGGCGTGGCAGGGAAGAACTTTTCCTGCGGGATTGACCAGCATCAATCTGCGTCCCCAGCCACCCATGCACGCCTTGGGATACTTCGCGTAGTAGTCAGGCACTACCGAATCGATGCGGATGCGTCCAGCGAGCCGTTTTTCCGCCTCCGCCACAACCGCTACAGCCTTCTCGACCTGGGCTAGGGTTGGCATCAGAGCCGCGCGATTGGCCAACGCCCAGCCGTAATATTGGGTATGAGCGATCTCCATACGCTGCGGGTTGAGCCGCTCAATGAAGGCAATCATCTCCTCGAGATGATCGAGGTTCTGGCGATGGACGACCAGATTTACCGTGAAGGCGATTTTGTGCCTGCGGATGGCGTGGGCGAGTTCGATCTTATGAGCGTGCGCTTTCGCGCCGGCCAGCCAGTTCGCTGCGTCTTCCCGCGAATCCTGAAAACTGATCTGGATGTGATCTAATCCGGAGTCGATCAGCGCCTGCAATCGCGCCTCCGCCAGACCGACGCCCGAGGTGATGAGATTGGTGTAAAGCCCGGCCGCACGGGCGGCGCCGATCAGTTCAGTCAGGTCCTGGCGCGCCAGCGGTTCGCCTCCGGTAAAGTGTGCGTGCAGTACCCCGAGCTTCCCGGACTGCTCAAAGACGCGTTTCCAATCGTCGGTGGAGAGTTCTGATCGCGCCGCAGCAAGTTGCCTTGGATTTGAGCAGTAGACGCAATGCAGGGGGCAGCGATGCGTTACTTCCGCGATTAGCGCCAGAGGATTGGGGACCATGAATTCGCCGCCGCAAGGTTCGCGTCTAGTAATCAACAATCCGCTTCTGCTGCAATTGCTCAAGAAAGACGCCGATGTCCGCCCGAACCTTGGCCGGATCAGCGTCCTTGAACTGACTCTGGAGTTCGGTGATGATTTCCGCAAAGGTGCGCTGGCCGTCGCAGCGCTCCAGGACCTGCCGGCCCGTCCCCTGCAGTCGGATCGCACCTTCGGGGAAGAGGATGACGCGCTCCTGTTCGCTGCCGCCCCAGCGGCATCCGGGGGCCAGACGCGGCTGGCTCGAATCGATCGGCGTCGCCATCGTTACGCTCCCTCAATCCGCAGTGCGCCAGGCGGCGGCCAGCCGGGCTGCACATAGGCGAAGTAGAGCGCATCCAACTGCGCCCACAAGATATCGCATTTATCGCGCAGGGCCTGAATGGCAAGGCCCTGCTGGGCGCGCGTTGTCGCGTTTTCGTATACATAATTCAGGGCAAACTTGGCGTCTTCTGGGGCTTGGGTCAAACGCGCTTCGAAGTAGTCCAGGCCTCCGGAGAGCCACGGATAATGCTGGCGGAGCTTTTCCATCCGGAGCGAAATCAGGTCGCGGGAGAACAACTCAGTCAGCGAAGAGGCCACGGCTTCGAGCAGGCTTCGGTTGCGGACCAGGTTCAGATATTCGTTGACCGCAAAACGGGTGGCCGGCAGGATCCCCTCCCCCACGCGAACCTGCTCCGCGGAAAGCCCAGTCGCCTCGGCCAGCTTCAGCCAGCGCCTGATTCCACCTTCACTGATGGCGTCTCCGTCGTGATCGACCACGCGCTGGCGCCAGGCTCGGCGAAACACCGGATCCGGACCGCGGGAAAGAATGATCGAATCCTTGATTGGAATAGTGCTCTGGTAGTAGTAACGGTTCAGCGCCCAGGCCTGCAACTGGCCGCGACTCAGACGGCCTTCGTGCATCAGCAGGTGGAACGGATGCTTGTGGTGGTAGCGTTCTTCGCCCACGGCGCGCAACTCGCCGCGCAAGTCATCGAACGACAACAGGGCGGCAGTTGTGGCATTTGGTTCTACAGATCGAACTGCCATCCATCCTCCGCGATCTCCCAGCCCGCCTCGCGCACCTGGCGGTGTTCAGGACCAGCCTCGTCGAGCATGGGATTGGTATTGTTGATGTGTATGTAGATTTTACGTGGCCGGCGCAGTTGCGCCAACTTGCGCAGACTGCCTTCTTCCGACCACACCGAAACATGGCCCATCTGCCGCGCCGTCTTTCCGCCTCCCTGAACTCGAATGAGTTCGTCGTCGCTCCAGAATGTACCGTCAAACAACAGCACGTCGGCGGAATCGAGCTCCCGGAGTAGGCCGTCAGTGACTTGAGGAACCGCGGGCATGTAGGCGAGGCGCTTACCCGAAGGGGAGTCCAGAAGCAGCCCGGAAGATGCTTCTCCTGCGATGAGTTGTTTCTGCCGGGAGAGCGAAACATAAGCTGGATAGTTCGTGCCCAGCAAGAGTGCACGGCAAAGTAGTCCGGACTCTTCACCGGCCGGGTGCCGCAGCCCAAAATCGGCTCCTGGAGTGAAATCGGTCCAGGCCAGCTGTCCAGGGACGCGCTGCAGCATGGCGAACATCGAATTGTCCTCGGTCAGAATACGGCGAACCGACGCCGTGGCGTACACCCGAAGTGGCTGCAATTCGCGGAGCAGGAGCAGGCCCAGAACCTGGTCTATGTCGGCATTGGCGAGAACTGCTCCGGCAACGGGCGATTGGCGAACACCATCGCGGGGATGAAGGTCGGGATCGCCCTCGATTTGCGAGCGCAGGTCGGGAGAGGCTCCCAGCAGGAACCACGAGTGGGAATCCTCACTAATGGCAATTTGTGCCTGGCCGCGGGGCTTGCCGTGAAAGGTTCCGGAGCGCACGGAACGGCAGTTGGGGCAGGCGCAATTCCACTGGGGAACTCCGCCACCGGCGGCCGATCCAAGGATTTTGACACGCACCCTCGGAGTGTATCAGCGAGCCCTTCATTTTCTCGTCCTTGACTTGCTCCTGGCTTTGCCCTTTACTTTCTTCCACAAAGGGGAACTGCCGGTCTCTACCAGGGTGCCGGGGACATTCGAAATCCATGACAATCGCTGGGAAGGTATCGCTTTTCGTCCTCCTGTCGGTCTTGGGCACCGCTCAGGATGTCCAGACCGAGCCCGCTACAGACGGTCATTTCGTCGTCGCCATCAGCGCCTTTCGGGATTACCCGTTCGCCGTTGGCGAAGGAGTCCGGGAAGTGCGATTGTCGGGGAAATTTAGTGCCCCCGGCGGCAAATCGAACGCAATCATCGTCCTGGTGCTGAACGACGATCAGTATGCCCGGTGGCAGAAACAGCCTCCTAATCCGCCTACCCCGGAAAATGGCGGTGCCTTCTACAGCAGCGGTCGGGTGGACCGAGGAACAGTTAACGTCCAGTTTCCCGACACACCGGCCAACTATCATGTGGTCTTCAACAACCGCCATTCCCCTACTCGAAGAGCATCGAGACCGACCTAACCTGGCGCTGGCTGATTCAGCAGTAGCGCGATCTGCCCGGGTTCGAGATTCAGAAATGCGTCTCGAGGCGGCCGTTTATGGCTTGACGCATGCCTATATCGGAATATATATTATTCGGCGTGGCGCGAGCTTCCACCACCTCCGATGCCTTCAACGCTGTTGCCGAGCCGCGCCGGCGCCAGATTCTGGACTACCTGGCCGGCGCAGAACGTCCGGTGGGCGATCTGGTCGCCAAACTCGGCATCGAGCAGCCTTCGGTGTCGAAGCATCTGAAGGTGCTGCGCGATGTAGGTCTGGTGAGGGTGCGGCGGCAGGGGAGGCACATGTTCTATCGAACCGACGCGGAAGCGCTTCGTCCTCTGCATGATTGGACGAAAACTTTCGAGCGGCTGTGGGCACATCAGTGGACGCGAATCAAAGAACGCGCCGAAGAAAAAGCCAAAGTTTCGAGCAACGAATAAAACTCAAGGAGGAAAGATGAGCGTCAGTCCGACGTTCCCTGGAGTCGAAAATTTGACCCTGACCATCACTCAGGAGATTCACGTACGCGCCAGTCTGGAGACGACGTTCGAGGCGATCCTCGAACAAATCGGGCCGGAGAATGAGACCCCGGAACGAAAGATGCCGATGAAGATTGAAGCCTGGCCTGGCGGACGCTGGTTCCGCGATCTGGGCGACAACAATGGACATTTATGGGGGCACGTGCAGGCGATCAAGCAGCCAACCCTGATCGAGATCACCGGACCGCTATTCATGTCCTCCGGGGTCGTCTCCAACTTGCAGTACCGCCTGAGCGAGGACGGTGGCGGCACTCTGATCAAGTTCCATCACCGGGCCTTTGGAATGATTCTGGACGAACACCGGCGGGGAGTGAACCAGGGGTGGAGCCACATGAACGACCGAATCAAGGCCAAGGCGGAACGCGGATCACGCTAAGGAGGTTTCGATGTGTCCTGCTTGCATGGCAAGCGCGGGATTAGTGGTGGGCAGCATCTTGTCGACCGGAGCTGTTGCGGCGCTGGTCGCGAAGGTTCTGCGCCAGACGAACAATTCCAAGAGCAATTCAAAAGCAAAGGAGCAATGAAATCATGACAACTGCGCCGAGTGCGAAGGTTGGAACCAAGGTCGTGTCGCAGGAAGAATGGCTTGCTGCGCGCCGGGAACTGCTGGCAAAAGAGAAGGAGTTCACCCGGTTACGCGACGAACTGAGCCGCAAACGCCGCGAACTGCCTCGAACCAAGGTCATGAAGTCATACGTGTTCGAGGGTGCCAACGGGAGCCAGACCCTGGCGGATCTGTTCGACGGGCGCGGCCAGCTGATCATCTACCATTTCATGTTTGGCCCGGGATGGAAGGAAGGATGCCCGAGCTGTTCATTCCTGGCAGACACCTTCGACGGCGCCAGCATGCATCTGGCGCAACGGGACACAGCGTTCGCGGCGGTGTCGCGGGCGACGCTGCCGGAGATCGAGGCCTTCAAAAAACGGATGGGATGGAAATTCAACTGGGTTTCCTCGTTCGGAACTGATTTCAATTACGATTTCCGCGTTTCCTTTACGAAGGACGAAATGGGCAGCGGCAAACCGATCTACAACTTCGGCACGCAAACGTTTCCTTCGGAGGAAGGACCGGGAGCAAGCGTCTTCTACAAGACCGGCGGCGACATCTTTCACACCTACTCGACCTACGCTCGGGGCCTCGACATCCTGCTTCCCACCTACAATTTTCTTGACTTAACGCCGAAAGGGCGCGACGAGGATGCGCTGCCGCACTCCATGGCCTGGGTTCGGCACCACGACCGCTACAGCGACGGGAAAATGGTGGATATCAAGAAGCTGGCATCACGCTGAAGCGGGCCTTCGAAAGATAACCAACGAGAAGCACACACAAGTCGAAACAGCAACTCAGACCATGCTGAGTAAATTTAACCAAGAGGCCGCTATCACAAAGCGGGCACTGGAGAGCGTACCAGCGGGACAAACTGACGTGGCGGCCTCATCAAAAGTCGATGTCGCTCGGCGAGCAGGCCATGCGCGTGGCCACAATACCCGGTGGCGTGTCAAAGCTCGCGATGCAGGATTCGTTCGACGCCACGCAGGGAAGTTTCCTTCCGCCAACTCCCAACCACCTCGCGGAAATCCTCGCTGCCCTTGAGCCGAGCGTTCGCGACGCCGAGGGTCGGCTGAGCGGAATGACCGACGACCAGGCCAAAGCCAACTGGCGCCTGATGCGGAAAGACCAGGAGATTTTCAGCCAGCCTCGCAGTCGGTCTATCTACGCTTGCTGGACGTTCCGGTTCCGGTGATTTACGGGCGCAGTGCGGACGACAACCCGTTCGCCTGAATCGAACGTAATAGCTGGGGTTGACGAGATTGCGCTATTTGTACGATACCGTTGCAGGAAAAGTGAACCCAGGTTCCGCGTGGCCGCGATTGCGGTTGAATATGCTGTTTTAGCTTGCATTCGCAGGGGAATTGCGCCCATACTCGACGGACTCCTCCCGCAAGGGCGTCCGGCCCTCCCCCGCCCTCCCCAAACATCCGGCCAGAATTTGAGGCGTTTGCCGCCGAGCGGCACAGCTAACCCTTCTGCGGCCTGGAGGCAACGGCCCCTAAGGAGATCACTTGTTATACGGCCATTGCGGCTTGCTGAACAGGCCGCCATCGATCCAAATGGTTTGCCCGCTGATGAACGACCCTGCCTTGCTGGCGAGAAAAACAACAACCGGGGCAATGTCGGCGACCGTGCCGACCCGACCGAGAGGAGTCAATTTAGCCCAGGTGCCGGCGTAGTCGGGATCTTCCAGTCTGGTCCGGTCGGATTCGATCGAACCCGGCGCGAGGCAGTTCACCCGGATCCCATAAGGTCCCAGCTCCACGGCAGCTTCTTTGGTGAACATTTCGATGCCGCCTTTGCTCGCGGTGTAAGCCACCAGAGACGGAAATGCGAGCTTGTTGCAGCCGGAGCCGAGGTTCACGATCGATCCGCCGCCGTGGTCTTTCATGCGTCTCGCGGCTTGCTGCGTGCAGAGGAAACAACCTTTCAGGTTCGTGTCAACCACCAGGTCCCATTCTTCCTCGGTCACGTCCAGGAGAGGCTTCCAGGTCTGGACTCCCGCATTGTTCACCAGGATGTCGAGGCGGCCGAAGGCCGCGATTGCGCGTTCGAACATAGCCGCAACCTGAGAGCTGGAACGAATATCGGCCTCGATGGGCAGCGCCTCAACCCGCAATGCGCGAAGTTCGGCAATGGTCGCTTCCACCGTGGAGGGCGATTCGTCGAAGTAATTCAGCGCTACGTGGCATCCGTTGCGTGCCAGTTCGAGGGCGATTTCTTTGCCGATACCGCGGCTGGCGCCAGTCACCAGCGCAGCCTGGCCTTGCAGCATAGTCACCTCTTTGGGACTGCACAGAATAACAGCGAAAATGCCCAGACAAGGCTAAGCCTCCGGAGCCCGTTCCTGGCGAAGAGCCAAAAGCCGGCGGGCGGCTAGTTCACAGAACATGAGCCGGGACCGCGGGGATCGCCGCAGGACCCGCAGGGCCCCGCCGCGGACCTCGCAGGCGCCGAACCCTTCGCCGAGACCGCAAACACGGACAGTTGAGGTTCCAACTTGGTGGCATGGCACTTGGGGCACTCGGCCTTGTCCTTGCCGTAGACGAGAGCTTCAAATTGGTGGTTGCACTCTTTGCAGATGTACTCGTAGATGGGCATGGGCTCGCTCCGAATATGGGTCTATTAGAATCAATTTGTGGAAAGTTCGCAAATCAACGACATGGCGGCGGGAACCGGGGTAAGTCCGTTCCGGCCCCACCGCTGGTTGCGTGGCGGGCACGTGCAGACGCTGGCCAGTTTCGTGCTGCCACGGAGCATTCATCTCCCTCCCGCCGAAGACCGGCTCATCGAGGTGGCGCCCGGTATCAGTGTGCGTTGCCGGTGCTACTGGTGCGGCGGAAAGGAAGACCACGCGGAGCGGCTGACGTTGATCGTGGTGCACGGGCTCGAGGGTTCACACCAGTCTCAGTACATGCTGGGAGTAGCGCGCAACGGCCTGACGGCGGGAATGAACGTCGTGCTGATGAATCAGCGCAACTGCGGTGGCACGGATCAACTTGCCCCCACCCTTTACAACTCAAGCCTCTCGGCAGATGTGGCCGCGGTGGCAAACAGCGTGGTGGAAAACCACGGAGTATCGCGCTTCGCGCTAGTCGGTTTTTCGATGGGCGGCAACCTGGTGCTGAAGCTGGCGGGCGAATGGGGCCGCCGTGGTCCGGCACAGTTTCGGGCGGTGGCGGCGGTGTGTCCGGCCATGGATCTGGCGGCTTCGGCCGATGCACTGCACCAGCCGGCGAACCGCATCTACGAGTATTACTTCCTGATGCAGCTGTTCCGGCGACTGCGCAGCAAAGCGAAGTTTTTTCCGCAACACTTCGATCCGTCACGGCTGCACGGCGTCTCCAGCCTGCGCCTCTTCGATGACCGCGTCACTGCTTTCTACTGCGGATTTGCCGGAGCGGACGACTACTATGCCCGCGCGGCAGCGGCGAACGTCGTCGACCAGATCGCGGTGCCGACTTTGATTCTTCATGCCGCGAACGATCCCTTCATCCGAGTCCGGCCGGAAACGCGGGAACGGATTCTGGGGAATCCAAATATTACGTATGTAGAAACTGAGGATGGCGGGCATTGCGCCTTTCTCGGCGAACGCAATGGCAACGGAGACGACGGCCGGTGGGCAGAGCAGGAAGTGGTGAAGTTTGTCAGCAGATTCGCCTAAAGCCTGAGTTCAAGTCTGATTCATGCAGAAAGTTTGGGTTGAAGTGGGACACCGCGAGTTTTCATCCATCCCTTGGTGTGGGTGCGAATGTAGGCCAGCGCCAGCATCGCGAGAGTGATCACGAGCAAGCCCGCTGAGGCGGCGCCAATCCCGACTCCGCGCTTTGGTAAGATCGAGAAGCGACCGTAGACGAATTCGATGTGCACCCAGTAGACAAGCAGTGACGCCTGCCCCAGAAGAATGAGAGGGCTGAAGCCCCACTGGCCCAGTCCCCAGCGGCACCAGGCGTAGCTGGCGGTCACGATCACCAGTAACAATCCCAGGCGAATCAGGAAGAAGTTCGGGCTGGTGTGCCAGAAATCGTAGACCGGATAGACCTGTCGGGGCTGGGCATCGAGCCAGCGGGCGACCTCAACCATCAGGACTCCCGCACCCCCGAGCGATAGAAAAACCGCGCCCTCACGGGAACGTGCACCAGAGGTCTGGAGAATGAATCCCACTGCCAGGCCAGCGAAGGCAAAGGCCGTCCAGGGGAAAATGGGGAATAACCATGCCTGCGGAATGCCCAGATTGTGGACTCCGTTGATGTAGGACTCAAGCGGCCAGGGCAACCAGCGAGGCCGCCAGCTCGTCCAGAGAAGCGGAGTTAGCAGCGAGATCAGCAGCGCGCTGGCAGCGGCGGTGAGGATCAGGGCGGTATGTGCGCTGGCCGGCCCGGCCTGCCCAAGCGGTTGCTGTCTCCCCATATTCCCTGCCGATACCGACAGGACGAGCCAGGACACAACGCCCATCAACATCATGGACACGCCGATGGTGTTGAGTATGTCGACGCGCAGAAGATCGCTTCTGGGTGCCCATCCCCAGCCGAGCAGGTACTCTTGCAGGCGGAACAAAAGGCCGAAGGCGAAGATTTCGGCGCCGCGGCGGATCGTGGTCCGGCCAATCTGGCCCGGGGAAATATCTTTCCGACGAAGCTTGTCCGTCACCAGCGCAAACGAGATTCCTGCCAGAAACAGAAACAGCGGCGCCGGGAACGTTCCCCCTAGCTGCGAATACATCAGAAAGCGCGTCTGGCGGGCCGTGCCGCCGAGCCAGGAGTCGTAGCAGTGAGTCTGGAACATCAGCACGCAGGCCAGGCCGCGCATCCAGTCGATGTAGGCAAGGCGCGGTTTGACGTCGTCGGGTTGCGGCATGCCGATGTAAAAGCGGCAGTATACGGCACGGAATGGAATGCCGCGTAAGGCCGGTTGCGATCCTGCCCACACCGGCATGGAACCGTCTTCCCCGAGGTTAAACACCGAGCCGAACCGCGAAACGTCGGGAGTTCCGCATGCACTATTGACTCTCTGTCTTCCATGCAACCTTTGGTGCAACATCCCCAATCCAATGGGGATAAGTTTCGTTTAAGCTACCAATTACCGAGTACCGGAACCCATCTGCCGGAGTCCCTCCTATGCGAAATCTGAAAGTGTCTTTGCCCGTGTTGCTGATTACCTGCCTTTCTAGCCTGAGTTATTCCGCCACACCCGACCGGATCACCGGGGCGGTGAACAACGGCCAGACCGTCGCGTTGCCACATAACGTCCACTACCGGGCTCTTCCCGAGTACGATCGGGGACCGGTCGATCCCGCACTCCGTCTGGGCTACATCACATTGCTTACCGTGCCCTCCGTCAGCCAGCAGAAAGCCCTGAAGCAACTCGTGGCCGACCAGCAAAACCCCAATTCGCCCAGCTACCACAAATGGCTGACGCCCGAACGGTATGCCGATCGTTTCGGCCTGAGCCACGGCGACGTGCAGAAGATAACGGCATGGCTGAAGTCGAAGGGGTTCCAGATCGAGTATGTCGCCCGCGGCCGTAATTGGGTTGCTTTCAGCGGAACCGCGGCTCAGGTCCAGAGCGCTTTGGGAACCGAAATTCACAGCTACGATGTGGACGGCGAGTCGCACTATGCCAACGCCACCGCGCCCGCGATTCCGGCCGCGCTGGCGGGCGTGGTGTCGGGTTTTGGTGGACTGCACGATTTCCGCCCCAGACCGCTGGGAGTTCGGCGGGCGCACCCGGATTACAACAGCACCAACTACGGAGATTTGGCAGCACCCGGTGACATTGCGACGGTGTACGACATCAATGCGCTATACACAGCCGGGATCGACGGAACGGGGCAAAAGTTGGTGGTGGCAGGACAGACCGACATTTACCTTGAAGATATCAATGACTTCCGATCCGGGTTCAGTCTTTCGTCGATCACTGGATGCACTGTCGACTCAACGACCGACCTGATCACGTCCTGCGATGCAAGCAATTTTCAGTATGTGCTCGTTGGGACCGATCCCAAAAAGCCCTCCGCGGGCGACCTGGCCGAGTCAGACCTCGACCTTGAGTGGGCGGGTGCAATCGCCCGCAACGCGCAAATCATTTTCGTGAATGGTCAAACCGCCGGAGGGGCTTTTGACGCCTACTACAATGCTATCGACAACAATCTTGCGCCGGTGATCAGTTTGAGCTATGGGGTTTGCGAGCTGGGGGACGCTGGAGCTATTACCGCCGACGAGGCAGAACTGACCAAAGGCAACTCTTTCGGAATTACGATTGTGAACTCTTCGGGGGATACTGGTGTTGCCGATTGCGATCCAAACAATAGCACGATTGCCGTTCAGGGGCTGTCTGTCGGTTATCCAGCCAGCAGCCCGGAAGTGACCGGCGTCGGCGGATCCGCGATTCCACTGGCGGACATTAACAATGGAGCCAACGCCGGGACTTATTGGGGAACGACGGGCTCCAATGGCGGTACCGCTAAGTCCTACATTCCGGAGCAGGGCTGGAACGACGTCGACGAGATCTTCCAGTTCTGCCAGCAGAACTCCGGGAATCTCTTCTGCACGCAAGGCGGCAATCCGGCCGTTAGTGGGTGGGTTTCGATTACCACCCCAATGGCGGCGCAGACTGATATCGCCATTTCGTCCTCTGGCGGCGGCGCCAGCAACTGCTCCACGACCAATGGGAGCGGAGTCTGCACTGGCGGCTTCCCACAGCCTGCATGGCAGACCGTGACGGTTTCCGGACAGGCGAGCGCGCGCTTCTCTCCAGATGTTTCGCTTCTGGCATCCCCATTTTACCCGGGTTACATCGTTTGCACGCAGTTATCGGAGTTGGGCATCACAGGAACCGGCAGCAGTTGCGCAAGCGGCATCTCGAATTCTGTCGAGAACAACGGCTCGGTCTTTGGCGGCACGTCGGTTTCGGCTCCGGTGTTTGCCGGGATTGTGACGCTGCTCAATCAGTACCTCGCCGGACCTGCCTCGCCAGGCTTGGGGAATGTCAACCCAACTCTCTACAAGCTGGCGGGGACGCCGGCGAACGGCGCCTTCCATCCAGTGAAGACCGGCGATAACACAGTCTTTTGCACACCCGGCACGCCGTCGGCTCAGCCGGTTGCGCTCCGGTGTCCATCTGGCGGGTCCTTTGGCTACCTTGCCTCGAACGCAGACGCCACAACCGGCTTTAATCTTGTAACCGGCCTCGGTTCAGTGGATGCCAACGCGCTGGCCGTTGCTTGGGATGCCACGCGAACTCCCACCACCACGTCGCTTTCATCTTCGACAGCGCAGACCTACCAAAGCGGCAGTGTCACTCTGACCGCCACTATTGTCCCCTCATCGGCTGCCGGGAGCGTGACCTTCACGAACGGGTCGACGGCCCTTGGGACGGCTGCCTTTTCAGGCGGAGGGACCGCAGCTCTTACGACCACAGCCTTGCCCGTCGGGCCGAACAGCATCACTGCAACCTATAGTGGCAACGGGGTGCTAAAGGGCTCAACCTCGTCCGCAACGACCGTGACGGTGATGCCGGCCTTCGCTCTGACTCTCACCACTGCAAGTTTCAACGTGGCGCAAGGGTCTGCGGTTGACGTGCCCGTAACTTTGGCATTGACTAACGGCTTTAGCGGGACGGTCACCTTTACCTGCAGCGACCTGGCATCTGAGTCCGTTTGTACACCGCCACCGGCGACCAACGCGTCGAGCAACGTCAGCTTCCACGTCACTACCACCGCGGCGACGGCCTCGCTGCGCAGGCCTGGCGACAGTGGCTCACGATTCTTCTACGCGATGCTGCTTCCCGGACTGTTCGGCATCCTGTTGACGACGGGATCGCGCAAGCGCTCGCTTCGGGGCATGCGGATGCAGGGCTTGATCTTGATCCTGGGAATTTCGACGTTGTGGCTGGGCTCCTGTGGCGGCAGCAGTAACAGCTCCCAAGGCAATCCAGGAACGCCGAAGGGCTCGTACACCATCGCCGTAACCGGGACCTCGGGCGCCGCGACCAGTTCCGCCAAGTTCACGATCGTGGTGCAGTAAACCCCCAGCTCATAAAGAAAATGCGCCCGTTTCCGCCCGGGCGCTTTTTTATGCTCGAGATGCGTTGAGGATCGTCTCCACCTGAGCCTGCCAGGCTGCAGGCGAAGTATGCAGGGCGCGCCCCAGGAAACTGGACCGCACCTCCAGGACCTCAGGCAGCTTGCGCGCGGCGATGGCGTAGCGGTGGAAGCGGGGATCCAGGGCAAGCTCGTCGTCGGAAAGGTAGATCGGGCGGCGCCGGAAGTTGAGCATGGCGAGCACACGGCTCAGGCGCCCGATCGACGACTCCACCACTGACGCTGCCCGGCCTGGGTCGGCGAGCTGCGCAGCTTGAGCCGGGTCCACCAGGCGGAAGAAATACGTAGCCCTGCCGGACCGCGAACTCGCCTCCCAGGCGACCACGTTCGCGGGCGCGGAAGCACTCGCCTTCGCCGCCAGGGGAAACAGGAACCAGTAAAGGGTTTCGGGGCCGGTGGCGTCGGCGTCCGGGGATGCGCTGCCGGAGTCGGGCGTTTCTTCGCCTGAACTCTGCGCGTCGCCATCGCTCTCGGCGTCCTCCTTGCGGATCAATTTGAACCCGGCGTAGCCCATCCCACCGGCGCTGCGGGCCACCAGAGCATCGTAGAAAGGCTTCAGGTTCTCGTCGACAGCGTTGGCGGCGAGCGCTGCGGGAATTTGCTGGTGGATGGCCGCCAGCTTGGCCAAGGCCGCAGAGTGCCCCTCGCGGAGCAAGCCCGCGCACGACCGAAGCTGGTCGGGGTCGAGAAAGGGCAGCCGCACGTGCAAGGCTTGCGCCGTCTTGGTAGCAA
>Ga0075030_100003131_pt1 | contig 15084 bp, 11 predicted proteins | sample LitLauG_LLR_2012_FD_71393 | JGI IMG/M metagenome (GOLD analysis project Ga0075030, IMG submission 71393) | Freshwater sediment microbial communities from Pennsylvania, USA - Little Laurel Run_MetaG_LLR_2012 | ecosystem: Environmental > Aquatic > Freshwater > Creek > Sediment | place: USA... | reverse complement strand
TGGCTAACTCTCAGGCCCCTCCGACGGGTCCTTCAACGTGATCAACCCTCCCGGCGGATAGTCCTCCGCCTTTAGAGGGGCTTCGGTGATGGGGTTGATTTTCAATACCTCACCGCTGCGCAGTCCTTGGATCGTCAAACTCTGACCTTCGACTGCCACGACTTTATAAGTTTCGCCGAAGATTTCCGATTTGGGGTCCATAATGCCAATTTAGATGCCCGACCCCAAAGAATGGACACCGCGAAAAATCTTTATTTCTTTGAAGTTACACAACTTGAAAGAATCGTCGGGACCGGCAAAAGCATCAGTTCGCGCGGCGCAAAGTCCGGGCGCCGAGGCCCTCGCCTGAGGGAAGTCGAAGGCCGATCGCCCGCCTACCTTTACCTCGAATCTCTCCGACCCCTACGGGGTCACCGTAAATATCGAGGAACTCGTAGCGCTGCCGCCTGTTGTCATAAGGGTGATCCTGCCACTCTTAGCACAGATTACAGGTTTCAATCCAAGCAGCGGGAAGGTCGTCACGGTTGTGACGATCACAGAGCCTGTGGTGGAAGTCTGGGATTCAAAACCAGCGCCTAAAGGCGCATTGATTCTGCAGCCTTTACGGCACGCATAAATGCGTGCCCTGATACAAGTCGCACTTCCACCACGGGCTGCTAAGGCTCACTGGCCGGTGTTATAGGTCGCGAAATTCGAGCACGTGATCCCGGTTTTCGGAACCGTGAGCGTGGACAGCACGCCCACCTTTCCCGATTTCGCCACCGATTGCGTCTGCGCGATCGTCGTCGACGGTTCGGTCACTGGTTGAGATACCGACCATAGGGACTTTATGGAATTCCCGGTGGTTAACCAGGCATTCCAGGTGGCGGCCACCGGCGTCGCCAGCGTAAAGTCCATGGTCAATATACCGGAAGTCGGGTTATAGCTGAGCGCGTCGGTCAGGGCGCACGTCAACGTGATCTGTTTGCATTTTCCGACCAGGCATGAAACGTCGAGGGTGTACCCGACCGCCACATCATTCCCTGCTGCATAAACTACGACCAGATAATTCGCGTTGAGCGTCGGCGTCACATCGATCGACGTCGTAGTACCGCAACAGGGATAACTCGTGCACGCTGTGCCGACCAAAGTCCCATCGGGCTGATAGACCGACTCGCACACGTTGTACCCAGGATTGGACAGTAGGCTCAGGGCAACCTGATAAGTTCCGGTCGTCACGCCAGCAAACAGATATGCTTCCTGAGCAGTCGGAGCGCTCACTAGCCCCGTCAAGCTATTCGCAAGCACCGTTGGCTGGGCATCTGCGGGCGCGGGACTGATTCGCTCCAGGGTAAGGTCGTAGGGCATGGTTCCATTCGTCAACTCTTTCAGATCGATCGTGTACATCCCGCCGACGGTCAGGTTAATGTTAGTACTAACCGCCGACCCGCAGCACGGATAAGACGTACACCCGGTATATATGGCAGTGCTGTTGTTTGGGGCATACAAAGACATGCAGATATTGGAGGCCGTACTGCCGTTGAACCCCAAGATCAAGCTCCAAACGTCTCCCGGAGACGCTGTAAACACGAACGAATCAATGTCACCAGTCGTATAGAGGTTGCAATTGCTTCCCGAGTAGGTAATGCCGGAAGCGATTGAAACGCCAGTCGCCGGCTCCTTTGGGCAATTCTTGATCGTCGTAGCTGCCCAACCCTTGCTGGGAAGAAAGACCATTGCAAACAGGAGCACCGCCAATAACCAACGAATATTTGTGGATAACCGCATAGGACTACTCCTTCCTTGGGACTATGCCCGTCAGATTGCCCAGAAGACATAAGTGCCCTTTAGCCACGCGCCCCGCGTGACCCCGGTGCAACCCTTAAGAATTGACGTTTTGCTGAGTTGTACTCCGCTCGGATCCAAGGGAGCGTGATTACACGCGCGGATGCTAGCACGACTCTTGGCGAAAAAGCTGAGATGAGCGGGAAAATGATATGAACTTCGTATGAAATCACCGACTTAACGACTCGGTACTCAGCGATCAGAGTGATCCGCGGTGTTTCACCACAGGGGACACTGGGGCGGCACGGCGGAAAGAGGTTGCGAAAAAAGTACCTCGCACCTCCAAGAACGTACCTCAGCGGCTAAAGCCGGTTGATTTGGCTGCGCTTACGGCACCAGTAGAACTCGTGCCCTTCCCAAAACCGACCGTGAATCGAGTTTTTCCGCAAACTCTGGAAGCCGTGTCCTTTCAAAGCGGAGCACGGAGCGCGGTTTTCGCAGGCTATGAAAACCTTGCCCCTTCCAGAACCATTTATGAGATCGCTTCGGAGTACTGGCTTCAAGGCACCAGATTCCCCACCGGGACATACTCCGACTTGCATCCCACCAAACAGCGCACCTTTTGAAACGCGGCCTGCTCGCCGGCGCTCAGGGCATGGGCGTCTTTTCCGCTCTGGTAGAACCGTTCGTGGGCGCTGCGAAATTCATCACCGCCGGCAAATGCCGCGATCAATCGAAAGTTCTTATCGAACTCGTACCAGATCTTGCACCCCAAGGGAGTGATGCATTCCGCCACCGTCAGTCGAAGCGCGCCATGCTCGACAATGGGCTCGATCGCGGCATTGAACTGGAACAATGCGCGGTTCAAGTCGCTCCGGGGAAACAACAAGCGCAGCCGCTCTTGCGCTTCGCCCATGCCTTGAATTTGAAAGCCGGGTCGTGTCTCCTTCGACGCCCCAAACACCCGGTCGGGATCCAATATGATCAACGTGGCCTGATGATCGTACTCGCTGGCCCCGGCTGCAATGATCTCCTGCCGCCCATCGCCATCCAGGTCAGCTAACACCATTGAACCTAGTCCACCGGAGTGCCAGTACTCGGAAACTGTCTTACCGTTCGGATCGAGCAGCGCGATCTGGCTTGGCCACCATGGATCGTGCTGACTCAGCACAACGATCCGCGCCGGCCGCTTCTCGGTCGCTTTCAAAACTCCAAACGCATGGGTTTTGTAGGTCGCCGGACTTCCGGCCAATTCCGGGAGCTCTCGGCCCGGAGTCCATCTCCATTTCTCCTTGCCCCGATCCGAATAGCAGATGAGGACCGAAGAATGGGGCTGTTGGCCGCCGGCGGGGGAGTACAAAAACAGGACACTGGTGTGGCCCTTCCCCTCCAGATCTTCGAACCAGATCCGTGATTCCAGTCCCTTCTGGTAGTACCAATCCGGCCCGAACCCGTCGGGGAACGTTTTGCTCCACAACTCCGTCCCGTCCGCGTCCATGATCCGCAAGACAGAGCCGTCGATGCGTCCAAACTTCGGATGCGGCACCGAAAGCACTCGCAAGAACACGTACGCGACGATTCCAATCAGAACGCAAAGGGCAGCGATGCTTCCGATGATCGTGAGAGTCTTGGAAGGCATCGCCGGAAGGTCTTCCGCTTCTCGATCGTGCGCATTGGTTCGGGGTTCGGCCACCATCCATGGCAGTTCGCGATTCGCATCTCCTGTCCCGGCCGCCCGTCTCGGCAGGCTGATCACGATGGGATCGGCCGCGCCTTCCTCTTCGTAGTAAGTCTTGAGCGCATGCCGGAGCCGGTTCATCTCTGTGGCCACGTCGGCCGGCCGCTTGGTGCGCGTCTCGGTTGGCCACAGCTCGCGGATCACCAGCTCACTCGTGGTCCCTCCAGGCGAGTCCGTGTTCTCGTGGAGAGCCTGCAGCAACTTTCTCAGTTGACTCTTCCCAGAGAAACTGCGGCTGCGCAGGATCTTTTCAATCTGCTGGCGGACAGCAATGGCGTTCATACTTCGGCGACATCAGATATACACCTCAGGGAATGTCCCTCGCCAGTCGCATCCTCTGCGCTCGTCTGTGGCCTTCGTGGAATTCCGTTGCCAGATGTAAATCTGCAACCACCACGATCGAACCTGAATCTCACTCTTCATTGAACCCTAAGAAAGGCCAATCCCATGTCGAAGACGCAGCACACCAGCACACTCCCGGAGGAGCTCGATCGAGCGAGCGAAATCAATCTCACCGTCACCGGACGCAAGAGCGGACGCAAATCCACCCGACCTGTCTGGTTCGTCTTTGAAAATGGAAAAGTCTACTTGCTGCCGGTGAGCGGATCGAACACGCAGTGGTACCAGAACGTGCTAGCTAACCCAAGCCTGGAGATCGAAGCGCACGGCGCGAAGGGAACCTTCCGAGCGGCTCCAACCACCGACGCGCAGGGAGTCAAGAGTGTGGTGGAAAAATTCCGCGAGAAATATGGAGCAGGGGATGTGAAGAAGTACTACTCAAAATTCGATGCGGCTGTCCTAGCCGAACCGGCGTAATTGGCAGCGGCTACGCCGCCTGCGACTTTGGGAGGAACTCTTCTATCAGCGCTCTGTAGCGCGGCGTAAGGCGCATCTCTGTCGCGTGCCGCTCCAGCGTGCTCTGCGGATCGCTCGCTTTTTTCAGCGCGTACCGCAGATAGGAGAGCCGCATCAACCAAATTGCGTGTTCGAGATCGCGCTCGCGCCGTAGCTGGAATGTAGCCCACCCTGAGTTCGGCACCCACCGATGCTGCTCCGCCAACCCATCGACCAGCAACATATCGCGAATCGGGCGCGGGAACGGAATGTCCAGCGTCCCACCGGCATGCATATGCCCGACCTCCGCGCTACCGAACCGATACTCTCTGCCACCAAAACGGTGCGGATGCGACGTCACCCCCACCCAAGACATAACTTCCCTATCAAAATGTTCGATGGATTCCATGTCTCAAGCCCTCAACATCGCTTTCGATGCCTGCGGACGTCAGCTCGATTCACGGCGTGTCGGGAAATCTGCCGCAGGGCTGTCCTTCAGGTCGAGTGCGAACCTCAGCGGCTGAAGCCGTCATTGATTTGAACCGACTCGCGGTGCGGCTTGAAGCCGCACCCTTTCGAATAGGCTATCCCAGGCGCCTTTTTCAGCAAGCTGTTCAGCCGCCGAGGCGCTCTCTCCTGATAAGGTAAATTGTTCTGTTCCCCCCCAGAGAGCAGCCGGTGAGCAAGTTAAAAACAGTCTTCCTGATCGCCCTCACGTTCTCGGCCCTTATGCCGTTCGCTCGCGGACAGCAAACGCGTGTCGAAGGCAGCGTGCGCGACTCAAGCGGGGCGATCGTCGTTGGGGCGTCCGTGCGCTTGGTCGCGGGAGCGTTCCAATCGGAAGTGAAAACCGACGCCGCCGGCAACTTCGCTTTCCTCTCCGTTCCGGGCTCGTCGGGATCGGTAGAGATAACGCAGCCGGGATTCGAAGCAGCACACCAGAGCTGGACTGCGGGCCAATCCAGCCTGCAGATCGTACTTAAGCCCACACCCAATAAAGAAGACGTGACCGTCTCCGCCACCCGCACGGAGTTACGGCTCTCCGAAACCCCGGGTAGCACCGTTTTGCTTTCGACTACCGACGTGTCTTCGACTCCGGCGCTGCGCGTGGACGACGTGCTGCGGCAGGTCCCAGGCTTCTCGCTCTTTCGCAGATCCGACAGCCGCACTGCCAACGCTTCAAACCAGGGCGTGTCGCTGCGAGGCCTGGGTGGCACCGCCTCCAGTCGCGCCCTGGTGCTTGAAGACGGATTTCCGGTGGTCGATGCTTTCGGCGGCTGGGTCTACTGGGATCGCGTGCCCCGAGAGGCGATTTCCAACGTGGAAGTGTTTCGGGGCGGTGCTTCGAATCTCTACGGGAGCGATGCTCTAGGCGGAGTCATCCAGTTCGTCACCCGCCAGCCGTCCGCTCCCGCGTTTATCATGGAGACTTCCTACGGCAAACTGAAAACTCCCGACCTCTCCTTCTGGACCGGCACTCGCACCGGCAAGTGGGACTTGTCGCTCAGTTCCGAACTGTTCCGCACCGACGGATACATTCTCGTGCCCACCTGGCAACGCGGAACGGTCGACACTGTCGCCAATTCCAAAGACGCCGCCATCGAAGCCAACATCGGCCACGAACTCGGCGCCAACGGCCGCATCTTCGGGCGCGGCACTTTCTACACCGAGCTCCGCCACAACGGTACTCCGATCCAAACCAACGACACGCAGTTAGCCGAAGGCGCCGTTGGACTCGACAAACAGTTCGGCAATGACTCGCTCATGTTCCGCGCCTACGGATTAGTCCAGGGCTACGACCAGCGATTTTCTTCCGTTGCCCCGGGCCGCGCGACCGAATCCCTCACCGACATTCAATACGTTCCAGAACAAGTGGGCGGCGGAGCCGTGCAGTGGACTCACCTTCTGGGAACGCATCAGACACTGATCGGCGGCGGTGACTTGATGGAAGTCATGGGCGCCAGCGACGAGCAGTTTTTCACCGCTGGAACTCACACCCGCAACACAGCGTCCGGCGGACGGCAGCGCATCCTCGGAATCTTCGGGGAGGACCTCATCCGCTTTAACAAATGGACGATCACCATCGCCGCCCGCGTCGATGACTGGAACAACTTCAACGCCACCTCATACTGCACGCCGGTGTCGGGCACTTGCACTTCGCCGAGCGGCCCGTTTCCCCAGCGGAGCGACTTCGCTTTCAGTCCGCGCTTCTCGGTCTTACGATCGCTGAACGATCACGTGTCGGTGACCGGCTCCATGTACCGCGCCTTCCGCGCGCCCACCCTCAACGAGCTCTACCGCACCTTTCGGGTTGCCAATGTGCTTACGCTGAATAATCCAACGCTGAATGCCGAGCGATTGACCGGCGCAGAAGCGGGAGTCAATGTCGCCGCAGTCGACCGCAAACTGAATCTTCGCGGAACTTTTTATTGGAGCGACATCGTCGATCCCGTCCAAAACGTCACCATCAATCCCACCGCCAGTCCCGTGCTTCGGCAGAAGCAAAATGCTGGGCGCATACGGTCGCGCGGAGTCGAACTCGACGGTGTCTTGCGCTTGAATTCCAACTTCCAGATCTCCGCCGGATACGAGTTCACCGACGCGACCATCGTGAACTACACCGTACCTGCGGGTGAAATTTCGCTGCTCGGCAAGAACGTTGCACAGGTCCCGCGCCACGGATTCACCTGGGAAGCGCGTTACTGGAATCCTTCGAAGCTGCTGGTCAGCATGCAAGGACGCTTCGTCGGCAATCAGTTCGACGACGATCAGAATCTCTACCCCCTGGGACGCTTCTACACTATGGATTTCGAAATCGGACGCAACGTTACACGCAACGTAGAAGTCTTCGCGGCTGCGGAGAACTTGCTCAACGAGCGGTACAAGATTGCCAACACGCCGGTCGCTGGCGGCGGATCGCTGTTCAATATCGGCCCGCCGATCATGTATCGCCTCGGAGTGCGCATGAACTTCCCAGCCGCGCGCTGACCGTCGTTCTCGCGCGATGTTCCATGTACAATTCGTCCCAATTTCGATTAGCCCACAAGGTGCACATGTCTCCAGACCAAATCCTTCTTGACGCTCTCCTCGATTCGTGGGACCGCAACAACACCATCGTGGTCAACCTGCTGCGCGCGGTTCCGGAAGACGCGCTTGCAGTCCGTGGGATGAAGGGCAGTCCCTCGATCGCGGAGTTGTTCGGTCACCTGCACTACGTACGCCTGGTCTTCCTTTCCGAAGACGCACCGGAGTTCGCAAGAAATCTGCCCGAGAAAGAATGGTTCGCCGAAGCTGACCGCGATCGGATGGCCGAGATGCTCAACGACAGCGCCCAGGCCGTGCGAGACGCTGTGAAGAATCGAGTCGAGGCTGGAGCAGGCATGATCCTTCATTACGATCACCCCATCCTGATGCTCCAGCACATGATCTGGCACGAGGGCTATCATCACGGTCAGATCAAGCTGGTCCTCAAACTCGCTGGTCGCCCATTCAGCGACGAAGAAGTGGGGCCACTCACGTGGGACGTCTGGATGAACAAGACCCCGCACAAACCAATGGTGACCGACTGATCCAACTATGAACACGCTCTCCGGATGGGAAAACTTCTACGTGATCGTCGGATCTTCGGCCGGCGCGCTCATCGGACTGCAGTTCGTCGTCATCACCCTGCTCGCCGACCGGCCGATGGGACCCGGCCAGGAGCAGGCTGGCGCCGCTTTCGGCACTCCTACCATCGTTCATTTCTGCGCCGTGTTGTTCCTGGCCACGATTCGTAACCGCTCCCTGGGATCAGCTCTCCACCCCCGCCTCGGTCTGGGGACTGCTCGGTCTTACGGGCGTTGTATACGAGGTCATCGTCGCCCGCCGCATGCGAGCACAAACGTCATACCGTCCTGAGCTCGAGGATTGGTTGTTCCATTTCATCCTGCCATTTATCGCATATGCGACGTTGGCCGCCTCGGCCTACCCGGTTCGTGAGCACCTTCACTCCACCATGTTCGCTGCGGCCGCTGCTGCGCTTGTTTTACTCTTCACGGGCATCCACAACGCCTGGGACGCTGTTACGTACCACATCTTTGTGGGAAGGCATCGCTGACGGTCACACGTGTAGGGATGGCCGCCTGGGCTGTCCGCGGCAGGCCACCAAAAACTCCTAGCCCGCCGGGACCGTCGCTGATTTGACTTGCGCCCCGCCCGGACCTACGATTCGACACAAGAGAGGATGTGGGGGAAAGGAGTCCGCATGCTCCGCGAGACGCCACCGCTCGACTCCCTGGTCGGCCTTTCTCTTGGCCGTTATCTCGTCCTCGAAAAGATCGGCGCGGGCGGTATGGGTGAAGTCTATCGCGCCCACGATAAACACCTCGACCGCGATGTCGCTCTGAAAGTCCTTCCGCGCGGAACGTTGGCCGACGAAACAGAACGCAAGCAACTGCGCCACGAAGCCCTCGCGCTTTCCAAGCTCAATCATCCCAACATCGCGACCGTTCACGATTTCGACACGCAGCAAGGCGTCGACTTTCTGGTGATGGAACTTATTCACGGCGTGACCTTGAGCGACAAGCTCGCGGGCCGTGCCCTGCCTGAGTCCGACGTCATCCAGTTGGGATCGCAACTTGCCCGAGGGATGCAGGTCGCGCACGAACACGGAGTCGTCCACGGGGACCTCAAGCCCAGCAATCTCCGCGTGACTCCTGATGGGCTGCTGAAGATTCTCGACTTCGGTTTGTCCAAACTGATGCGCCCCACCGGCCCTCAGGTTTCCACCGCGACTCTCACCGAGTCGGCTGCCATCTCGGGCACGCTCCCTTACATCGCGCCCGAGCAACTTCGGGGCGAGAAAGTAAATGTACGTACAGACGTGTACGAGATAGGGGCCGTCCTGTATGAGATGTCCACCGGGCGGCCGCTGTTCCCGAAGATCGAAGGCCCAAATCTCATCGACGCAATCTTGCACGACAATCCACCGCTCCCCAGCAGGTTGAATCCACAAATTTCTGCCGGTTTGGAAGCGATCGTAGTCAAAGCACTCGAAAAAAATGTCAGCCGCCGTTACGCCTCAGCTGCCGAACTGCTCAAAGATCTGGAACGCCTGGCGACTCCCACGGTCAGCGCTATGTTTCGATGGCAAGCGCGCGCCACAGCCGTTTCATGGCGGCGCTTTTCGTCGCGCGGCAAACTCGCGGTCGCATTCTTTCTGCTCGTGAGCGCCGTTGCCTTCGTCAGCTGGATCTCCCGTCCCTCCGCGGCTCTGGCCTTTGCCCCGCGCGACTATGTCCTGATCAGCGACTTCGAAAATGACACCGGCGATCCCATTTTCGATCGTTCCCTCGGAACCGCATTCGCCACCACCCTCGAGCAATCCGCACGCGCCAATGTCTACCCGCGTTCTCGCATGAAAGAAACTCTCGCGCGCATGGAGAAGCCTGCGGTCGATCACATTGACGAATCGCTCGCTATGGAGATCGCCGAACGGGAAGGCGTCATAGCAATCATCGTTCCCACCATCAGCGGCCTCGGAGACAACTACCGGCTGGCTGCGCGCATCCGGGCTGTCGCCACAGGGAAGAACGTTCGCACCGAAGTCGTCCGCGTAAAAGGCAAGGCCAAAGTTCTCGACGCTCTCGACGAACTTTCCTCGAGTATCCGCCGCGATCTCGGAGAATCTTCGCAAGAGATTTCCAAAGAAACGAAGCCCCTCGCCCAGGTGACGACGCAATCGCTCGAGGCGCTGAAACAGTTTTCACTGGCCAATGAGAAGCATCGCGGCGGCCAGCCCGAAGAGGCAAAAACCTACTACGAAACTGCGCTGCGCATCGATCCCCACTTCACTTCAGCCGCGGCATCGCTCGGCATCCTGCATCTCGACCAAAGCGCGATCGGTATGCCGCACTTCGACGCCAGCGAGGGCAAGCGCCTGCTCGCCGACGCCGCCCAGCACGTCTCGAATCTCACCGACAAAGAAAAGTACGGGATCCTCGCTTCTTACGCGCAGTGGGTGGAGCGCGATCCGGAAAAAGCCGTGCAGTACTACAAGAGCCTGCTGGTGCTCTATCCTTCATACCCCATCGCCTACAACAACCTCGCCTGGGTTTATCGCCGGATGAACCGATACGACGACGCCATCAGTGCCGCAAAAGAGGCCATCCAGATCGATCCCCACTTTGTGCTGCCGTACGCGAACCTCAGCGCTGTCTACTTGTACGATGTCGGAAACATTCAGGGCGCTCTCGACGCCTGCCAACAGGCTTTGAAATTTGATCCCCACAACGCCTGGACGCTCGATTGTGTCGGATGGGCGCTGCTCGGCAAGGGCAACTATACCGAAGCGCGGCCCTATTTCGAGCAGGCTATCACCGCCGCCCCGGGTCGTACACTTTCCCGTTACCGGCTGGCGCACACCCACCGTCTCCAGGGACACTACGATCTAGCCGTGCAAACGCTCGAGCCGATTCAGCAGGTCGATCCTGCGGACACGGCAGTGTGGTACGACTTGGGCGTTGTCTACGATCTGATGGGCAAGCATAAGGAAGCGCGTGAGCACTTCGAACACTTCCGCCGCGCAAAGGAATTGGAGTGGAAAAAAGATCCTAAGAACGCCGATCGCGAGTTCGAACTCGGCGCCGTGCTCCTGCGCCTCGGCGATAGCAAGCGCGGCATGGCCCTCGCGAAGCAGGCATTCACGCTCGATCCCAGCGACCACTTCGGCTATGCCATGATGCTCTGCCTCAACCACCAAAAGGACGAAGCCATGGCGGAGTTGGAATTGGCCGTGAAAAGCGGGTACAAAAATTACGTCTGGATGAAAATCCATCCCGACCTGCAAGGGCTCTACGGCGACCCGCGTTTTGAAAAGCTGGTGAGCGGACAGTCATAAATCGAAGGAGTTTCGCTGGGATTTCTCGCGAATACTCCTGGTTCACCGCAAACACTTTCAGGTTATAGGAGACTCCGCGCAACAGCTCGATCTTCATTCTAGCGAATTACGAAGCGTGGCGATGTTGGCTCTTCCAGCGGAGCGAGCTGTACGTATCCCACGCGTCGGCAATAGCGTGGCCCGCGTCTCCATCCCGATTGTCAGGACCGCGGCGGCACCCTCTCAATCTATATTTCCGGACTCTCTGAGGGCATGGCCTTGCCGTGCGTGACGGAGCGTTTGGTGGACCAAATCAGGTAGGCGGGGAGGCCTGCGGCCACGAATGACAAGGCTAAGAGCGAGGATTTCGGCGACGAGGCGATTACGTTGACGACCAGCGCGAAGGCTACGGCTACGAAAAGGAGCGGGGTCCAGGGGTAGCCGGGGACGCGGTAGGGGCGGGGCATCTCGGGGAATTTGCGACGGTAGACGAAGATGGCGGCTGCGCCGAGTCCGTAGAAGATCCAGGCGACGAACATGGCGTAGCTGATGAGTTGCTGGAATTTTCCCATCAGGGCAAGCACCGCAGACCAGACGCCGAGGGCGATGATGGCGACGGCGGGCGTGTGGAAGCGCGGGTGAACTTCGGCCAGCTGGCGGAAGAAGATGCCGTCTTTCGCCATGGCGTAGAAGATGCGCGGGGCGGTGAGAGGGATGGAGTTCAGTCCGCTGAAGACGGAGATCATGATGATGAATGCGATGACTTTGGAGGCGGAGGATCCGAGGACCGCGGAACTGGCGGCGGCAGCGATGGTTTCGGAGTTGGCGGCACGCGTGGGGCCAAGAGCAGCGAGGTATCCGAGATTCGCGAGCAGGTAGACGCCGGCGAGAAAGAGCATGCTGGCGAGGAGGGCGCGGGGAAAATTCTTTTCGGGATTGATGACTTCTCCGGCACTGTAGGTGGCGAACTGCCAACCTTCGTAAGCCCAGAGGACGGCGATCATGGCGATGCCGAAGCGGGAGAGGAGTGAGCCGGAGAGGGGCTCAGTCCAGAGCGAGTGGGCCATGGAGGAATAGCCGCGTCCGAGAAAGAGGAGGGCGGCGCAAAGGCCGACGATCATGACGAGCTTGATGAGGGTGGTCCAGTTCTGCAGGTCGGAACTGTGACGCGTGCCCCAGACGTTGACGGCGGTGAGGAAGGCGATCACGGCGACGGCAACGACTTTTTCGACGACGGGGGAGAGCGGGACGATGGCGGAGAGATAGGAACTGAAAGCGACGGCAAGCGAGGCGATGGAGCCGCTGGCGATGGCGATGAAGGTGGCCCATCCGTAAAGGAAGGCAGCGAGAGGGCCGAATCCGTCGCGGACGTAGATGTAGAGGCCTCCGGTTTCGGGCTTCATAGCAGCGAGTTCGCCGTAGGTGAGTGCGCCGAGGATGGAGAGGAGGCCTCCGGCGATCCAGACGAGGGAGGCGACGCCGACGGAGTTGTGGGTCTGGCGGAGGATTTCGGCGGGGACGAGGAAGATGCCGGAGCCGATGACGGCTCCGACGATGAGCATGACGAGATCCTGGAGGCGGAGGGTGCGGAGGAGCTGGGCCATGGGCGGGGGAATCATCGCATGGATTGGGCGGCGGGGCTAGTACTCAGTCCTCAGTACTCGGTACTCAGTACTCAGGACCCGGTGGTGCGCTGTGAACTGGCCAGGAGAGTCTTTCACCACAGGGGACACAGAGGTACACAGAGAGATCAGGCCCGGTGGCACGGGATAGCGATGGGAGTGTGAGTATATTGCTCCGACATGTTGACGATCATGGTACTGCGCTCAAAATCGCGGGAATCAAGGTTGATACTAGGTGGAGTGCCAACGTCAGAATTCAGGTTCGGCCGGACGCGAAAGTGGGTTTTCGCCGTTGGAGAGCGAAGATCTTAGACCACCGAGAACGCAGAGAACGGCCTCAGAGATCACAGAGAACAACCAAGTCGGGGTGCGGACCAATGCTGGATCATGACGTGTTGAAGGCCGTAGCGGAGCAGATGATGAGTGGGACTGTCATGTCTTTGCGCGCGGAGAAATATAAGGTGTCGCGGACTGGGGCGCAGCGGTTGCGGACGGTGCGCTTTTTAATGGGTGCGAGGGAGTATCAAGCGATTGAGCAGAATCCCGAAAAGCCAAGCCGGTGGGGAAAGATGGCGCGGGAGGGGAAACGGGTGGTGCAGTTTCGGGATGTCGGGTCGGGGAAGTATGTGGCGGTCGTGTTTGATGGGAAGGTGATGGAGTACGGAGGGGGATAGTCGTCAGTCGTCAGTCATTCTTTGATCTCGACGGCACGGGTGGAAGAAGTTGCGGATAAAGTACCGCGCGCCCCAGCGCACCTCAGTGGCTAAAGCCACAATCATTCCGCAGCAGTTTCGGCGCGGCTGAAGCCGCGCCCTTTCAAGGCAAGCATCTGAAGGAATTTTCCCGCAACGTCTCGAAGCCGTGCCCTTCCAAAATTGATTTTTGGCGCTTTGGACCTTGCCCATCCAGCGAGGCGAAAAAATGCGCCCGCGTTCACCATGGCTGGTGGACGTGGGCGCTCGAGCGCGGGAAGGTCCCAGGTTTACAGCTCTTGAATCGTTACCTGCTCCGAGTAGCAGCCGGGGTTCTCCGACACGTTTGATCCGGTGCCGTTTGGAATCGAGACCCACATTTGCACGTTATGTGTTCCGGTGGGAAGGCCGGTGAATACGGCGTGCATGGGTAGTTGGATGTATCGGCCCGCGTCGGCGGCGAACAGGAGGCCGTTGGCCTGACCGCCGACCGCGGCGTTGCCATCGACCTCAAGGAAGAAGTAAACAGCGTTGGAGACCGCGCCGACATCCACGTGGCCACCCCAGTCAATGACGATACTGCTGGCTGCCCGTTGCTTGGTGAATGTCCCGAGCGTGCCCATATTCACCGGAGTGCTGGAAAGGGCCCCGGAAACGCCTAGGTCACAGGTGGGGATGAACGACGAATATAGCACGGGCAGGTTGGTGAGTCCGGAAGCGTCGCCGCTGATCACACCGGTTGCGTTGATGTTCCCGGTGACGTTCTGGTCGCCGGAGAACGTGTTTGTGCCAAGGGTCGCGAATGGCGCGCAGTTAAAGGGAAGCCCCGTGAGCGCATTGCCGGAGGGACAGAGACTCGGAGCGAGAGCCAATGTGATGTTGCCGCTAGAGCCTCCGCCAGCAAGGCCAGCGCCAGCGGTGATCCCGGTGATCGTGCCGGCTCCGGGGAAGGTCTGGCTGGGCGAGAAGCTGACGAGACCGGTGAAGTTGGCCGTGCCGTGGACATCGAGCGAGAATGCGGGCGAAGTTGTGCCGATGCCCACGTTCGTGCTGGTAGTGGCTCCGTTTACGCCGGCGATCGCACCCAGCACCATCGCGTTGCTGATATCGACTTCGGCGCCGTTGCCGATGGCCGTGGCGTTGTTGAGAGCGGACGATCCCGGAATGGTTCCAGTACCGAGAAACGTGTTGCCCGAGCCGGTGAGGTTGCCGGTAACGCCGGGCGAGCCTCCGGCAGCGCGTCCCAGAGCTGTGTTGTTGGAGCCGGTGGTGTTATTGGTCAGCGCATCGATGCCGATGGCGGTGTTGAAGCCGCCGGTCGTGGTGGCGAAGAGTGCCTGGTAGCCGTCGGCGGTGTTGTTGGAGCCCGTGGTGTTGCTGATGAGCGCGGCCTGGCCGGAGGCGACGTTGCAACATCCTTGAGTATTGGCATGGAGCGCTTGTGTACCGTTGGCCACATTGCAACAGCCGGTCGTGTTACTGGTAAACGCCAGCGCGCCTTCCGCCGTGTTGGTGGCGCCGGTCATGGAAGTGTTCCCGGCAAAGCCGACGAACGCATTCGAGATCGACAGGTTTCCG
>Ga0075030_100003128_pt1 | contig 15091 bp, 10 predicted proteins | sample LitLauG_LLR_2012_FD_71393 | JGI IMG/M metagenome (GOLD analysis project Ga0075030, IMG submission 71393) | Freshwater sediment microbial communities from Pennsylvania, USA - Little Laurel Run_MetaG_LLR_2012 | ecosystem: Environmental > Aquatic > Freshwater > Creek > Sediment | place: USA... | reverse complement strand
GCGTCTCGCTTCAGCCTGGCCGCGAGAATCCCCGCCTGATCGTTCAGGAACTTGCCGTTCAGCATCGCGAGCGCCTGCGTGGGCTGCGTGGTACTGAAACGCACGGGCGACGATCGGTCGGTTTCCGCCAGGTCGAAGCTTTCGAGGATCGGCGTGATCAGCGAACGCTTCACATGGACGTATACACTCCGCCTCGCGGCTTGCTCGCGGGTCGACTTACCCCAGCCTTTGCCCGGAACCGACTGTCCCGCCATCACCTCGGCGGGGATCTCGGGATAAACTCCGGGGCCGAACATCGCCGGATTCAGCTCTCCGCTCACCGCGAGTACCGAGTCGCGAATCTCCTCGGCGGAAAGTCTTCGCATGTCGAACCGCCAGAAACTGTCATTGACCGGGTCTTTCGCGAGTGCCTCGGCATTCGGACGTGACGACATCCGATAGGCGTTCGACGTCATGATCGTCTTATGCAACGCCTTCAGCCGCCATCCGCCGGAGATCATTTCCGAGGCCAGCCAGTCCAGCAGTTGCGGGTTCGTCGGCCGGTCGCCTTGCGTGCCGAAGTTGCTCGGCGAGCGGACGATTCCTCGGCCAAAATGGTACTGCCAGACTCGGTTCGCGATCACCCTTGCCGTGAGCGGGTTTGATTCCGAGACGATCCAGTCGGCCAGAATCTTCCGTCTTCCGGTTGTCTTCGCTCCCGAGGGCGGCAACGGAATCACCGGGGCAGGGGAGTTCAACACGGTCAAAAAGCCCGGCTCAACCTTGTCTCCGGGAACGTGTGGATTACCTCGCAGAAGGACGTGGGTTTCAGGAGCCGTCGGACCCGCTTCCGTAACGCAGAGCGCTGTCTCGATGGAAGGCTTTTTCCCCTCAATCTGCTGAAGCTCCCGTCGCAGGTCTTGATACTGCTTCAGGCGGTCTTTGCCGAGGATCTGCAAGCCCTTCGTGCGAATCAACTGACGGACATCGGGCGTTTTCTTCTCGCCGAGCGATTGCTTCAGGTTGGAGCGGAGTTCGTTTTCGATCACGGCGATCTTCTCGCGAAGGTCGTCGCGTTTCGCTTCGATCTCGCGGGACCTGTCTTCAAACTCTTGCTTGCTTTCGGGGCGGTCGAAGATCGGATACTCGTCGGTCGCGCCTCCGTTCCGGAAATGGTTGACGTTCCGGAAGAAGCTCAACAGCCGGTAATAGTCTTTCTGCGGGATCGGGTCGATCTTGTGGTCGTGGCAACGGGCGCAATCGACCGTCAGTCCCAGGAACACCTGGCCGGTAGTGGCCACGATGTCGTCGAGCCCATCGTAGCGCGATTGCTCGGCGTCGGTCGGCTCGTCGTCCCAGATCCCCAGGCGATAATAGCCCGTGGCGATCCTGGCATCGGTGTCCTCCGGAGCAACCTCGTCGCCGGCAAGCTGCTCGCGGACGAACCGATCGTAGGGCTTGTCGGCGTTGAATGAACGTATGACGTAATCACGATATCTCCAGGCACTCGGCTTGGGGTTATCGCGTTCGTAGCTATTGGTCTCGGCGTACCGGACCAGGTCGAGCCAGTGCCTGGCCCATTTCTCGCCATGGCGAGGCGATTCGAGCAACGTGTCGACGAGCTTCTCATAGGCGTCGGCGGCGGGATCGTTCACGAACGCGTCGACCTCGGCGGGAGTCGGCGGCAAACCGGTCAGGTCATAATAAGCGCGTCGGATCAGCTCGGTCTTTGAGGCGGGAGGATTCGGCTTCAAGCCTTTGGCATCGAGACCCGCGAGCAGAAACGCGTCGATCGGATTCTTGACCCAGGCGGCGTTGCTCACAGCTGGAATCGCGGGCCGCTTGACCGGCTGAAACGCCCAGTGGGCTCGATCCTTATCGGTGATCTGCATTCCGACGCTCGACTTCGTGGCGACGGGGGCCGCGGCGCTCGACGATTCGCCGGGCCATGGAGCCCCAATCTTCACCCAACGCGTCAGGTCGGCCACTTGCTCGGCGTTGAGCTTCTTCGATGGCGGCATCTTCAGGTCATCGTCAGTGTGACGGACCGCGGTGACGAGCAACGAATCCTCGGGCTTGCCCGGAACCACCGCCGCGCCGAGCGCTCCCCCGGCGACCGCGGCCGCGCGGCTATCCAGCCTCAGACCCGCCTTCTGCTTGTCAGGTCCATGGCATTTGAAGCAATTTTCGACGAGAACCGGGCGTACCTTCGACTCGAAGAAGCGAATTTGCTCGGCATCGGGCTTGGCGGGCTCGGCGGCGACGACCATCGGCGTCATCACCAGGGCGAACATGGGCAAGCACATCAAGAGGATCCGGTTCCGGGGCATGTCGGCACCGTCAAGGGTTCGGGAAGCGGGCGGGTGACACCGATACGCGTCGCGTCGGTCATCCAATTCAGGCGGGAAAGCGCGTCTTCAACAAAACTTTATCATGCCATTTTACGAGGTCGCAGTCCAGTATCGGCAAGGCCGCCCTCTGATTGTTGTTTTCACTGAACGCGAAATGTGGGACGGGTCGTGGAGATCTTCTCGAAAAATCTTTCGAAGACGCGTTGTAACGATTTTCGATCCGGCACGACCAACCTTTTGTCGGACAGGTTCGGCGAGTGATCCGAGTTATAACGGATCGCGAATCCCCCTTCTTCCCGTTTACGCCGAACCAATGATCCGTTCAGCCCGACCTTCGTTCGGGCAAGTTCGTGCGAGCGCATCCCGCATTACCGCGGATGTGGAACTTTTTCACGTTTCCTAGGAGATTTCTCGATGAGGATTGCACCGAAGTCGTTCCGTTTCGGTTTCCTGGCGATCGGCCTGCTTTCGTTCGCCGCGATGCTGACGACAGGGTTGACCCCGAACGTTGTTGCCGACGACGACGATCGCGATTCCGGAGCTGTTTTCACGCTGAGCAACGAAAAAGCCGGCAACCATCTGCTCGCCTTTGGCCGTACTGCCAGGGGACTTTTATACCCTGTCGGCTCGGTTGCGACCGGGGGGCTGGGCACTGGTGGCGGACTCCACAACGAAGGCGCGCTAGCGTTGAGTTCCGACGGGGATTACCTGTTCGGTGTAAATCCCGGAAGCGATTCAATCTCGGCGTTCTCTCTGGAAGGCAAGATGCCCAAGCTCGTTCAAACCGTTCCTTCCGGAGGACACCTGCCGATCAGCGTCACGGTCCACGAAAATCTGCTCTACGTGCTGCATACCGGCGGTGATGACGGGGGAACCGACTCGATCACCGGGTTCTGGATCACCGGTCATGGTCTTCGCGCGATCCCCAACTCGTCTCGCGCATTGAGCATGAAGTCGGCCGGCCCCGCCCAGATCGGCTTCTCAAACGGCGGCAACGTGCTGGTCGTCACTGAACGCGGCACAAACATGATCAGCACCTATCAGGTGAACCCCAACGGAACCGTCGTCGGACCCAAAGTTCAGCCTTCCAGCGGGAAAACGCCGTTCGGCTTCGGCTTCACTCCAAATGGAAAGCTGGTCGTCTCGGAAGCCAACGGTGGCGGCGCGAATCCCGGGGGCAGCACCGTCTCGCTTTACGCCGTGGCGGCCGACGGCACCCTGACCGCTGAAACCTCATCGCTTCACACTCAGCAAACGGCCGCCTGCTGGATCGCGGTCGACCCGAACGGCAAGTTCGCTTATACGTCGAATACTCCCGCGGCCACGCTCACGGGCATGAGCGTCAACCAACAAACCGGGAGTCTGAGCCTGCTCAACCCCAACGGAGGCACCACCGCCTCAACCGGCTCCGGCTCCGCCCCGACCGATGGCGCTGTCTACCGAGGCCAGGTGATCTACATCCTCAACAGTGGACTCGGCCAGATCGCCGCGTTCGACATCGCCAACGACGGCTCGCTCCACCCGCTCGACCTGGTATTCGGCTTCCCCGCCTCCGGGACCGGTCTGGTCGTTCGCTGATCCCTGACAAATCTCACCCACGCCCCGATACCAACCCCCAAGGTTCGGGCTCATTCGAGCCCGAACCTTGGGGTTTTATCGTATCGCAACCTGAATCAAAGACCTGACCCGTTCAAATCAGCTTCCAGCGCGCGGGAACCCCGATCGCCGTGACCTTCTCGGGAACATCATGAATCACGACGCCCCCCGCGCCTACGATCGACCACTTGCCGACGATTCGGCCGGGATGGACACACGCGCCGACGCCGAGGAGAACTCCACGATCGACCCGGCAAGCCCCCGCGAGCCTGACTCCGGGACCGACGTGAGCGAAATCGCCCACTTCCCCATCGTGATCGACGCTGCAAGACGTGTTTAGAATCGCATGTTTACCGATTGTCGCGCAGGGTTGCACCACCACTCCCGCCGCGACAATGGTTCCTTCGCCGATTTTGACCTCGCGGGCAAGATACGCAGTTGGATGGAGGATCGTTTCCCAAGTGACAAGGTCGCCCAGTCGCTCGACCAGATCGACCCGCGCGCGATTCGAACCGATTGCGATGAGCGCATGACGGACGCCGAGTTCTCGGACCGTCTCGCGAGTTGCCGGGCCGACCACGGGCACTCCCAGCACGGTTCCGCCAAGTCGTTCGTGGCTGTCGTCGAGCAGACCGACGACTTCATATTTTTTTGTCGCAAGCGCGGCGTCGATGGCCATCTTGGCATGCCCGCTTGATCCGATGAGGTAGAGAGGGATCATTGAACGCCCCTTCCGCTCCCCGTGAACACCGGCATCGCCCCGGTGCCCGAACCTTCCACCACGCGAGTGGCGGTCATCCAAAGAATCTTTATGTCAAGACAAAACGACCGGTGATCGATATACCAGACGTCGCGCTCTAGCCGATCGTCCCAGGTCGTCTCGTTCCTGCCGTGGATCTGTGCCCAGCCGGTGATGCCGGGAGTCACCTCGTGCCGCCTAGCCTGCTCCGCGCTGTATAACGGAAGGTATTCCATCAAGAGTGGGCGAGGCCCGACGAGGCTGAGGTCTCCCTTGATCACATTCCACAACTGGGGAAGTTCATCAAGGCTGAACTGGCGAAGGAACCGCCCGAGCGGGGTGAGCCGCCGTTCGTCGGGCAGAAGTCGACCGTCGAGATCGCGCGCATCGCTCATTGTCCGGAATTTCCAGAGCACGAAGGGTTTCCCTCCCCGACCGGCCCGGATCTGCCTGAAAAACGCGGGGCGACCCATCATGATTTGCACAAGCGCTAAAATCAAGACCAACACAGGCGAAAATACGACGAGCGCCGTCAGCGCGACGACAAGATCCGTCGCGCGCTTGAAAAACGGTGTCCGCCCCACATACTGAGCCCTCAGCCTGTCGTACTCGGTAAACGTCGCGGTGGTCAGGGCATCATCGCGGAAGTCGCGAAGGACCCTGATCCTTCCGGCTTTGCCTTGCGATTCTCGAATCTCGGAGTTGAGCAGGAACGACCGCAAGCCCGCCGCGAGCGAGGCCGAGTCACGGGCGGCGACGAGTCTGCCCGTAACGCCGTCTTCGACCGAATCAACAAGCCCGGGGACGCGTGACGCCACCACCGGCAAACCCATCGACGCCGCTTCCAGAACGACCGTCCCAAAGCCTTCGCGATAGCTCGGAAGCGTGAACACATCCAGGCTCGCGAGATAACGCGCGGGCTCGGAAACCTCGCCGACCAGATGGATCGACGAGTCGGTACGGAGCCGGGAGACCGTCTCGGTCGGAAGCGGATCGTGAACTTCCCAAGGGCCGACAACGAGGAGTCGAAGCGAGGGAAACCCCGCTCGTAGCATGTCGAACGCTTCGACAAGCTCGCCGACTCCCTTTTCTCTGGCGAGCCTGCCGATAAAGCCGATGACGGGGGCGTCTTCGGGTATTCCAAGTTCCTGGCGAACGATGTTTCTCGTCTGGATGCCGACCGATTCGGGATTGAAACGACGAACCGCGTCGATCCCGAACGAGCCTCCCTGGCCGAGCACGCGAACTTTCTCCGCGCGGCAAAGTTGTCGATGGATCAACTCTTCACTTATCGACTCGCTGATGCTCAACACGTCGATCGCCGCGAAGCAGGCGATCCGTTCAGACCACGTGAGCGCGAATCGTCGAAAACCGGTGGCCGTGAGCAGCGGCAGACCAAGCACGTTATAAACGCGAATGGGGACTCTCGCCCCCATCGCGGCGAGCATCGCCAACAGCCCCGCCTTCGGCGTATGGGCGTGAACGACCTCGGGCCTGATGCGACGAAACAGCTTCCAGAGCCTGATCAGCGACCGAAGATCGTCGACCGGTGTAATCCGCCGTCGCATCGACACAGGATGAAATGCGGCTCCGGTGGCCATTGCGAATCCATCCAGCTTCTCACCGGGAGATGAGACGACGTGAACCTCGTCGCCCCTCTCCATTGAAGCGACGACCTGCGCTCGGAGGAACTCCAGGGTCTCCGGAACGGTCGTCACATGTGCGAGTACAAGTCGTTTCATGACGAGACCTCGACGGGACTTGGCCGACCGCCGAAGACAAGCCCCACGGCTTCACGCGCGTTGTCATACTCAAGCAGGTCGGCGAGAGCGGCGGGAGCCGAACGTCGCGAAACCAGAACCCGGCCCAGTCCCGCCGTGAAGGCTCCCCGATAGATCGATTCTTTCGCGTATTCCCGAACCGTGTTTCGAAGGCTCGTGAAGGGATATCGTCGGTGATACTTGCGATGGATCGCGCGTAGCGATTGAAACCCGACAACCGCCTTTTTCAAAGTCACCGACGCAAATTCTCTGTACGCGTAGACGACGTCGGGCAGGAGAAGATACTCTTTGCCGAGCAAATAGGCGATCAGTAAATCGATATCTTCACTCATACCAAGAGATGAATCAAATCCGATATTTCGAGCAATGTCCATACGAAGCATCGACGGGCCGAACGCCACCGGTGGCATGACCGGCTTTCGATAGGAGCCCGACAACGGTCCTCGACATCGTATGCCGACAAGCATTTCATCAACATCAACGATTGCCATTCCCGCGGAAACAAGCGAAAACTTTGGTTCAGAGTCGAGTGCTTCCACTTGTCGAGCGAGCTTCGACGGATAGAGCCAATCATCGGCATCGAGCATTGCCAGATATTCGCCGGAAGCATGCTCAAGTGCGATCTGCCTGGCCGCTCCCCGGCCTCTGTTCCGTTCAAGTTTGATCACCTTCACGCGAGAATCGCCAAGTGCCCGCGCGATCTCCGCTGATGCGTCGGTCGAGCCGTCGTCGACGACAATGCACTCCCAGTCCTCGAATGTCTGGGCCTGGAGCGAGGCGATTGCCCACGGAAGCGTTTGCTCCGCGTTGAAGCACGGCATGATGATCGAAACGACCGGCGCGGCACTCATGCTGGTTTGACCTCCGAAACGCGGCGACGAACACCAAACGCGCCGACGGGGGCGTAAACCAGGAGAAGTGTCAGCAAAACCGTTCCTCCGTAGTAATATTCACCCGTCATTCCACCGACAAATGCAGTAATGATTGCAGTCCGAAGCGGGATCGATTCCCCTTGGCGTCGCGCCTCCGTTGAACAGGCTTGAATCCACATGGTCGCGAACACCGCCAGAACGAGCACACCTCCGGGAAAGCCGGTTTCCAGGAACATTTGAAGGAAGAAATTGTGACTGCCGTGAAGCCAGAGCCCGGGAACGGAGCCGCGGTGAAAGAGCCCTGTTCCGAGAAGGGGGGACTTGAAAAACGACTCGGCTTCATGTGCCCAGTTGTAGATTCGACCACCATCGTCGAATCCGGCGAACCCGGCTTTCTCTCTCGCAAGTGCCTCGACATCAGGCCAGACCGTGCGATCAACCTCGGCGCGGAAATCCGGCAGACCGAGATAAGCGCCGGTGAAGAGCGACACGGTCAGCACCAGTCCGACGACGGTTCTACCTTTCATCCCCAGCTTGTAGAACAAAAACGCCAGGCCCGAACCGGCCGAAATCCAGCCTCCACGGCCCTGAGACGCCATCAGCCCGAACGATGAGAAAACCAGCACATAAGGGGTATACGAACGCCATTGTTGAGAGCAAGGCGAGGCGATTCGGATCCCAAGCGAGTACGTGAGCAAAACGGCAAGCTGTACGCTGACCGCGTTTTTTGATTTGTATCCCTCCATGATCTCGCCCGGAAGGAGTTCGTCGGTAATTCCGCGGAACGCAAGTAATCCCGCTCCGGTGACCACGATCGAAGCGAGTAGCGACCACCGAAACCGATCGCGGCTCACGTCATCTCCAATCGCACGCGCCGCGAGTACTCCCGCAAGGCCGTAGACAATGATTCTGCCGAGTTTTACCAGGCCGGCAACCACCTGGATATCGGTGTTGTACGCATACCGTTCACGGATCAGAACGGTCGAAAGAAACGTCCAGAGCGCAAACCCACACATCACCAGGCCAACCACCGCGACATTCCTGCGTCCGCGATTTTTGATCGCGAGCACGAGAAGCACAAGATAAGGTCCAATAAGAATGTCGGAAAGTTCCACTGCGCCTACGCTCGTATCACCACCGAACCCCAAGTTCGGCAGAAAGAGCAAGGGCGTGTAATATAACCACAATTTCCTCATAATGAGGTCCCTGCATCAGCCTGACGAAACGGATCTCGACCCCCTTCGATCAACCCAAGAATTCCGCCGACCACACAATCAACCACCGCCGCGGGTCGACGATAGTGGCGCGCATACGACAGGCCCAGACCCGCAAGCCGGCCAAGCGCGACGGGTGCGTGAAACCATCGCCCATGTCGTCGTATCATCATTGCGCGATTATGCGAGAGCGCCTTCACGTAATCACGCACCTTGTCGACACGGCAGCCTCCACCCGGTGCCACAAGATGCGTGAGCCGGGCTCGACCGTCGAAAACGATGCGATAACCGGCGCTTTTCACTCGCAAGCAAAGATCCGTTTCCTCATAAAGCGCGGGACCCGTCGAGAGACGCTCGTCGAAGCCGCCCGCCTTTTCCATCGCCGATCGTCTTACCGAGAAGTTGCAACCCGCGGCGTGATCGGCTTCGCGACGAATTTCGGCCGCGAACCCTCGAAGCGGTGTCGCCGTCCATCGCCGGTAAACGCCCGGAGTCGCGCTCGCATCCACCCGTCCCGAGATCGTATCCACCGCGCCCGCGACAAGCCCGACCCCAGGCTCTTTCATCGCATCCACATGAGACGAAACGAAATCCGGTCCGAAACGCGTGTCGTCGTCAACGTAGATCAGCATGTCATATCGAGCGTGATTCCATCCGAAGTTTCGAGCGCGTGGAAGACCTCGAAAATTCACGCGACGATGTTCGATCATGTTATGATGTTCACGAACGATCGCGTCAACACTGGTATCGGCTTCAGACGATTGATCAATGACCAGTATCTCGAGTGGTCGATAAGTCTGCGCGACCAGATCCCGAAGGCAGTCGACTAGGAAGCCGCCACGGTTGAGCGTGGGAACGATCACGGTCACGCCTGTTATAGGGTCATGCAAGAGTCAGACCCTCCGCTTCAAGGGCTTCGGCAAGCCTTCGCCGATAATGATCCCACGTAAATGCCCGCTCGACCCTCGCTCTCGCGGCGATCCCCGCATCCTGAAAGAATTTGGTGTCGTCGACAAGGCGATTGAGAATAACCGCAAGCCCGCCGACATCGTCGGGTTCGATCAGCCAGCCGCCATCGCCGTGAGCCACCGCGTCGGGAATTCCTCCACTTCGCGCGCCGACGGCGGGTGTCCCGCAGGCTTGTGCCTCCAGGAAAACCAGGCCGAAACCCTCCACCTCGGTTTCGTCGACATCATCACGAGTGCAAAGCGCAAAGAGGTCGCACGCATTGTAAAAGTTCGGGAGGTCTTCCTCGGGAACATATCCAAGCCATCGCACATGATCGGCAACACAGAGCGATCGAGCAAGTTCCCGCAATTGCGGCAAGTCGGGGCCCTTGCCGGCCACAACGTACACCAAGTTCGATCGTTGTGATTCGGGCAGGCTCGCAATCGCACGGATCACGGTATCGTGCCCTTTGTAAAGATGCACGCGCGCCGCCGTGCCCACGACAATCTTCCCTGTCACATCGAAGAACGCTTTGGCCTGTTCGCGATTACGTGGAGAGAATCGATGATGGTCGACGCCCAGCGGCACCGCGGCAACTTTGCATCCGGGTGCCAGTTTCAAGGCAAGTTCGCGTGTGTATTCGCTATTCGCGATGACCAGATCGGCCGATCGTAGCACCCATCGTCGCAACACGGCCCAGATTGGCCGTCGCCAGCGTTGTTTCGGCGGATAGAGTTCCGAACCATGGGCCAGAACGACCAGTGGCCGCACTCCGGCGAGTGACGCGAGCAGCCCTTCAGGATACCACGTTCCACAAAGAACGGCGCTGCCGCGGCCGACTCGAAGCAGGCGGAGGAAGGCTTCCCATTCGCGCCGGGGTCTTCTTGTCGTGACGCGGAATTCCGGAACTCCAGGCACGAAACTCCCCGCGCCCGTCGCCGATTGCTGCGAGAGCACCAAGGCCCCAGACCCCGAGGCGATCTCGGCGCAAAGCCGCGAGATTCCTCCATCGAGCGGCGGATAGTCAAACGAGTGAACGATCATCGGTTGACCTTTTCGTATGTCGACTCGCGACTGTAGAGTTCGCCATTCTCTGCTGGGGATTCGCCAAGAACCCGTTCAAAAACGTCTGCAAATGCTCGAACCTGAGCCGTGGCCAAAAACCGATCGCACTCGGCTTCGATCGGATCGGGCTTGGAGCCGACGCCGCTGAGAAAATCCGCTAAAACCCCCGCGCGTTCTTCGGGCCCACCGTCAAGGAAAATGCCCAGGCCTGCCCGATTCAAATGGAACCTTGCCTCGCTCGGGTCGGGAACAAGCGCGACGACAGGAACTCGCATCGCCAAAGCATCAACCAGCTTTGCATACAGGCACCACCACTGGTAATCAGGTGCGCTTAAAAGCACGCTTGCTTCGGCGTGACGCAGATAACGATAAAGCTCTCTCTGTGGAATCTGATCCACGAATTCCACATGCTCTTCGAGCCCGAGATTCTTGACACGGTTCCCAAGCACGGCCGAATTGACGTCGAGCCTACCGATGACGATCAGTTTGATCCCTCGGGCACGGATTTCCGGGTGCTGAAGCGCGTCGCGGAAGGCTTCGAGAAACCCGGATCCATAGGTCGGCAGATACTCACCGCCGTAGACGAGATATGGGAAATTGCGAGGTCGTGAACAATCGTCGATTGGTATCAAAGCTTCATCCAAACCCGTTGGAATGAAGTGAGTTCGGGAAGCGACCACGGGCCCGTATTGATCGGCGAGGATCATTCCGATCGCGTTTGCCGCGACCGTTACCGCGTCGGCATGCTCGACGGCTTGACGTTCGAGCCTTCGCTGACGTAAGAAAACTGCGTCGTAAGAAGAATGCATACGATGACAGTAGCCGTGCGGATCGCGGAGATCGGCGACCCATGTACAACCGGCTTTTTTCAGAGAGTAGCCGATCCGGTGCGACGTGAACGGGTCGGCGGAGGTCATGACGATCGCGATTTCGTGTTGACGGATAATCTCTCGCGCCGAGGCAACCGCGGGGCCGTACCAAGTCCAATGGGCATCTGGAGATTGAACCCATCTTCGAAGAACATAATCACGTAAGCAGTCTTTCCATGTCGGTTGCCTCGCCTCTTCGTGTGAACCTGCCGTTGATCCTCCGGCAAGTTTGAGCGCCGCGAAGGTGCGATCGCGCCCGCCAAGGGCCATCCGAAGACCTCTCAACGAAGGTTCCAGGTAGCGGGCGCGGTGGATGATGACTTGAGGCGGCAGCTCGTCGAGGAGGCGTGAATCCTCGGGATGAAGATAGTTGGTGTCGACCGTCAGAACGTGGGGAATCCAACCGAATCTGGGCAGATACTTGGCCAACTTGTACGCGCGAAACACAGCGGCGTGGCTTTGCGGGGCGAAGAACGGCGTCACGATCAAGACCGAGCGATTCGTATTCATGACTGCGAACTCGCTTCGTTGCCGATGTATAGATTGTGAAGGGTCCGGACGTATCCATCAATGGAGAAGTGCTCTTCGACATGAATCCGAGCTTGATTCCCCATGGTTTTGCGAAGATCCGGGTCGTCGTGGAGGCGTCTCATCGCCTGACTGAGGGCTTCGTGGTCGAGTGTCGGGTAGAGGAACCCTGTTCGGCCGTGCTGAACGATCTCGCGAATTCCTCCCGAATCGGGCACAATCGACGGAAGCGCCGCGGCGTTTGCTTCAACGCAAGCGATCCCAAAGGGCTCGAACGGCGCGGCATGGCAAAACGCATCGCAAGCCGCGAGTATTTCCGGAATATCCTGACGAGTCCCCAGGAACCGCACGCGATCCGAAACATGAAGGCTTTCCGCGAGGTGTTCAAGTTCGCCTCGTAATTCGCCGTCGCCGCACACGACCAGCGAGACGTCGGCCCCTTGCGAGCGGGCCTTGACCAGGCCACGGACCAGGATGTCTGATCGCTTATTGACGCCTCTGCCGAGTGTTCCCACAGCGGCGAACAGAGTCGAACCCGCCGGGAGCCCGAATTTCTCCGGACAGGATTTCGCATCCCTTCGATGGAACCGATCCATGTCGATTGCGTTGTGCATCACGCAGAGGCGTTGACGCGAGATTCCGTTGACACGATGGTTCCAGTCACCGAGCGCCTCGCTACAAACGATCACGCGGTCAGCCGCGTGCTGGGCGATCCGATTGGCGATCCGGAATTTCCAGGAATTCAAATAGATGTCACCGTGTTCAAACGCGATTCGTCGTTTCACTCCAGCATGCCATGCGGCAAACAGACCGAGTAAGCGGCTCCAGGTCAGATTTGCCACAAAAACGTCCGGCTGATGCTCACGCAAGACGGTTTCAATCATCCTGGCCGCGCTGACGAATTTTCGGCGAGCAAAGAGAGGGCGGAGATCGAGAACTTCAACGGGCACTCCCAGCTCTCGATAACGTTCCGCATATGGACCGTCTCCGAAAAGTCCAACGACTCGGTTGCGATACGGCGCCAGAAGCATCGATCGCGACAAGATCGAGGCGAGGTGAGTCTGTGCCCCGCCGACTTTCAATTCGTCGATGAAATGGACAATGGAGAGTATCTTCTCGGATCGACCTTGTTCACGAGCAGGTAAAGTCGCGGTCGTCATCGAATTGACCTCCCTTCGACTACTCCGTGAAGGAGCGATTCCAGCCGACGATTCTGGGTCGAGAGATCGAATCGATTGATCACGAGAGCCCGGCCGGCGGCACCGAGTTCCCCGCGTTTCTTGGGATTCTCGACGAGTTCAAGCATGGCTTGGGCCATCGCGGCCTCGTCTCCCGGTTCGACGAGCGTGCCGGTTCTCCCATGCTCCACGGCCTCGGCCACGCCTCCGGAACCTGTCGCCACCACGGGAAGACCATGGGCCATGGCTTCAAGAATTGAGCCCCCGATGCTTTCTTCCTGGCCTGAAGGTGTTCGCATATTGTGCTGTACGAAAATGTCGGCCTCTTGCATCTGTTGATAGACGTATGCCAGCGATTGTACGCCATGGAATCTGATTCTTTCCTTGAGCCCTTTTGATTTCGCCAGCGCCTCACACTTGCTTCGTAATTCGCCATCGCCGACGACGGCGAGCCTGGCTTGCGGGACGATCGCCGCGACTCGCGCAAAGGCTCCGATCGTCTCTAAAATCCCTTTCACGGGGCTCAGTCTTGACACGGCGAGAAACCGAACATCGCCGTTTCGTGCATGCGGTCGTGTGATGGGATTCGGTTCGGTCGGTGGTGCGATTCCGATGTAGTGGACGTCGAGCTTCGTCTCCGGAGCCCCCAGCGCCAGCAGTTTTCCGCGAAGAAACCGCGAGCCGCAAAGGATCAAGGACGCACGCTCAAACGCGAGACGGAGGCGGCTTAAGTATTCTTTCCCGAGCGATTCGGCCGACGTCACGTCGGAACCTCCCGCGAGGAAAACGAGCGGGGTTTGATCATCGAGGACGTCGAGCAGTTGCGCCGCGTTCCATCCGAAAAGGCAATAGACGAGGTCGGCGGGTCGTCTTTTCAAGTGACGTCCGAGCCGATTCGCGACGTATCCAGGCAGCACTCCGGTTCTCGAATCGTCTCGCCGAAACCGCCTGACGATCGCGTTGCGTACTCGGACGAGGGGCGTTCGAAACTCCTCCGCGAGGTAAAGCGACGGCACGGGAAACTCATCAAGGTTCGCTCCCCAACGCGCGATCACACGGACGTCAGAATTTCTCATTCCGAGCATTTGATCGTGTAGAAAATGTTCGGTTCGATGGAAGCACGTTTCCGAATAGAACGCGAATCGAGGAGACACGGCGTGAAGTCCGGTCATGGCCGCTCCTTCACGAGTTTGTGAAGTAAGGAAATCTGTCCGGCCGCACCCATGCCGAAGACCAGCGAAAACATCGCGATTTTCAGCGTGAAAACGAGAAGCCTCGGCCCCTGAATCAACCCCAAGGACATCCCCACGGAAGTCGCGCAGAGCGAAGCCAGGACCACGGGCGTGATTGCTTCAAGAGTCGGCCGAAGCGGTAGAGAAGCGGCGCGATGCGAAGCGAGAAGTCCGGGCAAGGCAAGGCCAAGGTTCGCCAAGGCGTAGCCGGCGGCGACCCCTTCCGGCCCATATCGGTTTCCAGCAATAAATGCCGCGACTTGAACAAGTGTTGCCGCAGTCCCAAAAACCAGAAGCGCTCGCCCCTTCCCGGCGACCAGGTAAAGCCAGCCGGAAGGAACGATCACCGTCTGCGTGAATGACGCGATCAAGAGCCATCGGAAAAGCAACGCGGTCGGTTCCCATCCCGTGCCATAAAGAACTCGCACGACCTCCGGAGCCGCCACGAAGAGAACCCCCGCGATCGGCATCCCCGCCAACGCGGAGAGCCTCATCGCCTGTCGATAGCGTGCCCCCATGCGGTTGCGGTCGTGCGCGAGGCTGGAAAGCGCGGAGACCTCGGCCGCTCCCAACGCTCCCGCCGAGAGGAGTACCGGCACAGTCATCAAGAAGTAGGCACGAGTATAAAATCCGAGTGCGTCAAGGCCCCATGTCCGTCCGATCAGGATATTGTCAAGATTCCTGCCGACGGCATTGATGAGTGTGTAAGTCGCCACGCACGCACCGAATCCGAAGAGGC
>Ga0075030_100003124_pt1 | contig 15103 bp, 13 predicted proteins | sample LitLauG_LLR_2012_FD_71393 | JGI IMG/M metagenome (GOLD analysis project Ga0075030, IMG submission 71393) | Freshwater sediment microbial communities from Pennsylvania, USA - Little Laurel Run_MetaG_LLR_2012 | ecosystem: Environmental > Aquatic > Freshwater > Creek > Sediment | place: USA... | reverse complement strand
GTGCAGGAACGCATTCTCTTGAAGTGAACGTCGCAGTTGCGCTCCCGCAGGTGCGCTGCCAGACGCATTAAGGCGAGATTCGGGAGTGTGCCATCCAGTTGCAGCAGCAACGCGGTGCGAGGTGGCCGTTGGATATGAATTAGCATTGTCGGCATCCTTTCCGGAGCCAAGCGCGGTCGGGCTCGCGACGAACGCGAAATGGCTCCTTGAGACTGGTGACGGAAATGCGCTAGATGAGCTGAAGTTGGAGGGGCGACGCTCCGGGCCCTCGATCGACCCCGCGGTTGCTGGTAGTGCACATGACGCCCATCGCGGTGACACTGTGATCTTGCGACGCCGCCTGGGCATCAGGTTCGACGACCATGTGCATCAGCCTTCATCGGGAAGCTGCACGAATTCCTCAAGTGCACGAGCAAGGCGTCGAATCTGCGCGGCCAGGTCGCTGCTCTCCCAGTGCGCTAACACGATGCGTCCCGCCCGGACCAGTTCCAACACTTTCGGCTCGGGGAGTTGTGGACGCCAGCTCGGCCCCGCGTTCGTGATGCTATGTGAGCTTTCGGCAAGTCTGCGTAGCGGGAGCTGTAATGGGAGCTACGGCGGGTGAAGTTGCTGCACACGGGAGAATCGAAGTAGTTCTTCAACGCCCATAAAGGGATTCTCGTCCCAGGGTTGCATCTTCGTCACGTCGTCAAGAGTACCAATCTCCAGAGCCGGATCAAGAGGTGCGAGGCACTTGGTACGCTCCAGATGGTCGATGTAGTCGCCGATCTGCGTGGCTGTAAAGATGTGCTGGATTTCGGCGACGAACGCCGGCACCTCCTCTGCGAACTGCGGATCGCCATCGCGATGAGTCGATGCGCGCGTGGGACGTTATCGACAAGATGAGAGGAAGATCGTCATTCCTGGTCTTCAAGGGCGAGAAAATAGACCTGACCGACCCTGTCGCCGGCGAGGATAACTTTGCTGCCGGCGAAGGCACAGCAGTGGAGGGTAGCGTCTGCGGTGAAGGCCGTGAGGCTTTCTCCGGTCCCCAGATCCCACACCCTCAGCATGTGATCATCCGAGGCGGAAACGGCACGCCGTCCGTCCGGGCTCACTGCCACGCCAGAGACTGCGGCCGAGTGACCTTGGAGGGTCCTAAGTTCAACACCGCTTTCCAGATCCCATAACTTCAGCGTTCGGTCCCAGGAGGCGGAAACGGCACGTCGCCCGTCTGGGCTCACCGCCACCGCGGAGACTCTGCCACGGTGCCCTTGCAGAGTACATAACTCGCAGCCGGCGGCCAGATCCCAAACCTTCAGTATGTGGTCATCCGAGGCGGAAACAACGCGCCGCCCGTCGGGGCTCACGGCCACGCCGTTGACTCCGTCAGAGTGCCCTTCCAGCGTTTGCAGTTGGCGACCGGTTCTCACGTCCCACAACTTCAGAGTCTTGTCAAACGAAGCGGAAACGGCAAGCCACCCGTCCGGGCTCACCGCCACGCCATAGACTATGCTTGAGTGACCTCGCAAAGTGCAGAGTTGACGGCCAGTTCCAAGATCCCATACCTTCAGCGTTCCGTCAGCCGAAGCGGAAACGGCACGCTGCCCGTCCGGGCTCACCGCAATGCCATGGACCCAGTCAGAGTGCCCTTCGAGGGTGTGCAGTTCGCGGCCAGTCTTCAGATCCCACACCTTGAGAGTCTTGTCCCAGGAAGCGGAAACAGCACGCCGCCGGTCTGCGCTAATGGCAACGCTAGAGACTACGTCAGAGTGGTATCTGAGCGTGCGTAGTTCGCGGCCGCTTCCTAGATCCCATACCTTCAGCGTCAGGTCACGCGAAGCGGAAATGACACGCCGCCCGTTCGGGATGACTGCCACGTGATGGACTTCATCAGAGTGGCCTTGCAGCGTGCGCAGTTCGCGGCCAGTTTCCAGGTCCCAAACCTTGAGCGTTTTGTCATTCGAAGCGGAAACGGCACGCCGCCCGTCCTGGGTCACCGCCACGGCGTTGACCCACAAAGAGTGGCCTTGCAGCCTACGCAGTTCGCGGCCGGTTTCCAGATCCCAAAGCTTCAGCATGCCATCAGAAGAAGCGGAAACCGCACGCCGTCCGTCCGGGGTCAGCGAAACGCCGAAGAGCCAGGTGGAGTGGTGCCCTTCCAGCGTGCGTAGTTGGCGGCCGGTTTCCAGATCCCAAAGCTTCAGCTTACCGTCTGAAGAAGCGGAAACGGCACGCTGCCCGTCCGGGGTCACTGCCACGTCGTTTACCGCGGCAGAGTGGCCTCGAAGTGTATGCAGCTCGCAGCCAGCCTCCAGATCCCATACCTTCAGCGTTAGATCGTGCGAAGCGGAAACGGCACGCCGCCCGTCCGGGGTCACCGCCACACCACAGACCACGCCAGAGTGGCCTTCCAGCGTGCGCGCCTCGCGGCCGCTTTCCAAATCCCACACCTTAAGCGTGTAGTCAGAAGAGCCGGAAATGACACGCCGTCCGTCCGGGCTTACCGCCACACCAAAGACGTAGGAAGAGTGGCCTTCCAGCGTGCACACGCGGCGGCCGCTTTCCAGATCCCAGACCTTAAGCGTTTTGTCGCGCGAGGTGGACACGGCACGCCGTCCATCCGGGCTCACCGCCACGTGATTGACCCAGTCGGAGTGTCCTTCCAGCGTGCGCAGGAGAGCCGTCCCCGCCGGATGGAGTGCCGGTTGCAACGGACGAATCCACGGCCGAGGCGCGCCGGCAGCCACTCGCTCCACAAAGCGCCAGATCCCTTTGTGCGGCAGCAACCGGCCCACCACCTGCGAGGCGAACTGACGCGGGTCGTTACCGATTACATGCGCCGACAGACGCATGGCACTATGAATTAGGTCCAGCGTATCCTTGTCCGTATATAGCGCGCGGACATAATCCAGTTGCAGATCGTGCAGCCGTATGCCATCTCCGTCCCGAAAGGCCAGCGACCGATCGGCGAAATGCCTGGCAATCCTCCGCGTCTCCGTCTCGTCGGCGCCCCACAGAGTCTGGAGTATGGGGGCCGCCGCCGGCATGTCCTCCAGTAGGACCGCAAGTTCGCGATACCGCTCCTGCATCTTCGGATTGAGAGCCTGGTAGCTGACCTCGACGGCTCGGAAGAAGCTCTCCTGACCAGGAGGCAATTGGTCCTCAAACGCGGACAGATCCGCCTTCCGCAGCAGTTCCACTGTGTCGGGCCAAGTCGCGCGGTCGGCACCGCGCAGCATGGCGCCCAGAACCGAGAGCGCAAGGGGTAGGCCTCGGCACTCCGCGGTCACCGCTTCGGCTTCGGCGGGCAAGTCCGCGACGGGCACACCCGCCCACGCCGCCAACAGTTCCCGGGCCTGCTCCCGGTCCATCAGTTGCGCCGTGAGTTCCCTTGCGGCTACGAACCGGCCGATGGACGCGTCCCGCGTGGTGAACAGAAATCGCGAGCGCGGCGATTCCGCGAGCAACGGCTTGAGATCGTTGATGTTCCAGACATCGTCCACGACCACCAGTGCTGCCTTGTTCGCGAACATTGTGCGGTACTGGTGCTCGCACGCGAGGTCATTTTCTGACCGGCTGATGTCGTCGCCGAGCGCTTTCGCGACTTCCCGCATTTCCTCGACGAAGTCCCGACGGCGCTCCCTGCCAGCCGTGATCCACACGATTCCGTCGGGGAAAGCCTGTTGCACCGCCTCGTCCTCGGTCAGCGCCTTCGCGAGCACCGTTTTGCCGATGCCGCCCATGCCGTGAATGCCGGTGAGCGCGATGGGCGGGTGCTGGTTCGGCGCGCCGGGTGCGAAGAGCGTGTGACGAAGCGTGCGCAGCGCTTCCGGCCGCTCCAGGTAATTGGCGACGCGCGGCGGCGCGGTGACATAGGTGACGCGGGTGACGTGGTACGGCGGGGCGAGCGTGGCGCGTTCGCCGCCTTTGATATCAGCAAGGAGTTGCCGCAGATTTTCGTCGTAGCGGGCCGGATCGGAGAAATCGCGGTAGTTCCGGGCGACTAGATAGACCGGCGGCTCCGTGTCGGCCGCGCCAAGCACCGGGATCACGCTTCGTCCCCGGCGGAGCGCTCGGATCTGCTCGCCGCGGCAAATCTCCGATGAATTCGAGCCTGGAGTGAGGATCGCGATGACGATGGTTTCGGGATCATCGAGGACTTTTTCTATCTCCTCCGACCAGACCGTGCCGCCGCCGATCTTAGCCGTGTCGAGCCAGGTGTTCGGGACATCGCGGGCAAGTCGTTGCGCGAGCGGGGCACCGTCGGCACGAGCGTACGAAAGGAAGATCATCATTCCTGGTCGAGCGCGAGGAAGCGGATGCAGCTACCGACATCGAAGCGATCGATTGCCTGCTCGATTTCCTTGGTCCAGACCGCACCGCCTGCTGTATGCGGCTCCTGCAAAAGCGCGTCGCGCTGGCAGGCATATTCAGTGGCCATGCGTACGGCCTCGATGCTTTCACCTTTTCGGAGCGGGCAGAATACCGTTCCCGGCGATGCACCTCGCCTGAAACACGAATCGGACCTTGAGCCGCGCGGCATGGCATACTCCCGCACGGCTCGGTTCTGCATCGCAAGGGTCTGCTGGTAGTTGGTAGAAACACGGGCGTACGGGCCCACCCGGAACATTTTCGGCCGTCTTCGTGCCTGGCTAAAAACGTGGCCGGATTGGGTGTGTTCAGAGGCCGGTTTTATAGTCATTGGACGAGAAACCGTTCTGCCTGGCCGCCGTCGATCCTTTTCGGCCAGGCAGGATCCATCATATTACGCGGCTGCGGGCGTAGCGAATCGTGCCAGGGTCTCGCGGTAGGTCCAGGGCATCCACTCCGAAGGAACTCTCCTCAACTCTCCGGCATGGCGCTGCAACGCGATGAGATAGTCGAATGGATTGGCGCCGTTCAACTCGCAGGTGTGAATCAGGCTCATGAACAGATCGCCCATCCGCGCTCCATTCCGGGTCCTGTAAAACAGAGAGTTTCTTCGATGAAGAATGGCTTTCTTCAGCGCACGCTCGACCAGATTGTTGTCGATGGGCACCCCCGCTACTCGCAAGAAGAGAGTGAGTTTTTCCCAGTGTTTCAGCAGATACGAGATCGCCTGGCCCAGACCGGAGTTCGGTTCCACTTTCCTTTCCTCGAACTGGGCATTCGACCAAGCGCGCAGTTCTTCCATCACCGGTTGGCTGTGCTCCTGGTGGAAATAGAGGCGCTCATCCGCCGACAGACCCTGCTCCCGCGCCTGCTCGTCGTAGCCGAAGACCTCGCCCAGCGTTTCCAGCACGAACTGGCACTCGGCCGGAAAACTCGCCGTCACCTTCACGAAGTTTCGCCGGCTGTGAGCGTTGCAGTTCGCCACCAACGTGGCATTGAGTTTCGGCACATTCCTCGAGAGTGCGTCGCACATTTGAATGGTAGGCGAAAGGTCGGGAGGCCGCTGTTTCAGCACCTCCGCCAGATTCTCGCCGGCGTGTTTGCAGCCGGTGAAATACAGCGCAATGCGGTGCTCTCCGGCGACCCATACGATCCCGCTGGTGAACACCCCGGTCCGCTCCGGCGAAAGATCCGCATCCCGGTCCAGCGACAAAACGCGCATCGAAGTGTCATCGTTGTGCGCCACTTCTCCGCGCGCCGCCTGCCGGATCAGTTCGTCGAGGGCGGGCTGAAGCGGGACCATAGTTTCCGCCATGATCTGGCACTGCGTGGCGGACGGAAGCGGGATGCCCAGGTTCTCTTCGAGGCCTTCCAGCCGATTCCAAGGAAACCCGCTCCCGTACCGCAGCACGGCCATCATGGCCGCCGCCGACTCATCGTATTTCTTCTCGCCCGCGCCTTCCGGAGCGGCGGCGGTGAATACCTTGCCGCAGAGATGACAGCGCAGCTTTTCCAACTCATACACCGTCGCCGCGATCGGCGCCTGTCCCTTGACCCGCACCAACAGACCCGGATTGCGCTGCGCATAAACCGTGCCGCCGCACTCCGCGTCCGGACACGGATCTCCGGCCTGCAAGGACGCGTGCGGAACCTGGACCTTCTGTGCCCCCCGATACGCGGCGGCGCCATTGCGCCCATGTCCTGAAGAAGGTGTACTTCTTGCAGCAGGTTCCTTTGGCGCCTTGCGTTTCTTATCGCCGGTCTCGATGCCGGCCTGTTTCAGCACCGCCTCGGTCTTCTCCGTACTGACAGGGCATAACAACTCCCGCAGCGACGCCAGAGTCGTTTCCTGCTTCTCCAGCAGTCCGGTCACGTAGCCCAGTGTGCGAATCGCGGCTTTCAGCTTTTGATAACCGTTTTCGGAAAGCGCTGGCCGCGCCTGCTCCAGCAATCCCTCCAGTTCGCCGAGGGGTATCGGAAGAGTAGCAAACCCGCCATAGCGCGAAAGACTCAGTCTGAAAAACTAAGTCTATAGACTCACTTTGGAGGGCAGAAGTAGGTCTGAAGACTGAGTTTTCGGGTTCCTCGCCCGCTTCAGTGCCGTCCCGGCAAAAACAATCGGATCGGGCCGATTCGCAGCAACTTTGTGATAACGTGCGTCTTATGCCCCTGAACACGTCGGAGGTGCTTCGGCGATTTCCTGGCCTGACTAGAGATTTGCTCTATTTCTGGGAGCGCCATAATTGGATCAGCCCAAATCGTTCGAAACGGCAAAGTCTGGCTCGACGCGAGTACCCCGAAGAGGAAGTTCGGAAAATCGGCATCATGTTCGAAGCCTACCAGGCCGGATTCACGCCGCACAAAGCATTTGAAATGACCGCGGCTCCCGCACGACCATTCCGCGTGTTTCTGTGTCACTCGTCCGCCGACAAGGAGAATGTAAGAGGGCTATGTGGGCGGCTACAGAGCGACGGAATTGATCCATGGCTCGATGAAAAGAACCTTATTCCGGGCCAAGACTGGAACTACGAAATCTTGAAAGCCGTCGGTGCAAGCGACGCAGTCGTCGTCTGCCTGTCAAAAACCGCCACTTCAAAAGCAGGCTACGTGCACAAGGAGATCAAAGAAGCTCTTGATGTAGCGGATAAACAGCCCGAAGGGTCTATCTTCGTGATTCCAGTCAAGCTAGAGGAGTGTGTTGTGCCGATTCGTCTAAACCGTTGGCACTGGGTGAATTTGTTCGAGGACTCTGGATATGCCAAACTGTTCTCGGCGCTCCGCTCGCGTGCAGATGCTTTGGGCATCCCACTGCCCTCTTCGCCCAATGAAGCTTAGTATCTGTGTTTCGGCAGTTCCGGCCTGATGCTCTTCAGATCACCGATGAGCGTGTAGTCCCCGGTTTTCTGAGCGATCCGCTCCTGGATCTCCGTGATCGTCATGTCCTGGTCGCTGTGGCTGGGATGCCGCGTCCGTCGTTTCGTCGATAGGCTTGTGCGGCTGTACGCGCGCGTCCCGCCACAGATGAAACGCCACTCGGTACCCGTCTCCTTCTCCGTGTAGCCGAAATTAAATTGAAGAACGGCAGCGAGTACCCACGGCCATTCCTGAGCTTGAAGACACTGAAGGCGAAGTCCATGTGAACAGAACGTACCAGAAGAACGCGCACGCAAACAACGGCTAATCGGAAGACTGTTCAGCGAGCACCAGACAAGAGGCGCGCCGGAACGCTCAGGAACGCTTGGGGCTGCCGTAGCCGCGCAGCCAGGCTGCGAGATCTCCGTATTCTTTTAGGTCTAACTTGTACGAATGGCGCGCCTGAAAGCTCCGGGCTCCGCTCGTGAACCCTGACGAGGCAACAAGAATTGCGCGGTCAGCTTCTCGGTCGGCCAACGTCCCGAACAGGCTACGTACGAGTTCTACACCGACCTTTCGGTCTCGTCTGTATCGCTTCGTTTCGACGAGGATGCACATTTCACCGTCCGGTCCGTCCTGTCGCGCAACGATGTCATAGCCGCCATCGCGGGTTGGAGGCGTAAGTTCGACTTTGTACCCGCTATCCGCCAAGAGTTCAGCGACGACTTGCTCGAACTCTCTGGGAGAGATCTCAAATAAATCCTGTGGTCTTCGTGCAAGGCGGTGGAATATGAGCTCTGACGCAGATTGAACAAAGGGTTGTACTTTGGCCAGTCGAGAGCGCTCTTTTGTGAGACACTCATGCGCTCCATATTCCATGTTTTCGACCGAATGAATGAACGACAACGGGAGGTTGAGTTCACTGCTTCCGAGGAAGCCGTCGAACCGTTCGGTCGAACGTAATTCGGCGATGCGTATCTCCGCATCTCTCCAGACGGCCTGCTGAAGGGACTCGTCATCGCGGCTCGGAGGAATTCCGAAATGGTGATGGATATCCAGTTTTAGATTCGCCACCATCTCTTCCCACGCCCCGAATTCCATCGGATGAAATGCACCCCAGTCTTGGAGAAGGGCATGCCACAAGAGCGCTAAGGTCAGGACCCACAGCTTCGCGTCCACACCGTCGGGATCACTATCCGAATCAGTTGTCACGCTTCGGACCTTCTCCCACATCAAAGATCCGAATTTCAAAGACAAGCGACGAGCACGACGATCGTCGTTTTCGTACTCGACAGCATTCTCAAATAGAGGCTTAATCTGATTCCAAGAAATCCGCATCGAATCGCCCACGTTTGAACGGCGCCAATCCTAGCATGTTGCGAATCGCCACGCTTCTCGATCCCCTCGTCCTCAGACCGTACCATCACGCCGATTTGAAACCGGCCGTAGAACGATATATGCTTTATGCTGTTGTGGGACGCCCCGCAAGCAGATACATACCGGCGGCAGTCGAGCGAGAACTCCGAAGTGACGCCCGAGATCGTTGCAGCTTATCCGGCCATCTGATCCCATTCCGCGAAGCGAATACGGACATCGAGAGCAGGCTTCTCGAACTGCATCATGTCATCTTTTTCTCTCAAGGCGGGGAGAGCACAGAAGACAACCTGATGCTCGTCTGTCCAAACTGTCACGCGAAAGTCCACCGGTACCCGGAGCGTTATCCAGTTGAGCGACTCCGCGAGGCGAAGCGTTTATGGGCAAGGCTGGACTATATCGTGCCATCCCGACTACGGCTTATTCCGTTACCGCGGGACGCGCGCTGTGTTTCGGAGGGGTGTCAAGTCTGCAACTTTTACTGTGACGATCCCGAATTCATGTTGTGGTACCTCGATCATCCCTGCTTCTGGTACCGATGGCCTTGGTGTCACGTGTGCTGCTTGCGTGATCCCAAATTCGAATACGAACCTGACGCCATCAGAAGAGCACTCGTCGAGAGTTTGCGGAGGCCGACGTTGCGCGTGTGGTTTACGATCACCTCCCTGAACTTGAAGTACGAAATCCAGGTTCCGACCGAAACCACAATCGGAGAACTCGCCGAATGGGTCAACCTGCGAATCATACGGCCACTAGCCCGAGTCACGAATGCGTCGGAGTATATCGATGTGTTCCGCGAAGCACACCTCGACAACCTCAAGCTTGCCGAGGTGAGGAATCCTAAGGCGGTCCTTGCAACTAGCACCAGAATTTCCGAACTCACGCTCTCCGAGGACCGACCACTGGTTGCGGTGTTCCAGTCGTCAACGATGGCTTGCCCAACGCACCCCCCAGGACCCGGCCCCATTTATGTCCCATGGAAGCTATTGGATCTGTTGGCTGCGGGCATACCTCCATACGCACGATGGTCCTGGATCGCGACCCTGATAGCCATGATCGCCACCCTTACCTTGATCGGACCCAGGCGAGATGTCAACGGGAAGCTGCACCAACAAAACGTTCCCGCGATACAACTGGTGGAGCGTCTCCGGTAAAGACCGGCCGGTTACTCCTCTGGTTGCCGGCGACGGCCGCGGGCGTTGAGGAGGTACGCTCCGAAACAGCTCTGTTGTTGGCCGATTCTTTCCGTCAGTTCCACCCAGTTCTGCCCGACCCGCTGACGAGACGCAACCGCAAACACGCCGGCAAAATAGATCAGGAAGGAAATCGCGATCATCCCGCAGAGAGCGAGGACGTGATCGTTGGAAAGCACGGGTTTTCCGAGGCTGTGAAGCACAAATACTGGCGCTGCAACCAGCAGAAGAACAGCGTGGAGTGCCGAACAGCCGCGACCGACAAGCATGTCGAACGTTTCGCCAGAGCGCGCCTGCTGTAGTTTCAACTGGCCAAGGAATGGATTGCCAGACAAAACGATGCGGAACTCTATTTCTACTGCGACGGCCACGTACGCGTGTATCACGGAGACCAGACCGCGCTGCCGCGCCACTATGTGGCCCGCGAGCGATTGTGTCTGCGGGCGACCACCGATTACTGGATCAACGCCATGGACGGCCAGCCTTTCCTGTACGTGAACAAGGAAGTGGACCCTGGTCTGATCGCCACCCTCACCCAAGATGTGGTTCCGTGGCTGGAAGCCAATGTGGCCAAGACGCCAGAGCAGGAGCGGCGGTTGGCCGAAGATGCGCGCGCACACTGGTTCACCCTGGTGTACGACCGGGAAGGCTACAGCCCGGAACTGTTCGAGAAGATGCGCAAGAAACGGATTGCCATTCTGACCTATCACAAGTTTCCTCGGGAGGATTGGCGAAAGGAAGAGTTCCAACTGCACAGCGTGGAACTGGCCGGAGGCGAAACCGTGACCATGCACCTGGCCGAGCGCGGCACCCAGTTGTCCAACAACCTTTGGTTGCGCGAGATCCGTAAGCTCACCGACAGCGGCCATCAGACTTCAATTCTGACCACCAACTTTCAAGCGCCGATGCCCACGCTGGCGGTGTCGCTGTTCGCCCGATGGTCTCAGGAAAACTTCTTCCGTTACATGCGGGAACACTTTGGCTTAGACCGCTTGATCGAGTACGGAACTGAGCCTATTCCTGATGCGGTTTCGGTGGTCAATCCGGCCTGGCGTAAGCTCGACGGCCAGATCCGCTCCCAGGCCGGCCGGCGCCATCGGCTGGCGGCCCAGTTCGGTGCTCTGGCCTTATCCGAGGATCCCACCCACTCCCAGGTCCAAAGCTTTCAGCAGCGCAAGGGAAACCTGCAGGAAGAGATCCAGGTTCTGGATTTGGAGATCGACAAGCTCAAACAATTGCGCAAACAAACGGATCATCACATCCCGGTGAAGTCCCTGCCGGAGGAAGATCGCTTCACGCGCTTGCGCTCGGAACGTAAGCATTTCATCGACACCGTTAAGATGATCGCCTATCGCGCCGAAACCAGCATGGCGTCGCTGCTGCGCGAGCATATGGCTCGTGGTGGTGACGATGCTCGTGCGTTACTGCGCCAGATCTTTCAGACCGAAGCGGATCTGACGCCCGACTTGGCCACCAACACTCTGACCGTCAGTCTCCACCATCTCACGCAAGCTGCGCACGATCAGGCCATCGAAAAACTGCTCACCGACCTTAATGCCACGCAGACCGTGTTCCCTGGCACCGAACTCGTTCTCGTCTTCAAACTCGGGTCATCCTGACTTCCCCCAGATCAGGAGGTCTGAGTTTGGCAATGCCGACCGATATCGCCGAGACGTTGTCGTACAGTTTTTTCCGTGCGAACTTCACTTCGTCAATTTTGTAGTTCTTGTGCTGACTCGTTCGGGAATCGTACAGACTATGGTGAGCAAGCAGAGAAACGCGAGGTTGTCCTCGTCCCCGTTCGCCGGGTCATGATCCAGGTGCCCTATCTGACCCTCTTTTTCAGAAAAATCGTGATTGAGGTGAAAGCAGAGGCAACACCGGCGGGCGCTTTGGATGAGCACTCGTGCCTCGACGAGCGGGTTGACCTGCTTGCGCGCGGCCATGTCCCAGATTATATCGCTCTCGAGTGTCGCGCACATAGGCCGCTTGCATAATGCGGCTGTGAGCAGGAATCTGGCTTGAACGTCGGTTTTTGAGGGAATTTGGGTGGCAAGCGGATTTGTTCGTCGCGGGCAGCATTGGGGCTCTGCCCCAAACCCCGCGGGGGATACCCCTGCGACCCCGCCCCCTTTCCCTTCAGTTCCATCTTCCAGAACGGTCCTCGCCGTCAAGGGTTCGCTCCGCCGCGCAAAACCGGCGCGCCCTTGACCGCTCCGGGCCGTTCCGAACAGCCCACTTAGAGAAGGAAAAGGGGGCTACTGCAAAGGCCCTCTCTGCGTCCTGCTCCCCTCGCTGGCGGCGCCCGCTATGCCGGCTTCCATGCTTGACACGCTTGCGACAATCGGTGTAGCGGGCCACGCCTTCTCTCTGCCGGTCTTACTGCCTTGCCGTTGCTTGGCAGACTCCCTCAGCGGATGCCCGCCTGCCGTATTCCTCGCTGCCAGCGAGGCGCGGAAGCCCCTCTCAGGAATCGACATGCCTACAGACTGGTCCAAAGTGCTGGGATGGCCCGGATACCGGGTGTACCACTCCCTGATCGACGAACCGCGCCGCCTTCTCACCCTGTGGGTGCGCCGCAAACGCGGCAATCGCAAGCTCACCTGTGCCCATTGCGGCCGCCCTGTACACGACATTCGCGCCGTCTACGAGCGCAAGGTAAGGTGCGGGACCTGCCCTGCTTTGAGTTTCAGACCGCCGTGGTGGTGGAGTGCTTCCGCATCCGCTGCCCGGATTGCGGCCTCAAGGCCGAGCGCAACCCGCAGTTGCCCAGCAAAGCCCCCTACAGCAAGCGCTTCGAGGATGCCGTGGGGCAAGCCTGTGAAGGCGCCGCCGCCCGCCAGGTGGCGCGCCGCATGCGCCTGGCCGAAAGCACCGTGCGTGCCATCGACCTGCGCTATCTGGTGCGCTGGGAAGCCCGCCGGCGCTTACCGCCGCTGCGCCACATGGGGGTCGACGAGATCTACAAGGGCAAGCGCGAGAAGTTCCTGACCGTGGTGTGCAACCTGGAGACCGGCGAGCCGCTGTGGTTTGGCCGCGAACGCAAGCGCGAGACCCTCGACGAATTCTTCCGCACCCAGTTACGCAGCCGGCAACGGAAACGCATCCAGGCCGCCTGCCTCGACATGTGGGAGCCGTTCCGGCTGAGCATCGAGCACTGGGCGCCGAACTGCCGGATCGTCTACGACAAGTTCCACATCATGCAACACGCCAACGCCGCCATCGACGAAGTCCGTAAGGCGGAGTTCTTCCGGCAAGGACCCAAAAAGCGGGGACTCATCAAGGGTAAGAAGTGGCCGCTGCTGAGCCGCTGGAAGAACCTGACGCAGGTGCACCGCGGAGAACTCAACCACCTGTTCCAGCTGAACCGCCGGGTGTTCAAGGCATATCTGCTCAAGGAGAGCCTGGAGCGCTTGTGGAAATACACGTACCCGGGAGCCATGCTCAACTACCTGCAGCAGTGGACCAAGCAACTGCGGTGGCAGCGATTGGCTCCGTTCGACAAACTGGCCGTTACGTTATGGAAGCACGTGGACGGCATCGCCAACTACTGCCGGACCAAGGTCCGGATGGGTGTGGTGGAAGCCGTCAACGGCAACATCCGGATGCTCATCAATCGCGGCCGCGGCTACAAAAACCTCCGTTACCTGCTACTCAAGGCCAAGCGACTGGCGGTCAGCAACCTCAAACTCATCGCCGTGCGCAGAATCGGGAAAGCCGCGTAGTGTGCTCACTTTGTCAGATTCTCGCTCAGAGCGCATAAGGTGCAGCGCTCGACGTGCATGGACAGGCATGTGATGTTATGCTTGCGGCAGCCGAGGACACCATGGCAGAGCCTCGCCAATTGACGGCGGCAGAATATGAGGAATTTGTTTCAATCCTCGTGCGGAAATTGAGTTTCTGGAAAAATGGGCGTTTATATCGAAACAAACGATACCCAGGAGTCCGGCAACCAGGCGAGTACGAGATCGACATCGCGATCGAAGTTGAGCTGGATAGCAAACTCTTTTTTCGGCTCATCATTGAATGCAAGAATTGGAGTCGGCCGGTCACCCGGCCTGTCGTACAGCAACTAGCTCAAACGCGCGACGCCATCGGAGCCCACAAAGCTGCGGTTGCATCACCCGTGGGATTCAGCAAGGAAGCAGTTGAGGTTGCACAGGCATGCGGAATAGCTCTCTGGGTGATGGCAATGCCAGAAGTATGGGACATGGTGATGGCGATGGCTGGTTTCGACTATCACGGTGACTTTTCGTCCGACTATTTCATTCTTCGATCTAAGCTGTACACTGCCTGCATTATCGCAACGGAGCTGTTCAGTGATCAGATTCGCCTCGTCGAAGGACACCGCGCGTCTCGTCGATTCACCAATGAAGACCGTGAGCGCTGGCGAACGAGCGACCCAATGTTCCGCCATATGGGACCGATGTTTGTGTCATCCAAGTATCCGTGGGTTGCATTTGGAGACTCAGTACATGGAGGTTCGGCTTATCCAGCCCACTTGGATGCACCCGGATATGACACTGATCTCGTCGAGACACAGCTCGTAAAAGAACACGTCGAAGCGCTTCGAAGAAATGGCTGGCTGGACCCCAGCAAGCTAAGGTCGTGGAGAGCGGAGGGAAAGCTGATCCTTCAAGCCTGCGGCGTCTCTGCTGACCAGATTGACATTGCGCTAGACAAAGTCATCGCTGACGACGAAAAAGGCTTTCGTGAGGTTTCGGCAACCATGCGTAAGGGTTTGTTGGCGGAGCGGTCTGCGGCAAAAAGGTCGGCAGTTTTCGGGTTGGGGTGACTCTGCGAGAATGGATCCGGTAGGTGCAGGATCGTGCATTGGGTGCAGGTGAAATCGAGGATGCTGGCTGCGGTCGCTTACAACCACGACGGGCGCCATCTCTATTTGAGGTTTCGTAGCGGCGATGTCTACTGCTACCGCGGCGTTCCGGTCCAGCGGTATGAGGAGCTTCTCGCGGCCGATTCCAAGGGTCAGTATTGCAGACAGCACATTCTGCATCACTATCCTTACGATCGGGTTCCGCGGGCGTTTCCCACGGCAAGCTGACGTATTTCTCGGAGAAATAGGTCAGCCCAAAATCCGACGGACTGAGGTACGGCCGATCTGCAGCCGGCGGGCGATTTCGGCCTTGCTAATGCCTGCGCGGTATAGCTTGCGGACCTGGCCGGCGTGAAGTGCTGCGGTCTGCGGCCGGCCCAGGCGCTGGCCGTTCTGACGGGCGTGGTCCAAGCCGGCTCGCACCCGCTCACGGAGGATGTCCCGCTCAAACTCGGCGAACACGGCCAACAGACCCGCCATTGCGCGTCCCGCCGGT
>Ga0075030_100003121_pt1 | contig 15106 bp, 10 predicted proteins | sample LitLauG_LLR_2012_FD_71393 | JGI IMG/M metagenome (GOLD analysis project Ga0075030, IMG submission 71393) | Freshwater sediment microbial communities from Pennsylvania, USA - Little Laurel Run_MetaG_LLR_2012 | ecosystem: Environmental > Aquatic > Freshwater > Creek > Sediment | place: USA... | reverse complement strand
ACCTTGGCCCCTGCCGCTGGCGCGGCAGGGGCTTTTGTTTTCCCGCAGCGTGCCCGCGGCTGCGAGAGTGGAGGGGCGGACGCCCTCGTCCGCCCGGGGAGCGGCACGGTCCTTGCGCGGACATGTTCGTGGCGCTCCCTCCCCGGACGAGGGCGTCCGGGGCTCCAGGGCCCGCGGTCGGGCTCTATACTGGTCGGGTGAAGACCAAAGATGCCATCTTGCGCGAGGTGACGACTCAGTCGGCTGACGAGACGATTGCCTTCGGGCGGACGCTGGCGGGACTGCTGGCGCCGCCGAAGCTGGTGCTGCTGCGCGGCGATCTGGGGGCGGGGAAGACCACGCTGGTGAAGGGAATTGCGGCGGTGTTCGATGCGGCGGCGGAGGAAGACGTCACCAGTCCGACGTTCACGCTGGTGCACGAGTATCGCGGGCCGCGGGCCAGCCTTTTTCACATTGATCTATACCGCGTGGACACGCCGCGCGAGTTGGAAACGCTCGCGCTCGACGACCTGCGGGCGGAAGGCAGCGTACTGCTGATCGAGTGGGGGGAGAAGTTTCCTCGCCTGGTGCGGGAACGGGATGTGGAGATTGTGCTGGAGCGGGCGGGGGAGAATCGGCGGAGGATTCGGGTGTACGTGAGTGGTTAGTTCGTTTGCCCACTTCTCGCAACGGCGGCGAGAAGTGGGGCACCCCTCGTCTTGCTTGGTGCTACCCCTGCCGGGCTTTGCCCGGCTGGACAGCCGAGGCGGCTGTCCCTACATGGGCTGTGGTGATCCCTGCTATTTTTTCTCTCCCGCTTTTGCGAACCACTTTTCGAACCAGTCCATGGACCGCACGGCGTAATCGCGCTCGTCTGCCGGTTTGTTGAACATGTGGCCTTCGTTGGGATAGACGACGAACTGCGTGGGCACCTTGAACGTTTCGAGGGCATGCCACCATTCGACTGACTGCTCTATGGGGACTTCGCCGTCGCTGTCGCCGACCAGGATCAGCGTGGGCGTCTTGACGTTCTTCACGAAGTGCATGGGATCGCTTTTGGTATACACGGCGGGGTCGTCGTAGACCGAGGCGCCGAAGAAGGGGATCATCCAGTCGTCGATGTCGTTCACGCCGTAATAGCTGAGCCAGTCGGAGAGGCCGGCGCCGGCCACCGCCGCGGCGAAGCGGTGGGTCTGAGTTTCGGCCCACATGGTCATGTAGCCGCCGTAGGAGTGTCCGCGGATGCCGAGACGATGCTGGTCAATCGGATATTCTTTCGCCAGCGCGTCGATGGAGGCCATGATGTCGCGGTAGTCGCCGCCGCCGAAATCCTTGACGTTGGCGCGGGTGAAGGCCTCGCCTTGTCCGAAGCTGCCGCGCGGGTTCGGGCACAGGGCGAAGTATCCCATAGCGGATTCGAGGCCCGAGGTCTCGTGATTCCACTTCGCCTGGCAGGCGTAACCGGGACCGCCGTGGACGTTGATGATGAGCGGGTAGGATTTGGACTTATCAAAATCTTTCGGCAGAGTGAGCCAGCCTTGGATGCGCTGCGGGCCGTTCATCCAGTGGACAATGCGGGTCTCGCCCCACGCAGGCTTGACGCTGCTGTTGATCGAACTGACCTGCTTCCACTTGCCGATTGGGCCGGCCCAGACTTCCGGCGGAGAGTTCAGCGACTGGCGGACGACGGCCGTCAGGCTGCCATCGCGGGAGAACGATGCGTCGGGCTCGGCACCCGTACCGATGTACTCTTCGCCGTTCCACAGCGGTTGCGGCGCGCCGCCCAAGGTGTCGATGGTGCTGAATCCGGACTTGCCGTCGACGTTCTCCGCGAACGTGATCTGCGAAGGGCCAGTCCATTTCAGGTAGGAGGGCGATGACTTGATGTTGGGCGTGAGATTGCGCCCGGCGCCGCCAGTCATGGGGACGAGGAAGATGTCGCCGCCGTTGGGGCCTTCGTCGCTCATCAGGCCTTCGATGAAGGCCACATTGTTGCCGTCGGGCGAGACTACAGCTTTGGCGATCTGGAGCTTCGGCGTGTAGATCTTGTGCATGTTCCCGGAGGGGTTGTCGATCCGGTAGAGCTGTGCGATGTACCAGTGTGCGTCGCCGGAACCCGTTGCCCCGATCGCGGCCCAGGAGCGTCCGTCGGGAGCCCAGTCATATTCATAGATGTAAACGTTCGGGGCAGTGAGTTGTGCCAGTGTGTTCGAGCGCAGGTCGATGGTGGCGAGGCGCTGCTCGTAAATCTTGTCGCCAATCACGCCGGCGAGTGGAGTCATGGGCTGCAGCGGTCCGGCGATCCGTGGGATGCCCTCGATGAACAGCAGAGCGAGGCGGGAACTGTCGACGGGAGAAAAGCTGGGAGCGTCGGCGTATCCCTTGAATTCAGCGTGCTTGGTCAGCGCGCTGCCATCGGCGGCGGCGGTCCAGACCTGCGCCGCGGGGGCCGTGCCGGGGAGGTCGGCGAGGAAGGCGATCTGGCGGGAGTCGGACGCCCAGGCGACCGCGCGCAGCGGGAGCTTGCCTTCGACCGAGACGGCGTGCGTGGAACTGTCTTGCAGCGAAGCGATCGTGAGTTCTCCGCTGGAGATGTAGGCCACCTGGGTGCCGTCGGGCGAGATTGTGGCCTGGTCAATGTTCTTTATCACGGGCATGGAGTCGAAGACTTTGGCCGCGCGGGACGTGGAGAGATCCTGCGCACTAGCGGCGGTCGAGAGAAGGAGGCTGAGGGAGAAGATCCGAACGAATACGTTTGCGCTCGTCGTCATGGCTGACGAGTATACAGGGTTGACGGCCCGCTTCCAGCAGGCGACGGGACGGATGGGCTGCGGCCCCCGATACCCCCGGGCCGCCGGACAGCCGTGGCGGCTGTCCCTAGATGAGGCTTCAGAATCCCATGATGTTGTAGCCGCAGTCTACGTAGATGACCTCGCCCGTGATGCCGCTGGACGCGTTGGAGGCGAGGAAGACTCCCGTGCTGCCCACTTCGGCTACCTCGACGTTGCGGCCGAGCGGGGCACGCTCGGCGTGGGACTTCAGCATGTCGCCGAGTCCGGAGATGCCGCGGGCGGCCAGCGTCTTGATCGGTCCGGCGGAGATGGCGTTGACGCGAATCTTCTTCTTGCCCAGATCGTGAGCCAGGTACCGCACAGTGCATTCCAGCGCGGCCTTGGCGACGGCCATCACGTTGTAGTGCGGAACGACCTTCTCTGCGCCGTAGTAGGTCATGGTGATGATGGAGCCGCCGTCTTCCATGAGCGGGGCCGCTGCGCGTGAGACGGCGATCAGGGAGTAGACACTGACGTCGTGGGCGATGCGAAATCCCTCGCGCGTGGTGTTCACGAACTCGCCCTTCAGTTCCTCGGCCGGTGCATAGGCGACTGAGTGCACCAGCGCGTGCAGCTTGCCGTGTCGTTGTTTCAGGGTGTCGAACAGGCGGGCTATGTCATCGTCTTTGGATACGTCGCACATGTGACCCTCCGCGCCGGGCAGCGAGAGGATGAGGTCCCTGGCTTCCTGCTCCAGGCGCTCGTTCTGGTAGGTGATAGCTAGCTTCATGCCGGCAGCGTGCAATCCCTGAGCGATCGACCAGGCGATCGAGCGTTTGTTGGCGACTCCAAAAACCACCGCAGTGCGGCCTTGCAGGTCTTGGGACATGGCTCTCCTTATGAAGGGGAAAGAATAACAGGGTGAAGTCAGAAGTTCGAAGTCAGAAGTCGGCAGCATAGTGGGTAGTGGCTCGGACTCGGCGTCATCCCGAACGGCGGTGTAGTTCCGCCGCCGGAGGGATCTCCCAGAGCGTGCATTAGCGGGAGATCCCTCGCTCCGCCAGAAAAACGGCTCCGCTCGGGATGACGCAGCATCGAGGAGAACTTAAAGTGTGCAACTCGAGTCGGCGGGATTCCATTTCTGTCTTGGCCGGCTTCAATCGGCTGCCACAGGTTCGCGTGTTGATGCGCTTACCGGCAGGGTCGCTGCCACAAACGCCAGGCCGTAGACGCATGCCTGGATGGCGAAGCCGAGGACCAGGCTGACTTTCTGCGCGACCACGCCGATGATTAACGCCAACACCAGTTGCAGGAAGGTTCCGGCAAAGTAGAACGTATTCTGCACTCTTCCCATCAGGTGCTTGGGGACCAACTCCATCAGGCTGGTATTCATGGCGACGCCGCCGGTGCCGCGTGCGGAGCCCATCAGGAAGTAGGTCGCGATGGCCAGGGCCAGGAATCCCGAGACCGGGGCGCAGGCGACGCAGGCCGCGAGCAGCGCCATCGAGAAGCCGATGGTGCGGCGCGAGCCGAGCCAGGCGATGATCTGCGGCGCATACATGGCGCTGACGAAGGCGCCGGTACCCCATCCGGCATTGAGCCAGCCGTAGCCTTGCGCGCCGGCGTGGAAGACGCGCTCGCTGAGCGATGGGGTTAGAACTACGCCCGTGGTCATGGCGCCGAGAAACAGGGCCCAGCTCGCGCCGAGCAGGACGACGGCGCGATGTCCGCGCAGGAACTCGAAGCCGCCGCGCATCTCGCGCCAGAATTGCTCCAACTGGCTTTCGGCGGCGCGAATGTCGGAACGGAGTTCTTGCGGGCGAATGACCACGTGTCGTCCCTTGCGGACGGCGAAGTAGCAGAGAAACGAGACTACATAGGTCGATACGTCGAGCAGCAGCACTCCGCCGAGCCCAATGTGGTTGTAGATGAATCCGACGACCGCGCCGGCGATCAGGAATCCGCCTTGCACTCCCGCGAGCAGCACGGTGTTCGATTGCACGAACTGGCCTTCGGGCGTGAGTTCCTGAATCAGGGCAGTGATGGTCGGCCAGAACATCCAGAAGCCGGCGGCCACCAGCATGTTCATGAAATACAGTTGCCAGACGCGAACCTGGTGGCGGAAGGCGAGCACGGCGACCGCGACGATGATGAGGGCGCGCAGCGCGTCGAGCCACATGACTAGCCGGCGGCGATCTTCGCGATCGATAAGCACGCCGGTGAAAGGAAGCATGAGCATGGCGGGGAGAGTCTGCAGCACGGCGAACGTGCCCAGCGCCATTTCGGAATGCGTCGCCTCCAGGATGTACCAGGCCACGGCGGCGGAGTTCATCCCGCTGCCGACCATGGAAATCAGGTTGGCAGCGAAGACGAATCGCAATGGTCGCTGGCCGAGCAGGGCACGCATCTTTCTACTCTAGCCGAGGCGGGAGGAATTCACCATGGCGGGAAACTATGGCGGAGACAATCGCCAGCGGCTGAAGCCGTCGAAGTTTCGCGCCGGGATGCGCCATCGCTAAAGCGATGGCCTGATACGGATCTTTTCTGATACGAATCTTTTCTGATACGAATCTTTTCTGATGCAAACCTTTTCTAATACGAACTTTTCGAATACGAGTCTTTTCTGATACGGATCGCTCCTGACGGGAATCCAGATACGAACCTTGGCTTTGGCGCGATCGCTGCGCTTGCATGGCGCGGGCATTCGGCGCTAGGATTCGCCTGCTGGTGGAAAGGGTGAAATCCCGCGCATCTTACTCGATGGAGGCTGGCATGAAACGCTGCAGCAGTTTTTTGCTGATTGTCCTGATGTCGGGAGTAATGTTCGTTGGCGGCGCTGGCGCGCAGATCGACAAGATCTCGATTGCGGCGGGAACGGATGAAGATCATGCCTTGCAGGCGATCAGCAACGAGCAGGACGCGCAGAAGAGACTGCCGATGTACCAGGACTTCGTGCAGAAGTTCTCATCGAACCCGCAGGCTGTCGCCTACGGGAACTGGCAGATTTCGCAAACCTATCAGTCGACCGGTGACCTGGCCAAGGCACTCGACTACGGCGACAAGGCATTGGCCGCGGCTCCGCACAATCTCGATATCCTGATCTCGCAGGCCAATATCGCACTGCAGTTGAAAAGCAACGCCAAGCTGGTCGATTACGCGACCAAAGGCGGCGAAGTCTGCCATTCGGTGGCCAAGCAGACCAAGCCGGAAGGCATGAGCGACGAAGATTTCGCGCAAAAGCTGGCCGAGGAGAAGGAAGGCATCCAGGGCAATTGCGAATTCCTGGAGACTTCGGCCTTGAACGCCATTTCCTCGGAAAGCGATCCCAATGGGCGGATGGCCGAGATCGAGAAGTTCAACGCGGCCTATCCCGACTCAAAGTACCAGGAGACGGTTTCCAGCCTGGCGCTGGAAGCGCTGAGCCAGTTGAAAGACAACGCCCGCCTGGTATCGTACGGAGAAAAGACTCTGGCCGCGAATCCGAACTCGGTGCCGGCGCTGTTGCTGCTGGGGAACTATTACGCCGACGAAAATAAGCCCGGCAGCGCCGCCAAGGCCGTTTCTTATTCGCAGAAGGTCATTGAGATCGCCAAGGCGGATGCGCCGGATGCCGACAAATCCCGGAAGGTCTCAGCCGGGGTGGCACACGACACGATCGGCTGGGCTTACCTGAAGCAGGACAAGAGCTCGGCCGCGATTTCAGAACTGAAGAGCGCCGCAGCTCTTCTGCGAGGGCAGGACGAACAGCAGCTGGCGCGGGCTTTGTATGGTCTGGGTTTTGCCTACGGGAAGCTGAACAAGTTGACCGAGGCGCGCGAGGTGCTGACCGAGGCGGTGAAAATTCCAGGTCCCTTGCAGTCCATGTCGCAAGAACTGCTGACGAAGGTCAACGCGGCACGGTCGAAAGGGCAGTAGATTCGCTGCACCAGCGGGCTGATTTGCCCGTTTCCTCCGAAAACAAGAGTCTCTCCACTCCGCATCCCTTTTCTTCGGAAAGGGGCTCTCCGGTTGAGACGGCAAATAGTTTATTTTTGGGGGGCCAGCAATTCTTCAGAGAGCAACTGCGCCTTCCAGGCCAACGTACGGGCGCGATCCACGTCTCCGGCCGCGCTGGCCTCCTTCGATTGGTCCACGAACTGGTGTACTTGGTTGACCATATCCCGCTGACTGGACTTGAGCTGGACTCCCTGCATCTTCTTCAGGTTGGTTTCGGTGGCTTCCAGCATCTGGTTGGCGGTCTGGAGCGTATCGGCGGGGTGCGCGCCGGCCGCGTTGCCGGCGAGCTGGATATTCGGCTCGGAGGACCCCCCCTGGCGCACCACGATTCTTGGCGGAGTGCCGTTGGAAGGCGCAGGCTTCTTCGACGGAGTCGCGGCGCCTTTTTTGACAGAGCAGGGAGTGTTGCCCGGCTTGCCGCCTGCCGCGGCCGGTTTCGACGTGCCCGCGGCCGAGCCACTCTTCAACTTCGGTCCGCAATCTGCAGGAAGCGCTCTCAGTTGATGGTGGTAGCGAACGGGCGCCGATGGTTTCGTTTTGGATGGCACCCCAGACTTCTCCGAAACCTGCGGTTTGGATTGTTCCTGGGGACTCTGGCTCGAGTCGGGGTTCTGTTTTTGCGGGATTGCCGCTGGAGCTGACTGATCCGCTGCTGCGGGCGAACCCGCCTGTTGCCAAGTCCCGATGTTCAAGGAAGCCGCAGATACTGCGGTACTGATGCCAATGAATAAGATGACGCTGAAAGTCATACCCTGAACCCGAGCGGACCGAAGCCCCGACACGATTCTACGCCTTGCGGCTCGCTTTTTCCTTCACGCGCCGCGCTGCGAGGTTGCGCCGTGGATGTATTCCACGGACTGCGCTGCAGGCTCGGCAACCGGGATCTGAAAGCGGAACGTGGTTCCCTGTCCTTCCGCCGATTGAAAATCGACCGAGCCGTAGTGCCACTGGAGGATCTGGTAGGTCTGTGCCAGACCGATTCCGCTGCCCTCTTTTTTGGTGGTGAAATATAGCTCAAAGATTTTGTCCTGGGCTTCCTGCGGGATGCCCTGGCCCTGATCGCGGACCTCGGCGACGATGATGTTCTCGTCGCGGCGGGCGGCGATGGTCAGCACTCCGCCCTGGGGCATGGCCTGGACGCCGTTGATGACGACGTTCAACAGAGCCTGCTTCATGAGATCGACATCGACTTTGACCGGCAGAGGCTTTGGGCCGCGCATGCGCTCGATGGTAACGCCGTGCTGCTCGGCATCCGGGCCGGCGAGACTCGCGACGTCGTCGAGAAGGCGCCGCAGGTCGACTTCTTCGAGGCGAAGATCGCGGGGACGGGTGAAATCCACCAGCGTCTGCACCACGCGGTCGAGACGGTGAATCTCGCTGTCGATGATATCCATGTGGCGGCGCGTGTCGGGTTCCTGCTGGGCCAGCTTGTTCCGCAGAAGCTGCAAGTGCAGAACGATGGCGTTGATCGGGTTCTTGACTTCGTGCGCGACACCGCGCGTGAGCCGGCCGCTGGCCGAGAGGCGGCGCGACATTTCGATTTCGTCGCCGATGCGCTCCACCGATTCGCTGTCACGCATGATCAGCAGGGCGCCGATCTGGGAATTTTTTTCCTGCACGAAGTCGAGGGAGACCTGGACGCGCTTGCCTCCGGCGGCCTCCAGTTCCCGCTCCTGCAGCGCACGCCGGCGCTCGAAGGCATCGAGCAGCGTGATGCCCAGGTGCGAATTGCGGTCGAAGATCTCATCCACGGTGTGGCCGAGCAGTTCCGCGCGCGGACGCCCCAGAAACGATTCCACAGGCGCGCTGACCAGCACGACGCGGGAATCGCGGGTAAACAGCATCAGGCCGTCCTGCAGTTTGGCCATGAGCTGATCTACGTTGTCTTTCAACGCGGAGAAGATTTCCTTGCTGTCGCGAATCTGACGCCCGAGGTTGGCGATCTTCAACGTCACGAGTCCGTATTCGTCGTGACTGGAAGAGTCGGAGGTCAACTCGCCCTGGTCGCCTGCGGCCACGCTGTCGAGGTTCCGGCTGATCTCCGCCAGCGGTCCGAGGGCGAGATTGGAGATGCCGGCCGAAAGAAGGAGTGACAGGAACACGGCGGCAATGGAGAAATACAGCGAGTGCATGATCTTCAGACTGATCTCGCGCTTGAGAAACACGGGCGAGACGCCGATGCGGATCACGCCGAAGGGTTCGCCATTCAGGCGCAGGTCGTAGCTGACGTCGTAGACGGCGGGAGGCCCATAGACCAGGCGGATTTGCTCTGGGAATTTTGCGCTGAGCACGCGCTGAAAATCCGGCCGCGGGGCGACGATCTTGCCCACCATATCGGCGTCGGTATGCAGCAGGGCCTTGCCGTCGGGGCCGATGATCGCGGCGTCCATGACGAAGATCCAGCTTCCCCGCGCCGACTGCAGCATGTTGTTCAGGTCAATGTCGGTCTGCAGATATTCCACCAGCGCCCGTTTCACCGCGGCTGGACTGCTGGTATCGACCGGCGTGCTGCTGAAATCCGGCGGATCGTTTTCGGCAGCGTAGGCCAGTTGGTGCGTCAACTGGTTGGCGGTCTCGCTGGCGTTGTCGATGCGCAGGCGCAGGATCTGCGAGATATACAGATAGGAAAACGCAGACACCATCACCACCACCATGAAGGTGACCGTCAGGACGATGATGGTTTTTCTGCGCAGCATAAACTAACCGACCGGAGCTTCCTCTTTCCCCGCCGCCCCGTCAGTGGGCGCACTGCCGTACTCCTTCAACTTGTTGTGCAGCGTCTTCAGGCTGATGCCGAGTATCTCCGCCGCCCTGGTCTTGTTGTTGCTGGTCGCCTCGAGCGTTTTCAGGATCAGCATTTTCTCGGCTTCCTCGACCGTGGTGCCCACGCCGAGGCGGACCGCGTCCGGATCATTGGCGGTAGCGCGCAGGGGAGCCTGACCGAAGCCGGGAGGCAGGTGTTTGGTCTCGATGACTCCGGCCTCGCAGACAATCACCGCGCGCTCGATGGTGTTGCGCAACTCGCGCACGTTTCCGGGCCAGGAATAAGCGTTGAACTGGTTCAGTACCGCTTCGCTGACGGCCGCGACCTTGCGGCCGTGCTTGTTGCTCATCTCGGCCAGCAGCAATTGCACCAGGCTGGCAACGTCTTCCTTGTGTTCGCGCAGCGGCGGCATGTGGATGTTGAACACATTGAGGCGGTAGTAGAGATCGCTGCGCAACTCGCCGCGGGCCACGGCTTCGTCGGGAACCTTGTTGGTCGCGGCGAGAACGCGGACGTCAACGGGGGTCTCGACCTTACTGCCGAGCCGGCGCAGTTTTCGGTCCTCCAGCACGCGCAACAGCTTGGCCTGGGTACCGACCGGCATTTCTCCGATCTCATCGAGCAGGAGCGTTCCACCTTCGGCGAGTTCGAAGCAGCCGGTGCGGCGTTCCATGGCGCCAGTGAACGATCCTTTTTCGTGGCCGAAGATTTCGCTTTCCATCAGGGTTTCGGGAATGGCGGCGCAATTGATGGCGACAAAGGGGCGGTCTTTGCGCGGGCTGAGCTCGTGAATCGTGCGAGCGACCAGTTCTTTGCCCGTGCCGCTGGCCCCGGTGATGAGCACCGATGCGGTGCTGGGCGCAACCATCTCGATCAGGCGAAAGATCTCCTGCATCTTGCGCGAGGCTCCGCTCAGACGTCCCAGAGAGCCGCTGTCGCGCAGCCGGCGGCGGGTGGCTTCCAGTTCGGCCCGTGTGCCCAGCAGGGCAGAGGCATTGGCCAGAATGGTCCGCAGGCGGTTGGTATCGATGGGCTTGGTGACGTAGTCATACGCGCCCATGCGCATTGCCTGAACCGCGCTATCGATGGTCCCCTGCGCCGTTACCAGAATGACGGCGATGGTCTGGGCCTGGTCTGCCAGATGGCCCAGAAGCTCCATACCGCCCATACGCGGCATCTTGAGGTCGGTCACCACGATGGAGGGAGACCATTGCAGGGCCTTGTCCTTGCCCTCCACGCCATCGCGGGCAGTTTCGACGCGGTAACCCCAGGAGGACACGATCTCGGCCAGCCCGGACCGCTCATTCTCCTCGTCTTCTACGATCAGTACTTTTTCGTGATTCATCAGTCTCGAGTTCGCACGGGATGGGCTGCACACCCCGCATCCACCATACGCGGCTGGCTTCACCGGCGGCAAGGTCCGGAAGACAAGCCAGCCAAGCCCCCAGCAATGATATGTCAATTTGAGACAACTGGCTGCGGAATCCCGGCGGCAATTGTTTGACTCCAGTCTTTCGCTTTAAGCTGCTGTGGTTTAGAATTTCCAGTTCCCGGAAAGTCCTAATAGTTTGGCAAGGCAGCACAATCTATTCCCAAGCCGGCGCGACTGGTCTGGCACGCGCTCAGGCAAACAATTCCGCAATCGGAGGATGTTATGTCACTTCGTGCTACACGACTTCCCGAACACCCGGTAGTCCTCGGTTTCTTGATCGCGTTGGCCATGGTTGCGATGTCGGTCTCTGCAGTGGCGCAGAGTGACAACAACCCGAAATGGGATTTGTTCGTTGGATATCAGTACCTCCATCCCGGCGCAACCGTACCGGCAGCCTTCGGGGATCCGAACAACCCGACGCCGTTCAAGATTCCGGACATGGCGAAGGGTTTCGGCTCCGCGTTGACTTACAACTTTGATCCGCACTGGGGCATGGAATTCGACTTTGGACACAACTGGTCGAGCGGCAACTATGAGACGACCGGCTCCGTCGGACCTCGCTTCATGTGGCGCAGCGATACCGCAAATGTGTTTCTGCATGCGATGGTCAGCTACAACCGCGCTGGCGTGAGCGGCCTGAGTGACGGCAAGGACGGGATTGGAGCGATTCTGGGCGGCGGATTGGATTTGCCGATCAAGAAGTCGCTGGCGTGGCGCATGTTTGAGGCGGACTACGTTTTTGCCCGCCACAACTACGCCAACGACGCTGGTCCAGGGTTTCCCGATCTCCGTCGGCCCAGTTTTGGGGGCGTCCGGCTGCGCACCGGACTCGTGTTCAGTTGGGGTGGCGCGCCTGAAGTGGCTCCTGCGGCTGCGTGCTCGGTGCAGCCGACCGAAGTGATCGTGGGCGAGCCCATCACCGCGACGGTCAGCGCCAGCAATTTCAATCCGAAGCATACGGTTTCCTATAGCTGGAGCGGCAGTGGCGGGCAGGTCACCGGCAAAGACACGACCGCCAGCATCGACACCAACAACGTGAACCCCGGCACTTATTCGGTTACGGCGAAAGCCAGCGATGCGAGGCTGAGGAAGAACAACGAGGCGAGCTGCTCGGCCAGCTACACGGTGAAGCCGCTGCCGCCCAAGAATCCGCCGACCATGTCCCTATCGGCCAGCCCAAGCGACCTGGTGACCGGCGGTACGGTCAACCTGTCAGCGAACTGCACCAGTCCAGACAGCGTGCCGGTTTCGGTGGCGAACTGGACTTCGACCGGCGGAACGGTTTCCGGCAGCGGCAGTTCCGCAACGCTCAGCACCGCGGGAGTTCCCCCCGGCCCGGTCACCCTGACAGCAACGTGTACCGACTCGCGCGGTCTGACAGCTCAGGCCACGACGTCGGTGAACCTGCAGAATCCTCCGCCCCCGCCCCTGCCCCCGGTGGATAAAGTCCTTGAGGCGCGGCTCGCTTTGCACAGCGTCTACTTCCCAACATCGCAGCCGCCGGTGAAGGATCCGAGTGCAGGCTTGATCGCCAGCCAGCGGAAGACGCTGGAAACCCTGGCTACGGACTTCAAGAAGTATCTGCTGTCCAAGCCGGATGCGCACCTGATCCTCGAAGGTCACGCCGACATTCGCGGATCGGCTGCGTTCAACCAGGCGCTTTCGGAACGGCGCGTGGCGCGTGTACGCACATACCTGGTCGAGCAGGGCGTTCCCGACGCGGATATCGAGACCAAGGCGTTTGGGAGCGGCCACAACCTGACCATGGATCAGGTGAAGGACTCCATCAACAACAACACCGAAATGACCAAGGAAGAGCGCAGGCGCGAACTGGCCCGAATCCAGGTGATCATCCTGGCGAGCAACCGGCGCGTGGACGTAACCCTGAAGTCGGCGGGAATGACAGAAACCTCGGTGCGGCAGTTCCCGTTCAGCGCTACCGATGCGCTGACCCTGATCGGTGGCCGGGAAAGCGAAATGAAGGCCAAGGCTGCAAAGGCTGCTCCGAAGAAGAAGGCGGCTCCAACGAAGGCGGCTCCGAAGAAGCCGTAGAGACAGCGAACCCAGAAAGTACACAGCGCGGGGGACCAATGTCCTCCGCGTTTTTTCGTTTTCGGCCGCTTTTTGCAGGGAAGGAAGGCCGTCCTGTGGAAAAAACTACATCACCCACACTTCCGTGCCATCGCCAATCTGCTGATTCGATGACATCGTGTCTGGTATTCGAGTTGCCACTTCCAGGTCCCAAGGGCACGCAGCAGGATGACGAGGATGGCGTTGTTTTACAAAACTCGAGGCCGGGTGCTGTTACCGCTCTTGCTTTCCGTTTGCTGGGCGGGGTGTTCTCGTCCGGGCGGGACTGCCGAGGCTGGAACGCAGGCAACAGGCCAAACGGTACCGTTCCGCGGGGAGGACGCTGCCGACGCTTCTGCGTCCGACCCAGCTTTGGCGGTCCCCGCCCACACGCCAGGTGCGCCAGGGGCTGTTCCGTTTCGTGATCCGCAGAAACTCCCAGCCGGGACGCTCCTCACGGTTCGACTGAAAGAGTCGATTTCCTCGGATGTGATTGACGCGAAGGGTGTTTTCGCGGCTCTTGTCGACGATCCAGTGGTGATCGATGGAACCTCTCTGGTGCCAAGCGGGGCCCAGGTGATGGGCCGGGTGGAATCGACCAATGCCTCTCCCGGGAAGCCCACCCGTGGGTTCGTGCGCCTGACCCTGACCTCGATCGACCTGGGCGGGGCAGAGATTCCCCTGGAAACCTCCAGCCTTTTTGCCCGCGGAACGGGCGAGGCGCAGCCTCCGGCTGGCCACCCGAACGCGGTCCGGCTGGAGCGGGGTCACCGCCTGACGTTCCGTCTCACCGATTCGGTGGCGATGGTCGGCCAAGTCGCCAAGTCCACCCGCTGATCCTCACTTCGATTCCTACTTCCGAAGTTCTCGCGTCCGAAAATCACCATGATCCCTGCTATGTGATCCGCACTTATGCGAGTCGGCGAAGAATCTGTTCTCGGATCGGCTTGCTGACTGGCGGAATCGCCCCCCTCAGAGGACATCCCCGTTTTTCTGGAGTTTTCCACAGAAAGATTTCCCGTTTTAGTGACGGCGGTCCTAAGTAGACACAGGCCTCATTCCTTATAGTGGGCCGAAATGGGAGCAGAGGAGGGCCGAAACCAAACGGCCGTCCTCTCCCATTTTGGGAACGCTGGCGGTTCTAGGCCCTTCGGTTTCTGGTCATGCCCCGTGTTTCCCGCGCACGGTAGACGTATGAGCGCTGTTGTGTCATTGCCGTGGAGCCCGCCCGTGGAAGGCGAGACTGCTTCGTTGTTTGGGAGTGCGCCCGTCTGGTTTGCGATGTGCGGAGAGAACGGCAGGATCACCGCCGTGAATCCCGCGCTGGCGGCGGTCCTGGGTCGGGAATCCGGCGAGTCGCTCCCGGTCCGGCTGGCTGATCTGGTTCACCCGGACGATCGGGGCGGATGCGAACGCCTGTTGCGTGAATTGTTCGAGGGAAGACGCGAGAGCGGTCAGGTGGATTCCCGTTTCCCGCTGGACGGCCAAGCCACGGGGTGGGTGTTGTGGCGATACCGCGCCGAAGGCAAGCCCGTTTCTGTGATTGCGATGGGCGAGCCCATTCCGGAGCGCCAGGAGGCGGAGCAGCGCTTGCAGCAAGCGCATAAGCTCGAGGCCATGGGCCGGCTGGCCGGTGGCGTAGCCCACGACTTCAACAACCTGTTGACGGGAGTGCTGCTGTATTGCGACCTGCTCCTGACAGGGCTGGAGCCCGGCCATCGACTCCGAAGCTATGGGGAAGAGATTCGCAGGGCGGCGCTCGAGGCTGCCGGCCTGGTGCGGCAACTGCTGAATGTTGCCCGGCCAGCGAAGTTGGAGGCGCGCCTGCTTTCCCTGAACCAGGTGGCCGAAGGGATGCAGAACCTCCTCGGACTGCTGGTGGGCGAGGGCATCGAATTGCATTTTCACCTCGATCCCCAACTGGGCCTGGTGCGCATGAATCACACCCAGGCCCAACAGATCCTGCTCAATCTTGTGCTCAACGCGCGCGATGCCGTGCCCAAGGGCGGGAAGATTACGGTGGAAACCAGCAATTACCGCCTGCAAGTCTTCGGGGAAGCATCCGGGGTATCCGCAACCTCACCTTACCTGCCC
>Ga0075030_100003120_pt1 | contig 15111 bp, 11 predicted proteins | sample LitLauG_LLR_2012_FD_71393 | JGI IMG/M metagenome (GOLD analysis project Ga0075030, IMG submission 71393) | Freshwater sediment microbial communities from Pennsylvania, USA - Little Laurel Run_MetaG_LLR_2012 | ecosystem: Environmental > Aquatic > Freshwater > Creek > Sediment | place: USA... | reverse complement strand
AACGTACGGAGGCCTTTACATGAAAAAGAAATCGCACTTGACCGACGTCAAGACTTTGCGCAAGAACGCCCGCCAGCACATGGGCCACGGATCGGTGACCGTCGGCTATTCCGCGGATCGTCAGGCCGTGCTGCGGCTTCTGAATGATGCGCTGGCGACGGAAATCGTCTGCGTTCTTCGCTATAGGCGTCACCACTTCATGGCCCGCGGTATCAATTCTCAAAGCGTCGCCCAGGAATTCCTCGAGCATTCCAACGAGGAGCAGGGTCACGCAGACGCACTTGCCGAACGCATCGTGCAGCTGGGCGGGGAACCGGATTTCTCGCCGACATCACTTGCTCATCGCAGCCATGCCGAGTACGTCGCCGCCGATACGCTGGCGGACATGATCCGGGAAAACCTCGTTGCCGAAAGAATTGCCATCGACAGTTATCGGGATTTGATCGACTATCTGGGAGGCCAGGACCCCACGACGCGACGAATGGTGGAGGAGATCCTGGCTGCGGAGGAGCAGCATGCCGACGAGCTCGCGGATCTGCTCGTCTCCTTCGCGGACGAGGGAAAACGCAAACATTCATCGGCAAAGGCGTCGGCGCACCACGCTTGATGAACGTGAACGCGCGTCGCCGCCGCCTCGTCATCCACCGGCACCTGACGCTGCATACGTCTGCCGTGGAGTCGGGCGTCGACACGCGCCCGCACAGGGCGCATTTCGACGCCTGTGGCGCCATGACCACCCACCGCCATTCAACGCCCTGGTGGCGCGAGCACACCGAAATCGCCAGCTGCGTCCAGGCCGCACGTGGAGTTATCTCAGTGACCACGAGCCGCGACGAAGGGCAGTTCGGTGCGTACGCCGGCGTACCGCCGACCGCGCCACCGACCCATCATGCTCGTGGATGCGCAGGACTCGTCCATGGAACGTCGGCGGATTCGGATTCCGGGACCCGGGTCCCGGGTCCCGCTTCGAGGACTCGAACCGGGCGTCGCGTCCCGGTGTCGGTTACCGAGTGGCGGGCGTCGGCCCCGCCGTCTGGCCGCGGACGCCGCGCGCCCCTGAGACAGTACCCCGTAATACGAAGGGATCCTATATGGACACCAAAGAGGCATACCAGCAAAACTTTGCGGCACAGCTCAGAGATTGGGATGCGAGAGTGGAACGACTCAATGCGAGACTGCGCGTCGCATCGGCTGAAGCCCGGATCGAGTACGAGACCGAACTCGAACGGCTGCGCAGCCAGCGTAGCGCGGTCCAGGGAATGCTCGCGGAACTCGGGAGACGCAGCGAGAATGCATGGACCGACGTCAAGACAAGATCTGAAATTACTTGGGCGGATATGAACAAGGCCATGGACAGGATGACGTCCCACCTCAAGTAGTGTCGACGAAAAAACGCTTCGCGCGGCGCCGTTTGGAGGGAAATCGAGCATGTCGAACAATGCGATGCCGGCAGGGGTCAGGATCGAGTACGACTCGATGGGCGCCATCGAGGTGCCTGCCGAGCACCTCTGGGGGGCCCAGACACAGCGCTCGCTCGAACACTTCGCCATATCGACGGAACGCATGCCGACCGAGATCGTGCATGCGCTCGCCGAGGTGAAGTCTGCCTGTGCCCGTACCAATCTCGATCTGGGACTGATACCCGAAAACAAGGCGGCCGCGATACTGGATGCGGCCGCAGAGGTGCTGGCCGGCTATCACGAGCATGAATTTCCGCTGTCGGTCTGGCAGACCGGTTCCGGCACGCAGAGCAATATGAATATGAACGAGGTGCTGGCCAATCGCGCCTCCGAGCTGCTCGGAGGAGAACGCGGCCGAAATCGCCTCGTGCACCCGAACGACGATGTCAATCTCGGACAATCGTCCAACGATGTCATCCCGACCTCCATGCACCTCGCTGCGAGCGATGCTATCGTCCACAACCTCCAGCCGGCGCTGGAACGGCTGCGCGCGACACTCGAAGCAAAATCCGCCCAGTTCAACGACATTGTCAAAATAGGGCGGACCCACCTGCAGGATGCGACGCCCGTTACGCTAGGCCAGGAGTTTTCGGGTTACGTCGCACAACTTACCGATGCAGGCGCGTTCATAGACTGCTTGCTTCCGTCTTTGTACAGGCTTGCCATCGGCGGAACTGCGGTCGGCACCGGGCTCAATACACATCCCGAATTCGGCGCCCGCGTCGCAGCGGATCTGGCCCGCACGACGGGACTGCCCCTGGTCAGCGCCGCCAACAAGTTTGCCGCGCTTGCCGCCCACGACGGGCTCGTCGCCGTCCACGGTGGCCTCAAGACTTTGGCCGTGGCGCTTACCAAGATCGCCAACGACATCCGGTGGATGGCATCCGGGCCCCGATCCGGCCTCGGCGAAATCCGAATACCGGAAAACGAACCAGGCAGTTCAATCATGCCAGGGAAGGTCAATCCAACACAGTGCGAGGCGTTGACCATGCTCTGCTGCCAGGTCCTGGGGAACGACGTCACGATCGGCATCGGCGGTGCCGCCGGCAACTTCGAATTGAACGTGTATAAACCACTCATCGCCCAAAATTTCCTGCAGAGCGTCCGCCTGCTCTCGGATGGTATGAAAAGCTTCGACCTCCATTGCGCACGTGGCATCGTCCCTGATCGCGGACGCATGGCGGAGCTGCTCGAGCGTTCCCTGATGCTCGTGACCGCACTTGCGCCCCACATCGGCTACGACCGCGCCGCCGAAATCGCGAAACGGGCTCACTACGACAATTCCACATTGCGAGACGCAGCCTTGGCCCTGGGTTATGTAACCGACGAGGAGTTCGGGCGCTGGGTCAATCCTGCCGACATGGTGCGATCGGGGAGCAGTTAGCGTGGTCCGATTTCGACGCCTTGCCCGGCCGCCGCTGCGCCGTCCCGCGATGCGCCGATCGTGCCGCCTGCTCCGCTAAGCGTGGCCGCGCACAGAGTACAGGCCGCGCCGGGCAGATGCTCCCCCTTTTTAAAATCGGAAATCGGAAATCGTCATGAAAACGGACGCCGAACTGAAAAAAGATGTCATAGCCGAGCTGGACTGGGAACCCTCGATAGATGCCGCCGAGATCGTTGTCGAGGTCGAAAATCAGGTCGTCGCATTGAGGGGTCGAGTCGGCAGCCTGACTGAAAAATGGGAGGCCGAACGTGCCGCACTGCGCGTTGCCGGCGTCAAGGCCGCGACCGTCGAGATCGACGTCTTACTGCCGAGATCGAGCGCGCGAAGCGATCTCGCGATCGCCGATGCGGGACACAGCGCCCTGAGGTGGACGTTGCACTTGATGAGCAACAGTGTCCGATTGACGGTCGACAAGGGATGGATCACGCTCACGGGCCATGTCGACTGGCCGTTTCAGAGGCAGTATGCGGTTCGCGCAGTCCGACATCTCAAGGGTGTGCTCGGTGTCACCGACAACCTTTCCGTTCGGCCCGTAGCCGCCTCGAACGGGGTCCAGTCCGACATCGAAGCCGCCATCGCAAGACGCTTGGCAGCCGCTGCACGCACCATCGCCGTCGAAGTGGACGGCGCGGACGTCACGCTCTCCGGAACCGCTCAAAGCCGTTTTGAGCACGATCTAGCGATCGATGCCGCCAGGGCCGCCCCCGGTGTGACCAGCGTCGTCGACAAAATGATCGTGATCTGCTGATCCCGCACGGTAGCGCTCGCAGACTCTCGAATACGGCCCGCTCAACGCTGTCGCGCTCGGCGGCGGCCATGTCGCCAACTCCGCGCCGCGATCGCTCACCGACAACTACAAACGCCGCAGGGATTGTGCGACTGCCGGATCCGGCTCCGCACGAACCGGCCTCGAGACCCGAACGGACTAGCTTTTGGCGGGCGCAGTCGCAAGGGTCAGCTTGTTTTCGACGCTGGTGACGCCATTGACCCCACGCGCCACGGTGGTCGCGCGGTCGAGCTGGGCCTGATCGTCTACGGTACCGCCCAACTGTACGACGCCCTTCAGCGTGTCCACTTTGAGATCCGCAATCTTGAGCGAGGGGTCGGCCATCAGTGTCGACTTCACTGCCGAACTGATGGCGGAGTCGCTGGTGTCGGCTGCAGCCACCGATGCGGGTGCCGTGCTGCCCGAGGTCTCCGTCGGCTTGTTGCAACCGCCCATGAACAGGAACAACGCGCCGACGAGCGACGTACCCAGCAGAATTTTTCCGTGATGGTTCTTCATACGATGTGTTCTCCGATTTCAACGGCCATCAAGTGATGACGCTGGCGCCAGAGTGGGCGATATCGGCGGTCACGTCGGTACGCTGGCGTACTCCCTTCCCCGGTCGAACTCTGCGGTGGCGCTCTACCCGGTCTCGCGCACGATGTCCTGGACGGAAATCGCCCCCGCGCGATTGTTGGAGACGGTCAATGTGCCCTGCCGAACGGTAGATCGACACAGTGCGCGCGTAGTCTGCAAGCGGGATGGCACGCGTCTCGACCCGCGCGAGGGACATGAGTGAAGCGCCCTCCCACGACCGTTACGCGCGACGTCATCCGCCGAGTCTTGAAATGAAAAGTACGATGCACAGTACTCGACGCGACAGCGATGTGAAGTATCCGTGCCTGCTTCGAATCGGCAACCGTACCGCACACGGCGTTGCACCGGATGCCGCCGTCGGCGACAGGCTGCGTGACGAATACGATATCGAGTTCGTCGAGACTCTTTCCGACGGCCTCGACCGCCTCGATCGAATTCGTGTTGCCGCCATCCTCGTCGAGCCCGACCTGCCCGACAGCCCGGGCCTGGACGCGCTCGCTCCCCTGCTTCGACGAACGCCGGAAATCCCGATTGTGGTGTTGGGCCGCGCTTCGGACGAAGACTTGTTCGACCAGGCCTTGGCGCTTGGTGCCCAAGACTTCCTGCTTGCCCCCCCGGCGGACGCGCTCGAACTGACACGCATCGTGCACGCCTCGATCGCCAGAAAACGCGCACAGCAACTCCTGAATGAAGAGAAGGAGCGGGCCTGCACGACACTCGAGTCGATCGGAGACGGCATCCTCAGCACCGACACGCGCGGTCGAGTCACGTATCTCAATATCGTTGCGGAAAGGTTGACGGGCTGGACCTCCCAAGAGGCCTTTGGCCGGCCCGCGATCGAAGTATTTCGAGTCGTGGACGGACAGACGCGACAACCCGGGCGAGATGTCATGGACCACGCGGTTCGCGCGAACGAAACCGTCGGGTTGTCCGCCGACAGTGTCCTTATCCGACGGGACGGCAGCGAAGTCGCGATCGAAGACTCGATCAGTCCGATCCACGACCGGATCGGTCGGACGACCGGTGCGGTTGCGGTCTTTCGAGACGTCGGCGCGGCACGTGCGATGGCAAGTCGAATGTCGCACTTCGCACAACACGACTTCCTCACAGAACTGCCCAATCGTTTGCTGTTCGGCGATCGAGTGGAACAGTCCATCGCCGTCGCGCATCGCCACGGCCACCTGTTCGCCATCTTGTTCGTGGACATCGATCACCTCAAGCATGTCAACGATTCGCTCGGACATGGCGTCGGCGATCTGCTGTTGAAGGCGGTAGCCTCTCGGCTGGTCGCCAGTGTGAGAGCCTCGGACACGATCTGTCGGCAAGGAGGCGACGAATTCGTCATCCTGCTGTCCGAGATCGAGCGCGAATCGGATGCCGCTCTGACTGCCGACAAGATTCGCAATGCACTCACGATGCCGTGCATCGTCGCGGAGCACGAACTGGTAATCAGCGCCAGCATCGGCATCAGCGTTTATCCGCGCGACGGCCGCGATGTCGAGACGCTCATGACGCGCGCCGATACGGCGATGTATGAGGCCAAGGCGAGCGGGCGTAACACGTGCCGCTTCTTCTCTGACGTCGCCCCTGGCCGCAGTATGACGCGCGACCTCCCGGAAGAATCGCCCCCGCCCGCCGCGTAACTGCGATCCAGGCTCGACCTCGGATCGCGTCGCGGATTTCCCGCTCGACTCGCGCCTGGCCCGTCACGAGAGCGCACTGCCGAGAACGAGACGATGGCCGCATGGTTCACTCGCGCCGGGTTGCCTACCGAACATACGCCAACGCCAGCGTCGAATTAACATACTTTTTCGCCGCTTGTTTTTTTGTGGCTCATGATCCTGAGTTCGAATTCCGTGGAGCCCGTCAGCTCCTGCTTCCTATGCCACAGGACCCCGGCGGACGTTTCCCACCGCCCCCGGATGGGACAACTCGGCCTCCCCGGTCAGTGGAAGTTTATCGGAGATCTCCGATGGCACGGGACGTTTGACGACAACGGCTGCTGAGGGATCGCGACCATGTCTAATATTACGGAGCAAGAGATGGCCAACAACGTCAATTCGATCCTGCAGAAGTCCCCGCCTGTCCCGGCATTCGGCGCGTCACGCCTCACACGCATGCGCCAGATGAACGCCAAGGATGAAAGGGACTCCGGGGAGGTCGTACCCTCGTGGTTGCGACCGGTCCCTTATACGCGTCAGAAGGTTACCCGTGGCAGAGCCCTCTATCAGTTGGGAGACGCATCGAACAACCTGTACGTCGTCCGCTATGGAATGTTCAAAACCGTGGCGGTGCTCATTCAGACGCACCCCTGCATTACGGGATTTCGTCTGTGCGGTGACGTTATGGGTCTTGAAAGTGTGGGCGACGGAAATTGCGTGTCGAGCGCGGTGGCACTCGAAGACAGCGAGGTCAATGTCGTATCCTATCGCGAGCTGCTGCCTGCGATCGCGAGAAACCCGCCGATCGGCACGCAGCTCCAGATTCACATGAGCAGAGAGATGGCATCTGCCCAAAATATCAATACGCTACTACGCGAATTGAACGCTGAACGAAGACTCGCGTTCTTCTTCCTGGACCTGACCGCACGTCTGTCGATCCATGGCTATTCCCCGACGCGGCTCACCCTGCGGATGACTCGCATGGATATCGCGTCCTACCTCTCGCTATCCAACGAAACCGTGAGCCGCGCCATGTCCCGGCTGATCGGAGCCAACCTCATCGATATGCGGAGCCTCAGAGAAGTCTCCATCAACGACCTGGAGGCGCTTCGCGACTTCGTATGGGGACGCGGCTTTCCCGTCTCTCTCCTGCCTGCGAACATGCGCACGATGCACTGCTGAAGTGTGGCCCGGCCGGGGATGCGTTCCACCGGCCGTGGATGGACCCGGAACCACCGACCCGCAGCGAGCTCGCGCGCTGCATCGAAGAACCTCTGTGGATTTGCAATCGCAACCATGAGTACGTGTTCGATCCCGGGAACCTGCACGCTCCTTGTCGATCGGTGCCACGTAGGCAGACGGATCACCGCTCCCGGTCGAGCGGTGGGCGTTCACCCGAGAAGCACGCGACCCTGACGGAATGAGTACGGGAAGGGAGTCTCCAATTCGCTGCAGGAGACGCACGCGGCCGCCAAGGCTGCACCGCGGCCCGGTTCGACGGTTCCAGGGGAGGGACGTGCCGCGCGCTCGGCGAACCAGCGAGGCGGAGCAGCGAGGCGGGCTCGCCGCAGGCCTCAGAGCGGCGAACGGCCGCCGATCACGCGCAGCAGGACGGCGATGACCGCGATGACCAGGAGCACATGAATCAGTCCCCCCATGGTATAGGCCGTTCCCATACCCAGAAGCCACAAGAGAACGAGTACGACAGCGATGATATACAACATATGGAATCTCCTTTCGTCAGCGACATGCGCCGCATGTGACCGTGTTGCGAATCCGACCCATGCAGCGCCACTTGTCCGAACAGTCGCTGCTACTTCTTGTCTCCCTTTCCGACCTCGTTACCGATAATGCCACCCACCGCGGCGCCGCCGACCGTTCCCACCGCGCTGCCGCCGGTGAGCACGGCCCCTGCCACAGCGCCCGTTCCCGCGCCGATCGCGGTGTCCTTATCGCGCGAGGACATCGCCCCGCACGCGCACAGCCCCACGACCGAAACGGCCACCATCGCTCGGAGCCCGATTTTCTGGATAGATTTCATAGTCACACCTCGATTGGCGGCAGACGGACGCGAATCACGCGACGTACTGCCGTTCCTGCAAGAAGCCGCGCAATTTCCGGCTTGAAATATAGTGGTGTACCCCAAAAAAGGGCACCTCATGCAGACTGCAATTCGCTTCTGACGGATTTCACTCCCGCCACCCCGTCGGCAATTGCCATGGTCCTCGCGATATCGGTCTGGAAAGAAACAAATCCGCGCAGTTGCACCCGGCCACCATCGACACTCACGCCGAGGCCCGCGATGTACAATGCCGGCTCTCGGCCGATCGCCGCCATTACTTCAGCGGTAATCGCCGCGTCCTGGTCGTCGAATTCCGCGGCCTCACGCAACCTGGCCGTCACTGATCGGCCCTCGGCCTGGCGCGCGACTGCCTGGATGTACCGTGTGATTCGCCTGGCCTTGATCACGCTTTTGAACCCCTTTCATTGGTCCGCCGACTCCGAATCCGTCAACCGGTGAGCGCGGCGATACGCCTCGGGCTACCGAGACGCCTCGGCGATGGTCGCTCCGGTGATTTCGACGTCGACGCGGCGGTCTCTCTGAAGACAGGCAATCACCCGGGCGCTCCTGGGCCCCGGGCAATCGCTTGCCTTGGTGATCGGATCGCCCTTTCCCCTGCCTTCGGCCTCGATGCGCGTGGCGGCAATGTTTTTGCCCATCAGATAATCTTTCACCACATTCGCTCGACGCTCCGAAAGCCGCTGGTTGTAGCCGTCGCCGCCGAAGCGATCGGTGTGACCGGTCGCGACGATGGTTGCGTAGCTCACGCCGGCGAGTTGTCGTACCAAATCGTCGAGCATCTCCTTACCGGCGGGTTCGAGGGAAGACTTGTCGAACGCGAACAGGGCGTCCGCGGAGAACGAGAATTTCTTCGACGCCGGAGCGGCCTGCGCTGCTGCGGTCGTCGCCGCCGGGGGACGTTGGGCGATGGCCTGTGCGGGTGCGGGTGGCTGCTCTGCCGCCGTCGCAACCGCCTTCGGATCGCAGGGTGCGATGGCTCTCTCGAGCGTCCAGTCGCTGTCCCGCACGCACAATCCGCTGGCACCGGACATGATGACGCGCCCGTCGCGATCGACCAAGTAGCCTCGGTGCTGGCCCGGCCCAGGGGACGCGGCAAAGGTCGCCGTCGTTACGGCGCAGGCGATCATCACGGACATCGATGCGGTCTTCATAGATATTGCTCCTCTCACATCGGCGTCGATAGACGGCCGGGTCTCTGCATGGACGGCACGTGTCGCGAGATAAACGGAATTGCCGTACGAATGTAAAGACGGTGCGCCGATCCAATTTCGCCGTCGGTACGTTCGGATACGTAGTAGTACCAGGCAGGCGCTCGCCAGGCGTCGGTGCGGTCAAGCTCGACAGCCGGTCATTCGAGTCGGGGCGCCAGAGCGGCTTCGACGAGATGCTCGCGCCGATCGTCGGACAACAGAATGTCGCCGGAAACTTGTTCGACACCGTCCAGCTTCAGGCGCATGGGCGCGCCCGCCACCGTACCGACGGCCGCATGCGAGACGACGATTCGATATCGGGTGTCGCGATATCGGTAGTGAAGCGTGAACCCTCGCCAGTCCGCCGGGAGACAGGGCGCAATTCCGAGGCGGTTTCCTTCCAGGCTCACGCCGAGCAACGATTCCAAGATCAAACGGTACATCCATCCGGCCGACCCCGTGTACCAGCTCCAGCCCCCTCGCCCGACGTGAGGGGCGACCGCATAGACATCCGCAGCCACGACATACGGCTCGATCTTGTATTTGGCGACGGCCGCAGGCGAAAGCGCGTGCCTGACGGGATTGATGATCGACAACACTTCCCAGGCAAGTTTGCTCTCGCCGAGGCCGGCGAAGGCCATGGCGGCCCATATGGCGCCGTGCGTATACTGTCCGCCATTCTCCCGCACGCCCGGCACGTACCCGCGGATGTATCCCGGATTGATTGCCGACTTGTCGAAGGGCGGGTCGAGCAGTTGTACGAGGCCGTCTGCGCGCCTCACGAGGCGGTCGCTCACGGCCCGCATCGCCCGGCGCGCCCGTGCGGTATCGCCCGCCCCGGAAAGCACGGCCCAGCTTTGTGAGATCGAGTCGATCTTGCATTCTTCGTTGTCGCGCGTACCCAGCGCTGCGCCATCGTCGAAATATGCGCGCCGGTACCATTCTCCATCCCAGCCGTGCTGTTCGATGTTCTGCCGCAACGTCTCAAGCTGCTCCAGGCACATCCGCGCATTGGACTCGTCGCCTCGTGTCCCGGCGAGCGCCGCGAACTGTTTGAGTACATCGCACAGGAAAAATGCGAGCCACACGCTTTCTCCCTTGCCCCGCATGCCGACCAGATTCATACCGTCATTCCAGTCCCCGGACCCCATCAGCGGCAGGCCATGGTCACCGAATCTCAGCGCATGCGTAATGGCGCGCAGGCAGTGCTGGTAGACGCTCACCTCCTCGTTCGACCGCGCGGGAAGATCGTAATAGGAGTCGTCCTCCGCATTCACAGGTCGACCTTCCAGGCAATAGGCGGACTCGTCCAACAAACCGGTGTCTCCGGTCGCCCTCACGTAGCGGCATACCGCGAGCGGAAGCCAGAGCAGGTCGTCCGAACAATGAGTTCGCACTCCGCGTCCGGCGGGGGGATGCCACCAGTGCTGGACATCGCCTTCCACAAATTGCCGGCTCGCGCACAAGATCAGGTGTTCCCTGACCAGGGCCGGTCGCGCATGCACGAGCGCCATCACGTCTTGAAGCTGGTCGCGATAACCGAACGCGCCCCCGGATTGATAGTAGCCACTGCGCGCCCAAAGACGGCATGCCAACACCTGGTAAAGCAACCACCCGTTGGCGAGTACATTCACGGCCGCGTCGGGTGTTTCCAACTGCACGGTGCCCAAGGTGTGCGTCCAGTGCGCCCACACGGTTTCGAGAGCACGGCGCGCCGGTCCCGCGCCGCGGTTTCGCATGACCAGGTCGCGCGCGTCCTCGTGATTTTGACCCAGCCCGAGACGGAATATGACCTCGCCTTCTTGCCCTTCGGCGAGATCGATCTGAACCTGCATCGCGCCGCACGGATCCAGCGCCACGCCCACCTTGCCGGACAACGTCGTGCGACCCAGCGCGGCAGGACGCTTCACGCTCCCGTTGCGCCCGAGGAATTCCTTGCGGTCGCCGCACACGGTACGCGCCCCGTCGTCGACGTCCAGGAATGCCACCCGATCGGGAAACTCGGTTTGATACGGGTTGACGCTGAACAGCGCGCCGCTCGATGGATCCACTTCGGTCATGATGTGCATCGCCGACTTGGCGCGCAGATCGCCGAGTACCCACTCGACATATCCGGTTGCGGAGAGCCTTCTGCGTCGGCCGGAAACATTGCGCAGTTTCAGCACGGAAAACTTGACCGCCGAATCCATCGCCACGTAGACCCACAATTCCGAACAGATCCCGCCACAGCGGGCTTCGAACACGCTGTAGCCGAACCCGTGCCGAATCACATACGACGTCGCGGCCCTGGCAGCCGAGGGTGTGGGCGACCACACGAAGCCGGTTTCCTCGTCGCGCAGATAGAGCGCTTCTCCGCTCGTATCGCTGACCGCATCGTTGTGCCACGGCGTGAGGCGAAACTCGTGGGCGTTTTCGCTCCACGTGTAAGCCCCTCCGCTCTCGGACACGATCGACCCGAACACGGGGTTCGCCAGAACGTTCACCCACGGCGCCGGAGTGACCGCACCGGGCGGCAACACGACGACGTATTCCCGACCGTCGGGAGTGAAGCCGCCCAAGCCGTTGGCCAGGATCAGCGCACGCGCGGGCAGCGGAAGCGTGTCGGCGGCGTCTGGACGGTGTACGCGAACCGGCACGAGCGACGGCATCGCTGTCTCGACGACCTCCGGTGAAGCGAGTTGCTCGGCGAGCGTACCGCGGCCGTCGCTTATCACGGCGCGTGCGACCGACTGGAGGAGTATGCGGTCTTCGTTCGAAATCAGCTCGCCCGCCCGGACGAATATACCGCCAGGTTTGTCGATCAGGCTGGCTTCAGCCCCGGAGGCGATCAGGCTCATGATCTGATCCTGAAGCTGCTGCCGATAGCCTGCGTGGTCTTCGTTCCAGATCACGAGATCGACAGCCAGGCCCTTCAGGCGCCAGTAAGAATGCGCCTGAACGAGCTGGCGCACGAGTTCGATGTTTGCCGCATCCCCGACTTGAAGCAAAACGATCGGCAGGTCGCCCGATATCGCGTACCCCCAGAGCCCGGACTGGCCACGACGATTCTGGATCAGGACGGCGGCATCGGCGCGCATCCGTGCATTCGAGAAAATGATGGAACTCGCGAGCCGCGAGTGCAGCTGGGCGTCGCCCTCGCTGGCGTTGATCTGGCGCAAAACGACCTGTCCATGGGTCCACGTCAAATCGAAAACGCGATCCGCGAGGTGCCGGTCCTGGTACTTCTCGACCAACGCGAGCGCTGCCTCGCGCGTCTCCGCAATGCCCGAGACGATGTCGACAGTCACCGACTGATCGGCGTCCAGGGTAAAGCGATTCCGAACGGCGACGATCGGATCCAGCACCGACCCGTCGGTGCCCGACAACGGCGCCGAGTCGCCCATCGCCAGCGGATCCGACAGAGTTCTCCCGCGGCCGATGAAGCGCGCCCGGTCCGTCTCGTATGACACCGAAGCAGACTCCGCGCCGTGAACCGCCATCAGGTGCAGCATCCAGGGCACCTGCTCGCCGACCGACCGCGGTCGACGCGTACATAGAATCGCCCGACGATCTCTCACAATTTCCGTCTGGACGAACAGGTTGCTGAAAGCCGGATGCAGCTCATCCGAGGCCGGTGGCGCAATCACGACTTCGGCGTAACTCGTGACTTCGATGTCCCTGCGCTGGCGCGAGCGATTCGTTACGCGCAGCCTGCGCAATTCGATGTCGTCCTCCGGTGATACCACGATCTCGGTATGCGTTTCGAAGTATCCGTCGCCGCTCGTGAATGCATCGCGGCGCCGGAATTCCACGCGCCCTTCCGAGAATATGGCCTCGTACTTCTCCGGAACCGCGCGCGTGGGTTGATAGCTTGCGGACCAGACCGCTCCGCTCGTCATGTCCCGCAGGTAGCAATACGCACCCCACTGATCGCAAGTTCCGTCCTCACGCCACCGTGTGACGGCGAGGTCCTTCCACCGGCTGTATCCGCCGCCTGCGTTGGTCACCATCACGTGGTAGCGCCCGTTCGACAGCAACTGCACTTCCGGCAGCGGCGTGTCGGCGGTCGCATACACGCGAATCGGCGTTTCGGCCGAGACCAAGGACGTGGGACCGACGGCCTGCTCCGCAGTGTGCGAAAGCCATGCGGTTCGCTTGGGTATTCTCTCCTGCAGAAGCAAAAGAATTGCCTGGAACAAGGGTTCCGACTCGAATCGCCGCTGCATCGGCCGGTCCAGCAGGACGTTGCCCAACGCGACCAGGCTCATGCCCTGGTGATGCGTCATGAACGTTCGAACAATGGCGTGTGCCTGGCCCGGGCGCTGCCGCGATGGCGTGTAGTCGATCGCCTCGAAGAAGCCGTAGGATCCAAGGAACCCCAGTGTCGCCAGACGTTCGAGATTCCGGCAGGCATCCTCCGGCGCGACCATGAGAGTGAGCGCCGACGCGTAGGGTGCCACAACCAGGTCCTCGGCGAGTCCCCGTTTGAACCCGAGACCCGGTGTCCCGAACGCGCGATATTGGTAGTTGAGATCCACGTCCACGGTGTTGTAGCAGGATTCGGATACGCCCCACGGCACGCCGCGCTCGTTGCCATACTCGATCTGCCTGGCCACCGCCGCCTTGCACGATTCATCCAGCAGCGTGTTCCTCTCGCTCGGCATCACGAGAAGCGGCATCAGATACTCGAACATCGATCCGCTCCACGATAGAAGAACCGGAGCCCCGGGGCTGCCTGCCAGCTGACGGCCCAGGGCGAACCAGCTTTCTTGCGGCAATTGTCCCTGTGCGATGGCGACGAACGTCGTGAGGCGCGCTTCGGATGCCAACAGGTCGTAATAGCCGGTGTCCACGCGGCGTTCGGCAACGTTGTAGCCGATGGTGAGCAGGTGGCGCGCGGAGTCGTAAAGAAAGTCGTAATGCATTTCCGCCAGTTCTCCCGCCAACGCCGCCGCGCGACCGATCTCCGCGATCCGCTCCCGCGCTCGCTCGCCGGCCTCCACGACGTGCCGTCGAAAGGTATCCAGCCATTGTCGCTGCGCATCGACGATCGGATCGGCGAGCCGCCGTTCAATCGCCGGCAGCAGGATGCCGTCGAGCCGCGCGAGTTCCCGCAGCGATGGCGTACCCGCACAGTCGGTGAATTGCTCCAGGCCGATCGGCGGCAACGGCTCGCGCAGCCAGGGTGCCATGTAGGCAAGATCGTCGCGCGCGTCGGTGCAGTCGCGAACCAGCGCATTGGCCCAGCGCTGGGCCGCCTCCGTCGATGGGCCGGTGCCACCCGGACCGCCCCGGACCGCGACGCGAGCGGCGAGATCGCCAGCGTCCGCCAACAATCGGTCGAGTCCGATTCGTGCACCGGCGAGCGTCGTCGGCGGTGTTGCCGCGAGCGCGGTCAATTCGCCGCGCAGCGCGCCCAGTCGGCCTGCCTCGACGCCGTCGAGCGCCTCCTCGAGCAAGGCGAGCGTGTCCAGCAACCCGTCCAGCACGCCGACGCGCCAGATGGAGCGGTCGGCCGCGGCCATCAACCCCGAGCGTAGCGTCAACAGGTGCGCGGCGAGATTGCCGCTGTCCACCGTCGACACGTAGAGCGGCGACAGCGGTTGCAAAGTACGCGTCTCGTACCAGTTGTAGAAATGGCCCCGAAAGCGCTCCAATCGTTCCAGCGTGCGCAAGGTATTCGCCGTACGCTCGAGAAGGCGTCCCGCAGGGATGTAGCCGAAATCGTAGGCTGACAGATTCGCCAGCAGCGCAATACCGATGTTCGTCGGAGAGGTTCTATGTGCGACGCGGACAGCCCGGGACTCTTGATAGTTGTCGGGTGGAAGCCAGTGGTCCGCGTCGGACACGAAACTTTCGAAATACGCCCACGTACGCCGCGCCACGGAGCGCAGAAAGGCGATTTGTCGAGGCGCCAGATCCGGCTTGTGC
>Ga0075030_100003117_pt1 | contig 15112 bp, 8 predicted proteins | sample LitLauG_LLR_2012_FD_71393 | JGI IMG/M metagenome (GOLD analysis project Ga0075030, IMG submission 71393) | Freshwater sediment microbial communities from Pennsylvania, USA - Little Laurel Run_MetaG_LLR_2012 | ecosystem: Environmental > Aquatic > Freshwater > Creek > Sediment | place: USA... | reverse complement strand
GCTGATGGTGCGGGCGAGCGGCTGGCCACCGGCACCGAGCAGGACATAGCCGCGCGCGAGCTCGCGCGCGGCTATGTCCTGCTCGGTGCCGGTGGCCAGCCGCTCGCCCGCACCATCAGCCCGGGCGGACCTTGCCCCGATCTCACGGTCGATGGCGCGGCGCTGCCGACCCGGCTGCGCGCCGGCGCGCAGACCGTGGCGCAACGGCCGCGCCAGGCCAAGCAAAGCGCGTTCCCGCTGCAGGTCTGCGAGGCCGTGCTGCCGCCGGGCGCGGCGCACGTGCGCCTCGGGTCGGCCGCCTTGCCGGTGCCGGCGGCGCAGATTGCGCGCATCGTCGTCCTGGGCGATACCGGCTGCCGCGCCAAGAGCTCCGAGCGGGCCTTCCAGGATTGCGCCGATCCGGTGGCCTGGCCCTTCGCGCGCATCGCCGCGGCCGCGGCGCGCGAAGCTCCCGACCTGGTGATCCATGTCGGGGATTACCATTATCGCGAGAGTCCTTGCCCGGCAACCCTGGAATGCGCCGGCAGCGTCTGGGGCTACGGCTGGGACACCTGGCAGGCCGACTTCTTCGATCCCGCCGCACCGCTGCTGCAGGCCGCGCCGTGGATCGTGGCGCGCGGCAATCACGAAGAGTGCGCGCGGGCCGGGCAGGGCTGGTTCCGCCTGCTCGACACCGCGCCGCTGCAGCCTTCGCGCAGCTGCGACGATGCGCGCGACGACGACGCCGGCAACTTCAGCCCGCCGTACGCCGTTCCGCTGGGCGACAACTGGCAGGTCATCGTGTTCGACTCGGCGCTGGCCTCGCGTCCCCCGGATCCGGCGCGCCCGGCCGACGTGCTGCGGCTCAAGCGCTACCGCGAGAATCTGCTGCAGGTCGATGCGCTGGCGGCCGCGCCCGGCATGCACAGTTTCTTTCTCAGCCATCACCCGGTGCTGGGATACACCGTCTCGGCCGCCGGCGTGCGGTTCGGCAACCCGACGCTGGTGAGCGCCATGCGAGCGGCCCATGGCACGCGCTACTTTGCGCCCGGCATCGCGGCCGGGCTGCACGGCCATGTGCACTCGTTCCAGGCGCTCGATTTCGCGTCGGACCACCCGCCGGCCATCGTCGCCGGTCACGGCGGCGACCAGCTCGACGGCACGCTCGAAGGCCGGGTCCTCGAGCCGAGCGATCCATCGGTCGAGGGCGTGCGCATCGCCGCGGTGGCCCACGCGCATAGCTTCGGCTACCTGGTTCTCGAGCGCGCCGGCGCCGGCTGGGTCGTGCATGCACGCCGTCCCGACGGCAGCGCGCTGACCGACTGCACGCTGCGCGATTTGCGACTGGCGTGTGACGATCGCGTGGCGACCACGCGGCCCGGCCACCCGGCCGCAGGCGGCTGACCCGCCGCGGCCAGGTGCCGGTGCGCCCGCTCGGCGCGCCCGGCGTTGCTTTGACGCATCGTGCGTCGCACGGCGCTGATGGAACTGGCTAGAATTTTATTCGCCCGATCGGGCTCGCCCGCCGTTCCGGACGCCGCCAGTCTCCATCTTGGCGGCGTCTCGAGCGGCGCAGGCTTCCTCTTCCTTGCCCATTCCAGTCTGGAATCGTCATACAGGAGCCGGTCATGTCTTGTCGAACGGCAGCGCTTGCGCCACGATGCGCGACCACCGCCGCCTTGTCCTTCACGCTGCGCGGCCGCGCCCACCGCGCCGCCCGGCGGATCCTGCGTGCTCTGCTGCTGGCGGCCGGTATCTGGTTGGCCGGCCTGCTCGCGACCGTGGCGGCGCGCGCCGCCGAGGCCGACACGGCAGCGGCGGCGCCCGGACAGGACGCGGTCGAGGCGCCGGATCCGGCGCTGCAACCGGTCGTCGTCCAGGCGCGGCGCCGTACCGAGCGCCTGTTCGATGCACCGGTCGCCGTGACGGTCGAGTCCGGTCGCGAGCTTCAGGAGCAGGATGCCGTGCTGTTCGATGACATCGCGCGCCTGGTACCCAACCTGCGCATGGTCCAGTCGCCCCAGTCGGTCTCGGCGCTCGACGTGACCATGCGCGGCCAGACCGCGATCCGCTCGGCGATCGCCTTCGATCCGGCGATCGGCATCTACGTCGACGGCGTGTACGTCGCCAATGGCCAGGCCGCGATGAACACCCTGCTCGACATCGACAAGGTCGAGATCGTGCGCGGCGCGCAGGGCACGCTGTTCGGCCGCAACAACACCGGCGGCTCGATCTCCTTCGTGACCAACCGGCCGCAGCTGCATGTCGACAGCGCCGAGCTGGCCGTCGACAGCGGCACCTTCGGCCTGTTCCAGGGCCGCGGCGTGTTCAACCTGGCGCTGGACGATACCGTCGCGCTGCGCCTGGCCTACCAGGACAACCAGCGCGAGGGCTACGGTTCGAGCGTGGGCAGCGGCCAGGGCGGCTTCGGCAACCAGCACCGCTACCAGGTCAGGCTGGGCGCGCTGTGGCAGCCCGACCCCGGCTTCGACGCCTACTGGACCTACGAGCATTTCGACGCCAGCGAGGTCGGCGCCCTGCTGCACCCGCTGCACGGCACGCAGGTCGAGCAGCTCGGCCAGCTGCTGGGCCAGGTGCCGCAGCTCAGCCAGCAGGGCGTGCCGGGCCTGGTGAACGTGGCCCCGGTGGTCATCCCGGACAATTTCTACCAGACCGACGCCGATTATCCCTCGCACGACCGGACCCAGCTCGATGCCACCCAGCTCACCCTGACCCAGGCCCTCGGTGCGACGACCCGGGCCAAGCTCATCCTGGGCTACCGCCACCTGGGCAACGACACGGCGATCGACGTCGACGCGACCACGCTGCCCTTCGCCAACACCAATCTGAGCAACGCTTCGTCGCAGAAGAGCGCCGAACTGCAGCTTGGCGGTTCGGCGCGCGGGCAGGCCGTCAACTGGGTCGGCGGCCTGTACTGGTTTCGCGACGACGGCAGCGCGCCCTCGGTGTTGCAGCCGGCGTCGGCCGCCTATATCAATGACTTCAATGCCCTGCTGCCGCCCGGCAGCCTGCCGGTGTCGCCGGTGCCGGTGATCGAGAGCAATTCGCTGCAGAACCTGTCGCGCGCGGCGTTCGTGCATGGCGAAGCCCAGCTCAGCGAGCGCTGGGCCGCGGCGGCCGGCCTGCGCCATACCAACGACACGCGCCGGCTCAGCGAAAACAGCTATGCGCAGACGCCCGCCGGCCCGCTGTGCACGATCCTCGACCAGTCGACCGGGGCGCCGGCCAACTACCCCGGCCCCTGCCCGCCGATCGAAAAGAGCGTCGGCTACGCCTACTGGTCGTACGAATTCTCGACGCGCTACCAGCTCAGCGAGACCCAGAACGCCTACCTGCGCATCGGCCGCGGCCAGCGCTCGGGCGGCTGGAACGTTCCGGTGAACACGCTGCAGGACACGCCGTTCCATCCGGAGCAGCTCACCGACTACGAGCTGGGACTCAAGTCCTTCCTGCTGGGCGGCGCGCTCTTCCTGCGCGGCGACGTGTTCTACGGCAACTATGACCAGATGCAGCGCCTGCTGCCGCGCCTGGTCGGCGGCACGCCGACGACCTACGTCATCAATGCCGGCAAGGCGCGCGTGAGCGGTGCCGAAATCGAGTCGTCGATGTTCCTGTCGCGCAGCTGGTCGGTGCAGGGCGCGCTCGGCTGGACCGATGCGCGCTACGTCCAGTTCCTGTATTCGCCGGGCGGCGGCAATCCGACGCTCGACCTGTCGGGCAACCGCTTCAACGAGACGCCCAGGGTCAATGCCGGACTGGGCCTGGGCTACCAGGCGCCGCTCGGGTCCGGATCGCTGCGCCTGCACGCCGACCTCGCCTGGCAGGATGCGGTGCAGTTCAACGTCATCAACGACTTCAACAGCCAGGGCGCCTACGGCACGCTCAACGCGCGGGCCACCTACGCCGCGGGCGCCAGCACCTGGGAGCTGGCCGCCTTCGGTACCAACCTGACCGGGCGCCAGTTCGCGATCAACGGCGGCAGCGTGGCCACGTTCGCGCCCCAGCCGGCGATCTCCTGGCAGATTCCGGGGGCGCCGCGTATGCTCGGTGTCGAGGTGGTCTATCGAATTGGCAACAAGGGCTGAACGACCGGTGGTTGCGCCCTGGGCCCGGCTCGCCGCAGCCGCGCTCCTGGCCGCCTGGGCCGCGTTCGCGCGCGCCGCGCCGGCCCCGCCCGAGCTGGCGGACCCGGCCGGCTCCAGTGCCCCCGCGCCGGACGACCGCGGGTTTCTGGGCCGGCTGCCCTTCATTCCGGTACCCGAACTCGATACGGCGCCCCATTCCGGCGTCACCCTCGGGCTCATCCCGGTCTTCCTGTCGAACGACGCCGCCGGCCAGATCGACCAGATCCTCGCCCCGGACATCATCCACAGCCAGTACTTCGGCTGGGGCGCGCGCTGGCGCACCTTCCGCTACCTGTCCGAGGACGAACGCTGGTCGATCGTCGGCGGGGCCAAGCAGTTCGTCGAACGCGAATTCGATGCCGAGTACGACCTGGGCCTGCATCGCGACGGTGCCTGGTCCTACGTCGCGCACGCCATGTACGACCGCAGCGGCACCGGCCGCTTCTACGGCCTGGGCAACAACTCGGCGCTCGCCGCCCAGACCACCTACATCGACAGCCAGATCCGCATCGAGGGCAGCGCCGCGCGCAACTTCTCGCGTGCCCTGCAGCTGTCCTATCAGCTGCGCGCCGACACCGCCGAGATCGAGCAGAGCGCCCTCGACTCGCTGCCCTCGATCGAGCAGCGCTACCCGCGCCTGCCGGGCGTCGGCGATGCCAGCGAAGTGCAGCAGCGCCTGGTCCTGGGCTACGACACGCGCGATTCGATCGCCATACCGCGCAGCGGCGTGCGCATCGCGGCCTACGGCGGCTTCGCCACGCGGGCACTGGGCGGCAGCGTCGACTACGCCTACTACGGCGTCGACGCCACCGCGCTGCAGCCGGTCGGGCCCGCATTCACCCTGGCCTCGCATGCCGCGCTGCGCTACATGCCCAGCGCCTCGAATGCGCCGTTCTGGGCCCTGTCGTCGATCGGCGGCGACCGCAGCGTGATCGCCGAGGCGCAGCCGCTGCGCGCCTACGGCGCAGGGCGCTTCGTCGACCGCAACAGTTTTTCGGCCAGCCTCGAGGCGCGCACCTGGGTCGCGCGCGTGCGCGAATTCGGCACCGACCTCAAGCTCGAGGTGGCGCCCTTCGTCGATTTCGGCAAGGTCTTCTCGGCCATTTCCGAAAGCCCGGTCGCGCATGGCCACGTCGGCGGCGGCGTCGGACTGCGCATGGTGGCCAGCCCCTATGTCGTCGGTTTCCTCGATTTCGCCTACGGCACCGAAAAGCTGGCGGTGTTCAGCGGCATCGACTACCCGTTCTGACGGGCGCCGGCCTCAGCGCACGTCGCGCGGGCCGTTGCCGAAGTACTTGAGCAGTTCCGAACCGGGGGTCAGGACCACCGTCGGGCCGGACTCGGCGAGCGCCTGTCGATAGGTCTGCATCGCCCGGTAGAACTCGAAGAACTTGGGGTCGCGCCCGAAGGCCTGGGCGTAGATCCGGTTGGCCTCGGCGTCGCCCTGGCCGCGCGTCGTCAGGCTCTGGCGCTGGGCCTCCGACAGGATCACCGTCCGGTCGTGGTCGGCGCGCGACTGGATCTTCTGCGCCCACTCGAAGCCCTGCGCGCGCAGCTCCTTGGCCTCGCGCTGGCGCTCGGACTTCATGCGGTCGTAGATCGCCTGGCTGGTTTCGGGCGGCAGGTCGGCGCGCCGGATGCGCACGTCGGCCACGGCGATGCCCAGCGGCCGCGCCTTCTCGATGGTCTCGTTGAGCACGATGTCGGTAATGGCGCGCCGCTCGTCGGAGAGCAGGGCGGTCAGCTTGACCTGGCCGAGCGCCCGGCGCAGCGCCGAGCTGACGATCTGGGTCAGCTGCGAGCGGGCCTGTTCGAGCGTGCGCACCGACTGGTAATAGAGCAGCGGGTCGGCGATGCGGTAGCGCGCGTACATCTGCACCTCGAGGCGCTTCTGGTCGCCCAGGATGATCTGCTCGAGCGGCGGCTCGAGCGGCAGCAGGCGCGTGTCGTACAGCATGACCGAGTCGACCAGCGGCAGCTTGGCGTGCAGCCCGGCGTCGCGCACCACGTCGACCGGCCGGCCCAGCCGCACGACCAGGGCCTGCTCGGTCTGCTCGACCGTATAGAGCGACAGCAGGGCCAGCAGCAGCAGGGCGAACCCGATCGCCAGGGCGGCACGGCGCGCCGTCATCGCGGCGCTCCCGGGTTGGCCGCCGCCGCGCCAGCGCCCTTGTCGCGGCCCTCGGCCAGCGGCAGGTAGGGCACCACGCCCGCCAGCCCCTTGCCCGAGGCGTCCACGATGACCTTGCCGGACTTGCGCAGCAGCTGGTCCATGCTGTCCAGGTACATGCGCCAGGAGGTCACGTCGCGCGCCTGGCGGTAGGTCTCGTAGACCGACAGGAAGCTCTGGATCTCGCCGCGCGCCACGTTCACCACCTGCTCCTTGTACGCATTGGCTTCCTCGTTCATGCGGTTGGCCTCGCCACGGGCCCGCGGCAGCACGTCGTTGGCATAGGCCTCGGCCTCGTTGCGGGCCCGCTCCTGGTCGGCGCGCGCGCGCTGCACGTCGTTGAAGGCGTCGATCACCGCGGCCGGCGGATCGACCCGCTGCAGCTGCACCTGGGTGATCAGGATGCCGGCCTGGTAGCGGTCGAGGATCCGCTGCAGCATCTCCTTGGCCTGGTCGGCGATCTCCTGGCGCTTGTCCGAGAGCGCGGCCTGGATCGGGTGCTGGCCGATGACCGCATGCATCGAGCTCTCGGCGGCCATCTGCAGCGTCGCGTTCGGATCGGCCACGTGGAACAGGTAGGCCCCGGCGTCCTTGATGCGCCAGAAGACGACGTACTCGGCGATGACGATGTTCTCGTCGCCGGTCACCATCTGGCTGGCCGCGTCGGCGCGCGCCGCCGGCGTGCCGCCGGGACCGGTCACCGACGGCCCCGGCGCGGTGTTGCCCGCCGGGAACTCGGCGACCCCGCCCAGTTGCAGCTGGTTCACCTGCGTCACCTTGGGCAGCAGCACGCGGTCGATCGGGTAGGGCAGGTGAAAATGCAGCCCCGGCTCGACGGTATCGAACCATCTGCCGAAGCGCAGCACCACGCCCTGCTCGTCGGGCTGCACGCGGTAGATGCCGGAGAGCAGCCAGGCCGCGGCGACGAAGCCCGCCGCGACCGCCCGGCCGCGGCCCTGCAGGCCCAGCGAGGCCAGGATGCCTTGCAAGGCCTGCATGGCGCCGCGCCAGGCGCCGACGATGCCGCCGGGCGGCGGCGGATCGGCGCTGGCGCCCGGGGTGTCGGGCGCGGCAAGGTCGGTCGGGGGCGAAGCCATCGGCGGATTGTCCTATGAAATGCGCTTGCGGTCGGGCCGCTTGCATCGGCGCCGGCGTTGCGCGCCCAGGCGGCCCTGGCCGGCCCCGGCGCGCAACGCCCGACCGATTGGCCCTTGCGCCCCGCAATTGCCCAAATCGCGATTCGCCGCGGGTCGGTTCGTGGGCCTGTGCGGCAGGCGATTCGGGTGGACGTCCTAGTGCGCGGCGATGGCCCGTCCGACGATATAGATCAAGGTGGCGAGCAGACCCAGGACCGGCACGGCGACCCCCGCCATGATCGTCATGTCCATGGCGCTGAGCCGGCGCATGGGCCGCGGCCCGCCGGTCGCGGCGGGCCCTGGCGTCGCATCGCCGGCCGGCCCGGCCGGCAGGTCCGCGGCCGGCCCGACCGCGGCGACCACGGCCGCTCGGGCCGCCTCGGTTTCGGGTGGCCCGCCCTGCCGGGCCGCAAGCGGCGCCGCGGCGCCGCTCGGCGCGCTGGCCGCGGCGAGGTCGCGCGGCGCGCCCGGGTGCGTGACCAGCACGGCCGTCGCGCCCGCTGCTTCGCGGGTGGCCGCGGCAACCGGCGCCGCGCGTAGCACCGGCGCCACCGCGCGCGGCGCGGCGGTCTCGACCGGCGGCGCCGCGGCGCGCCGGGCCGCCAGCAGCCGGCCCTGCACGACCACGTAGAGCGCACCGAGTACCGGCGCCAGGGCAACCAGCCCGAAGGATTGCGTCTCGAGCGTGCCGGCGAGGACGGGATCGGACACGGCGGTCTTGCCGGCGATCCAGCCGAGCATCGCGCCACCACCCACGACGAGCAGCGGGAAGCGATCGAGCAGGCGGGCGACGACCAGGCTGGAGAACACCAGGATGGGCACGCTGAGCAGCAGGCCGAAAATCAGCAGCCGCAGGCTGTCCTGGGCCGCGGCGGCGATCGCGATCACGTTGTCGAGGCTCATCACCACATCGGCGACGACGATGAGCATCACCGAACGCCAGATGCCGGCATCGGCGCCGCCGCGCTCCGCCCGGCGCCGCCCATCGGCGTCGCCCGCGATCAGCTCCATGGCGATGAGCAGCAGCAGCACGGCGCCGACGAGCTTCAGGTAGGGCGCGCGCAGCGCCAGCGTCGCTGCGAAGGTCAGGATGACCCGCAGCGCGACCGCCGCCGCGGTGCCCAGTAAGATCGCCCGGCGGCGCACGGTCTCGGGCAGCGCACGGCAGGCCATCGCGATCAGGATCGCGTTGTCGCCGCTGAGCAGCAGATCGATGACGCAGATCTGCAGGACCGGGCCGATCGAATCGAGGCTGGTGCTGAACTCCACAGGTCTTTCCGGAGGTGCCGGCGCGCCGCGATGGCACTTCGCCCGCGCCGGCGCGGCGCAGCCGCGATGGTAGCGCAGCGCCCGTGCGCCGCGCCGCGGCATGCCACGCCGCGCCGGCCGCCGCCGGGCGGGCCGGAACAAACCCATGGCACGCGCGCCATGCGCAACCTGTGGCCGTCGTTTGTTGAATAGAATCCGCGCATGTCCACGGAATTCGTCCACCTGCGCCTGCATTCCGAATTTTCCGTCGTCGACGGCCTCACCCGCATCGACGACCTGGTGCAGCGGGCCGCGGCCGACGGGCAGGGTGCCATCGCGCTCACCGACAGCGCCAATCTGTTCGGCGCCGTCCGCTTTTACGTCGCGGCGCGCAAGGCCGGCGTCAAGCCCATCATCGGTTGCGATGCCTGGGTCACCAACGAGGCGGATCGCGGCCAGCCGCATCGTCTGACCTTGCTGGCCCAGGACCACACCGGCTACCTAAACCTCTGCCGCCTGCTGTCGCGCGCCTGGCTCGAGAACCAGCAGCACGACCGCGCCGAGATGCGCCGCAGCTGGTTCGAGGCCGACGGCGCGCAGGGCCTGATCGCCCTGTCCGGCGGGCCGGCCGGCGAAATCGGCCAGCTGCTCGCGGCCGGCGCGCGGCAGGCGGCCGCCGCCGCCGCCCGGCAGCTGGCGGCCTGCTTTGCCGGCCGCTTCTATGTCGAGCTGCAGCGCGCCGGGCGTCCGGGCGACGAGGCCTGCGTGCGCGCTTCCGTGGCCCTGGCGGCCGAGCTGGGGCTGCCGCTGGTGGCGACCCACCCGGTGCAGTTTCTCGAGCCCGGCGATTTTCGCGCCCACGAGGCGCGCGTCTGCATCGCCGAGGGGCGCACCCTGTCCGACCCGCGCCGGCCGCGCGTCTTCACCGCGGAGCAGTACCTGCTGTCGGCGGCGCAGATGCGCGAGCGCTTTGCCGATTTGCCGGCGGCGCTGCGCAACACGGTGCAGATCGCGCGGCGCTGCAACCTGCAACTGGAGCTGGGCAAGGCGCGCCTGCCCGATTACCCGACGCCGGACGGCCAGACGCTCGACGAGCATTGCCGCGCGCTGGCCGCCGCCGGGCTCGAGCGGCGCCTGGCCGTGCTGTTCGCCGATCCGGCATCGCGCCAGGCGCAGCGTGCGCGCTATGACGCGCGCCTGGACACCGAGCTCGCCACCATCGCCAAGATGGGCTTCTCGGGCTATTTCCTCATCGTCGCCGACTTCATCAACTGGGCCAAAGGCAATGGCGTGCCGGTCGGTCCGGGCCGCGGATCGGGTGCGGGGTCGCTGGTGGCCTACGCGCTGGGCATCACCGACCTCGATCCGTTGCGCTACGACCTGCTGTTCGAGCGCTTTCTCAATCCCGAGCGGGTGTCGATGCCGGACTTCGACATCGACTTCTGCCAGGACGGCCGCGACCGGGTCATCGACTACGTCAAGAAGAAGTACGGCGCGCAGGCCGTATCGCAGATCGCCACCTTCGGCACGCTGGGCGCCAAGGCGGTGGTGCGCGACGTCGGCCGCGTGCTCGACCTGCCCTATACCAAGTGCGACCAGCTCTCCAAGCTGATTCCGCACAACCCCACCGATCCCTGGACCCTCGATCGCGCGCTGGCCGACGAGCCGGCCTTTGCCGCCGCGGTGCAGGCCGACGAGGAGGCCGCGGCGCTGGTCGCGCTGGCCCGGCCGCTCGAGGGGCTGGTGCGCAATGTCGGGATGCACGCCGGCGGCGTGCTCATCGCGCCGGGCCGGCTGACCGACTTTTGCCCGCTGTACTGCGCGCAGGGCACCGACGCGGTGGTCAGCCAGTTCGACAAGGACGATGTCGAGGCGGTCGGCCTGGTCAAATTCGACTTCCTCGGCCTGACCACGCTCACCATCCTCGATCTTGCGCTCGACTACGTTCGCGCGCTCGATCCGTCCGCCGCGCCGACCCTCGAGTCGATCCCGCTCGACGACGCGCCGACCTTCACCCTGTTCCGCCAGGCCAACACCACGGCGGTGTTCCAGTTCGAATCGCGCGGCATGCGCGACCTGCTCAAGCGCGCCCGGCCCGACCGTTTCGACGACCTGATCGCCCTGGTTTCGCTGTTCCGGCCCGGGCCGATGGAGCTGATCCCCGAATTCTGCGACCGCAAGCACGGCAAGCGCGTGCCCTACTTGGACCGGCGCCTCGAACCCATCCTCGGGCCGACCTACGGGATCATGGTGTATCAGGAACAGGTCATGCAGATCGCCCAGGTCATCGGCGGCTACTCGCTGGGTGGCGCCGACCTGCTGCGCCGCGCCATGGGCAAGAAGAAGCCCGAGGAGATGGCCAAGCACCGCGGCATCTTCGTCGATGGCGCGCAGCGCAACGGTGTCACCGAGCGCGACGCGATCGAACTGTTCGACCTGATGGAGAAGTTCGCGGGCTACGGCTTCAACAAGTCGCACGCGGCGGCCTATGCCCTGGTGGCCTACCAGACGGCCTACTGCAAGGTCCATCATGCGGCGGCCTTCGCCGCTGCCAACCTGTCGGTGGTGATGGACGTCACCGAAAAAGTGCAGGACCTGGTCGCCGACGCGCGCAACAGCGGGCTGACCATCCTCCCGCCGGACATCAACGTCGGCGTGCTGCGCTTCGTGCCGGTCGACGCCGCGACGGTGCAGTACGGCCTGGGTGCGATCAAGGGCACCGGCGCCGCGGCGATCGAATCCATCGTCGCGGTCCGCCTTGCGGGTGGCCCCTACACCGGCCTGGCCGACTTCTGCGCCCGCATCGACAAGCAGCGCGTCAACCGCCGGGTGATCGAGGCGCTGGTGCGCGCCGGCGCCTTCGACCGGCTCGACCCCGATCGGGCGCGCCTGCTCGCCGCGCTCGGCCGCACGCTCGAGGATGTCGAGCGCAGCGCGGCGCACGTCGGCCAGGAAAACCTGTTCGGCGCGGCCGCCGAGGCCCTGCCGGCGCTGGCCGACGTGCCGTTCGTGCCCTGGAGCGAACGCGAGCGCCTGGCCAACGAACGCCTGGCCCTGGGCTACTGCTTCAGCGGCCACCTGTTCACGGAGGTCGCCGCCGAGGCCCGCCGCATCGCGCCGACACCGCTTGCCGAACTGCGCCAGTCGCGCGACAGCGTGCGCGTCGCCGGCATCGTGCTGGCCGTGCGCCAGCAGAACACGCGTCGCGGACGCATGTGCGCCGTGCTGCTCGACGACGCGAGCGCGCAGCTCGAGGTCGCCGTATTCGCCGAACTGTTCGAGCGCCGGCGCCACCTCCTCAAGGAGGACCAGCTGGTCTTCGTCAGCGGGCGGGCCCGTTTCGACGAGTTCGCCCAGCGCCTGGCGCTCACCGCCGACGAGGTGATGGACCTCGCCGAGGCCCGCGCCCTGGCCCAGGCCGCGCTGCGCATCGAGATCGAGCGCGGCGCCAGCACCGCCGCGCTCGACGAGGTGCTGCGGGCCTATCGGGTCGGCGGCATGGCCGCGGCGGCGCCGGCCGGCGGCCCGGCCGCGGCCGTTGCCGCACCGATCGCCCGGCCCGGCAGTTCGGCCCCGGCAACGGCACCGGCGGCACCGGCGGGGGCCGGCGCCGCCGCCGCGGCCACCGGCTGCCGCGTGGTCATGCGCTACGCCAACGAGCTGGCGGCGGCCGACATCCTGCTGCCCGAGCGCTGGCGCGTCCGCGGCGATGACCGCCTGATCGAGGACCTGCGCGCCCAGGCCAGGGTTCGTGCCGCGTTTTGCTATGCCTAGCGCGCGGCGCGGGCGCGGCGCGGCCCGCCGGCTGCTGCGCGGCATCCCGGCCCTGGCCTTGGCCGCTGCGGCGGCGGCGGCGGGTGCGACCGAATCCTGGCGCCTTGGCGCGCTCGAACTGCAGGCCTGTACGGTGGGTGCGGCGCGCTCGCATGGCGTGCCCAGCCAGGCGGCCTACTGCACCGACTTCGCCGTGCCGGAAGACTGGGACCGGCCGCAGGGCCGCCGGATCCCGCTGCGCGTCGCGGTCGTGCGCTCTCTGGCGGCCGAGGCGCGCAGCGACCTCGTCGTGTTTCTCGACGGCGGGCCGGGCGGTGCCGCGACCCAGGACTATCCGGCGGTAGCCGGCGCGCTGGCGCCGCTGCGCCGCCAGCGCCACATCCTGCTGATCGACCAGCGCGGCACGGGTGATTCCCATCCCTTGGATTGTCCCGATCCGCCGCAGGCGGCCGGCGCCGAGGCGCCGCATGCGCGGCCGGTCGCCGGCGCCGCGCTCGAGCGCATCCGGCAGTGCGCGCAAGGCCTGGCCTCGCGTGCCGCCCCCGAGTTCTATACCACCAGCGATGCGATCCGCGACCTCGAGGCGGTGCGCCTCGCGCTGGGCGCGCCGCTGTTCGACCTGGTCGGCGTCTCCTATGGCACGCGGGTCGCCCAGCAGTACGCGCGCCGCTATCCGGCAGCCGTGCGCAGCATCGTCCTCGACAGCGCGGTGCCCAACGAGCTCATCCTGCTGAGCGAGCACGCGCGCAACCTCGAGGACGCGGTGCAGGCGCGCCTCGGACGCTGCCGCGACGATGCGGCCTGCGCGCGGCACTACGGCGATCCGTACGCCGCGCTCGAGCAGGTCCGCGACCGCCTGCGGCGCGCGCCGCAAAGCGTCGAGATGCGCGATCCGCAGAGTTTTGCCCTGGTGCGGCGCACGCTGGCCGCCGACGACCTCGCCGCGCTGGTCCGCTTCTACGCCTACGCCGCGCCGACCAGCGCACTGCTGCCCTACGTGATCGCCGAGGCGCAGGCCGGGCGCTTTGCGCCGCTGCTCAGCCAGGCCCAGCTGGTGGTGGGCGACGTCACCGAACACCTCAATGGCGGCATGGCGGCCTCGGTGCTATGCGCCGAGGACGCCGACCTGCTGGTCGAGCGGCCGCAGGACGCCGGCACGCTGCTGGGCGCCGACCTGGTGGCCGAGGCGCGCCGCTCCTGCGCCGTCTGGCCGCACCGGCCGCGGCCGGCCGACTTCCACGAGCCGTTCCACGGCACCATGCCGGTGCTGGTGCTGGCCGGCGAATTCGACCCGGTCACGCCGCCGCGCTACGGCGCGCAGATCCTGCGCGGACTGCCGCACGCGCGCATGCTGCTCGCCAAGGGCCAGGGCCATGCGGTGATCGGCGTCGGCTGCATGCCGCGCGTGGTCGGCGCCTTCGTCGATCGGCTCGACCCGGAACACCTGGACGAGCGCTGCCTGGCGGCGCTGGGCGAGACCGCGGTATTCCTGGGCGCCAACGGGTCCGATCCGTGATCGAGGTCGAGGATCTCTGGAAGGCCTTCGGCCCGGTGCAGGCCGTCGCCGGCGTCTCCTTCGCCGCGCGCGACGGCCAGATCACCGGGCTGCTCGGACCCAATGGCGCCGGCAAGACGACCAGCCTGCGCATGCTCTACACACTGATGCGGCCCGACCGCGGCCGGGTCGCGGTCGACGGATTCGACGCCGCGGCGCAGCCCACCGAGGTGCGCCGCCGGCTGGGCGTGCTGCCCGACGCCCGCGGGCTCTATCGCCGCCTGACGGCGCGCGAGAACATCGAGTATTTCGGCCGGCTGCACGGCCTGGACGAGGCGCGCCTGGACGAGCATTGCTCGGCCCTGCTGCGCCGCCTGCAGATGGAAGACCTGGCCGGGCGGCGCACCGAGGGCTTTTCGCAGGGCGAGCGCGTCAAGACCGCGATCGCGCGGGCGCTGGTGCACGATCCGCGCAACGTCGTGCTCGACGAGCCGGCCAACGGCCTGGACATCATGGCCACCCGCGGCCTGCGTGACCTGCTGCGCGCCCTGCGCGACGAGGGCCGCTGCGTGCTGCTGTCGACCCACATCATGCAGGAGGTCGCGGCCTTGTGCGACCGCATCGTCATCATCGCCCACGGCCGCGTCGTCGCTGAGGGCACGCCGGACGAGCTGCGCGAGCGCTCCGGCCAGCCCAACCTCGAGGACGCCTTCGTGCGCATCATCGGCGCCGCCGCGCTGGGCGCCAGCGCATGAGCGCGCACCGCGCCGGCGGGGCCGGCCCGACGGCGGTGGTCTTCGCCAAGGAATGCCGCGAGAGCCTGCGCGACCGGCGCGTGCTGCTCAATGCGCTGGTCCTCGGGCCGCTGCTCACGCCCCTGCTGTTCCTGCTGCTCATCCAGCTGGTGGTCGGGCGCGAGCTGGAGAAGGCCGAGCAGCCCCTGCCGGTGGCCGTGATCGGCGCGCAGCACGCGCCCAACCTCGTCGCCGCATTGCGCCAGATGGGCCTCGAGCAGCGGCCGCCGGTCGACGATCCCGAGGCGGCGGTGCGCGAGCAGCGCCAGGACATCGTGCTGCGCATCGCGCCGCAGTTCGCCGAGGACTGGCGTGCCGGGCGCCCGGCGCAGGTCGAGCTGCTCTACGATTCCTCGCGCCAGGAGGTGCGC
>Ga0075030_100003115_pt1 | contig 15117 bp, 13 predicted proteins | sample LitLauG_LLR_2012_FD_71393 | JGI IMG/M metagenome (GOLD analysis project Ga0075030, IMG submission 71393) | Freshwater sediment microbial communities from Pennsylvania, USA - Little Laurel Run_MetaG_LLR_2012 | ecosystem: Environmental > Aquatic > Freshwater > Creek > Sediment | place: USA... | reverse complement strand
CACCGCCCCCGCCGCAATCGCAAGGCGGAATGGGTGAGGCGGTTGGTGGCGGAGAATGTGCTGACGGCCGCCGATCTGATCTGGCCGCTGTTTCTGGTCGCGGGCGCGACGGCGCGCACGCCGGTGGCGGCGATGCCGGGCGTTGATCGGCTCAGCGTCGATGAGGCGTTGCGCGAGGCTGGGCGGGCGGTCGCGCTCGACATTCCGGCCATCGCGCTGTTTCCCTACACCAACCCCTCGCTGAAGGACGAACATGGCAGCGAGGCGTTCAACCCGGACAATCTCGTCTGCCAGGCCTGTCGCGCGATCAAACGCGAATTCCCCGGGCTCGGCCTCATCGTCGACGTCGCGCTCGATCCCTACACCAGCCACGGCCATGACGGCCTGATGGCCGAGGGGCGCATCCTGAATGACGCCAGCGTCGGCGCGCTGGTGCGCCAGGCGCTCAATCAGGCGCGCGCCGGCGCCGATGTGATCGCCCCGTCCGACATGATGGACGGGCGCGTCGGGGCTATTCGCACAGCGCTCGATGCGGAAGGCTTTGTCGACGTGCAAATCATGGCCTATGCCGCCAAATATTCCTCGGCGTTCTACGGCCCGTTCCGCGACGCGATCGGCTCGGCGAGCGTGCTGCAGGGCGACAAGCGCACCTATCAGATGGACCCAGCCAATTCGGACGAAGCGTTGCGCGAGGTTGGGCTCGATCTCGACGAGGGTGCCGACATGGTGATGGTCAAGCCCGGCCTGCCTTATCTCGACATCATCCATCGCGTGAAAGAGGCGTTCCGCGCGCCGACCTTCGCCTATCAGGTGTCGGGCGAATATTCGATGATCATGGCCGCCGCCGAAAAAGGCTGGATCGACGCGGACAAGGCGATGATGGAAAGCCTGATCGCGTTCAAGCGCGCTGGCGCGGACGGCGTGCTGACGTATTTCGCGCCGCGCGCCGCGCAAGCGCTGCGTGCTGGACGCTGAGGCGTTCGCACGCAACGCTTTATTAGGCATCGCCGTGCAAATTTACGGGTGATGGCCTGACGCCGCGAGCGGCGTCAGGGGCATGACGCCTTCCGTCAGCCGGTCTCCGGCATGTTCTCCCAAAATCATTTCAAGCAATCGGCCGTGCGGTTCGCCCGCGCGCCGGCAGCTGCGACTATTTGATGATCGGCGTGGCGCAACATGACAGGGCTTTCGGCTTCCAGAGCTGCGGATGAGGCGCCGGCGGACGGCGAAAGCGCGCTCGCCGGCGATGCGCGCAGGCTCCAGAGCGCTTTGGAGCGCAATCTGCAGAGCGTTCAGGCGCTCGTCGATGATCTCGGGGCCGCGGATGTCGCGCAGCACACGGTGCCGGAGGTCTCCGTCACAAGCCCTGCCCGGCCCTCGGTTACTCCCGCGCGAAAATGGCTATCGCCGGCCCGCTGGGGAAAGCTCGCGCTCGGCGCGGCGCTGGTCGCGGGGCTCGGCTGGTCTCCACTCAAATCCATGTTGGCGGCGACAAGCGCGGAGGCGGTGGTCAATGCGCGCATCGTCGCCATCCGCTCACCCATCGAGGGAACCATCGCGGCGGCGCCCGATGCCAGGGGAAGCTGGACTGTAGAGAACGGCGCGCCGCTTCTGCGCATCGTCGATCCGCAAGCCGATCGGGCGCGGCTCGACGATCTGCGCCGTCAGTACGGCGCGCTCGACGATCAGGCGCAATCGCTCGCCAGCCGGTCCGCGCAGATCGCCAACGCTCTCGCGCCAATCAGCGCGCAGGTCGAGACCTTTCGCCGCCGGCGCGTCGAGCAACTGAACGTCAGGATGAAGGCGTTGGAAGCGGAGGTTGCGACCGCCGCCGCCAGGTCCGCGCAGGCGGCGGGCGCACGCCAGCGCACCGACGCCCTGCGCAGGACCGGCGTCGCTAGCGTCGCCGATAGCGAAAAGGCTCAATCCGAATCGATCGCGGCGGCGAATGCCGAACAAGTCGCGATGCGCCGGCTGGAGGAATTGTCGATCGAGCGCGATGCGGCCATCGATGGCGTGTTCGTCGGCGACAACATCAATGACACGACGTCTTCCGCGCAGCGCGCCGACGAGCTGCGGCTGCGCTTCGGCGAGCTCGACGCGCAAGCCATCGCGACGCAATCGCAGATGAAGCGGCTTGCCGACGAAATCGCGGCGGAGGGCACGCGCTTTCGCGCTCGCTCGGACGTTGCGGCGGCATTGCCGGCCAGCGGCCGCGTCTGGGAAATGCTTGTGGCGCCCGGCGAACATGTTGCCAAAGGCCAGGAGCTGATGCGCGTGCTCGACTGCGCCAGCCCGACCGTCAGCGCCAATGTCGACGAGAATGTCTACGACCGCCTCGAACTCGGCGGCGCCGCGACATTCAAGCCGGCGCTTGGCGGCGGCACACTCTATCAAGGAACAATCGTCAATCTGACCGGCGAGGCAAGCGCTCCCGCCAATTTCGCGATATCGCCGACGATCATGCGGACCAGCAGCTTTTATGTGACCGTCGCGATCGCGGGAATGGGCGAAGCGGGATGCTCGGTCGGCCGCACGGGCACCGTGACCTTTGCTCCGGCAGGCGCCGGAGCCGGGGCGCCGAGCTCGATTCCCGAGTTGCGCCGCTAGTGTTCATCGACGAGCGATGGATTGATGCGCTGACGCCCTCGGTGATCGTCGTCGCGCTGTCGGCGATCGCCACCGCCATCGCGCCGCGCCCGACACCGGCGAGCCGCGCGGTCATATTGCTGATCAGCGCGGGATTTATGGCAAATTACGCGTGGTGGCGGTTGACGCAGACCCTGCCCGCGGCGCGTTTCAGCGCGGAATATGCGGTCGGCATCATCTTCCTCGCCTTCGAAACGGCGGGAACGCTCGCAGCGGCACTTTCGCTGCTTTTCCTGACGCGCTCGCGCGATCGATCGTGCGATTCAGACAATAACGCTCAGTGGCTGAAGGACGAGGCGCAAGACCCGCAGGTCGACGTACTCATCTGCTCCTACAACGAGGAGCAGGCCATTGTGGAACGCACCATCGTCGGCGCGATGGCAATGGATTACGCCAACTTCCGCGTGTTCATGCTCGACGACGGACGCCGCGAATGGCTCAAGCAGCTTTGCGCAAGACTCGAATGCGGCTACATCGCGCGGCCGACCAACGAACACGCCAAGGCGGGCAACATCAACTACGCGCTAAAGCAGCTGGCGGCGCTGCCCGATCCACCGCGGTTCATCTCGATCCTCGACGCGGATTTTGTTCCAGCGCCGCGGTTTTTGCGACGGGCGGTTGCGCTGTTTCGCGACGAAGGCCTCGGCATTGTTCAGACGCCTCAGCATTTCATCAATGCGGACCCGATCCAGGCAAACCTCAACGCCGCGCGATACTGGCCGGACGAGCAGCGCTTCTTCTTCGATATCGTCATGCCGGCCAAGGATGCCTGGTCCGCCGCATTTTGCTGCGGGACTTCGTCGGTCATCCGGTTCAAGCCGTTGCAGGCGATCGGCGGATTTCCAACAGATTCGGTAACCGAGGATTATCTGCTGACGTTGCGGATGAAGGAGAGCGGCTATGCGACGGCGTATCTGAACGAGCCGCTCACCTGCGGTCTCGCGCCAGAGGGGCTGAAGGAATATGTCACCCAGCGCAGTCGATGGTGTCTGGGCTTCATGCAGATCGCGCGAGGCCGCAGCGGCCCGTTCTCACTGACCAGCCCGCTCGCCTTCATCGACCGGCTCTCGCTGTTCGAAACGTTCCTCAACTGGACCGTAGTCTATGCCACGCGTGGCGTCGGTCTGGTCATCCCCATCATCTCGCTGCTCTTCGACATGCATCCGTTCAACGCGCCGCTGCAGGAAGTCGCAACCCACTTCCTGCCATATTTCCTGTGGCACGGTCTGGCGATGCATTGGCTTTCAAACGGGCGGCTCATGCCGATCCTGTCCGATGTCAGTCAGCTCATCATGATCCCGCAGGTGCTCAAGGCGGTCATCGTCGGCCTCGGCCGGCCGCAAGGCCATAAATTCCAGGTGACCGCCAAGGGCGGCGATCGCCGGCGGCGCTTCGTTGAATGGTCGCTGATGCGCCCGTTTGCAACGCTTATCGCCCTGTCGGTGCTTGCCATCGTGTATGCATTTCATATCAACGAGCGCGCGGAGCTGACCGCCTATGCGGGGCCGGCGGTGGCCTGGATCTGGTACAATATGCTGATCCTGACGGTGCTGTGCTTTGTCTGCGTCGAGCAGCCGCGACGGCGCGGCGCAGAACGATTTCATTCCGGCGAGATCGCCAGCATCCGCGCGACGAGCGTCGGCAGGCCTGTGCAGGTCGCCGACTTCTCGATCACCGGCGCCAGAATCCTCGGCAAGCCGCCGGACGCGCCGGGCGGCAAAATCTTGCTCGAATTTTCCGATTGCAGCGTCGAGGCGAAGATCGTGCGCGTCACCAGCGATTCGTTCGCTATCGAATTCGATAAGTCGCTCAGGACGCGCATCGCGATGATCCGACATTTTTATGCCGGCGATTATGTCAGACCGCTCAACCGGATCGAGGTCCTGAAAGTCGGGGCCGCCGTGATGCGCCGCATGCTGAATTAGGGAGAGGGTGCGCCCCTCTCCCCGCCGTTTGCGGGGAGAGGAGAAGCGCGCTTCTTACATCTGGACGAAATTGATCTTGCCGTCGACGTCCTTCTTCCAGACGTACCAGACATAGTCGACCGTGGTGCGGTCGCCTTTGGCGTCATAGGAGATGTCGCCGATGACGGTGTGAAACGGCATGCCCGAATGCATGACCGCGGCGACCTTCTTCGGTTCGAGCGAATTGGCCTTTTCCGCCGCCTGCTTAAATATCTGCATCGCGGCGTAGGAGTAGAGCGTGTAGCCCTGCGGCTCAAAGCCCTTCGCCTTGAACTTCGCGACGATGTCCTTGGCCGCCGGGTTGTTCCGGGGTTCGGGGCCAAACGACATCAGCGTGCCCTCGACGCCGGGACCGCCGATCGAGGCAAATTCGGTGTCGGTGATGCCGTCGCCGGAGATCAGAATCGTGGTCATGCCCTGATCGCGCATCTGACGGACAATGAGTCCGGCCTCGGTGTGGAGGCCGCCCCACATCAGATAGTCGGCGCCCGACGCCTTGATCTTCGAGACGATCGCCGAATAGTCTTTTTCGCCGACATTGACGCCTTCGTAGAGCACTTCTTTCTTGCCGCCCGCATTCATGAAGCCTTTCGCCGCATCAGCGAGGCCTTGGCCATACGGAGTCTTGTCATGGACGATGGCGATCTTTTTGTCCTTAAGCTGCCCGAGCGCCAGATCGGCCCACAGCTTGCCTTGCTGGTCATCGCGGCCGCAGGTGCGGAACGCGTCCCACAGCTTGCGGTCGGTGACCTTGGGGTTGGTCGCCGACGGCGTGATGAACAGCACCTCGTTGTCGGCATAGACTTCCGAGGCGGGGATGGTCACGCCGGAATTGAAATGGCCGACGACGAAATGCACGCCGTCGCCGACGAACTTGTTGGCGACCGAGACGCCCTGCTTGGGATCCGACACATCGTCGCCCTGCTGCACCGTGATCTTCTGGCCGAGAATGCCGCCCGCCGCGTTGATGTCCTCTGCGGCCTGCGCAACTCCCTGGGTGAGCTGCGCGCCAAACGACGCGTTGGCCCCGGTGATCGGTCCGGCAACGCCTATTTTCATTTGCGCCTGCGCCGCGCTGGCGGCCAGCGTGGCCGCGAAAACGATCGCCGCGCCCTTGAGAATTGCCGACCTCATGCTAACCTCCTAATACCGTATAATGAGTTAGAGACGCAGGCTAGCGCGAAGTCTATAACCTGTAAAGATACTTTTGATGGTTACGTTTGCAGCGAAGAATGGCCTTCGCGCCGGATCGTTGGACCTGATCGGGGGCGAGCTTGCGCTCGATTTCGCCAATACGTCGTCGGGGCGCCGCTGGGCCACCCATGAAGATCATTTGTGGAGGGCCCGGGACGTCGTCGACTGGGCGCGCCACGCCAAGGTGATCAAGCCTGACGACGCGGAGTGGCTGCATCGCGCGATCGAGGCGGACGCAGGGCTTGCGGGGCGCCTGCTGCAACGCGCGCGCCAGTTGCGCGAAGACATCTACGCGATCGGCTTTGAAATCGCGGCGGGCGGGCCAGCCCCGGAAGCCAGCGTCGACGCGATCACGCGAACGCATGCCGCGTGCCTCGCCCGCGCCCGCCTGACATCGGTCGATGGCCGCTACATCTGGTCCTGGTCGGTGCAGGAAAGCCCGATCGAGGCGATTCTCGGGCCGATTTCACTTTCGGCGCTGGCGACGCTATCCCAGGCGGACCTTTCGCGCGTCAAGCAATGTCAGGGCGAAAAATGCGGCTGGCTGTTTTTCGATACGACGAAGAACAAGAGCCGGCGGTGGTGCGAAATGGAAGTCTGCGGCAATCGCGCCAAACAGAAGCGCCACAACGCCAAGGCGCGCGCTTGATCGGACCCGGGCGCATTTTCCGCGCCATCGTTGCGACAATTCCGCTGCTTGCGCTGCCAGGTTGCTCTCCCCTGCTGGAGACGGATCAGGCTCGCCTCTGCCGGATGGCGCTGCCGGCGCTGGAGGCGCCCGACGCCAAAATCGAAATCACCGGGCAGAAGGAATTCGCTGACGGGCGCGGCGTGCGCATCGCCTATTCCTCCGGCGCCGCCGGCGAAGCCCTCGCGCCGCATTTCGCCGAGTGCCGGTTCGTTGCGCCGGGACGCCCGCGCCGTTCGCAGGAGATGGTGGCGCTGACGACCGACCGTGGCGCGCTCAGCGCATGGAGCCTCAGCTTGCTGATCCGCTTCTGGCTGGCAACGCCCGAAGCGCGCGCCGCCGATCCTTCGCCATTGGGGGATGTCAGCGTGGCGCCGACGATCGCCCGACCGCTCGCCTATGCAATGCAACAGGCGATCAACGGGCTGCCGTTGGCGGCAATCTACGCGCTGCTGGCCGCCGCCTATTCGCTGGTCTACGGCCTTGTCGGGCGCATCAACCTGGCGTTTGGCGAACTCGCCGCGGCCGGCGGCTATGCCGCGAGTTTTGGGGTGCTGCTGGCGGCAGGCTGGGCGCCGGTGGCGGTTCTGGCCCTAGCCGGCGCGCTCGCCGTGCTAACCGCCTCGGCTTATGGAGTGGCCTCGGCGCGACTGGTGTTTGCGCCGCTGCGCCGGGCGAGCGGGCAGCAGGGGCTCGTCGCGACGGTTGGCCTCGCACTGTTTTTACAGGAATTCCTGCGCCTGACCCAGGGCCCGCATCTGCAATGGGTGAGCCCGATGCTGAACGAACCCTTTGTGCTGGCGCGCGCGGGCGGATTTTTTGTCACAGCGACGCCCATTGCTCTGCTGATCGGCGGCTTCGCGCTGGTTTGCGCCGCTGCGATGATGATCCTGATGCGATTCAGCGCGTTTGGCCGCCAATGGCGCGCTTATGCGGACGATCCGCTGGCCGCGCAAATGTTCGGCATCGACCCGGCGGCGATCTTCGCCAAAACCTTCATGCTGGCCAGCGCGATGGCCGGGCTTTCGGGCTTCGCCATGACGATATTCTTTGGCGCGGTCGGCTATGGCGCATCGACGACGCTGGGGCTCAAAGCGCTCATAGCGGCCATTCTTGGCGGCGTCGGCTCGATTCCCGGCGCCTTCCTCGGCGGCCTTGTCATCGGCGCGTTCGAGGCGGCGTGGTCGACTTACTTTCCCATCGACTATCGCGACGTCGCGGTGTTCAGCATCCTGGCGATCGTTCTGGTGCTGCGGCCCGGCGGTATCCTCAATACGCCGGCGGTCGAACTGCGCCGCTCTTGACTTGGCGCAGCAGCGTCCCACATTTCGACCGGCGGCAATGCGGCTCGCCGAAGGCCTAGGAGCGTGGCCATGACCAATTATTCGGGCGCGAGCGCCTCTGTAAGCGCGCCGGTGCTGCGATCGGACGCGCTTTCGGGCGTGCGCACGCGGCGTATTCTTGCCCTCGCGATCGACTTCTTTCTGGTCAGCATCCTCGCCGGCGTTCTGTTCGTCGTGACGTTGGTCCTCACCCTCGGTCTGTCGTGGTTCCTGCTGCCGCCTATGTTTCCGCTGGTGGCGTTTTTTTACAATGGCTTGAGCGTATCCAGTCGCAAGATGGGGACGCCGGGAATGCGCGCGATGGATCTTGAGATGCGCATGCACGACAACGGCGCGCGCGTCCCGTTCATTAACGCCGCCGCACATGCGCTGTTCTGGTATCTCAGCTGGTTCTTTCCGCCGGTGCTGCTGGTCAGCCTGGTCGACGGCGAAAAACGCTGCCTGCACGACCTGCTGGCCGGCGTCGTTGTGGTGCGGCGACTATAAGGTGAATAATTTGCGCGCGGCCATTCCCGTCGGGCGCAATACGTTCTAGTTTTGCGCTTCGCCCGCTTGTCAGGGAGTGCGAAGGCGTGACGAAAGAAGTGCGCGACGCGCCGCAGTTTTATCTGACGGCGCCCTCTCCCTGCCCTTACCTGCCAGGGCGGGAGGAGCGCAAGGTTTTCACCCACCTGGTCGGCAAGCGAGCGCGAGCGCTTAACGACACGCTGACCCAGACCGGTTTCCGTCGCTCGCAGACGATCGCCTACCGCCCAGCCTGCGAGCAATGCCGCGCCTGCGTCTCGGTGCGCGTTCTGGTCAATGAATTCCAGCCGAGCGCCAATATGCGGCGGATCGCCAAGCTCAACGACGACCTGATCGGCGCGATGGGGCCGGCTAAGCCAACCGGCGAGCAATATTCGCTGTTTCGCGACTATCTTGACGCGCGTCATCCAGACGGCGGAATGGCTGACATGTCGATGCTGGATTTCTCGATGATGATCGAGGACAGCCATATCGAAACGCGAATCATTGAATACCGTCGCAAGGGGCCCGACCATTTCATCACCCATCACGGCGACGGCAGGCTTTACGGCGCATGCCTCACCGACCAGCTCGCGGATGGATTGTCGATGGTCTATTCGTTCTTCGACCCCGAATGCGACGATCGCTCGCTCGGCTCGTTCATGATCCTCGACCATATCGAAAAAGTCCGCCGCCTCGGCCTGCCGCATCTCTATCTCGGCTATTGGGTCGAGGGCTCGCGCAAGATGGCCTACAAGGGGCGCTATCTCCCACAGGAGCGACTGGGGATGGACGGCTGGATGCGCGTGGAACGGGACTAGTTTCCTTGCGCCCGCTCTACGGGGCGAATGTGGCGCGTGGCGCCGGATGCGGGGCGGCCGCAGTCTAAACGCCAGCGGCCGCCGCGATGTCCTTGACGAGCAGGAAAAGGTGGCGCGCGTCGGAGGGGGAAGCGACAAAGCCAAAGTGGCGATAGAACGCGCTGGCGGTTTCGTCCTTCGCATGCACGGCGAGCGCGCGAACGCCGGCTATGTCGGCGACCCGCAAGGTGCGGCGCAGGGCGTCGCGCAGCAGACCCGCGCCAATCCCCTTGCCTTGCCAATTCTGGTGGACCGCGAGGCGCGCCAAAATCAGAAGCGGGATCGGATGACGCGGCATGCCTTTGCTGAGCCGAGGCGGAGCGTCCGCTTGCTCAACGTGGCCGACGACGAACGTATAGAAGCCCGCAATCCTGGCGCCTTCGAGCGCGACATAGGTTTGGGAGGAATTCGCCTGCTGCGCTTGCAAGGCATGACGGATCAGGAATCGATCGAGGTCGGGCTGACCGCATGTGAAACTGTCAACCGCATGCACGCGGCTGAGCTTCTCGATGCGTAAAGCCGAATTCACGATTCAGGATCGAGTGCAGAACTCTCTCGAAACAGCCGCTTGAGGCGGGGCAATTTCCGCGGTGGCGCATCAAGCGCAGCCAAGAACGCGTTCCAGCGGTCGGCATCCAGCGAGAAGAGCCGGCGGTCGGCGAGCCGCTCCTCGGCCTCGCTCAAGGCGGTCTCGATGACGAACGCGCTGACCGATTTGCGCGCTGCCCTCGCCGCGGCCTGCAACGTTTGCTTCGCGGATTTGCTGAGCCGAAGGTCAAGCTTTTCGGTGCGGTTGGCGCGTGGAGAGGGCATTGGTTAGAGCTAGGCGCAGCGCCCGACAATGTCAAGACAACTCTCGTCAATGCAAAATCTGGCTGAGGAACAGCTTTGTCCGTTCGTGTTGCGGCGATCCGAAAAATTCCTGGGGCGCGTTGATCTCGACGATCTCGCCCATGTCCATGAAGACCACGCGGTCGGCGACCTGGCGGGCGAACCCCATTTCATGCGTAACGACGATCATCGTCATGCCGTCCTGCGCCAGCGCCGTCATCGTATCGAGCACCTCTTTGACCATTTCGGGATCGAGGGCCGACGTCGGCTCGTCGAACAACATGATTTGCGGCTTCATGCACAGAGCCCGGGCGATCGCGACGCGCTGCTGTTGGCCGCCTGACAATTGCCCGGGGTACTTGGCCGCCTGCTCTGGGATCTTCACCCGGGTCAGCAGTTGCATCGCCAACTCCTCCGCCTCCCGCTTGGGCATTTTCCTGACCCAGATCGGCGCGAGCGTGCAGTTCTCGAGAATCGTCAAATGCGGGAACAGATTGAACTGCTGAAACACCATGCCAACGTCGCGGCGCACCTCGTCGGTGCGGCGGATGTCCTGCGTCAGTTCGACGCCGCCGACGCGAATGACGCCGCGCTGATGCTCCTCGAGGCGGTTGATGCAGCGGATCAGCGTCGACTTGCCCGACCCCGACGGCCCGCAGACGACAATGCGCTCGCCGCGATTGACAACGAGGTTGATGTTGCGCAGCACGTGAAACTCGCCGAACCATTTGTGCACGCCGGCCATTTCGATGGCGGGCGCCGCGTTCGCGTCGGTCTGGCTGGCGAGCGACATCTATCCTCCGAATAGTCAACGCCGGCGCCCGGCCGCGAGCCTTCGCTCGGTGGCGGCCGAATAGCGCGCCATCGCGTAGCAGAACGCAAAATAGAACATGGCGGCGAAAGCGTAGCCAGTGTCCTGGATCGTCGGTCCCGACCACACCGTATCCTTGAACGCATTCTGCATGGTTTCCAGAAAGTCAAGCACACCGACGACCGACACCAGCGTCGTATCCTTGAACAGACCGATGAACGTGTTGACGATGCCGGGAATGACCAGCGTCAGCGCCTGCGGGAGAATCACCAGCGCCATCATCAGCCGGGTGTTCAGCCCCAGCGCCTGCGCCGCCTCGAACTGGCCTTTGGGCATGGATTGCAGCCCGCCGCGCACTTCTTCCGCCATATAGGCCGCTGCGAAAAGCGCAGTGCCGACCAGCGGCCGCAACAGGCGATCGGGCGCCCAGTTATCCGGAAGGAACAGCGGCAGCATGTTGTTGGCCATGAACAGAATCGTGATGAACGGCACACCGCGGACAAACTCGATGAAGATAATGCTGAACAGTTTGACGACAGGCAGTCTCGACCGTCGTCCCAGCGCCAGCGCCACGCCGAGCGGCAATGAAAACACGATGCCGATCAGCGCCGTCAGCAACGAGACGAATATGCCGCCCCATGAACCCGAATCGACGATCGGCAAGCCGAGCCACGGCGCGCCATGCAGCAGGAAGAAGGTCATCACGGGATAGATGATGAAGAACAGCGCGGCGGCGAGGCCGCGATGCGGGGCGCCGATCCACAGCAGCCAGACAATCAGCGCGGCGCCGACAATTTCCACGACGTCGACGCGCCAACGCTCGCTTGCGGGATAGGAGCCATAGCTGAGGTAGTCGATCTTCTGCGCAATGAACGCCCAGCAGGCGCCGTCCTGATGCTGACGGCACAAAGCCCCGTCGGGCGCCGACCAGACAGCTTTGACAGTCGCCCATTCCAAGAGGGGCACGATGGTCCACAGACAGAAGGCCAGCGTCAGCAAGGTGATGATGCCGGACGTCCAACTTGAAAACAGATTGGTTCTGAGCCACGCCAGAGCGCCGCGCGAGAGAGCCGGCGCCGGCAGATCCGGCTCGGGCGCGCTGCGGACATAGCTGACCGGATGGATCGCGGCGTCCATCTCAGCGCTCCTTCAGCGCATTGCGCGAATTGTAGAGGTTGAGGATCGCCGAGACGCCGAGCGATATGACGAGATAGACGGCCATCGTGATCGCCATCACCTGCACGGCGGCCTGCGTTTGATTGAGAACAGTGCCGGCAAATATCTGCACGAGGTCGGGGTAGCCGATGAACACCGCGAGCGACGAATTCTTCGTCAGGCTCAGATACTGGCTGGTGAGCGGGGGCGTGATAAGGCGCATCGCCTGCGGTACGACGACGAGTTTCATCGTCAGGTTGCGATGCAGGCCGAGCGCGCTTGCCGCCTCGGTCTGACCTTTCGACACTGACAGAATCCCCGCGCGCACAATCTCCGCGATGAAGCCGGCGGTGTAGGTCGTCAGTCCGAACGCCAGCGCGGCGAACTCTGGAAATAATTGCACCCCGCCGCGCAGGTTGAAGCCGCTGAGTTCAGCGAAAGTAAAGCCGATCGGCCGGCCGAGCGCGAAATAAGCGAGCGTCGGCAGACCAATGCAAAGCGCTGTCGCGACGGTTGCCACAGGCGCCTGTTCGCCGGTCTGCTCCTGCCGGCGGCGCGCCCAGAGACCGAAGGCGATCGCGGCGCCGATCGCCAGCAGGAGAGCCGCGCCGACAAAACTCGCGCCCTCGGCGAACTCGGGGCGCGGCAGATAAAGCCCGCGATTATTGAGGAGGACAACGCCGCCCAGGCTGACTGACTGACGAGGGTTGGGCAGCGCTTTCAGCACCGCGTTGTACCAGAAGAACAATTGCAGCAGCAGCGGCGTATTACGCGCGATCTCGACATAGACAAGCGCCAGCTTCGAGAGAAGCCAGTTGGGCGAAAGTCTTGCGATCCCCAGCGCAAAGCCAAGCGGCGTCGCCAGAGCGATGCCGATCGCCGAGACCAGCAGCGTATTGAGCAAACCCACCCAGAAAGCGCGCCCGTAAGTCGATAGCGAGGAATAATCGATCAAGCTCTGGTTGATGTCGAAGCCGGCGGTCTGATTCCAGAAGCCGAAGCCCATCGGAATGCCGCGCGCCTCCAGATTGACCGAGACGTTGTGGGCCGCGCTCCAGACCAGCGCGATCAGCGCGACAACGAGCGCCGCCTGCCAGGCGTAGCCGCGGACGCGCGGGTCATACAGTCGGCTGGTTCGTGTCTGGACGAGCGGTTCAGCCATGGTCAGACGTTGCGTCGCCCTCTAAGCCCGGTGAAAGTCCTCGCGCGATGATTACAAGGCGCAGCGCGGCGCACAAGGGCTAGTTCCCCAGTGTCGCCCGATCGGCTAGGACAGCGCTTTGCTGTTTGGGGGATGTTGATGAAAACGCGCGCTGCAATTGCCTGGGGCCCTGGCCAGCCGCTGACGATCGAGACAGTCGATGTCTCCGGTCCGCGCGCCGGAGAGGTGTTGGTGGAGGTCATGGCGACCGGGCGTCTGCCATACCGACGCCTATACGCTGTCCGGCGCCGACCCGGAGGGGCTGTTTCCCGCTATTCTCGGGCATGAAGGCGCTGGAATCGTGCGCGAGATTGGCGCTGGCGTCACCACGCTAAGGCCGGGCGATCACGTCATCCCGCTCTACACGCCCGAATGCCGGCAGTGCAAAACCTGCCTGTCGCAGCGCTCGAATCTATGCACCGCGATCCGCGCCACCCAGGGCAAGGGCGTTATGCCCGACGGGACCAGCCGCTTCGCTTGCGAGGCAACGGGCGACAAGCCGCTGCTGCACTATATGGGCTGCTCGACCTTCGCCAATTTCACCGTGGCGCCGGAGATCGCGCTCGCCAAGGTGCGCGAGGACGCGCCGTTCGACAAGATTTGCTATATCGGCTGCGGCGTCACCACCGGCATCGGCGCCGTCATCTGGACGGCGAAAGTCTGGCCCGGCGCGAATGTCGTCATCTTCGGCCTCGGCGGCATCGGCCTCAACGTCATTCAGGGCGCGCGCATGGTCGGCGCCGACAAAATCATCGGCGTCGACATCAATCCCGCGCGGCAAGCGATGGCCAAAAAATTCGGCATGACGCATTTCATCAACCCGGACGAAATCGGCCGCGACAAAGTCGTACAGGCGATTGTCGATCTCACCGGCGGCGGCGCCGACTTCTCGTTCGAATGTATCGGCAGTGTTCACACGATGCGTCAGGCGCTCGAATGCTGCCATCGCGGCTGGGGGCATCATCGTCGGCGTCGCCGCCTCGGGACAGGAGATCGCCACTCGCCCATTCCAACTCGTCACCGGCCGCGTCTGGAAGGGCACGGCGTTTGGCGGCGCGCGCGGCCGCACCGATGTCCCAAAAATCGTCGACTGGTACATGGACGGCAAGATCGCCATCGACGACCTCATCACCCACACGCTGCCGCTTTGCGACATCAATCATGCGTTCGACCTGATGCACGAGGGAAAGTCGATCCGCTCGGTCATCGACTATTCGCTGGGATGAATATGCCGCTGGTTTTTTCCTATGGTTCCAACATGGATGTCGCGGCGATGGCGGCGCGCTGCCCGCGTTCAAAACCGCTCGGCCCGGCGCGGCTGGCGCGCCATCGGCTCGCCATCATGCGCGAGGGTTGGCTGACCGCCGTGCGCGACAACGGCGCGACCGTGCACGGCGTGTTGTGGGATATCGCGCTCGCCGACATGCGCGCGCTCGACCGCTATGAAGGGCTCGGCGACGGGCTTTATACGAAATCGCTGCAGGCGGTGCTGACGCCGGGCGGCGCAAAACGCGCGATCATTTATTTAGGCGCCAATGCGGGGCCCGGCGCCACGCGGGCGGATTATCTTGCCGGCGTGATCGCCGCGGCGCGCCACTGGCGCCTGCCGGAGGCGACGCTGGCGACGCTTGCGGCGTTCGGCTCGGGCGCCGCGTCGCCTCAGGCCGCAGCGCCAAAAGTGCGCCCGCGCTTCGCCACGCCGATGGATCGCCACAGGGAATAAGCCGCCAACCGGCGCCGAACGGCACGGCGCTTGCGGCCCCTCGGCGACAAAACGAGGTAAAGCCAATGCTTGAAAGTGAACCGCCCCGGGTTTGCCGGAGGCCAATTTGTTTGAGTCACGCCGCCATGGCGGGCTCGTCGATTTGCGCATAATAGCGCGCTTCGGCTTCGGCTGGCGGAATGTTTCCGATCGGC
>Ga0075030_100003113_pt1 | contig 15124 bp, 16 predicted proteins | sample LitLauG_LLR_2012_FD_71393 | JGI IMG/M metagenome (GOLD analysis project Ga0075030, IMG submission 71393) | Freshwater sediment microbial communities from Pennsylvania, USA - Little Laurel Run_MetaG_LLR_2012 | ecosystem: Environmental > Aquatic > Freshwater > Creek > Sediment | place: USA... | reverse complement strand
CGCAGGCCAAGCGCGACTACGCGAGCTGGATGGGCAGCGCGGGCGTCTTCGGGAGCGGAGCGAGCCTGCTTGAACTGAAGGCCGCGATCGTGATCGACTCCAAGAACCCGAGCGCGTCGCGTGCGGCCGTCGGCGAGCTCGCGGCGGCGATGCACGGCAGGGGCGCACAGGTCGTGCCCGTGTCGGTGCCGGGCACCGAAGCCTCCGCCGGCGTGCGCGTCAACGGCGTCCCGCTGGAGCTCGTGCTGGCGGCGGGACGAGACTCCAGCGGTCAGGCGAAATTCGTGCTCGGGCTCGGGGAAGCCGCGGTCACGGCGGCCCTCAGCCCGCAGAGCACGCTCGGCAGCTCCCCCAGCCACAAGGCCGCCGAAGCGGCGCTCGGGGAAAGCACCCAGCCGAACTTGATGCTCGACTTCACGACGTTCCTCGCGCTGCTGGAAGGCGTCGGCCTGACGAGCGACCCGTCGCTCGCTCCGCTGCTGCCCTACCTGCGCTCGGCGACGACGCTCGCGGGCGGCGGACACGAGATCTCAGCCGAAATGGACCGCTACAAGCTGGTGCTCGGCCTCAGCCACGGAGCCGGCTGAGGATCGCCTTCAGCCGGTCGGGGGCGGGGCGGGCGCGGGCGGCGCGCTCAGTGCGCGCTGGAACACGAGCCTGCCGCCGCTGACGCGGTCGACGGCGTAGACGGTGGAGGTCGTTTCACCGTTCGCCTGGATCGAGAACGGCCCGATCGCGGAGTGCGGGGCGCGCGTGGCGAAGAACCTTTCGGTTACGGCGACGCGGTCGTTGCCCCGCGAGCCTGCGCTGCGAATCGACTCGAGCACCGTCCGCATAGCAACGTAGCCGTAGAGGGCCCACGCGCCCGGTTCCTGCGCGAAGCGGGCCCGGTAGGCGGCCAGCACCCGCTGCCCGGACGGCGGATACAGCGACGCTGGCAGCAGCGGCGTGGTCAGATAGGTGCGGGAGCCGGCGGTGCCGATCGCGGAGGCGAACGCTTCGCTCGCCATCGAGCTCGATCCCAGCAGCAGCAGCTGCGGGTCGGCGGCGTGCAGCTGCTGCCAGAGCGCGGCCGAGCCCGCCCCGCCGTCCCCCGACAGGAACACGGCCTGTGCCTTGCTTTCGAGGATCTTTTCGATCTCGCCCGTGTAGACCGCTCCCGTCGGCGTGGTGATGCTGTCGCGGCCGGCGACCTTGATCCCGGCGCGCTGCGCTTCGGAGGCGACGATGCTCGCGAGCGGCACCTGGAACGGGTCCTGGTTGTCGAGCACGTAGACGCTGCCCACACCGAGGCCGCGCATCAGCTGGGCCTGGGCCGCCGCCTCGACGGCGTCGCCTGGCTGCAGGCGGCCGAACGTGCGCTTGGCGCTCGGGTAGAAGCGTTCTGGCTCGTCCTGGCCCGCATCCTGCGAGGAGGTGAGCCCGACGTAGGGGCTCGACGGGCTGACCTGCAGCACTCCGACGGCGTTCATCAACGGCAGCGAGACCGCCGTCGCTCCCGAGTCCAGGTCACCGATGTAGGCGATCGTGCTCGGGTCCTGCGACGCCGTCTTCGCGTTCCCCGCCGTGACGCCGGGGCTCCACACGCCGGTCGACGGGTTCGAGTCGTCAAGTGAGAAGAAGCCGATGCGGAATTTCCCGGCTCGCCCGTTGGCCTGTGCGAGTGCCAGCTTCTCGCCGTTGACGATTTCGGCGGAGGTGTGAGCCAGCGGCCCCTGCAGAGGCAGGCTGGAGTAGACGGTGAGCGGGCTGCCGACGGCGTCGGAGGCGGCGCCCGTCACACCACCGCAGCCGGCGAGCGCGAGTACCGCGGCGGCAAGAGCGGCTAGGCCCAGCCAGCGCGCCAGCACCGAGCTCTAGGTGCGCCGGCCGGGGAGGTAGCCGGCGAGGATTCTGAGCGCGGCGCCGACGAGGATGATCACGGTCGCGAGCAGGAAGGCGTCCGAGCCCTTCGCGCCGAGCGCCCACAGCGTTATCCAGACGACCAGCCCGGCGGTGACGGTGAGTATCAATCCCATTGGCGCGGAATCCTACCGTCCCGGGAGCAGGCCCGCGGCGAGTTCGGCCACCACCGACCCGACGGCGGCCGCCGGGTCGGCTCCCTCGCCCGCTGCGCGCACCAGGCGGGTGCCCACGATCACGCCGTCCGCGCCCGCGTCGGCGGCCTGCGCGGCCTGCTCGGGCGTGCTGATCCCGAAGCCGAGCGCGACCGGCGCGCCGGTGCTCGCCTTGGCCGCCGCGACGACCTCGGCGAACGCGTCGGCGAGCGCCGCGCGCTCCCCGGTGGTCCCGACGACGGACACGGTGTACAGGAACCCGCGGGCGCGGGCGCCGATCGCCGCCATCCGCTCGGGCGGCGTCGTCGGCGCGACGAGCGGGACGAGCGCTATCCCCGCCAGCTCGCAGGCGCGGAGCACCTCCCCCTCCTCTCCCTCCGGCAGGTCGGGGACGATCAGGCCGCTGGCACCGGTCTGGGCGAGCCGCTCGACGAACGCCGCGGCGCCGGGCGCGAAGACCATGTTCGCGTAGCACATGAGCACCACCGGGACGCTCTGAGAGAGCGTGCGGGCGACCTCCAGCACGCCCGCGATGCTCGCTCCCGCGGCGAGTGCCTGTGTCCCGGCCGCGTGGATCACGGGGCCGTCGGCGAGCGGATCGGAGTAGGGCACTCCGAGCTCGATGATGTCCGCGCCGGCCGCGACGCACGCCTCCCCGATCGCCAGCGACTCGGCCAGCGTCGGGTATCCGGCCATCACATAGGGCATCAGCGCTGCGCGCTTGCCCGACTGGGCGAAGGCCATCGCGATGCGCTCGACGCCCGTCGCCGCGCGTGTGCTCACCGGCCGTCCTCGGCGAGCACCTCGGCCAGGTCCTTGTCGCCCCGCCCCGAGAGGCAGATGAGGTCCACCTCACCCTCGGCCTGCGACAGCGCCCAGGCGAACGCGTGCGCTGTCTCCAGCGCCGGGATGATGCCCTCCAGGCGTGCGACCTGCCGGAACGCCGCGAGCGCGTCGGAGTCGTTGACCGCGACGTAGCGCGCGCGGCCGATGTCGCGCAGGTGGGCGTGCTGAGGCCCTGCCCCGGGGTAGTCCAAGCCTGCCGAGACCGAGTGCGCCTGCACGATCTGCCCCTCCTCGTCCTGCATCACCGCGGAACGCGAGCCGTGCAGGATGCCCGGGCGGGCACCGACCGTCAGCGGGGCGCCGTGGCGGCTCGTGGATATCCCCTCGCCGCCTGCCTCGACCCCGATCAGCTCGACCCCTGCGTCGTCGAGAAAGGCCGTGAAGATCCCGAGCGCGTTCGAGCCGCCTCCCACGCACGCGATCACACGCGAGGGCAGGCGCCCCTCCTGCTCGAGGATCTGGCCGCGGGCCTCGTCGCCGATCACGCGCTGCAGGTCTCGGACGAGCGCCGGGTATGGCGCCGGGCCGACGACCGAGCCGATCACGTAGTGCGTGCTCTTGACGTTCGTGACCCAGTCGCGGATCGCCGCCGACGTGGCCTCCTTGAGGGTCTGCGCGCCCGCGTCGACCGGCTGCACCGAGGCCCCGAGCAGCTGCATCCGCTGCACGTTGGGCCGCTGGCGGATCGTGTCCTGGACGCCCATGTAGACCATGCACTCCATGCCGAGCAGCGCGCACACGGTCGCGGTCGCGACGCCGTGCTGGCCGGCGCCCGTCTCGGCGATGATGCGGCTCTTGCCCATTCGCCTGGCGAGCAGCACCTGCCCGAGCGCGTTGTTGAGCTTGTGCGAGCCGGTGTGGTTGAGGTCCTCGCGCTTGAGGTAGATGGGCCTGCCGAGCAGATCCGACAGGCGGCGCGCCCGGTAGAGCGGCGTCGGGCGCCCCGCGAAGTCGCGCAGCAGCCCGTCGAGCTCCAGGCGGTAGGCGGGGTCCTCCCGCGCGTCGAGCCACGCCCGCTCGAGCTCCGCGAGCGCAGGCATCAGCGTCTCCGGGACGAACTGCCCGCCGTACTCGCCGAAGCGATGCTCGATCGCCGGCTCGGCGCTCACAGCGGCGCTCCGGCGGGCGCCGGCTCGGCGGTCGCAGCGACGGCGTCGAAGAGCTCACGCAGCCGCGCCGGATCCTTGTGGCCGGGCGAGGCCTCCGTCCCGCTCGCGCTGTCGACGGCGAAGGGCCGCGTCACGGCGATCGCCTCCGCGACGTTCTCGCTGGTGAGCCCGCCGCTCAGGATCAGCGGCACGCGCGAGCGGCGTGCGGCGACCAGCCCCCAGTCGAAACTCTCGCCGGTGCCGCCGCGCAGCCCCTCGCGCCCTTTCGCGGCGGAGCGTGCGTCCAGCAGGTGAAAGTCGGTGTGGAAGCGCTCGAGGTCCTGGATGTCGGAGGGGCCGGACACCTGCTCGGCCTTGACGATCCGTGCGCCCGTGCGGCGCGCCGCCTCCGAACAGAAGGCCGGGCCCTCGTCGCCGTGCAGCTGCAGCAGGGTCAGTCCCAGCTCCTCGGAGATCTCGACTATCCGCGGGAGCGTGGCGTTCACGAACACGCCGCACAGCTCTGCCCTGCGCCGCTGCGCGGCGCAGATCACACCGGCCTGCTCAAGCGAGCAGCTGCGGGGGCTCCCCTCGTAGAAGATCATCCCGATCGCCCACGCGCCGAGCTCCACCGCGAGCTGCGCGTCGGCCGGGTCCGTGATGCCACAGATCTTGACCTTCGTCGCCGGCGCAGAGGCGGCAGCGATCTCGTCTGAGGGTTGCCGGGAGCTCTCTCCGGCGGGCGTCGGCTGCATGCCTGAACGGTAGCGGGCGCCCGGCCCGGCCCGCTCTAGCCTTCGGGCGTCGACGGGTTGGGGATCGAGTTGGGCCTCGCCCCGAGCGTCACGGACACCGTCATTTTTTCGTAGCCGCCTTTGCCGTTTCCTCGGAGCAGCCCGACGGAGACGGTCTCACCCGGTTTCTTGGCCTCGATCGCGTTCGCGAGTTCTTCTGAGCTCGTGATCGCCTTGCCGTCGATCGAGAGAATGATGTCCCCGCCGACGGCGACCTGGCCGTTTTCGGTGTTGGCGCTGACGGCGCCGCCTTTGATCCCGGCCTTCGCCGCTCCGGTGCCCTTCTGGACGCTCTGGACGAGGGCGCCCGTTTTGACGGGCAGGTTCAGCGCGGAGAGCGAGCCGTCGATCGTCAGCGACGTGAGGCCGAGGTAGGCGCCGCGGATCGTGCCGCCCTTCTCGAGCGCCGCGATCTCGGACTTGGCGGTGTTGATCGGAACGGCGAAGCCGATCCCGACGCTGCCGCTGCCGCTGCCGCCCGTCTCGATCTGTGAGTTGATGCCGATCACGTGGCCGGCGGCGTCGAGCAGCGGGCCGCCGGAGTTCCCGGGGTTGATCGGCGCGTCGGTCTGCAGGACGTTGTTGATCGTGAAGCCGTTTGGCGCCGTGATCTGGCGCTGAAGGGCGGAGATCACGCCGGTCGTGAGCGTTCGCTGCAGGTCGAACGGGTTGCCGATCGCGAACGCCGGGTCACCGACCTGGACCGCGCTGGAGTCACCGAGCGTGAGCGGGTGCAGCGTCAGCCCGTCGGTTGGGATGCGGAGCACTGCGAGGTCGTTGGAGGGGTCCTTGCCGACCACCTGAGCTTCGACGGTCTTGCCTTTTTCGAAGCTCACGGTCACCTTGATCGCGTTCTCGACCACGTGGTAGTTCGTGAGGATGGTGCCGTTGGAGTCGATCACGATCCCGGACCCGGTCGCGATCCCCTGGCGCTGGCTTTCGCCGCCGAAGAGGTTCAGCGCGGATTCGGATTTCTGCACCACGGTCGACGTGATGAACGCGACGCCGGGCGCGTTGTGGACGTAGATTTCGTGGGGCGTGAGCCCGGTGGTCACCTTCGCCGCGTTGGAGGGCGCGGGAAGCACGGCGGCCTGGACGCTGGTGACGGTCGTGTTCTTGCTCGAGAGGCCGCCGAAGGCGGCGATCACGGCTGCAACGACGGCTCCACCCACGAGGGCGGCGATGAATGGGATGGTGAACGTTCTCTTCATGGCAGGGAAGGATGATCGGTCAGGGTCAAGCCGAACTAAAGGCTGTCAGGACCGCACTGCGCACCTGTGAGCGAGCGCAGCGCGAGTGCGGCGTCGCCCGCTCGCATCAGGCTCTCGCCGACCAGCACACCGGCCACGCCGCGCTCAGCGAGGCGCGCCACCTGCTCGGGACCGGCGATCCCCGACTCCGAGACGACGCTCACGCTCTCCGGCACCGCTCCCATCAGGCGCTCGGTGCGATCGATGTCGACCGTGAAGTCGCGCAGGTCCCTGTTGTTGATGCCGATCAGCTCGGCGCCCGCCGCGAGGGCGGCCCGCAGCTCTTCGGCGTCATGGACCTCGACGAGGACGTCGAGGCCGAGCCCGCGTGCCTGGAGCCGCAGCGACGCGAGCTGTGACTGCTCGAGTGCGGCGACGATCAGCAGCACGGCGTCGGCGCCGGCGACTGCGGCCTCGAGCAGCTGGTAGGGGTCGACGATGAAGTCCTTGCGCAGGATCGGAAGCGAGCACGCCTCGCGCGCGGCGCGCAGGTCATCCAGCGAGCCACCGAAGTTCGGGCCCTCGGTCAGCACCGACACGGCGACCGCGCCGCCCCGCTCGTAGGCGGCGAGCACGGAGCGCAGGTCGGGGCGCTCGGCGAGCGACCCGGCGGACGGAGAGCGCCGCTTGAACTCGGCGATCACGCCGACCCCCGGCGCCGCGAGGGCTTCGCGCAGCGCGTACCCGGCGCCCTGCGCGGGGTGCACGCGTCCGCGCAGCTGATCCTCGGGGACCGCCTGCTTGCGGCGGGCGACCTCCTCCCGCGTTTCGGAGAGGATCCGGTCGAGCACGGTTCCGGTCGCGCTCACGAGCGGTCCTCTGCCAGCTCGCTGCTCACGTGGACGTACCGTTCGAGCGCGCTCGCGGCTGCGCCGTCGGCGATCGCGGCGCGCGCCGCCTGCACGCCCTCGGCGATGCTTTCCGCGGCGCCGGCCGCGTAGATTGCGGCGCCGGCGTTCACCAGCGCGAGGTCCTCGCCCGCGGGGCGGCGTCTCGCCGACGGGTCGGCCGTGAGGATCGCGCGCGTCACGGCGGCGTTCTCCTGCGGCGTACCGCCGGGCTCGGGCTCGGGGGCGCCGGCCCCGATGCCGAGCTCCACGGGTGTCACGACGTAGGCGCGCACCTCGAGACCGTTGATCTCGATGACCTGGGTCGGCGCGCTCGCCGAGACCTCGTCGAGCCCGTCGTCCCCGGAGACCAGCAGGGCACGGTCGACGCCGAGCGTCGCGAGCGCGCCGGCCATCGGCCCGAGGAAGCGTTTGTCGGACACCCCGATCAGCTGGCGGCGGGCACCGGCGGGGTTCGTCAGCGGCCCGAGGATGTTGAAGACCGTTCGAACCGCGAGATCGCGCCTGACGGGAACGACGAAGCGCGTTGCCTGGTGGTGGGCCGGGGCGAACATGAACCCGAACCCGGCCTGTTCGATGCACAGCGCGACGTGCGCGGGGTCCAGGTCGATGCGTGCGCCGAGCGCCTCGAGCAGGTCGGCCGAGCCGGAGCGGCTGGTGGCGGAGCGGTTGCCGTGCTTGGCGACAGCGCAGCCCGCCCCGGCCGCGATCAGCGCCGCTGTCGTGGAGACATTGAAGGAGCTGCGGCCACCGCCGGTGCCGGCCGTGTCGAGCAGGTCGTCGCGCGTCACCGGGACGTGGGCGGCGAGCGCCCGCATCGTGCTCGCGAGGCCGGCGATCTCCTGCTCGGTCTCGCCCTTCGTGCGCAGCGCGATCAGAAACGCGGCTATCTGGGTCTCGGAGGCCTCACCGTGCATGATCTCCGAGAGCACATCCGCCGCCTCCTGTGCGCTCAGGTCACCTCGGGATGCGAGGGTGTCGATCGCCCTCGTGAGGGTTTCGTTGGCCATCGCTCAGGCGGCAGCGCCGAGGAAGTTTTGCAGCAGGTCCTTCCCGTGGTCGGTGAGGACCGACTCCGGGTGGAACTGGACGCCCTCGGCGGGGAGCTCGCGGTGGCGCACGCCCATCAGGACCCCGCCTCCTCGGGCGGACTCCTGCAGGCAGTCCGGGAGCTCGTCGTCGACGATCAGCGAGTGGTAGCGGCCCACGGTCAGCGGCGAGGGCAGGCCCGCGAAGATCGTGCGCCCGTCATGCTCGATCACCGTCGCCTTGCCGTGCACGGGCGGGTTCAGCTTGACGCGGCCCCCGAACGCCTGTGCGAGCGCCTGATGGCCGAGGCACACGCCGAGCGTCGGCACGCCGGACTCGGGCATGCGCCTGATCAGCTCGAGCGTTATCCCGGCCTGATCGGGGGTGCAGGGCCCCGGCGATACGACACAGCGGTCGTATCCGGCGGCGATCAGCTCCCCCACGCCGGCGCGGTCGTTGCGGATCGTCGTCACGTCCGCCCCGAGCTCGCCGAGGTACTGCACGAGGTTGTAGGTGAACGAGTCGTAGTTGTCGAGCACCAGCACCCTCATGCCCAGTCCTGCTCCTTGCAGGCAAGCGCGATCGCGCGGAGCGCGGCACGCGACTTGTCGACCGACTCGCGGTACTCGTAATCCGGCTTGGCGTCGGCGACGGTGCCGCCGCCGGCCTGGATGTGCGCCACGCCGTCCTTGACCACGACAGTCCGGATGTGGATCGCGGTGTCGAGGTCGCCGGCGTAGCTGAGGTAGCCGACGGCGCCGCCGTATCCGCCCCGCTTGACGGGCTCGAGCTCGTCGATGATCTGCATCGCGCGCACCTTCGGGGCTCCCGACAGCGTCCCGGCAGGCAGCACCGCTCGCAGGGCGTCCATCGCCCCGACGTCCGGGCGCAGCGTCCCGGAGACGGAGGAGACGATGTGCATGACGTGGCTGTATGACTCGATCTCCATCAGTTCGTCGACCTTCACGGTGCCGTACTCGCAGACGCGTCCGAGATCGTTGCGTCCGAGGTCGACGAGCATCACGTGCTCCGAGCGCTCCTTCTCGTCGGCGAGCAGCTCCCGCGCGATCCTGCGGTCCTCCTCGGGGTTCGCGCCGCGCGGGCGCGTGCCGGCGATCGGCTTCGTGCTGACGTGGCGGCCGGTCACCGTGAGCAGCGGCTCCGGGCTCGCGCCGACGACCTGGAAGTCGCCGAAGTCCAGAAAGTACATGTAGGGACTCGGGTTCACGGCGCGGAGTCCCCGGTAGATCGAGAACGGCTGCACGGGCACTGCTGCGGACCAGCGCTGGGACGGCACGACCTGGAACGCATCCCCGGCGTAGATGTAGCGGACTATGCGCTCCACCATTCCTTCGAACTGCTCCTGCGGCATGTTCGAGCGGAACTCCGGCAGCTCCCGTCCGGTGAACGGCGCACCGGGCGGCCGCGGCACCGGGCCCGCGAGGGCCGCGCGGATCTCCGCGATGCTCGCCAGCGCGCTCGCGTAGGCCGCGTCGATGTCCGGCTCCTCCTGCAGGTCGGCGTTGGCGAGGATCGTGACCGTGTGACGAAGGTGGTCGAAGATCACCAGCGCATCGGAGAGCATCAGCGCCATGTCGGGCAGCCCGAGCGGGTCCGGCGGAGGGTCCCCGAGCGGCTCGACGGCGCGCACGAGGTCATAGCCGAAGTAGCCGACCGCACCGCCGGTGAAGGGAGGCGCGTCATCCATCGGCGCCTGGCTGGAGCGCTCGATCCGCTCGGCCGCGATCGCATAGGGGTCGCCGCCGTCGGCCAGCGACCACCGCAGCACCGCGCGCGGGCGGAAGCCGATGAACGACCAGCGCCCGACGCGCTGGCCCTGGTCGGCGGACTCGAGCAGGAACGCGGCCTGGCCCGGTGCGAGCTCCCGCAGCTTCAGGAACGCCGACACAGGTGTCTCGCAGTCCTCGATGAACGTGTGCCGCACCGCGATCAGGTTGTGATCGCGGGCGAGCTCCCGCGCGCGCTCAAGGCTCGGCTCGACGCTCGCTGGCGCGAGATCGAACGCCGGTGTCCCAGCGTCGCTAGGCGCGACGGCCATCGAGCACCCGCTCGGCGTCCGCGAGCGAGCGTCCCCGGCTGCGCAGCAGCACGAGCAGGTGGTAGAGGACGTCGGCGGCCTCTTCGTCGACCCGCTCGTCGCTCTCCTGCCGCGCGGCGCGCGAGACCTCCTCCGCCTCCTCCATGACCTTCTCGCCGATGCGGGCAGGGTCATCCAGGAGCTCGACGGTGTAGGAGCCCTGCGGCCGCAGCTGCGCGCGCTCGCGGAGCGTGCGCTCCAGGTCGCTCAGTGTCTGGAACGGCGCGCCCGGCTCGAGCTGCCCGCGGTGGAAGCAGGTCCGCTCCCCGGTGTGGCATGCGGGACCGGCGGGTTCCACGAGCGCGAGGACGGTATCGCCGTCGCAGTCGATGCGCAGCGCCCTGACGCTCTGCGTGTTCCCGCTCGTCGCGCCCTTGTGCCACGGCTCGCCGCGTGAGCGGCTCCACAGATGCAGCTCGCCGCTCTCGCGTGTGCGAAGGAGGGCCTGCTCGTTCATGTACGCGAGCATCAGCACCTCGCCGGTGGCCCAGTCCTGCACGACGCACGGCACGAGGCCGTCGCTGTCGTAGACGACCTGGTCGCCGATATCTTCCCGCCCCTGCGCGCTCATCGTGACGATTGTAGGTACAGCCGGTCGCGCGCGGATTGAGGCAGACTGCCGCGGGGATGCAATCGCTGCTCGACCGCGAGCTCATCTTCATCACCGGCAAGGGCGGCGTCGGCAAGACGACGATGGCGGCCGCCATCGGGCTCGCCGCCGCCGAGTCCGGGCGCCGCGCGATCGTCGTCGAGGTCGGCGACCAGACGCGGATACCCGAGATCTTCTCCCGCCAGCCGGCTGCGGCCGGCGCCGAGCTGCCGCTCGAGCCCGCGCTGTCGAGCATCACGATCGACCCGGATCGCGCGCTGCTGGAGTGGCTGCAGTCGGTCGGCGGCCGGGTGTCGGGCCGGATCCTGGCCTCCAGCGGCACCTTTCAGTACTTCGCCGCCGCGGCCCCGGGGGCGCAGGAGCTGGTCAGCATGGTCAAGATCTGGCAGCTGACGCGGGGGGCGCGCGAGCGCAGGCAGCGACACGACCTCGTGATCGTCGACGCGCCCGCCACGGGACACGCGCTGGGCATGCTCAGCTCTCCGCAGACGTTCGGCGCGATCGCGCGCGTGGGGCCGATCGCGGGACAGACCGAGCAGGTGCGCGACCTGCTGCGCGACCCGGCGAGGACGTCCTACCTCGCCGTCGCGCTCGGCACCGAGATGGCGGTGACGGAGGCGCTCGAGGTGCAGGAGGGCCTGGCCCGCCAGCTGGACCGCGGCCTGAGCGCGGTGATCGTGAACGGGCTGATGCCGCGCCGCTTCAGCAACGCGGAGATGGCCTTGATAAGCGAGCTCGGAACGTCCGCGCCTCCCGGCTGGGGGGACGGCGGGCCCAACGATCGCGATCGCGCGAGCGCCCGCGTGATCAGGCAGGCGGCCGCTCGTGCCGCAAGGTCGGTCGACTCGCGCTCGCGGACGCAGCACAATCAGATGGCGCGGCTGAAGAGACGGAACTTCGATGTCATCGGCGTCCCGTTCCACTGGGGTGAGCGGCTCGACCTGAGGGCGCTCAGGAGCATCTCGGCCGGCCTCGCCCGCAGGCTCGCCGAGCCCGCGCCCCACTCCGGCTAGGTTATGCCGAGCCTGTCAAGCAGCCCCTCGTCGCCCCGCCAGTCGCGCCGCACGCGGACCGACAGGTCGAGGTGCACCTGACAGCCCACGACACGCTGCAGCTCACGGCGGGCCGCCGAGCCGATCGCCTTGATCATGCGCCCGTGCGAGCCGATGATGATGCCCTTCTGGGAGTCGCTCTCGACCCAGATCAGCGCCCTCACCCGCACGAGGTCATCGCGAACGCGTTCGATCTCCTCGACAGCGACCTCGACCGCGTGCGGGATCTCCTGGAAGGTGCGCCTGATCACGGCCTCCCTGATCAGCTCTGCGAACAGCACCTCCCGCGACTGGTCGGAGGTGGCATCGGCGCCGAACATGAACGGGCCCTGCGGCATCGCCTCCGCGAGGTGGGCGACCAGCTCGGGCACGCCGGTGCCGCGCCGTGCTGAGATCGGGAAGACCTCCGCGCCCGGGGCGAGCTCGGCGGCCTCCTGCAGCACCGCCACGAGCGGCTGGCGAGCGAGCCTGTCGACCTTGTTCACGGCGACGGTCACGGGGACACCCGCCTCAAGCAGCGTCCTGGCGATGAAGCGGTCTCCGGGACCGACGCCCTGCTCGCCGTTCAGCATCAGCAGCACCGCATCGGAGCCCTCGAGCTCCTGCTGGACGCGTTTGGCCATGCGCGAGGTGAGCATGTCGCGGGGGCGCTGCACCCCCGGCAGGTCAACCAGCACGATCTGGCTCTCGCCGCTCTGGTGGACGCCGCGTATCGCCCTGCGCGTCGTCTGCGGCCGGTCGGAGACGATCGCCACCTTCTCGCCGACGACGGCGTTCACGAACGTCGACTTGCCCACGTTCGGGCGTCCCGCGAGCGCGACGAACCCGCTGCGCGTCATCCGCGCGCACGCTGCATGAGCTCGCCCTGAAGTGCGAGCATCTCGCCGGAGTCCTGCTCGTGGTCCATCCCGAGCAGGTGCAGCATCCCGTGCACGACGGCCTCCGGCACATCGGTCGTGTGCTCGGGGCAGATCACGATGTCGCCGAGCTCGCGCGGCACGCCGCCCGGCGGCGCGGGCGCGCCCGCCCCGTCGATCGGGAACGAGAGCACGTCGGTCGGGCCCTGTTTGCCGCGGTAGCGGGCGTTCAGCTCGGCGATCCGCGCCGAGCCGACGAACTCGACGGCGACGTGGCCGTCCGAGACCCCCAGCCCGCCGGCGGCGAGCCTGCACAGGCGCGTGACCTCGTCGCGATCAGCGGCGCCCTCGCCGAACACCTCGACGTCGACCATCGCCGATCAGGCGCTGCGGATGGCCGCGCGGCCATCGCCCCTCGCGGCCGGTGCGGCACGCTCGGGCTCACTGCGCTCGCTGTGCGCGTCGTAGGCCTCGACGATCCTCTGAACGAGCTTGTGGCGCACGACGTCCTCCCCTCCGAAGCGGACGAACTCGATCCCCTCGACGGAGTCGAGCACGTCGCCGACGACGATCAGTCCGGAGCGCTGCTCGCGCGGCAGGTCGACCTGCGTGATGTCGCCGGTGACGACCATGCGAGAGCCGAACCCCAGTCTCGTCAGGAACATCTTCATCTGCTCCGGCGTCGTGTTCTGCGCCTCGTCGAGGATCACGAACGAGTCATTCAGCGTGCGCCCTCGCATGAAGGCCAGCGGGGCTATCTCGATCACGCCGCGCTCGATGTGCTGGGCGACCTTCTCCGGGTCGAGCATGTCGTGAAGCGCGTCGAACAGGGGGCGCAGATAGGGATCGACCTTCGCCATCAGGTCGCCGGGCAGGAAGCCGAGCCTCTCGCCGGCCTCGACGGCGGGCCGCGTGAGGATGATCCGGTTGACCTCGTGTCGCGCGAGCGCCGCTGCGGCCAGCGCCACCGCCAGGAAGGTCTTGCCCGTCCCGGCCGGCCCGACGCCAAAGGTGACGGTGTTGCGCCGGACGGAGTCCACGTAGCGCTTCTGGTTGACGGTCTTGGGTGCAACGCGCAGGCTGCGGTGGCTCCAGACGACATCCTCCAGCACGCGTGCCGGCGACTGCTGCGCGTCGAGCGCGCCGGTCACCGCGGAGATCGTGCCGGGGCTGATCTGGTGGCCGCGGGTGATCAGTTCCGAGAGCTCCTTGACGACCCTCTCCCCGGCCTGCGTCTCGCTCTCCTCGCCGTCGAAGGTCAGCAGGTTCCCGCGAAGGTAGACGCTGCAGTCCAGGTGCGCCTCGAGCGCCCTGAGCACGGCGTCCTGGCTGCCCGCGAGTTCCGCGGCCACCTCGTTCGATAGCTCGATCTGCGTCCTCATCCTGTGAGAGCCGTGCGCACCAGCGCCGAGACCCGCTTTCCGTCCGCTCGCCCGTCGACCTCCGCCATCGCCACCTTCATAGCGGAGCCGAGGTCCTTCGGGCTCTCTGCGCCGCTGTCGCGCACCGCCCGCTCGACGATCGCGCTGAGCTCGTCCTCGGACAGCTCGGCGGGCAGGTAGCCGCTGATCAGCTCGGCCTCGGACTCCTCGCCGGCCGCGAGATCATCGCGGCCCGCGTCGCGGTATGCGGACGCCGCCTCCAGGCGGCGCTTGCGCTCGCGCCGGAGCACGGCGAGCTCGTCGCCCGCCCCCTCCTTTTCGGCCTTCTGGAGCTCGGAGAGGATCAGCCGCAGCGCTCCCACCTTCTCGCGCTCGCCCGCTCGCATCGCACCTGTTAGATCGACCTTGATCTGCTCGATGATCGCCATCCTCGACTCAGGATACGCCGGTCGGCCGATGTCGAGGGGATCAATCCTGTGAAGGCCGCTCCCGAGGGTGCCCGTGTTCAGTCGTGCTCGAGCGGTGTCGCGCTGCCCAGGCGCCCCGGCGAGGCGATGTCCCGGCCGAACAGCAGCGCCACGTTCCAGTCGATCAGCAGGCGCAGCTTGCGGCCCATGCCGGGCATCAGCAGCAGGTGGTAGGTCCGTGCGATCAGCCATGCGGGCCGGCCCCGCCAGCGGATCCCCAGTGTGATCGCGACGGCCTGCCGGTGACCGAGCTCGGCGACGACGCCCTTGGTGCGGTAGCGGAACCGTCGCGGGCGCCCGCCGGCGAGCGTTGTCGCGACGTTGCGGGCCACGAGGCGTCCCTGGCGGATCGCGTGCTGCGCCGTCGGCGGCGCGAAGCGGCCCGCGCGGCGGACGTCGGGCACCGCGGCGCAGTCTCCGATCGCCCACACCCGCCGCGCGCCGTGGTGCCCGCCGCCCTCTTGGGAGGGCACCGACATCGTCGCGTCGACGATCACGCGGCCCTGGCCGTCCAGCGGGAGCCCGAGCCGCGCGATCATCGGGTTGGGCTTGACGCCGGCCGTCCAGACGACTGTGCGGGCCTCGATCTCGCGGCCCCCCGCGACCTTCACGGCGCCGGCGCTGACGCTGTCGAGCGTGGTGTCGGTGAGAACCTCGATGCCGCGGGCCCGCAGCTCGCGTTCGGCGAACTCGGACAGGCTGCGCGGGACCTCCTGCAGGATCCGCTCGCGAGCCTCGATCAGCAC
>Ga0075030_100003103_pt1 | contig 15151 bp, 12 predicted proteins | sample LitLauG_LLR_2012_FD_71393 | JGI IMG/M metagenome (GOLD analysis project Ga0075030, IMG submission 71393) | Freshwater sediment microbial communities from Pennsylvania, USA - Little Laurel Run_MetaG_LLR_2012 | ecosystem: Environmental > Aquatic > Freshwater > Creek > Sediment | place: USA... | reverse complement strand
GGTCTGCCGCGCGTGCCCGCTCGCGGCGCCGCTGTGCCTCGGCGGGGGCGACGTCGACGAGCACGGTGAGATCGGGTTCGATGCCACCCTGCACCCAGGCGCCAAGCAGCGCAAGGCGGTCAAGCGCAACGCCGCGGCCGGCACCCTGGTAGGCAAAACTGGCATCGGCATAGCGGTCGCAGATCACCCATCGGCCCGCGGCCAGCGCCGGCGCAATGACCTTCAGCACGTGTTCGCCCCGGGCCGCATGCATGAGCAGGGTTTCGGTCATGGGCGCCATTGCCTGGCCCAGTACCAGGGAGCGAACTGCCTCGCCCAGCGGCGTGCCGCCGGGTTCTCGCGTGGCAATGAAGTCCAGTCCACGCGACCGCAGCGCTTCGGCCACGGCATCCACCTGGGTGCTTTTCCCGGCGCCGTCTACGCCTTCAAAGGAAATGAATCGGCCCCGCGCCATGATGCCGCCGTTGCTGCCTCGGTTATTGCGCTGCGGCCTTGCCAGCGCCGGAATCGGTTGAAGCCCGCCGCGGGACGCCGCGCTGGAAGCGGTCGACGGCGCGGTTATGCTCGGCAAGGGATTCGGAGAATTCGGAAGATCCATCTCCACGTGCGACGAAATACAGCGCCTTGCTCAGATCCGGATTGAGCGCCGCCTCGATCGCAGCCCTGCCGGGCAGAGATATCGGCGTCGGCGGAAGCCCCGTGCGCGTATACGTATTGTAGGGCGTATCGTGCAGCAGGTCGCGCTTGTGCAGATGTCCGTCATACTGGGTCCCCAGGCCGTAGATCACCGTCGGGTCGGTTTGCAGCGCCATGCCCAGCCGCTGACGATTGACGAAAACCGCGGCGATCCGCCCCCGCTCCTCCGGCCGGCCGGTCTCCTTCTCGATGATCGAGGCCATCACCAGCGCCTGGTACGGATCCGTGTAGGGGAGGTTATCGCCGCGCCGCTGCCATGCTTGCTGCAGGCGGTCTCTCTGAGCCAGGTAGGCCTGGCGGTAGATATCGATATCGCTCGACCCCGGATCGAAAGCGTAGGTGTCTGGCGCAAACAAGCCTTCCGCGGCCGCCTGGTCTGCGCCAACCGCCTTGAGAACCTGCGCCTCGGTCCAGGCGGCCGTATCGTGCCGCAAGTCGGGCGAGCGAGCCAATACTGCGCGCAGCTCGGCAAAGGTTGAACCTTCAACGATCGTGAGCTGCTCGCGCTCGAACTCGCCGCGCCGGAATTTGTCCAACAGGCCCAGAACGCTGGTCGGGCCCTCGATGCGATAACGACCGGGCCGCAACGAGCGCGTGGCGCGGGTGACGGTGGCGGCTGCGACGAATTCCCAGGATTGCAACGGTATTCCGGAATCACGCAACTGACGGGCGATGGTGCGGGCGGTGGCCCCGCTGGCAATTCGCACTTCGACATGGCCCGCTGCTATTGCCAGCGGTCGCTCGAGCTCATACCAGCCCGCGCCCGCAGCCAGCCCGGCAAGTGCTGCCGTTCCGAGGAGGACGTAAAGCGCCGCGCGGCGCAATGACCCATTGGTGGGGAAAATCTTTATTTTTGCCGCCTGCAGGTATTGGCAACTGCCGACGCTGGATGCGCCGTGTCGACGGGCGCAATCTTGCCATGCCGAGCAACGACACGGCGCCCCGGCCGCGCCGACGCGGCATGGTGCGGTGGGTGTCTTTCGGAGGTGACCGCCGCGCCGGTTCCTATAATGCGGCTACCATGGGTCCTGCCCGATGGTTCCAGGAAACGCCATAGCCGCCATGACTGCCGCCACGTCCGATCAACCGATAATCGCCAGCACGCAAGCGCCCGCCTCGCCGCGTTGGATGCCCAGTGACAGCGACAAGGCGGCGTATCGTGCGGGTCCCGTTCTCGCGCAGGTGTCCGGACTTGGGCTGCTCGCCTTCGAAGGCAGCGATGCCCTGGGTTTCCTGCAGGGCCAGACCACCATCGATATTGCCGGGCTCGCCGACGCGCACTGGCAGCTGGGCGGCTACTGTACGGCCAAGGGGCGCCTGCTGGCCATATTCGAGTGCTGGCGCCAGGGCGCGGGCGTGCGCATGCTGCTGCCCGCCTGCATTGCACCGGCCATACAGCGCCGCCTTACCATGTTCGTACTGCGGTCCAAGGTGTCGATACAGGACGTGACCGCGCAATGGATGGTGCTGGGCGTTTTGGGCAAAGGCAGTGGTGCAGCGCTGGCGGCTGCGGGCATCGACGTTCCGGCGGTAGCCGGGAACTGCCGCATTCTGGACTTTGATGAACGCCTGGTGCGCCTGCCGTCCGGCGCAGACTGTCCGGAACGTTACTTGCTGCTGGTCCGGTCTGATCGGGAGGCCCACTGGCGCGCCTTGCTGGCCCGCCTGCCACGCGTCGGTTCCGAAATCTGGTGGTGGGCACAGGTCGATGCCGCAGTGCCGGCAATCGTCGGCGCGACACAGGAGCTGTTCGTCCCGCAAGCCGTCAACCTCGAGGTTCTGGGAGGCGTAAATTTCCGCAAGGGCTGCTACCCCGGGCAGGAGGTCGTTGCACGCAGCCAATACCTGGGCAAGTTGCGCAGGCGGATGTTTCTTGCGCATGGCTCTGCCATCGGCGCCGAAGCGGACATATTTCAGGACGGCGCTACCGAGCCCGTAGGACGCATCGTACTGGCAGCCGGCGCTCCAGCGGGGGGGTGGGACCTGCTATTCGAATGTCCCACCGACCGGGCCGCCGGTGCCAGCCTGCGTGCTGGCGGCGCCGACGCGGCACCGCTCCAATTGCGCGACTTGCCGTACCAGCTGTTTGACCCCACGGCATGACTGCGCATGGCCGTGACGCGGATTGACATGACCGCCAGCGGCATCCTCATCGTGTTTGCGTGGTCCGTCCGCACCGCGCAATTCGACAGAAGCGGCGGATTGCGTTAGCGTTCGCCGATGGTCCCACTTTTCAGCAGATTTGCATGTGCCTGATACTCGTCGCCTGGCAGTCGCATCCGGACTATCCGCTGGTCGTTGCCGCCAACCGCGACGAGTTCTATGCGCGACGAACCCGGCCGGCCGCATGGTGGGGGCAGGCGGTGTCCCTCCTGGGCGGACGTGACGAGGAAGCCGGCGGCACCTGGCTGGGCATCAACCGTCGAGGCCGCGTGGCCATGCTCACCAACGTGCGCGCGCCCGACGAGCGCAATGCGCATGCGCCGTCGCGTGGCCTGCTGGTCCTGTCGGCGCTGCAAAGCACCGCGCCCATAGGCGACTGGATCGGCGAAAGCGCGCGCACGGCCGCAAGCTTCAATGGATACAACCTTCTGGTGGGCGAGGCACTGCCGGTGCCTTCGCGCGGCATGGACGCGCAGTTGCTCTACACCAGCAACCGCACTCCTGCCGGCCTGCCCGATCCCCGCGCGCTCGCGCCTGGCATCTACGGCGTGTCCAATGCGCTGCTCGATACCCCCTGGCCCAAGATCGCCCGCGGGGTGGCCGGCTTCGCGTGCCAGATCGCCAACAAGGTCGATACCGAGTCCCTGCTGCGGTTGATGGCCAGCCGCGAGATCGCACGCGACGCCGAGCTCCCCAACACGGGCGTACCGCTCGACTGGGAGCGGGCGTTGTCGGCAATTCAGATACGCGCCAAAGGCTACGGCACGCGCGCCACCACCATACTCACCGTACGCCGCGACGGAACGGTCAATTTTCTCGAGCGCACTTTCGCGACCGACACCCCCCAGGACTACGTCGATCGCCGTTTCGAATTCGTGATCGACGGTACCGGCTACCGCACTCCGCTGCTCGAGCCGCCGCCGCACGGGGAACGCGGCTAGCGGCAGCATCGCCCAAGCGGTCCGGCACAGGCGCCGAATCCAGGTTCACGCGTCAAGCGACCGCACCATGGTCTGGTGTGGAATTCCTGCTTCCAGGTACGGTTCGCCTTCCGGGACAAAGCCCTCGCGCCGATAAAATCCCACCGCACCGGCCTGCGCGTGCAGCCGCAATTCGCGCGCGCCGCGTCCGGCTGCTATGGCCACCAGCGTGCGCAGTATGCTCACGCCCAGTCCCTTGCCCCTGTGGGCCGCCAGCACGGCCATGCGGCCAACGTGCGCGTCAGGCAGCAGGCGACCCGTCGCCATCGGCCTGCCGGCCGGATCAAAGGCCACCGCGTGGGTTGCGGTCGCATCGCGGCCGTCGAGCTCCAGCTCGAGCGCTATGCCCTGCTCTGCCACGAACACCGGGAGTCGCACCGCGCTTGCGGCTTCGCCCAATTGTTCCCAGGCGCCTACGCGGATGACGATACGCTGCGCGCGACGCGGCGCCCGGCGGCCGAGCAGGGAATCGCCATTCATTGCGCCGCCTGGAAAGTGCGCGCCGTCATTGCGCGCCCTTCTTGGCGTCCCCCGCAATCACCACCGAGAGCCGTGCCGGATCGAGATGGCGCCGGACGACATCGTTGAGCTGCGCCACCGTCAGCGCGCGCACGCGGTCCTCCAGCGCGCGGCTGAAGGCGAAAGTACGGCCCAGGTCAAGGTTGGCGACCCACCCTGCGGCCAGGGTCGCATCGTCGGAGCGCGCCATTCTGCGCTCCTCGAGGGCGCCACGCCGCGCGTCGTCAAGTTCGGCCCGGTTGAATCCATCCTTTCGCAAACGCTCGAGCTCATCGCGGGCGGCGGCCTCCACCTTGTCGACGTTTTGCGGCGCCGCTATGGCCCCGATACCCCAGGCGGCGGCACGATCGTGGCCATTGACCTGCAATCCGGATCCGATGCCATAGGACAGGCCATCCTTTTGCCGTATGCGGTCCACGAGCCGGCTGTGGAGGCCGGAGCCACCGCCGATAATCTCGTTGGCCAGCATCAGGGCCGGCGCATCGGGATCGTCGTCGCGCAGGTCAAGGGGCAACCTGGCACGGTAGACCGCGTTTTCCTTGTCTGGCGTGTCGACGAATACCCGGGTCGGGACCACATCGCGCGGATCGCGAAGCACCTCCGCGTAAGGCGCTCGCGAGACCCAGGCGGGGAACAGCTCGCGGATGCGTGCCTCCGCGGCGGCGGCATCGAAGTCGCCGACGATGGCGATCTGTCCGCGCGCCGTACCCCAGAAAGCATCAAAAAAAGCCTTGACCTGCTCGAGCGTGACCGACTGGACCGCGTCGATGCGCTCCTTGAGCGAGAGGTAATGACGCGGGTCCCCGGGCGCATAGGAATCAAAATGCGACTGCAGCGCATCGCGCGCCAGTTCGCCAGGATCGCTCAGCTTGGCCTGCAGGCCGGTCAGCAGTTCACGCTTGAGCTGGTTGAACTCGGCGGCCGGGAAATTGGCTTCGTGGAGCACGGTGTACGAGAGCTGGAGGCAATCGGCGAGATTGGCCCGCGTCGTCTGGAAATCGAGCAGGTCGCCGGTCATCTTCAGGCGCGTCATGGCATCGGCGATCTGCTGGCGCGTGAGTTGCGCTGTTCCACGGCCCAGCAATGCACTGGCCAGGTCGCGCGCCGCGGATTTGCCATGCAGGCTGGCGAGGTCGCCGAACTGGAAATTCATGGCGACGTTCACGGTTTCACCCTTGGTCTTCTTGGGTAGCAGCGCGAGCTTGAGGTCGCCGATCGCCACGCGCAATGTGCGCGCATCGATGTTTTCCTGGGTTGGCTCGAAATTCTCGCCCGCGGCGATGGCGGCGCGCGGTGTGAAACCGGCAAGCATCGCATCGGTCGGCAGTGGCGCCGGGATTTCCGCCCGCTGCGGGTGATCCTCGGGTATGAACAGTCCCACGGTGCGATTGTCCCGGCGAAAATACCGTTGCGCTGCACCAGCGACCTCTGCGGCGGTGGCCTTGAGCGTCGCATCGCGGTCGACGAAGAACAGGCGCCAGTCGCCCTGGGCGATGGATTCCGACAGCGCAATGCCAAAATCCTGCGGGTCCGACAGCGCCCGTTCCGCCGCGGTCTCCTCGTCGCTGCGCACGCGCTGGATTTCGGCATCGGTCGGCGCCGTTTGCGCGAAGGTGTTCTCCACCACGTCAATGAGCCGGTCGCGGGCCTTTTCGAGGGAATCTCCGGGCTTGACGCGCGCGCCGAAGATCATCACGCCCGGGTCGTACAACGCCATCTGCTCGACGAAGACATCGGATGCAAGGCCCGATTCCACCAATTCGTGATGCAGCCGGCCGTTGGGCGTGTCACCGAGGATCTCGCCGGCGACGCCCAGTGCCGAACTGTCGGTGCTGCGCGCCGCGGGAATGTGATAGCCGACCACGACCAGTTGGGTATCGCCCTTGCGGCGCACGACGAAGGAGCGCTCGCCATCCTGGGTCGGCTCCACGGTCCACAGCGGCGGCAGAGTGCGCCAGGGCTTCGGGATGACGCCAAAATCGGCAGCCACGAAGCGCAGGGCATGGTCGACATTGAAACTGCCGGCGATGATCAGTACGGCATTGTCCGGCTGGTAGTACCGGCGGTAAAACGCCTGCAGATTGGAAATGGCCACGTTCTCGATGTCGCTCTTGTTGCCGATGGCTTCCTTGCCATAGTTGTGCCAGTCGTACATCGCGGAAAAAAGCCGCTTCATGAGCACGCTGGAGGGTCGGGTTTCGCCCATCTCGTATTCGTTGCGCACCACGGTCATCTCGGAGTCGAGGTCCTTGCGCGCGATGAACGAATGCGTCATTGCGTCGGCCTCGCGGGCCAGTGCCCAGCGCAGGTTGTCCTCGCTGGCCTGGAAGGTCGAGTAGTAATTGGTGCGGTCAAAATACGTGGACCCGTTATTACGGAAACCGCGCCGCGAGAATTCCTTGTCCGGATCCGGGAAATGCACAGACCCCTTGAACATCAGGTGTTCCAGCAGGTGCGCCATGCCGGTTTCACCGTAGCTTTCCATGCGCGAGCCGACCTTGTACGTGATATTGACGGTAACCGTCGGTTTGGTGCTGTCGGGAACCAGGAGGACCACAAGTCCGTTGGCCAGGCGGTACTCGTCTACGCCCTCCACCGACCGCACCTTGGTAACTCCGGGTGGCAGGGCAGCGGATGCCGCGGCAAGAGCCGGCGCAGCCACCAGGATCAGCGCCAGCACGGCGGCTGCCAGACGGGCGGCGCGGCGCGGGGCCGATTCTGCCCGGGCCCGGGTTGAAGCAGCTGGCAGAAAAATGGACGTCAGGTTCAAGGTCGGTCTCCCGCAATGTTCGTGGATGGTCGGCAGCGCGCCGCCGGCGGCGCGCATTATCAATGGGTGTCGGATGGACCCAGGAAGGCCCGCAATCGTTCCGTTACCCGTGCCGGCTCCTCATGGATGATCCAGTGGGTTGCGGCGGCAAATCGCTCGATGACCACATTGGGAACCCACTGTTCCAGTCCGTTGAGCAGTTCCGGAACCAGCGATTCGTCACGCATGCCCCATAGCACCAACGTCGGCGCGCCGACGACGAATTGATCGGCGCTCAAGCGCAGCGCGGCAGTGGCCTGGCTGGAATCGGGGGCCGGATGCAGTGGCGAGGCGCGATAGTAATTGAGCGGACCGGTAAGTCCGTGGCGCCAGACTTCCACGTACCGCTGCAGGCGGGCGGGGGTCACCCACGCGTGGCCGGCCCGCGGCATCGCCCGCAACCAATCCTTGAGGCGCGCAAAGTCATCGGCGGTCAGGGCATCCTCCATGTCGGGCGAACGCAACCAGGTGACATGGCGGCTTGCCGCCTGCTGGGCGGGATTGCAGGACAGTTCGCGGGCTAGGGCGTTGGGGTGGGGCGCGTTGATGATGACCAGTCGATCCACGCGCTGCGGCGAAGCTCCCGCCAGGCGCCAGGCCGCCGATCCGCCCCAATCGTGCCCGATGACGCTGGCGCTCTCATAGCCGAGGTAGGTGATGAGTTCGATCAGGTCCTCGACCACGGCGCGCAAGCGATAGGCCGAAACCTCGGTCGGGGCACTCGACAGGTTATACCCGCGCAGGTCCGGTGCCACCGCAAAGCAATCCGCGCCAAAAGCGGGCAGCAGCGCGTCCCATGCGCCGGAAAACTCGGGGAACCCATGCAAAAACAGCAGCAGCGGACGGCCGCGCACGCCCGTGCTCGCGTAATGCAGCGATATGCCATTGGCCAGCTTTGCGAATTGACCAACCGTGATGGCGTTCGTCATGGGCCAGGTGCGATTCCCTGCTGTCGGGGCTGCTTTGCCCGGGATGTTGTTGTTGGAGGCCGCGCCGTTGCTGCGCCAGATTATGAGCCTGCCGGCCGGTTGCCGCACGGCGCCCCGAATCAAAAGCGCTGCCGGTTGATCGTAGAATCGCGGCTAGCGGATTATCTACCGCTCAACCCCGACCAACCGCCAGGTCCTCTGGCCATGAAGAAGGCACCCGTGAAACTGCTGCTGGACCTGCTGCCGGTTTTCGTGTTTTTCGGAGCCGTGCGCGTGGCCAAGTACTGGCCGGACGCGACCCTGGCGCTGGTTACGGGCTGGCTGGGAGCGCTCGGCGGCAGCGCCGATGAACAGCTTGACCTGGCAGCCCTGATCGTTGCCTCGCTTTGCGGCATGGCGGCCAGCGTCATCCAGATGCTGCTTCTGCGCCTGCGCAAAATGCCGATCACGCCACCCGTCTGGGTGGGTGCAGTGCTTATCGTGGTCTTTGGCGGACTGACGGTATGGCTCCACAATGCCTGGTTCATCAAGTGGAAGCCTTCCATCCTTTACTGGATATTCGCCGTCATGCTGCTGGGCGGCCGCTGGATCTGGAAGCGCAATCTCCTCGGGGCGCTGTTATCGGAGGAGTTCAAGCTGCCCCCGCTGGTCTGGGACCGCCTGATGTATGCCTGGGTGGGCTTCTTCCTGCTGGTGGGCGCGGCCAATATCCTCGTCGCCTACTCCTGGAGCACCGACGCCTGGGTGAACTTCAAGACCTTCGGCCTGCCCGGTTCAACCCTGCTCTTCTCCATCGCATCCAGCCTCTACATGGCCCGTTACCTGCCCCAGGACAGGGCCGACGAACCAGCCCTGGCTCCCACCTCCGCAAAGCCGCACAACGATGCCTGAAGCCCTTGATGCCACCCTGCCCGAGCAGATTCGTGCCTGCCTGCAGGACCTCGGCGCAATTGAATTGGAGATAGAGGATCAGAGTGCCGCGCATGCGGGACATGCGGGGGCCAGATCCGGCGCGCATTTCGGCCTGCGGTTGGTCAGTGGCGCTTTCACCGGGCAGTCTCGCGTGCAGCGGCACCGCATGGTCTACGAGCGCCTTGCGGTCCTCTTGCAGGGCCGCATCCACGCGCTGACGATGACGCTGCTGGCGCCGGACGAGCGAACCTGATCACGCCCGTCCGGTCAGGCCGGCGATAGCCTAGGCAAGCGCGTTTCAGGCGTAGGCATCCTGTTTTGCACTGCGGACGGCTGGTGCGCCTTCGAGCCGCTCGTACAGGGGCAGCGTGAGGAATTCCGTGAAATCGTCGCTGCAGACGAGCTCGAGCAGGACGGCGGCAGCCTGTTCATACGTCCGGCCATCGCCGCCGACCACAGACTTCACCTTGGCCAGTTCCTCCGGCAGCCATCGGCTCACCAGCTCGGCGGTGACCTTGCGCCCATCCTGGAGCACGCCCTTGGGGGAATGGATCCACTGCCAGACCTGCGCCCGGGAAATCTCCGCCGTGGCCGCGTCCTCCATGAGGTTGTGGATAGGCACGCAGCCATTGCCCGCCAGCCACGAGCCGAGGTAGTGCACACCGACGTTGAGATTCATCCGCACGCCGGCCTCCGTGATCGGGCCCTCCGGCAGGAAGGCCAGCAAATCGGCCGCGCTCACGTTCACGTCGTCGCGCTGCCGGTCCATCTGGTTGGGGCGGTCGCCGAGCACGTTGACGAACTCTTCCATCGCCACCGGGACCAGGGCAGGATGCGCCACCCAGGCACCGTCGTAGCCGTCGCTGGCCTCGCGCCGCTTGTCGGCGCGTACGCCCGCCATGGCGCGCTCGTTTGCCGCAGCATCGTTTCTGATTGGAATGAGTGCGCTCATGCCGCCGAGGGCCGGCGCACCGCGCCGGTGGCAGACCTTGAGCAGCAGCAGCGCATAGGAGCGCAGGAACGGCGATACCATGGTAAGAGCCGACCGGTCTGCCAGGCAGAAATTGCGGTCGCTGCGGAACTTCTTGATGCAGGAGAAGATGTAGTCCCAACGCCCGGCGTTGAGCCCCGCCGAATGTTCACGCAATTCGTAGAGGATCTCGTCCATCTCAAAGGCTGCCAGTATGGTCTCCACCAGTACGGTCGCCTTGATGGTGCCGCGCGCAATGCCCAGCTCACGCTGGGCGAAGATGAAGATGTCGTTCCAGAGCCTCGCTTCGCTACTGGACTCGATCTTGGGCAGGTAGAAATACGGTCCGCTGCCGCGTGCCAGCAGTTCGGTCGCGTTATGGAACAGGAACAGGCCGAAGTCGAAAATGGCGCCGCTCATCCGCTGGCCATCGACCTGCACGTTCTTTTCGGAAAGGTGCCAGCCGCGAGGCCGCACGATGAGCGTGGCGATGCGCTCGTTCAGGCGGTACTGCCGGCCGTCGGCAGCCTGCCAGGAAATGGTCCGGCGCACGGCGTCGGTCAGGTTGCGCTGTCCCTGCAGGAGGCCGTTCCAGTCCGGGGTATTGCTGTCCTCGAAGTCGGCCATATAGGTATCGGCGCCCGAATTGAGGGCGTTGATCATCATCTTGCGCTCCACGGGACCCGTGATTTCGACGCGGCGGCACAGCAGGTCGGCCGGTTGCGGCGCGATGGTCCAGGCGCTGGCGCGCAGTTGCGCGCTGGCAGCCGGAAAATCCGGACGCGCGCCGCCGTCGAAGCGGCGCGCGCGCTCGGCGCGCTGCTCGAGCAGTTGCTGGCGGCGCGGCTCGAAGGCGCGATGCAGGCGCGCCAGAAACGCGAGCGCCCTGGGGTTGAGCAGGGCTTCCAGGTCGGAATTGCGCGGATCGCAGTAGGCGATTCCGGGTGTTGCGTGGGCGTTCATCGAGGCTCCTGAGCGGTGCGGCGGTTCGGATGCTGCACAACCTGGCAAAACAAAAAAATAGGCCGCACGAGTGCGGCCCCCCAGTTGTTCTTATTGGTGTAGATACTATTGTTATGAGGGACTAGTCCCTTCCTTGCCCACTCTCCGCCTCGCTCCGAACCCTCTTGCCTCAAGTGCGAGCGAGAATAGGAGGCCACTGCAGGCAGCACAAGTTGCGCTGCAAACAAGCCGTTGCTTTCGCGCAACGACGGCACCCCAACCGGCCCGCCCTCTTCGGAGCGAATGTCTCCCGCCGTCATCACTACGCAGCCTTGCGATCCTGCTTCGCGCTGAAGAACTGCTCGTCTTCGGTGGACCCGTGCAGGGCCGTCGTCGAGGACTGTCCCTGCTGTATGGCCTGAGTCACCGCATCGAAGTAGCCGGTCCCGACTTCGCGCTGGTGCTTGACCGCGGTGAAGCCAAGTTCCGCCGCCGCGAATTCGGCTTCCTGCAACTCGACGAACGAACTCATGTGGTTGCGCGCGTAGCCATGGGCCAGATGGAACATCGAGTAGTTCAGGCTGTGGAACCCGGCAAGCGTGATGAACTGGTACTTGTAGCCCATGGCGCCGAGTTCCCGCTGGAACTTGGCGATGGTCGAGTCGTCGAGGTTCTTTTTCCAGTTGAACGACGGCGAGCAGTTGTACGACAGCAGCTTGCCCGGGAACTGCCGGTGTATGGCCTCCGCGTACGCGCGCGCAAAGGCCAGGTCGGGTTTGCCCGTCTCGCACCACAGCAGGTCCACATGCGGCGCATACGCCAGGCCGCGCGATACGGCCTGCTCCAGGCCCGGTCGGGTGCGGTAGAAACCCTCGACTGTCCTTTCGCCCGTGAGGAAGGGCTTGTCGTTGTCGTCGATATCGGATGTCAGCAGATCCGCAGCCTCGGCGTCGGTGCGCGCAAGCAGCACGGTTGGCACGCCCATCACGTCGGCAGCAAGGCGGGCGGCGCTGAGCTTCTCGACGGCTTCGCGCGTGGGCACCAGCACCTTGCCGCCCATGTGACCGCACTTCTTCACCGAGGCGAGCTGGTCCTCGAAGTGCACGCCGGCAGCGCCAGCCTCGATCATGGCCTTCATCAGTTCAAACGCATTGAGCACGCCGCCAAATCCCGCCTCGGCGTCGGCGACGATGGGCGCAAAGTAGTCGACATAGTCCGGATGCGTCGGTTCCTTGCCTTCCATCCATTGGATCTGGTCGCAGCGTGCGAGCGTGTTGTTGATGGCGCGCACGACGTTGGGGACGGAATTGACGGGATACAGCGACTGGTCCGGGTACATCGTTCCGGCGGTGTTGGCGTCACCGGCAACCTGCCAGCCGGAGAGGTAGATCGACTGCAGTCCGGCGCGGACCTGCTGCATGGCCTGGTTGCCGGTCAGCGCGCCGAGGGCGCTGACGAATGGCGCCGTGTGGAGCGAGTTCCAGAGGCGCTCGGCGCCGCGGCGGGCCAGCGTGTGCTCGACGTTTACCGAACCGCGCAGCCGCACCACGTCGTCCGCACTGTAACTGCGCCGCACGCCTTTCCAGCGGGGGTTTTCGGTCCAGTCCTTCTGTAGCCGTTGCGCCTCGAGCTTGCGTGCCGTCATGTTTTCTCCGCGGGTTGTCGTTGTTGGCGATGGAGAAATATTAGGTCGCCGACCGCATCGCAGCACGCCTTATGTCTTATATAAGACAGTATTTTTTATTTAGTTTATTCAATGGCCTATCGTTTTTATTCCATAATACGGCATTACATTTTCGACTGTGGGATACGCCATGGTGCTGCGCGCCACGCAAATTCCGCATGGCGAAAATAACTTCACACGATGAAAAAAGCCCTGGGGGGAAGTGCGTCACAGCCGCATTGCGCGGCGCTGCGCGGCCAGAACCTAGCGCCGGGTCCGGCCCCCGAGGCGCACGGCTATCACCCCTGCGGCCAGCTGCAGGACGGCAACGCACAGCAGCCCGGTCTGGAACAGTCCCCGATCGAGAACATGGCCCACGAGCAGGGGCCCAAGGGCGAGTCCGGCATCGAGCCCGGCATAGACGAATCCGTAAATGCGGCCAAAGGCATCGGGTCCGAAACAGGTCGTGGCTACCTGCCGCACCAGCATGTCACGGCTGACCGACGAGGCGGCAGCGCTGCAACCGAGCAGGAACAGCACGGGAACGAGGACGGCCGCGGGAACGCGGCCGCTGACGAGTGCGAGCGAGATGATGGCGGCGAGGGTCAGCGAAATGGCGACCACGAGGGCACTGCGCCTTTCGCGCCCGGCGATAAATCCCCCGACGATCATTCCCGATGCGGCACCCAGCAGGTAGGCGGTCAGGCAAACCGTGCCCACCGCAAGGCTCACGGGATACAAATGCGAGAGCATGGCCGGCGCGAAGTTCTGCAGGATGCCGCCGGCGCCGGAGGAAACCAGGAAATACGCGAAACACATCCAGATGGTGGCCGAACCCAGGAATGCGAACGGCCTGGCCAACGGCGGTCGCGGCGCGGACGCCGGTGCGGTCGCCGGCGGGGCCGCGCCGTGGGACAGGCCCGGCGCGTCCTCGAGCACGCTGGACTGCGTCAGCAGGAGCAGCAGGACCAGCAGAACCAGGGCGGCCGCGCAAAAGCCGGCGACATGCCACCCGGCCACTGCCGTGACCGCCGCCATGAACGTTGCCCCGGCCGCCCAGCCAAGGTTTCCCGACAGCCCGTGCATGGCAAATGCGTGCCCCAGCCGCGCTGGCGAGACCTTGCGATTGAGGATGGTGAAATCGGCCGGGTGAAACATGGCGCTGCCCGTTCCGGCCAGGGCCGCCGTGGCCATGAGTCCGGCGTAGGAGGTAGTCAGGCCCAGCATCACGCCCGACAGCATCAGCAGGAACAGGCCCATGAGCAGCACCCGGTAGGCACCGAAACGGTCCACCGCAAATCCGGCCACCGCCTGTCCGGCGCTGCTGATGACGAAAAACACCGTCGCCAGAAATCCGGCTTCCATGTAGCCAATGCCAAAATCCTGCATCAGCCAGGGGTAAAGTGGTGGCAGCAGCATCTGGAAAAAATGCGAGCTCAGATGCGCAATTCCGACCAGCGTGGCCGCCTGGGCCTCGCGGCGCCAGGCCGGCTTGGTCGAGCCCGGAACCGGGATCTCTGCAGTGAAGTCTTGCATGGTGCGATAATAGCGGGCTTTGCTTGACCGACAGGAAATTGCCATGCGCCGATCGCGCTATATCTCCCGTGCGCGCCACCATGCGGACGCCGACACGCTGGCCAAGCTGGCCCGCCGCATGTCGGAGTCGGGCAGCCGCATCGAGGATCAATTGTGGGAACGACGCCTGGTTGAGCTCCTCAACGACCGGCTGGCGCGCGGTTTCGAGGAAGTCATCGATGCGGCGCTGGACGAACTCTCCACCAGCAATCCGCGCGCCTACGATGACCTTGCGGACCTGGCAGAGTCCTGCGCGGAAAGCAGCACCATCGAAATCGACGGCAAGGCCCATGATGGCCTGCTGATCGCCCTGCCCGTTCTGGCGTGGTCCCGCTACAAGTTGCCCACCCTGGCGCTGGGTCCGGCACTCATCGATTCCATCGCGGTCCATATCGGGGCGCATCTGGCGGCGCGCGGCGCGCGCATTGCGATCGCCGACACGCTCTACTCCATTGACCAGCTGCCGGAATCCTTCGGCGAAGTGCGCGACACCGCCGAGGCGCTGTTCGGCACGGCGGCCGGATCCGCCGGGCGCGACGGCCGGCTGAAGATTGACCAGAAGGCCCTGCGCGAACCCGTTGCCATGCTGGCCGACTCGCGCTACGTCCTGGCCGCGCTGGTCGTTCCGCAGGGCGCGCCGCTTTATCACTGGCAGCAGACCGGCGTCGATCCCGATGCAAAGACGGCCGCCGTCGAGGCTTTCGTCGAACAGCTGACCGGCGTTCTGACGCCGGTGATGACCGGATGCCGGTTTCGCGTGCTGGCGCCCAACGCGTTTCACGCGGCGCTGCGCCTGGGAGACCGCGAGCTGCGCGAGTTCTCGCTTGAGGCGGCGGTTTCGTTCCTGAAGCTCACCTATGACCTTGCGCCCGCAGGCCTGCAGGCCACGGTTGCCGCCTACGAGGAAAAGCGTGACCAGCCCAGCACGGAAATGCGCATCGGGATCTCCCGAACCGCTGACGACGATGTGGTGGTCGAAGGTGTGGTCTGGCC
>Ga0075030_100003102_pt1 | contig 15154 bp, 8 predicted proteins | sample LitLauG_LLR_2012_FD_71393 | JGI IMG/M metagenome (GOLD analysis project Ga0075030, IMG submission 71393) | Freshwater sediment microbial communities from Pennsylvania, USA - Little Laurel Run_MetaG_LLR_2012 | ecosystem: Environmental > Aquatic > Freshwater > Creek > Sediment | place: USA... | reverse complement strand
ACTCGCCCGTGGATTGCGCCCGCGTGCGGGCGCGGCGTGGGCTTGGAAACCTCAGGTTGCGGTGTGGTGGAGGCCACGGCAGGCAGCTTAACCTCAATGGTCGCGCCGCCCTCCGGATTGTTGCTGGCCAGGATGTCTCCCCCGTGTTCCTTCACGATGCCGTAACAGATACTGAGCCCGAGGCCAGTGCCCTTGCCGACACTCTTGGTGGTGTAGAACGGATCAAAGATGCGTTTCGGATCTTTGATGCCCGGTCCGTCGTCAGTGAAGAGGGCGCAGACCTGGCCGTTCTGGGTGGTGATGCGAATCTTCAGCGAGCCATTCCGTCCCGTCTCGAGAATCGCGTCGACGGCGTTGTTGATAATGTTCAGGAATACCTGCTCGAGATGGTGGGGATCGGCGATCACCATTGTGGGTTCGGAAGGCAGCTCGGTCTGAACCTGGATATTGTTACTTTTCAGGTCGTATTCGCGCAGCGAGAGGGTTTCGTCGAGGACTTTGCGGAGATCGACTTCGTCGCGCTGCGGCTTGCGCTGCCGCGCGAACGACAGCAAATTCTGCACGACGCGATGGGTTCGCTGCGCCTGCTTGAAGAGTTTGGTGACAAAATCCTGGGCTCGAGGATTGAGGCCTTCGGTCTCGAGCAACTGCGCGTACCCAAGGATGGCCGTGAGCGGATTGTTCAGCTCGTGGGCCACGCCCGCAATCAGTTGTCCCACCGCCGACATCTTTTCGCTCTGCAGGAGTTGCTCCTGGGTCTTGCGCAGGTCCTCGTAGGCGCGGCAGGTCTCCTCGTACAGGCGAACCTTTTCGATCGTGGTCGCCAATTGGCGGCTGATCGCGACCAGCAGGTTCTCGTCGTTGGAGGTGTACTGGTATCCCAGGTGGCTACACAGACCCATGATGCCGACAGGCGAATCCTTGGCCCAGAAGAGAACCCAAATCCATGAGCGGTCTGCATCCGAGCGCATGAACTCGGCTACGTTGGGCGGCAGGTGCGGCAGATATTCCGAGGTAACGACTTCGGCCCGCGAACGGATGACCAGGTCGCCAAAGCCGTCAGCGAAAGAAATCTCGGAAGGTCGCCCCTTGTCGCGGCTGCGCGGACCCCAAGCGGCGCGGCGGCGGAAGGTTGGGCTGTCGGCATCGGAGAGGTACATCGTGCCGCTCTCCGCGGCAAACAGTGTTACGACCTGCCGCAAGGTCAAATTCAAAATCTCGTCCAGGTCAAATGACTGCGCGGCGACTACCGCCATGGCGTTGAGCGCGTTCAATTCGCGGTTGCGGCGCTGCATTTCGTCTTCGGCGCGCCGCTTCTCCGTCATGTCGAGCACAAATCCCTGATAGCGCCCAATGGCACCGGTTGCATCGCGCGTGGCAAAGCTGCTCTCGGCGGCCAGGAGGAGCGTGCCATCCCGGCGGCGCAGCGTGACCTCAAAATTGCGCACGTAGTTATGCGCTTCGATCTCCTGCCGGAAAGCTTCGCGCTGTTTTGGATCGACGCAGATTTCGCTGTCCAGGTTGAGAACGAGCAGTTCGTCGCGATTGCCGTAGCCGAGCATGTGCACGAATGCATCGTTGCAGTCGATCAGCCTTCCGGCGGGATCGGCTACGTAGACGCCTTCCTGCACCTGTTCAAACAGCAATCGATACCGCTCTTCCGCGGAGCGCCGGTCCGTAATATCGCGAACCACATGGATCGTGCCTTTTTGCTGGGTGCCCTGCTCAGTATAGGAAGAAGTTGAAACTACCGAAAAGCCTCCGAAACAGGGGTCCGCGCCCTCGGTGAATTCCTCGTCAGCCCCGCGGACACAGTAAGGGCAGCCGGTCCATTCGCCGTAGGTGTGCGGCAAGGCCGAGTCGCAGGTGCTGCCGATGACGTCGGCCGCAGCCTGACCGATCTGTTCCAGGAGAACCTGATTGGCCTTTATGATCCGGTAGTCGGCATCGTGGGCCAGGATGATGTCGTGGATGGAATCGAACGTATTCATCCACTGCCGCTGCGAGCGCAGAACCTGCTCGAGGAGACGGAAGTTTTCCACCGCCAGCGCAATCTGGCGCGCGCAGCCCTGCAGGAACTCGAGTTCATCGGGCGTCCACTGGCGGCTGCTGGAATGACCCACCATCAGCAAGCCGACTGGAGACTTATTGCCGATGACGGGAATAATTACGATCTGTCGGATCTTTTCTGCGCCCAGGCTGTCGGAAGGTTCGGTGGTGGCCTCGTCCGATTTCACGACCTGGGGCGCACGCTTTTCCCACAGTTTGGAGACATCCTCCGTGATCTGGGCAAACCCGGCATCCCGCAGGAATTCGGGCGTAAGTCCCGCGGCATGCGTGGCTACCAGATGTCCGCCCTCCACAAGCCGGAACCAGGCCGAACGGACGCCGTTCGAATTCTGGACTTGCTCCACCGCGCATTGCACGACGCTGCCGTACTGCTGAGCGCTGGCCATGCTGTCGGAGACCGCCTGCACAGAGTTGAGCCGTCGGGTACGAACTCGCGCTTCGCCGAGAGCAACCATGAGCATGCTGATCGAAAGAGCAACTTCAACCGCAAACCATGCCTCGGTTGGGAACTGATTGGTAAATGGATTCCAGGAAAGATGAAGCAGGGGCAGGCAAAGGGCCGTTAACCACGCAGAGAAGTGCCAGCGTCCACGGCGCGCCCGCAGCAGGGCCACAGCAGCGGTCAGCAGGACCACGCGGTAGCCCAGTTCCAGGGCCATGCGCAGCGGCAGCGATTCGGGCCACAACAGCACCCGGGCGCCGGCGAACCCCACCAGGACGGCCGTGATCACCGTCAGCGGGATAATGAGATCGCGAACCCGGGCGTACAGCAGAACCGCCCCAGCCAGAAGCCCTACCGCAAGAACAAACGAGGCCTGCACGACCACCTGATCGAAGGGCGCGGGAATCTTAGCGGCGAAGCAATGCTCGGAGAGTCGAGACAGGACAAACGCCGTCCAACCCAGGATCCAGATCTTGTAGTAGTTCTCGCGGAAGGCGCGCAGCGCGACCACCGACGCGCCGAGGAGAATCAGCAGCGTCCATTCCATGGCCGTGGGCCGGGCCAGTCCCAGCCTGGCCACCGCGTTCCACATCATGAACAGGGAATCGCTCATCGAGTTTCGGGCGTACGGAGTCCTCGTCTCTGAATATCACGGGGGGCAAAATTTCCGATGGAGTTTCCGACTCCCAGTGATTACTTTCGGAATCTCGCCGAAAGGGTACAATCGCCGGTAGCCTTTCGTGCATACCCATGCCTGACCGCATTCTCGTAGTTGACGACGAAGAACCGATTCGGGAAATTGTTGCGTCGATGCTCAGCACAGCCGGATACTCCTGCAAACAAGCGGGTTCCGGCATGGAAGCGTTGGCCGTCCTGACCTCCGGGGAGGAGTTCGAATTGATGCTCTCTGATCTCATGATGGCGGATCTGGATGGCATCGGATTGCTGGAGAGGACGAAGGAAAGATATCCAGACATGCCGGTTGTGATGGTTACCGCCGTGCATGACATCTCGGTAGCCCTGGCCGCCATTCGAAACGGCGCCTATGACTACCTGCTGAAGCCGTTTGAGCGCGAGCAACTGCTGAACACGGTGAGCCGCGCGCTGGAAAACCGGCGGCTGAAGGTGGAGAACCGGACCTACCAGACGAATCTCGAATCGCTGGTGAAAGCGCGGACGGATCAGTTGCAGACCGCGATGGCGAACCTGGAGCGGTCCTATGACATTACGCTCGAAGCTCTGGGCGATGCGCTTGATTTGAAAGATCGGGAGACAGAAGGCCATTCCCGACGCGTGACATTGTTTACGATAGCCATTGCGCAGGCACTAGGGTTGCCGCGTGAGCAAATTACGATCATTGCTCGAGGGGCTTTCCTGCATGACATAGGAAAGATGGCCATTCCGGACAACATTCTGAACAAGCCCGGGAAATTGGAACCGCGCGAAATGGAGATCATGAAGGAGCATGCCTATCATGGTTATCAGATCGTGAAGAAGATACCGTTTCTGGCGGAGGTCGCCGAGATCGTGTACTCGCACCAGGAGTGGTACGACGGCAGTGGGTATCCCCGCGGATTGAAGGGCGAGGAGATTCCGCTCGGGGCACGAATCTTCTCGATCGCCGACACATTTGATGCAATCACTTCCGATCGGCCGTATCGTGCGAAGCAGTTGCCTAAGGCGGCACGGACGGAAATCGAGCGCTTTGCAGGCAGACAATTCGATCCGGAGATCGTGAAAGTGTTTCTGGAGATGCCGGACAACGTCTGGGAAGATCTGCGCCGGGAGATTGACGGACAGAGGTATCGGGCTGCGTATACCACCGGCGCCAAGGGCTAACTCCACTCTCTAGGCGAGAAACTTGGACCGCACTCCATTGAAAGCGCTGCTTGGGATCGTCACGATCATTACTGTCGTGATGGTGGCGGGGTGTCTGTTTCTGCCGCGTGGGGTCGCGCAGATTGCGATCAGCGACATCGGCGGCGCAGCGCTGATGTTCTCCGCTCTAATCGCCTTCGCGGTCAACGGATTGGCCAGCAAAGGCCGCTTGCGGTGGTTCTGGATGCTGCAGGCGGGAGGGTGGGCGCTTTGGTTGGCAGATCAGTTTGTCTGGATCTTTTATGACCTCGTACTGAATCGCAAGCTACCAGGGATGTTCCCCGCCGATGCCCTCTTGTTTCTGGCCGGGGCGCCGATGATCGGGGGGTTGCTGCTACGGCCGCATCGCGAGCCATCGGAACCCAGTGCCCGTCTTGGAATTCTGGATTTCCTGCTCCTGTTGTGCTGGTGGATTTACCTGTACGTTTCGTTTGTAATGTCGTGGCAGTATCCTTCCCCGAATGAAACCATTTATAGCCGGAACTTTGACCTCCTTTCCGAAACACAGGCGGTAGTTCTCAGCGGCATCGTCCTGGTTTTCTGGCGTCAGAGTGCGGGAGCCTGGAAGAAGTTCTACGCTTTTTTTTGTGGCACGGCAGTCTTCAATTGGATTGCATTCTTCGTGATCAACCGGGCACTGGAGCAGGGAAAGTACTACACCGGCAGCTGGTACGACATCCCGTATAACACATCGTTCACGATTTATGTCTTCGTTGCCGTTTCCGGGCACGGATTAGTCTCGACGCCCGAAACGGCGAGCGACGAGTCCTACCGCTCATCGATCGCGAATATCGCGATGATGACGGTGCTCTCGCTGCCGATTATTGCGTTATTTTCGATGCTCGATACCCGCCTTCCTCACGCGGTTTCGAACTTCCGCGTGCTGGCAGCGCTGGCCACGATGTTTCTGATGGCGTTTCTGCTGTTCCTGCAGCATCGGCGATTGAATGAAGAACTGCGGCGCACGAATCTGGTGCTGGAGAAAGCGTCATTGACCGATCCGCTTACCGGCTTACGGAATCGCCGCTACTTTTCGGCCACGATCGAAGCCGACGTTGGCCAGGCGCTGCGTTCCCATGCCGACAATCACGATCCCCATACGCGAGATCTGGTTTTTTATCTGATCGATGCCGACAACTTTAAAGAGGTGAACGATCAGTATGGTCACGACATCGGCGACACTGTGCTGGCGGAAATGGCGCGGCGCCTGAGTTCGTCGATCCGCCACTCCGATGTGCTCGTGCGCTGGGGCGGGGAAGAGTTCCTGATTGTTTCCCGCTACACGGACCGCCGCGAAGCCGAACTGCTGGCTCAGCGCGTACTCTCTGCGGTAGCAGATACACCGTTCAGTCTGGGGCCAACGGGCGAGAATATGCGGCGAACCTGTTCGGTGGGATGGGCGGCATTTCCGTGGTTTCCCGGCGACCCTCGCGCGGTGACGTATGAGGAGGTCCTTACCATCGCCGATCGCGGCCTGCATCGCGCCAAACAGTCTGGGAGGAATTGCGCCGTCGGCATGAAGCCCGCGAGCGGCAAGATTCCCGCCACCACCGTGGCCAGGTCACATTCTGCGCCCCTGGAAGTGGATTGTTTCGCCGTATCCGGACCTCTCTCAGGGTCTCAGGAGTAGCCAGATCCGATTCCAACATTCCGTTCTGGCTGTTCAATGTGACGTCGCGGCAGGCTCAATCGGAGAGGTGCGAGGAACTCCACCGCCCGGTCTTGTTGAGCTAGGCGAGTGCGCCGTGATGCTCGGGAGTCACAGCGACGGTAAGCGCTTCCACTTGCAGTGTCAGTCCGTCGACCCGGCGAACGACTACGAGTTGTCCGATGGGAAGCGGGGACGACGCGATCGCATCCCATAGTTCCCCGTGCACAAACACTTTGCCTTCCGGGGAAAGCGCGGTTTGGGCCACGCCCGTCTCACCGACCAGACCCTGTTCGCCAGTAACGACCTTGTTGCGGCGTGCCTTCAGAGCGATTGTCATGAGAAATGCGGTAATTACTCCCAGGGGAACGCTGACGGCCAGCGCCATTGCCAGATGAACCCGCATCTCCGGGATCGGGGAGTCAACCAGCAGAAGTCCTCCGAGCGTGAGCAGCGCGATCCCGCCGACAGTCAGCACACCGTGGGAAGCAAACTTCGCCTCGGCGGCGAACAGCGCGAACGCCCCGAGGATCAGGGCCAGGGCGGCGAAGCGGGTCGGCAGCAGATTGAGCGCGAATGCGGCGACAAGAATAAAAACCACGCCCACGGTTCCCGGGATGACCGCTCCCGGATGGTTGAACTCGATATAGAGGGCGAGGGCTCCGATGGCAAGAAGCAGAAAAGCAAGGTCCGGCTCCATGAGCGCGTCGAGAATGCGCTCTTTCAGAGTCATCTCGAACGGAACGACGGGCTGTCTTTCCAGATCAAGCGAGGCCGGTTCGCCGTTGAAGCGCTTGAAGGTTTTACCCTTCATCTGACGGAAAAGGTCTTCCGGGCTGGAGGCTACGTAGTCGATGAGGCGCTGGGAGAGAGCCTCCTGTTCGGTGAAGGATTTAGACTCGCGCACGGCGCCTTCGGCGGCTTCGATGTTGCGCCCGCGCTTGGAAGCTACAGAGCGGATAAGGGCAGCGGCGTCGTTCTCGATCTTGCGGTTCATCTCCTCATCAGGCTTGAGTTGTACCGGACCAATGAAGACGACGGGATGTGCGGCGCCAGCAGCGGTTCCAGGAGCCATTGCGGCGATATCGGCGGACTCCAGAATGAAGATTCCTGCCGAGCCTGCGTGCCCGCCAGTAGGAGTCACGTACACGATCACAGGTACAGGAGAAGTCGAGATCTTCTCGATAATTTCGCGCGTCGAACTGACCATACCGCCCGGAGTATTCATCTCGATCAAGAGAGCTTGATCATTCCGGCGCGCAGCCTCCGCGATGGCGCGCGCGATGTATTCGCCGCTGATAGGCTGAATGGTGTCGTTGACGACGATCTTCAGAATTTCAGCCGAAGCCAGCCGGGAACAGAACGCAATCGTAAGAAATGCAAGAATGGCACTCGGGATGGGCAATCTTTTCATGGGGCACACGCACCAACTAAAGCCAAGAGCGCCGTGTTAGCGGACTCTTCCCTGATATTGTCTACCTATTTCGGAGTGGGGGTGTGAATTTCTTGGGTGCTGGGCTTCTCATCGGTAACCTGAGCGGGCGTCGAATGGGTCCACCCGGGAAGGTAGGTGCTGCCGGTAATCAGCCGGGCTCCGCGCTCGTAGGTCACGTAGGACCAAGCCCACTGGATGAACACCAACAGGCGGTTGCGAAAGCCGATCAGGAACAGGATATGGACGAACAACCAGGAGAGCCAGGCCACGAACCCAGAGATATGGATCGTTCCAAATTGCGCGACCGCCGCGGCGCGCCCGATTGTCGCGAGACTGCCTTTGTCCCAGTAACGAAAAGTGGGACGAGCGCCAAAATCTGTCGAAGTTGGGTGAGTGCTTGAGCGCTCGATTTCCTGACCAATCAACTGCCCGACGAACTTTCCCTGTTGGATGGCAACCGGCGCCACGCCGGGAAGAAGCGCCCCCTGCTCATCTTTGGCAGCGGCGAGATCGCCGATCACGAAGACCTCCGGCCGACCCGGAAGGCTGAGATCGGCTTGCACCGGCACTCTTCCGGCGCGATCCACGGGTGTACCGAGTTTCTTGCCGAGCGGTGATGCTGCGACTCCCGCTGCCCAGAGTGCAACGGTTGCCGGCAGGCGTGTGTCTCCCAAGTGGACAGCCCCAGCTTCGACCTGCGTCACCAGGGTCGAAGTGCGTACTTCGACACCGAGACCGCGCAGTTGGTCCTCTGCACTACGGGACAGATCCTCGGCATAGGTGGGAAGGACGCGCGGTCCTCCCTCAATCAGCAGAATGTGCGTGCGGGCAGGATCGATCGAGCGGAATTCATGGGCAAGAGCGTGCCGGCAGATCTCGGCGAGCGTGCCAGCTAACTCGACACCGGTGGGGCCTCCGCCAACGACGACGAAGTTCAGAGGCGATTCCCTTTCCCCGGTGGCTGCCTGGCGTTCCGCAAGTTCGAACGCGAGCAGCACGCGGCGGCGGATCTCGAGCGCATCCTCAATCGTCTTCAGTCCGGGAGCGAACGGCTCCCAGTCTTCGTGTCCGAAGTACGAGTGTCCCGCGCCTGCCGCCACAATCAAGTAGTCGTAACCGACCACAGCATCCGGCGTTTCCACGATTCGTCGCTCGAGATCGAAGCCGGTCACTTCGCCCATGAGAACCTCGACGTTCTTGTGCGAACGGAGGATGGAGCGGATCGGTGCAGCGATCTCGCCAGGAGAAAGGCCAGCCGTGGCGACCTGATACAGCAGAGGCTGAAACGTATGGAAGTTCTTGCGATCGATCACCGTGATCTGCACCGGTGCTTTGGCCAACGCCTGTGCCGCATTCAGTCCACCAAAGCCGGCACCGACAATGACAACCCGTGGTCTGCTCGTCATCTTGCTGCTCCGTGCCCTACATCTATAAGATTCACGCGATGGCAGACGGTTCCAGAAGTTCTTCAGCCCCGAGTACCGCGAAGGGTGTGACCTCCGCGTGGCTGCGCTGGGCCATGCCATCGATGGCGGATCTGGTCTTTATTGCTGTATTTGGTGTCCTGGTATTCACCTCGCTTTCGGTCAAATTGCTGAATGATGCGGGCATCGGGTGGCACATCCGAACCGGGCAGTTGATTGCGGCCACACATTCGATTCCGCGGGTTGATCCCTTCTCTTCGCAAATTCAAAAGCCATGGATCGCGTGGGAGTGGATGTATGACGTTCTTGTGGGCGAACTGGAAAGCTCCGCGGGCCTTAATGGAGTCGTCTGGTTCAGTGCGGTTGTGATCGCGGGGACGTTTGCGCTGGTATTTCGTTTGTTGCTTTTCCGGGGTGCCGATCTTTTCGTCGCGTTGATTCTTACGCTGCTCGCGATTGCGGCCTCGATGATCCACTTTCTAGCGCGTCCGCATGTGCTGAGTTGGCTATTGGCCGTCGTATGGTTCTGGATCCTCGATTCCACGGAGTCGGCACCGCACAAACGTGCTCGGCAGCTCTGGCTTCTGCCTCTGCTCATGCTCATCTGGGTGAACGTGCATGGCGGATTCCTGCTGGGATTTGTGCTATTGGCGATTTACTGGATGGGGGTGCTATGGGCGTGGTTGCGCGGCAAGGAATCGAGAATTGAGGAGTCGTTCGAGAAGATCGCGGCAGGGAAGCGGGTGCGGCTGCTAACCCTCATTGGACTAGCGTCCGCCATCGCCAGTCTCGTGAATCCGTATGGCTGGAAGCTGCACGCACATATCTACTGCTATCTGACAAACCGCTTCTTCATGGATCACATTGATGAATTCCAGTCGCCCAATTTCCACGGCATCGCGCAGAGATGCTTCCTCCTGATTCTTCTGATTGCTGTTGCGGCGCTGGCAGGTTGCGGGCGTACGCTGCGACTCAGCCAGGTACTGCTCATGCTGTTCGTCATCTTCGGAGGGTTGTACGCGTCGCGGAATATCCCCGTTTCGTCGGTTTTTCTCGTTTTGATCGTTGGACCACTACTTCCAAGAATGGAGCGAGGCGGCTTCTCGCAAAGGATGAGCTTGCTGGAGTCCAATCTTCGTGGTCACCTTTGGCCAATTCTGGTCACCGTCGCTTGTCTGGTGATCGCACTCAATGGTGGGCGTATCGGTACCGGCGTGTTGATGGACGCGCACTTCGACCCGCAACGTATGCCGGTGGCAGCCGTGAATTTCATTCAGGGGAGCGGTGTGCGCGGTCCCGGGTTCAGTCCTGACAATTGGGGGGGATATCTGATTTACCGGCTTTATCCTCACAGTCGTGTCGTAATTGACGACCGGCACGATTTCTATGGAGAGTCTTTTCTGCACCAGTACCTGACGACGATGCGCGGCGAGCCGGGCTGGCTGGATTTTCTAAAATTTCGCGGATGCCTCGTCCTTCCGAAGAAGGCAACCGTGACCTCGCTAGTAAGCGGCAATTCAAACTGGAAGATCGTCTATTCCGATGACGTCGCAGTCGTATTTGTATTGAGCAAGGTTCCTGAGGATAGCGATCGCACGATGAGCCAGTAAATTCAATTGCGCGCGCATCCAATTGCGGAGATCATGGATCAAGTCCCAGAGGATTCCATAGCGCATCGTATGACCAAAACATTCAGGGATTACGGATGGGCTTTGCCGGCCGTCCTTGCTTTTGCACTCTCGCTTGGTGGTTGCTCAGGATCGTCGTCTCCGACAGGAGGAGGTCCTCCGCCGGGCAATCCTGTCGGGCCAAATCTTGTACAGATCAGTTCCGATGCATTCACGGTTGCTCCGGGACAGCATGCGACCGAAGTTGAGCCGCACATGCTCGCCAACGGCTCGACCATGGTGGCGGCCTTTCAGGTGGGGCGCATTGCTCCGGGTGGCGCGACTGATATTGGCTGGGCAAGTTCGACCGACGGTGGCGCGACCTGGAAGCACGGCGCTTTGCCGGGATTAACCAAAGGCGAGAAAACGGGCATTTACGATGCGGCCAGCGATCCCGCCGTGGCGTATGACGCGAAGCACGGCGTCTGGATGATTGCTTCCTTGCCCTTGTCGGCAACTTTACAGGCACCAGCAGTCGTTGTCAGTCTTTCAAGCGACGGCGTGAATTGGGGGAATCCCATCCCCGTGGATGCCACTGCTCCGAGTTCCGACAAGAACTGGATTGTCTGTGATTCCTGGCCGACCAGTCCCTATTACGGCAATTGTTACGTGCAGTGGGACGATCCCATCAATTTCGATGAGATCGTGATGAGCAGGTCGAGCGACGGTGGCCAGACCTGGGGTCCTGCGACGGTGACGTTCGGGGTAGCGGAAGGCATTGGTGGGCAGCCCCTGGTGCAGCCCAACGGAAATGTCATTGTGCCGATCGAATCCACCGTGAACCCGGAAATGATTGCCTACCGGTCGACTGACGGCGGAGCCACCTGGAGCGCTCCTATATCGATCTCGTCGATCCAGTACCATGTGGACGGCGGCGGGATTCGGAGTGGGCCTCTGCCGTCAGCCGCCGTCGATAGTGCGGGGAATGTCTGGGTGGTGTGGGAAGATTGCCGGTTTCGCGGGAGTTGTTCGACGAATGATCTGGTTTACAGCACTTCTTCGGACGGCGTGAGCTGGACCACCGTTACGCGCGTTCCCATCGACGATCCCTCCAGCACCGTCGATCATTTCATCCCGGGGATCGGAATTGATCCCATGACATCAGGAGCGGCGGCGCATGTGGCGCTGCACTATTATTTTTATCCGCAACGGAGCTGTACAGCGTCGACTTGTCAGCTCTTCGTTGGTTACATCTCTTCGGCAAACGGGGGCGCGACCTGGAACACTCCGGCGACTTTGACTGCTGCCCCGATGGAGCTGAGCTGGCTGCCGAATTCACAGAACGGATTAATGGTTGGGGACTACATTGCAACGGCGTTCGTGAATGGCGTGCCTTTCGGAGCGTTTGCGGTGGCACAGCAGACGTCGGGAGGGAATCTCGGCGGGACCCTCACGTTCAATGAAGCGATATACACGGGAACAGGGCTCAGTGTGAAGCTGTCGGGACAGCAGCTTTCCTCCGCCCACGACAAGCCTCTACACAAGTTGTCAGACAAGATTGAGAGAGAAGTACCAGAGAAAGGGATCCTTCCCCCCTCGCGACGTCGGGCCAGGCGAAGCACGAAATAGGCCTGGAAAAAGCTATTGCAGCCCTGGATGGTCTTATTCGCTCTAGATTCGCGGCTTGGTCGGCGGGGTTATGAATACGAATTTCAGTATCGACCCAAAATTCTTTCAAACATTTCTGGCCAATGCTTTCGCCAGCAGGACCTACTAGCGGGAAGCCCCGGCTGAGGCGGCAGCGGCTTTCGGCTGTGAAGTGATCATCCACTCCAGTTTGGAAAAGGGCAGGTAAACGCTGGGTGAGTCCATCTCAGCCATGGCGCCACCGGTGACCTCACGCAGGGCCGCGTTCATTTCATTGCTGACCAGGCAGAAGCCGGTATCATCCACCCCAGTGATCGTTCCTGGGAAGGCGCGGGTGAATAGCGAGACCTTAACAATCACCGTCCGGTTCAGCAGGTTTTCTTTGAAGGAAGGGATACCGGGCTGAGACATGTTTTCTCCGCGACAAAACTCTTACCTTAGATTGCGGTCTACGTCTTCTTTTGACAACCCGCACATCGGGTATCGAGGTGACGGGGGTAATGCAGTTTGGTGTTGCCGGCACGCCGGGTTCATGGTTGCCGCGCGGCGAGCGGCGGCGCTATAGTCTTTTGTTCCTTTGCGCAGGTTCGCGCAGAGGTTTTTGTGGCCGAAAACACTCCAAACCGTTCGAGGACCCCGTGCGCAAACTTCTGATTGCTTTTCTTATCCTTCCAGCCTCGATGTGCCTGGGGCAGACCGATGCCGCGTCCTTTGCTGCCGAGTTGTTCCGCTACCGAGTGGAAACAAATATTGTTTATGAGACTGCGAATAACTATCAGAACAAACTCGATGTTTATTGGCCGGACGAGACCTCGCATCCGACCCCCGTCGTGGTGGTGATCCATGGAGGCGGCTGGGTGGAAGGCACCAAGGAAGAGCGCGTGCTTGAGATGATGCCTTACCTGCAGATGGGATTCGCGGCGGTCAATGTAGAGTATCGGCTGGGCCGGGTGTCGCTGGCTCCTGCGGCGGTGGAGGATTGCCGGTGTGCGCTGCATTGGGTGTTCGCTAACGCCAAGAGATACAACTTCGATCCCTCTCGTGTGGTGATCCAGGGTGGATCGGCGGGAGGGCATCTGGCGCTTATGACCGGGATGCTTACGCCTGCGGCGGGATTCGATCGTGAATGCCGCGCGGAAGGAGACAACTATTGGAGTCAGAATCCGGGAACGAGCAAAGATCCACGGGCGGCGGCGATTGTGAACTGGTTTGGCATTGCCGACGTTCTTGACGAATTGCATGGGCCGAATGCGAAGGGCTATGCCGCTGTCTGGGTGGGAGATCAGGCGAACGCCGATGAGATCGCCAAGCGCGCCTCACCGATCAACTACGTCACCAGCGATGTGCCGCCGATCATTACCATCCATGGCGACAAAGACGCGCTGGTTCCTTACGAGCAGTCGGTGAAGTTGCACAAGGCGCTCGACGCGGCCAAGGTGCCGAACCAGCTCTATACCGTGCCAGGGGCGAACCACGGGGGATTCACGTTTGAGCAGAATCAGAAGGCGTGGGAGGCTGTGCGGCGTTTTCTGGCGGAACACGTAAGCGGATTGAGAGGCGCCCCGAAACCCTAGAATCGGTCGTTGGTATCGATTCCGAAGCCCAGGATGGCAGTGACCTCGACCGGCTGGCTGTTGCGCATGGCAGGCTCGAACTTCCAACTGCGCAGGGCGGCCAGAACTTTGCCTGTCATCTGAGCGGGGCCCGGCTCCAACACCCGCGGGTTAATGATATTGCCTTCGACATCGAGGGTACAGGCTATTACCAGGCGGGCGTGGGGCAACCCGTCCGGAAGATCACTTTGGATTGCGGCAGGAGCCGCAAGCGTCCCGCGGAATGCGTGGGATGTGTCGGGTTGATCTGAATACAATATCGCCACAGTGCCGATGCTCGTGTCGACATATGTCGCTTGAGGCTCGCCACCGAGAAGCTTCTTATACGCCTCGAACGGACTGCCGCCGACGACGTTCACTGCCAGCGTGCTCTTCTTTTTTTTCGGAGTGACACTGGATGGCGTTGACGGATCGTTTCCCGCCGAATCGGAACCAAAACTGGGCAGATTCACGACTCCGGTGCTTCCGCCGCTAATGCTGACCCCCCGAACTGGTGGATTGCCGGAAGAGGCATTGCCTGCGCCGCCGGTTCCGTTGGAGGGCGAGATGCCGACGTGGGCGTTCGGATCGGAGCCGCGCCCAGTCCCATTCTTTCCGGCACCGGTGCTGGTATCGCTCATGCCGCTACCGGGTCCGTTGCCATGCAAGATGCCCGTCCCGCCGCCTGATCCGCCTACGCCCGGTTTGGCGCCGCCACCCGGCGACATCGCGAGTTGGCCAGTTCTCGCGTTGGGAGGCATGCCGATCTTTGTTCCTGGCTGACTCGACATTACGGTGCCTGAGTCTTTTCCGCTGCCCCCATTGGTGGGAGGGGTCACACTCGCGCCAATATCGAGGGGCGCTGCCAGGCCGGGACCTTTGCGACTGAGCCCTGAACCCGTTTCGCTGGAGCCTCCGCCGACAGAAGGCGGTGGAGGGGCGACATCCGCCAGCAATCGTCCACCCGGTGCACCTGCGCCGCCACCGTTCTTTCCAGTGCCGCCTCCCGCTCCTGCAAGGCTGGGTGGTGGCGGAACCACATTTGGATTTCCCAGATAGGGAGCTGCCGCGCGTTGAGTTCCCGATCCGCCGGATAATCCCGTCGAAGAGGGCGGAGCCACAACATTGGAACCGAGAGGGGTGCCGACGCCGTTGCGGTTGCCGCCCACGTTACCACCGCCGTCGGTGGAATTGAGGACGCTCGGCGGAGGCGCAACGTTGCTGGTCAGGGTCGGCCGCGAACCGCTGGTGGGGTTGGAACCATTCACCGAGGCGGGGGGTGGCGCGACGACTTCGGAAGGACCAAAGATCCGGCCCAGCAAGCTTCCCACGAATGATCCGCTGGCGGAAGGCGAAGGAGGAGGTGGGGCGACGTTTCTGCCAGGGTCGGGAACCGTGCCGGAGGAGAGAT